>Ga0209536_100014906_pt1 | contig 11125 bp, 10 predicted proteins | sample DeeMarSeWOR28_12_FD_187461 | JGI IMG/M metagenome (GOLD analysis project Ga0209536, IMG submission 187461) | Marine sediment microbial communities from White Oak River estuary, North Carolina - WOR-2-8_12 (SPAdes) (version 2) | ecosystem: Environmental > Aquatic > Marine > Intertidal zone >... | reverse complement strand
TTGACTGCCACAAACCGTGCAGTGACGGTTCCGCTCCGGGCTGCTCCGGAAACCACCAGCAGTGTTCCGCATGCACTACGCGAGGATCAATTCCGGTGGTTAACTGCGCTTTCATGACGATGGCACCTCTTGGGCTTTCAATCCTGGCCCAGTCGCCTTCGCGAATTCCCAGTCCGGCGGCCGTTTCCGGATGAATCTGCAGTAGCGGATCGGGGTGTTGCTCACGCATTCCCATGCCTAACTGGCGATGCTCGGATTGAAACTGAGGCATGAACCTTCCCCCATTGATGAGGATGAGAGGAAATTTTTTCGCGATCTCCGGTGTGCTCACCGGGCTCTCGGGAGGCTCTTCGTAGTGCGGCAATGGATCGTATCCAAGCTCCTCGAGCAGATTCGAATAGAGTTCGAACTTGCCGCTCCGGGTTGCGAATCCGGTGACGTTGCCGGTCCGCGGATTGATTTTGTCGTAGGTCCAGGGCTCCTTGCTGGCAATCACATATTTCCTGGTTGCCGCTTCCTCAAACGTAATGCCCAAAGGCTGCAGCCGATCGTTATACAGCTCCTCTTCGGTCTTCCACGGGAAGTGCTCGCCAAAACCGAGGCGAATAGCAAGTTCGCGAAAGAAATAATAGTCGGACCTGCGCTCGCCCATCGGTTGTATGGCGCGCTCGGCGGCTACAAATACAGACGTGAAATCCTCCATCGTAGAAAGCGTTCCCCGCTCCAGCTTGCTGGCTGCCGGAAGGACATAGTCGGCCAGCATTGCCGTCGGCGTCATGAAGTGTTCCAACACCACGTGCAGATCCAGGCCGGGACTTTTTAGGGCTTTGTACACCAATTTGGTATTAGCGGCATTGAGCAGAGGATTGCTGCCCCACGTTATGAGTGCCTTCGTAGGATAGGGAGTACCGTCAACAATACTGCGCCAGATGGCCGGCTCCGGAGCGGAAAAGCTGTGCCCGCTCATGCAGAGGGGCACGCCGTAGGCTTGCGTGTAGAGTTCGTTCATCCGTTCATAGGCAGGCCAGGTCATCAGCTTGAAACGGTCGCTGCCCAGTTGCTTGGCACGCTGTTCGGGAGAGCAAAGCTCCGCCATCTGCATCATGGAATCGCGCGTGGCCATTACACCATCAACCACGGGGCCTGGTCCCTCGGGAGCCATTCCGGGCGCCCCACCCCTCATGTTCCCCGTGATGGCATGCAGGCAAAGCTTGGCCTGCTCCACGCGCGTGGCATTGCGCCCCAGCTGATCGGGTGCCAGACCGCTGTGGATGCAGCCGGGCTTATTGCCGGCATAGGCAATGGCTGAAGCAATGATTTGATCAGCCGGAATCCATGTAATCTCGGCAACCCGTTCCGGGGTGTACTCCGCGGCGCGCTTCTTAAGCTCATCGAAACCGTAAGTCCATTGATCGACGAATTCATTGTCGCAGAGATCCCGCGCAATGATCACGTTGATCCAGGCCATAAGCAGGGCTGTGTCTGTGCCTGGACGAATCTGCAGCCACATGTCGGCCATCTTTGCCATTTCGGTCTGCCTGGGATCGACCACAATCATTTTGGCTTCGGATTTCTCGGAACGCCACTTCTGCATGGGGCGCCTGCGTACTGGATTCGAAGAGGTGTAATCCCTTCCCAGCAATACCAGACAGTTAAGCCGCTTGATGGGAGGCGCCAGGATGCAGGGAATGTTGGTTCCCGCCAGGGCATATGCGAGCGCGACTTTGTTGCAGGCACAGGCGGTTCCGGAGGCTCCCACGTTGGCCGGATTGCCGAACAGATTCAGAAAGCGCGCGCGGATGGCATAGAAATCCGATCGATAGGTTCCTTCAATGGTAGACAGGCTTTCGGCACCGTGTTCGGCTTTGATTGCCCGAAGCTTCTCCGCAATCTCGTCCAGCGCCTGCTCCCAGGAGATTCTCTCCCACCGGTTCTCGCCCCGCTCGCCTTGCCTCTTAAGCGGATGCATTAGTTGGTCAGGATGATACAGCCACTTGCGAAAGTGCGGAATGCGTTCGCAGACTTTGCCACGATTATAGGGGAATTCCGGATTCCCTTTGATGCCGAGGATCTTGTTGTCCTTAACGCTTACGCGCAAACCGCAATTGCAGTGACAGCCCGGTGAAGGCCAGCAAAAAGTCTGCTTAGTCTCTGCACCTAATTCTTCATCCGCGACATCAGCCATTAGGTTTCCTCCATCGATTTATGATTCAGCTTATCCAGCTTTGCGTTTGGCGTCAATAATATGCAGGATGTAGGGAGTGCCCAAAAATCCGTACCCGCCGACAGTCACCCATTGTAAAATGCGGCTGAAATTAATATACGAAAACCAAGGCCAAGAGCATGCCCGCTATACGAGGCGGGAAAGGAGGAAAGCATGGCGGAAGGAAGACTCGCACTAGTTACCGGAGCAACAATGCCGAGGGGTATCGGAAGAGCTACAGCAGTTACCCTTGCTCGGGAAGGATGCGATGTGGCTGTGACCGGCTTCAGCAATATGGAGATGGCCCAATCCGTGTCGGATGAGATAAAGGCGCTGGGACAGAGATCCATTGCGGTGAGGATGGACGGGCGGGATTACGCAGACGTTCAAAAGGCTTTTGCCACCATAAAGAAAGAACTTGGCCCCGTGGAGATCCTTGTAAACAACGCAGCGCAGATGGGCCGCATGGTGACAATAGCCAAGACGTCTATGGAGGATTGGGACAATGAGGTGAAGCTCTGTCTCAATTCTGCCTTCTATTGCATCAAGGAGGCATGGGCGGACATGCGCACCAACAAGTGGGGCCGGATTGTGAATATGACCTCCATAGCGGGCGTTATGGGAGGTTTCGGCCAGTCGAGTTACGGTTCGGCCAAGGCAGGCCTTATAGGCCTCGCCAAATGTGTTGCCCTGGAAGGGGCCAAATACAATATCACTGCAAACTGCATACTTGTCGGCATGGCGCAAACCGAAGCCTACGACGGCGGAATAATTCCGGAAGAGGTCCAGAAGACCATTGAAAAGAAGATTGCGTTTCGCCGGGCTGCGACTCCCCAGGAAGTAGCCGATGCTATTGCGTATGTCGCTTCCGACAAGGCCGCGTATATGACCGGAAGCATTGTCGATCTTATGGGAGGGCTCGACCTTTTCATTATCTAGCCCGCATTTCATGGATTCGCACGGGGTGGTTTTATGAAGCCATAGAAAAATCGCTCAATGCAATCCAGATCGAAACCATTATAAGAGCAGATGCGGCCAGCCGAAGCATGTAAACTCTTTTGCTTTGCGTTTCCAGTATTCTGCTCCCTCTATGTGTCAGGACCGCACTGATAACCACGATGAAAATTCCCCGGGTCGAATGCAGTATATTGGGAATTACAACACCGCTTGACAATTCAAACATGACCACAAAGAGCAATGTCGCCGCAGCGAGCGAAACCGCAGAGAAAATGGTGATTTGAAGATCCATGCCTTTCAGCACGAGCGAAACCTTCTTTTTTATAAGGTAGGGAATGATGCAAAGAGAAAGCACCCCGACAATAAAATTGTAGTAAACCATAAAGCTGTATGAATCCACAAAGACAAGTGCGCGCTTGATATAAATGTCGGTAAATCCGAAGATGAGGCTGCAAATTGTCATTAAGACAATCGGCTTAAGGGGAAATTTGCTGTTTCCGTCCCTTGATGGAGAGAAGCTGAGTGCACCGATTGAGATGGCAACCAGAACAGCCGCTATATAGACCTGAAAGCTGTGTGTTTCCCCAAGCATGGGAATTGCCAGAAGGCCGGAAAAAATCACCTTGCTTCCCATAATAGGCATTACACTGCTGGCATCACCACTGTTGAGAGCCAAATATAGGAAAAGATAGGCGGCAACGCAGGTACAGCAGGAAATCAGCAGCGGGATCCAGCCTGCTGAAGGAGGAAACTCCGGACGGACAAAAACCCAGAGCAACGGAGTCACGACAGCTTGAACAACGCTTATATAGAGAAATAATAGGAACGGTTCCCTTATTCTGTTATTAAGAAGCGCTTTGGAGCCTGCTGAATAGAGGCTGTGCGTAAAACCTGCACATAGCCCAATCAATAACAAAGCAATATTCATAAGAGAACGTATATGTCCAAAATTAAAAACGCCACGGATTACACGGATTTCACTGAAATCTCAACAGTTGAAATCCGTGTAATCCGTGAAATCTGTGGCGTTATAAATGCTGGGCCGGGAGGGATCAGATAATCTTTTCTTCCTTGAGTTTTTTCATTTCGTCGCCGTCAATTCCCAGGAGATCTCGATATATTTCATCGTTGTGCTCGCCTACATCGGGAACGCGCTGTTTTCGGTCGCCCGGCGTCTTGGACATCTTGTAATCCGATCCGCTGAGTTTCACCTTTCCAGAAACAGGCTGATCCACCTCAACAATCATTTCCCTCTCCAGAAGATGAGCATCGTTGGCCACCTGGTCAAAGGTGGGCAGAGAAGAACACGGCACTCCAAATTTCTTGAGGATTTCGAAAACTTCCTCACCGGTTTTTCCCTTGCACCAATCCTGCACCAGTCCGTCGACCTCTTCCATGTTTTTGGTTCGGTTCTCCCGTGTGGCATAGCGCTCCTCGCCGATCAGGTCTTCCCTGCCCATAGCCTGAAGAACCTTTTGCCATTGCGGATCCGTGATTGTGCAGATTACGACATAGCCGTCGCTGGCAAGGTACGCACCAAACGGAGCGGAACTGCTGAGGTGATTTCCGAACCTTTTGGGCACTTCGAGAGTGTCAAAATAATTGGCTCGGTCTGGGAAAACCATCGCCCAGATACCGTCCTGCATGGAGACATCGATAGACTGCCCCTCGCCCGTTACAGTGCGGTAATATAGGGCCGCCAGGATTGCGATAACGCCATTGTATCCACCCATATAGTCACCGAGCGAAATGCCAGCTTTCAACGGCTCGCCGTCGGGATAGCCGGTTACGCTCATCAATCCCCCCATTGCCTGGGCAACCACGTCATAGCTGACATCGTTGCGGCGCGGGCCGGTCTGCCCAAAGCCTGAGATTGAAGCAAAGATGATCCCGGGATTTATCTTGCTCACTTCCTTATAGCCCAAGCCCAGTCGATCCATTCCGCCCGGGGCGAAGTTTTCCACGAGGATATCCACTTTAGCCGCCAGCTTTTTTGCAATCTCTACTCCCTTCGGATTCTTAAGATTCAGAGTGATGCTCTTCTTTCCCCGGTTGTAGGAAAAGAACTGGTAAGACTCTCCCTTAGGGGTCTTGGGCATTGCCTGCCGTTCCGGTTCGCCCTTGCCCGGCCTCTCAATCTTAATGACCTCGGCCCCAAGTTCGCTTAATACGGATGTTCCATGAGGACCGGATAAATACTGCGTAAAATCCAATACCTTGACGCCTTCCAATGCCTTAGCCATTAAACTTCTTCTCCTTGTTTTGAGGCGGACTGAGCCCTTATTTAAGCCTCTTATTCCGTTTCACTTCACATTAAAAATATGCATTATACGCATCATTTTGTTTTATTGTGATTTATTTTGCTCCGATTGCCAAAGGGATCTCACCGAACCTCGACAATTGGCATGCAACCTGTCAGAATGAAATTTCTTTTGAAGGAACCCCAATGCAGCAAAGGCTGATTTCATCAAATCTCGTACACAAGGTCCGTCAGCCTGCCGAATCAGGCACCAAGAGCCATCCCGCATTGATACTGCTCCATGGAATGGGCACCAGCGAGGATGACCTTTTGAAGATTGCCGATTACCTTCCTTCAAACCTTTTCATAGTGAGTACGCGCGCACCCTTCAAAATCGCTTCAGCATCCGGAGGCTATACGTGGTATGACGTAAGTGATATCGGCAAGGATATCGGGCTTCCTCATCCTCAACAGTTTGAGCAAAGTCACAGCCGGCTGGTGCAATTCATTCTGGATGTCAAAAAACACTACCCGGTAAATAGCCGGCGAATGTTTTTATTTGGTTTCAGCATTGATCCTGATTCAGTCACATCTCGCAGTTAAATGCAGGCCTGCGATTAATGGAAATGAATCCCGGCAGACAGGAGACTCTTGGATTGAAACGATCATATGTGAATCGCGATTTTGGGTTGGGTCTGCTAGGCTTCTTTCTTGGATTTTTAAGCAATTCGCTCTTTCTGCTTTTCCCTCTCTACCTCGAACAGTTCGAACCGTCAAAGACTTGGGTGGGTTTAATCATGGGTGTGTACAGTCTGACCGCCATTGCTGTCAGACCCCTTTTTGGCCCAATCATTGACAAGCAGGGTGCCCGCAAGGTGACAATTTACAGCTTCATTTTCATGGTTGCGGTCGTTCCCTGGTTTCACCTGGTCGAAAGTGCCGGCTGGTATGCTCTTTGCCTCCGCGCCCTTTTAGGGGCCGGTTGGGGAATCAATATGATTGCCATTATGGCCATGTGTTCGGATCTGGCGCCGCGCGAGCGACTTGCCCATTCTCTCGGGGTGATCGGTGTTTCGGGCATCATCGCAGGAGCCATTGGGCCCATGATAGGAGAAGAGATTATTCGCAAATTCACATTCGGGGGATTGTTCAATGCAAGCCTGATATTTCTGGCCGGCGGCGCTATCTGCGTTTTTGCAATAAGAGAGATACCAAAAACAAAAACATCGGCACAGTCATCTACAATTCACGTACTCAGCAAGTATCCGTTGTGGATACTGGCCATTATCGGGATAATGCCGGTTATTCACGGAGCCGTCCGAGGATCCGTCGCCAACTTCATTGTGCTTTTTGGCAGCAGCGTAGGATTTGAGCGTGTCGCGCCCTTTTTTATCGCCTTCTCCGCTGCCGCAGTATTGACCCGTCTGGGAATCGGAGATGTTTCGGATCGTTACGGTCGTAAAAAGGTTATTCTTCCTTCGGCGCTTCTTATCAGCCTCAACCTTTTGTGGATTGCGTCACTCGAAAACTACGCGAGTTTTGTAATCAGCGGCTTTGTGGCAGGGCTGGGTCAGGGACTTATATTTCCCGCTTTGAGTACCTACCTCATCGATTTTCTCGGGCGCGCGAACAAGAGTTTCGCACTCTCTCTTTACATGTCCCTCTTCGATGCAGGCATGGGTCTGGGCTCCCCGCTATTCGGCTGGATTTCAGATCTATCGGGCTATCGTGTGATGTACAGGGTATCGGGACTGATGCTATTGGCTTTCAGCCTTGTGTTTCATTTCAAGTCCCCCCGGCTTCCTCACGAGAACAACCGCTGATACAAATTTCGAAGCAGTCTCTCATTCGCCTATAGCGCACCCGGTGATGCATGAAAATGTATTACCTTACCCACACAAATCGGTCTCGGAATCGGTTTTTATTTCACCGAATCCCGATTGCGATACCCGTACCGATCCCGATGTCGATGATTATAGGTTGTCGCTGGAATCCCTGCCGACTGCCGACTGTTTTACTTCAGCGACAGTCCGCCGTCGTGAATGAATAGCTGTCCCGTAATCAAAGCACTGTCGTCGGTAGCCAGATACAGCGCTGTACCCACAAGATCTTCAGGATAGGTGGGGCGTTTGATGCATCTCTGCGGCAGCTGAAGTTCATCAAGAGGAACATCCGGGAACTTTTTATCCCGATCAAACTCATCCCCTCCCTCAGAGTGCGTAAAACCGGGAGCAATGGAATTCACATTGATATTGAAATCTCCTAACTCCCTCGCCATCCCACGGGTGAGAGCCATGATGGCCCCCTTGGATGCAATGTAATGGGGGAAGCCAGGAACACCCTCGAAGATAGAGGCCGAAGAGATATTTATAATTTTCCCTCCCTTTTCCTTCATATACGGGAAAACTGCTTTCGTGCAGTGGAAGGGCCCCAGAGTGTTTGTATCCATTATGTCCTTCCACTCTTCGGTTGATACTTCCATAAAAGGCTTGAGCGTGACAAGGATGCCTGCATTATTGATCAGGATGTCGAGGGATCCGAATTTATCCACGGCTGCTTTGGCCAGAGCGTTGCATTGATCCTGCTCCCTGACGTCCGTTTTCACGTAAAGCGCTATGCCTCCGGCTTTCTCAATAGCCTTTACGGTGTTGCTTCCATCCCTGATATCACCGATAACGACCTTAGCGCCCTCTTTTGCAAAACCCTTGGCAAAAGCAGCTCCAATCCCCCGCGCGGCACCCGTAATCACTGCAACCTTATCCTTTAATCTCATCCAATTATCCTCCCATTCATATTTGGTGAAGATCATCATACTTAGCGCGTACAGACGGTTCAACCGATTTGCGATTGACGATTTACGATTTAGAGTTCTGGAGAGATCACGGCCGGTGGGCCCTAATTGGTTCTTTGAGCCCTAGGTGAGCTTTCAAGTATGTTTGGATATTTCCTTCAGATACAAAAGCTACGAACTGCCCTATTTTTATTTGGATGGGGCATTTGCGTGACTTTCCAAAGCTTTTAAATCAGTGCGACAAATTGCCGTACGCCGTTTTGCGTCTGCGAGCGATTTTTCCTCACGCTCTACATCCAGCTCAGCCAGGATCACCTGCGTTTTAGTGGCATTGTTCTGCTTGCGCAATTTCAAAATACTCTTCAGATACTCCCGGTCGAATTCCAGATTGGTTTCGGCAATTTCAGCTGACTTGGCCAACGCATCGCAGTCGAGCCGTCTATAGCGCAGGTACATATAATGAAGGGCCGTTTCCTTATCCTTCGCGTAACTGGTGCCATCCACTTGACCGCACATCAGCCGGTACTGTTCTACGAGAACAGCCTGTCGCTCCAGGATCAGGTCTGACTGCTCCAGCGCAAGCCGGGCGGCGTCACGATCATATCTTGCTTCTACGTAAACCATATGTGGAATTGTTTTTGCCTTCCACAATCCCTCGATCATTTCAAATATCCTCTCGTAAGCTGCAAAGTCGGATTTTGCAAGATCGACGGCGATTCTGGCATCCTCCAATTCAGACATCTCTTCATAAATAACGAGATCACATAAGGGGTAGTTGGTCTCCTCGGCCTTGACAGCGCCACTTCCCGAAGTGCTCGGAAGTAGAATTAAGAGCATGGCCAATAATTGCAGTATGTTATGCATAGTTCCTCACCGCGAAGATACTTATTCCGCATTTCTTACAGGATTTCTCCGTTTCCTTACCATACGATTTCTGCGCTCTGAAATCACCCTTTTTGGGGTAAAGCGGAATGAAAACCCGAATCAAGGAATTCCGGGCGCGCCACGACCTGACGCAGGCGCAGCTTGCCGATTTGCTCGGCGTGCGCCGCGAAACCATTTCTTTCATTGAGCAGGGAAAATACAACCCCTCACTCAGACTGGCACACCGCATTGCCCCAGCTCTTCAATCGACTCTTGATGAACTCTACATTTTTGATGAGGAGGATACCTAAAAAAGCAATGCGGTTGCTGTGTACGTTGGTATTCAGCGGTGATTCCAATAAGTGCAGCGGAACAGTCTGATCAGATTCAGAAGATTAGATTCATGACTTTCCGGGGTATAAACCAAAAATCCGTGTTTTCCCGGAACTTTTTTAAATTATTTGCTTAAACAATATCCGGCGTCAAATCCTGTGATAGCCGAGCCGGCAGATCCTCCACCGATCATTTATGCGGGCAAAGGCGATATCGTAGCGGCCATTTTCCCAATGGGATTGTGCGGTCATACCCTGCTGCCGTGCCATATCGGCCAACACGGATTGACCGCGGATTGGAGACCTAACCAAAACCTGACTATGGAACCTTGCACTTCCATGGTTGCCATCCACGCTAACGGATATTTGGTCCCGCTTTTGAGACTGATCCTGGCGATGCGCCGAGTGCAGAGAAGAAATCTTTTGTTCTTCATAATCTTCCATGAACAGCTTCTTCACAGCGGCTTTTCCTGCCAGGCTAACACCGTGCAAGTTCACGATTGCATCATCCGCAAACAGTTCCACAACCGCATCATAGGCCTGGTTCTCAAGAAGTCCTGTAAAGACCAGATACAAATGTTTGAGTGCTTCTTTCTCTTCCAGGGTGCTTAGCTTTTTTTGCAATTGATCTAACTGCTGCTGCAAAGTCTGCGAGGAAGCAAACAGGGTGGCTGCCCCAGCGCTCGCTGAAACCAGCCCGGCACCGATAGCAGCTGTGCCCTTAAGGAAAAAAGACCGGCGAGTATCGTTGACTCTAATCTTTTTCATAGCTTCTCCTATACCTTCGGCCCAAGGTATTTTTGTATCTCAAAATGGCCGGCATGGCGTGCACGTGCACCAACCACACTCAGGCTCAAGCCATTGGGGCCAACGTGATAACCGAAGCCTGCATCGTGCATGGTGCGTTTGTTAAAACAGATGACTCCAAGCGTGCCGTTACAGGCTTCTTCCACCCAGGCCATGATGTACACGTCATCACGCAGTTTGGAGTACCAGGCGGGTGAACTCCACTGCATGCCTCTGGAACCGTCGGGCATGAAGATGATCCAGGAATAGCTGTTGGGGGTGGCATACAAATGCATGGAGCTCAGCCCTCCTTCGCCCGGCTGGTAATTCCAGGTAAACGCCTCGCCTACCAGTTCCTCCGTCCAACCGTGACGATGGTAACGCGCTGGGGTAATACCCTCCATTTCGAAAATACCGAAATAAAAGGTTGGATGCGTTTCATTATTTCGGTATGGAGTGCCGGTCGTTCCTTTCAATAAAGTGCTGAGTCCAGTCTTCATATCCAGCGCTACCATGGCACAGGAGCGCGGAAACTCGGCATCGAGGAAATGCGCAAAGAAATAAAGCTCTCCATCCGGCTCATAGGCTTCATAGAAAGCTTCGCGCCATTGGCGATCGCCTTCATAGCGCCAGCGCAGTTTGCGCAGTTCATCAAAGATATATTCGATGGCAGGTCCATCGTTATCCATTCTGACGGTCAATGTTTTGCCTATCAGTTTATCCACTAGTGGGCTCTTGTAGCCTCCCATACCACCGGCGCCGCTGCCTTCACCATCGCCAAAAGCATGTGCGTGGTTGAGCACCTGATCTTTCACTTCGTCATCCGTCATAACCGGAAAAGTGCGCAGCGGGCGATACGCCAGGCGCATACCCGGTTCCGTCGGACGCTGGCGGTTACCGAAGGGGATTTCCTCCCCGTTGTTGCCGAAGGCTTCGAAGCTTGCGATCTGACC
>Ga0209536_100014905_pt1 | contig 11125 bp, 8 predicted proteins | sample DeeMarSeWOR28_12_FD_187461 | JGI IMG/M metagenome (GOLD analysis project Ga0209536, IMG submission 187461) | Marine sediment microbial communities from White Oak River estuary, North Carolina - WOR-2-8_12 (SPAdes) (version 2) | ecosystem: Environmental > Aquatic > Marine > Intertidal zone >... | reverse complement strand
GGGAGCCGCATCGCTCAGAGCCAGGTGGACCTTCACTCCGTCATCCCACGTCACGTAGGTCGCGGTGAGATCCAAGCCGTTGGACAGCGTCGTACTGGGGGCCCGCATGAGCGCCGGTCCCGGCAGCGCGTGCGCGTCCGCGCCACGCCGCCCGCCGATCTCCCGGACGGCGAGTACTGGTCGCGGATCATCGTGACCTCGCGCGGGGCCCAGCAGCCCATGGCAGTAGCAGGCGACACCACGGTTCGTGCCGGCGTGACCCTCGAGCTGCGAACGATCACCTCGCTCGCCTATCGCAAGGGTGCGGTGCGGACCGATGTCACGCTGGACGAGTTCCGTGCTGCTGCGAGCGCGGATTCGCTTGCGGATGCGGATTCCCTCGAGGTGTGGGTCGGGCTCACCCGCGACGGCAACGCGGCGTTCCTGGGCAGTGTGCTGCTCGAGTTGCGCGACGACGGTGGCGAGGTCGTACGCTCGTGGGTGACGCCGGTCGCCGTGTACTACAGTACCCTGCGGCGGTTCGCGTACGACGTACGCGACGTGCCGGAGGGGAGCTACCGGGTGCGGCTGCTCGTCTCGACCGACCGTGGGGACATCGACCCGCGACTCATCCTGCCTGCCGATCCGATCGAACGGGTGGCGGACGTGGAGCTGCGCTGACATGGCCTCCCGGCGGCTCACGGTTGCGCTCGCCTGCATGGCCTGGCTCGCTGGAGCGGGGACCACGGTGAGGGCCCAGTCCGCCGCAGCGTCGATGCAGGTGTCGGCAGATGTCTCGGACATCCAGATCAGCATCGCGTCGGTCGGGCAGCTGCGGTTTGGAGATGTCATTCCGGGCACGCCGCACACGATCGATCCGACGGTGTCGCCGGATGCGGGTAAGTTCGAGATCCTGGGCGCTCGCCGCGCGGAGTTCACCCTTTCCCTGACACTGCCGACGCTGCTGCGTGCGGGGGCAGGGCCGTTTTCGATCCCCATCGGTTTCGGCGCGACCGCCGGCTGCTACTACGCGCGCGACCGGCAGAACCAATGCAATACCTGGGATCCCGGCACGGTGCTCACGGGACGGATTCGTCCGACGCCGCCACCAAACAACACCTTCTACGTCTGGCTCGGCGGCACGGTGGCTCCCTCGCCCACGCAGGTGCCGGGGGTCTACTCGGCGGTCGTTACCGCATCCGTCGCCTACACGGGTAACTAGTGCTCCAGCGCGCACGGGAGTCGGCCGGGTGGCGCGCGGTCGGTCTGGCTGCGCTCTTGCTGGTGGCCGCGCTCGCCACCCTCAGGGCACAGGAACACGACTACGTCGAGTTGCTCGTCGAGCTTCGCATCGATCGTGGACCGACGGCGAACGTGCTCGCGCTGGAGCACGGGGACACGGTGCTGATCGCGACGCGGGCCTTCCTCGACCTGGCGAAGCTCGGGATTGACAGCGTCGCATCGGGCCGGAAGATCGCCGGAACGGTCCAGCCGGCCGGCACACCCTGGGTCATCGACACCGACGTCGGATATGCGCGGTCGGGCCAGCTGGACGTCGCGTTCGATCCCGGCGATGCCATCTGGCTCGACGGCGAGTTGTTCACCCGCACGACGGTGCTCGATGCGCTGTTCGGGGTGCGATGCTCGCCCAGCGTACCGGAGCTCGTAGTCGTCGTACGGGAAGCGAATCACCTGCCGGTCGTCCAGCAACTCGAGCGCGAGCGGCGGCGGCGGAGCCTGGCGGGCGCGGTGTCGCCGGACGGGATCGAGCCGGTGACCCGGTCACGCCGCCCTGTGGATGGGGCTGTGTTCGACTGGTCGGTGTCGGGTGCGACGGAAGATCCGCTCGATGCGACCAGTGTCGAACTGGGGCTCGGGGCCCAGGTGCTCGGCGGAAGCGGTGTGGTGCGACACTCCGAGCGCCGCTTCGGGGGAGAGACCGACCGGCTCACGACCGGATCCTGGACCCGCGTGTGGCACACGACCCCGTGGCTGAGACAGGTCCGACTGGGTGAGGCGCTGGGGACCGGCGCGCGTCCCCGGATCGTGCGGGGCGGCGTCGTGACCAACTCGCCCTTCATCCGACCCGCTGCGTTCGACGTGAGCCTGCTCGAGGGCCTGCTCGAGCCAGGGTGGGAGGTCGAGCTGTACCGCGGTCTCCAGTTCCTCGACTACACGCGCACCGATGTGACGGGTCGGTATGCGTTCGACGTTCCCGTGCTGTATGGCGAGAACCCTCTGCGCGTGATCGCCTACGGTCCGGCAGGCCAGGTCCTCCGTGACCGCCGGACGTTCGAAGTCGCTCAAGAGCGGTTTCCGGCCGGTCAGTTCGAGTACGGCATCGGAGGAGGCGCCTGCGCCTACGAGCCGTGTGATGCCGCCTTCAACGTCGATCTTCGCTACGGCATCGATGATCGGTGGACCGTCCGCGGCGGGATGGATCGCTTCTGGCGTGACACACTGCCGGACGTGTGGCATCCCTACGGCTCGGTCGCGTTCCAGGCGACGCGGAGCCTGGCGCTCTTTGCCGAAGGCGTAGCGGATGCACAGGTGAGCGGTCGGGTCCAGTTCGCCCCGACGCAGGATTTCAGAGCGACGGTGGGGCAGACGTGGTTCACCGGTGACGTGACCCTGCCGCTGGTCGGGTCCCAAGTGGAAGACTCTCGAACGGACGCGTCCCTGTTCGTGCGCCCTCCTTGGCTCGACTACCGAACGTTCGGGCAGGTGTACGCCATGCGATCGCGCGGCGAGACGATCGACCGGGACATGATGCGCGCGGTCGGGACGGCCCGATTCGACGGGGCGCGGCTCGATGTGGGTGGAACGTGGGAACGGTGGCGGCTCAGGGACGCGGCTGCCGTGCGGCGCACGTCCATCGACGTGCGCTACTTCCAGCTGTACGGTGGCTCGCTCGGGTGGCTGCGCCGGACACTGTTCCGCGGTGAGCTGCGGGTCGACGTCGATTCCGGGCCGACCATCGTGCGAGGCGGCATCGACCGCGGCATCGGCACGATGCTGCAGCTCCAGCTGACGGGCGGATGGCAGCGCGGGGTGGGCATGACGCTCGACTTCGGCTTCACCGCATCCCTGCGTCCCGTCCGCGTCGTGAGCCGAAACCGTGTCACGCCCGATGGCACCCGCGGTGTGCAGTCGGTCGAAGGCTCCGTCCTGTGGGAGAGCCAAACCAGCCGGCTCGAATTCGCCGATGGGAGGAGCTTGAACCGGGCGGGGATCGTCGGCGAAGTGTTCGTCGATCTCGACGGTGACGGGAGCGCCGATCCCGGCGAGCCTCGGGTGTCCGACGTGTCGGTACGCATCGGTCCGCTCGCGGTGCGGACGGACGAGACGGGGCGCTTCTCCGTCTGGGACGTGGTACCGTTCGAGCCGCTGGTCCTATCGGTCGATTCCGGCTCGGTGCGGGATCCCCTGCTGGTCCCTGCGACGGCCCGCCTCCTCGTGCGTCCGGACCCGAACACGTTCACGCCGATCCCGGTCGCGCTCGTGCAGACGGGCGAGGTGAGCGGAGTAGCGCTGATCCGAGACGAAGGACGACCCCTGGCTGGAATCCAGGTGGAGCTGCGCAACCTCGATACGGGTCAGCAGTACAGCGCGACGACCTTCTCGGACGGCTCGTTCTACGTTTTGGGGGTGCGTCCGGGCCGGTATGAGGCGACGGTGTCGGAGCAAGCCAGGGAAATGCTCTCGCTGTCGGCGCAGGCCGACGCATTTGAAGTCGCGCCGTCGGGCGAGGGCGCCATCGTGGACGGAGTCCTCATCCTGGCCGACCGCCGCTAGCCGCGGTTCGGTCGGGGCCGCCGGGTGAGTACCTTGCGATGTCCGGAGGTCTCATCCGTCGTGTCGTTCTCTCGTCAGCCCAACATGTGGCTCTGCGGGCCGTTTGCGCTCAAGCACGCCCTGCTGCTCCTCGGCGTTCCCGCCGACGAGCAACGACTTGCGCGCCTCGCAGGCAGCGACCACCGGGGCACGGACGAGCTCGAGCTCGCAGAAGCGGCGCGCCACTTCGAGTGCGAACTGCTCACGGTCCGCATCCACGATCCGGAGGGAGCGCGGCAGGAGCTCCTCAAGCAGCTCGCCGCGGCGAGGCCGGTCCTGCTGTGTATCGAGCAGTGGGATCATTGGGTCGTAGCGGCGCACGAGCACGACGACACGTTCGTCGTCATCGACAGCCGAGCGGGGGCGATCTTCCGCGTGTTGCCGTGGGAGTACCTCCGTGAGCTGCTCGTGTACCGTGAGAGCCGACGGGGTCGTGAGCTGTATGACCTACATCCGCTGGTCCCGCGTCGCATCGTCGGTCTCAGGCCGGAGCTCACCATCGATCGAGCCCGATTCCTCCAGCAGTGGGAGCACCAGGATGTCGCCCGCCAGTGGAATCGGTATCTGGCGGATGCGTGTGAGGTGTTTGGGAGGGGCAATGGTGAAGAGGTAACGCTCCTCTCCCCCGGCGACTTCTTTGGCCGCCAGGAACCGGTACTGCTCGATGCCGTCTGCCCCAGCAACGCGTCCGGGCAGCGTTCCCGTGCGCGACGTCTGCTGCGCGGGATGCGGTTCATCGCAGATACCTACGGGCTCCGCCTCGCCGAGCTGGAGGAGCCCGTCGCGGCGCGGCGGTTGGAGTCCGTCCTCCGCCGCCGCGTGGAGGGGGCAGACGCGGGTAATTGACGGCTTGGGGTCCCGGACTGCCTGTCCCGGTGTTGGCAGCACCGACCGGATACGGCACCTTTCCCTAGCGTACCGGGTCAACTCGCCGAGGCCGTGGCAACGATGAGTCAATCTCTCAGAAGTCCGATCGTATCGCGGATGAATGTGCTCATGCGCGCGTGCTGCACCGCGTGTGTCGTCCTGCTCCTGGCGACCATCCTTGCGTGTTCCGGACGCGATCGGCTGCCCAACGTGGTGCTGGTGATCGTAGACGATCTAGGGTGGCGCGACCTCGGTGTCTACGGCTCGACCTTCTATGACACTCCCGCGATCGACTCACTCGCACGGACAGGTGCGCTGTTCACACAGTTCTACGCAGCCAGCCCGGTGTGCTCGCCGACGCGGGCGAGCCTGATGACGGGTCGGCACCCGGCGCGGTTGGGCATCACGAACTGGATCGGTGGCGAGCGCGATGGGCCCCTCCTGCAAGCTGAGTACGAACGGCAGTTGGCACTGGAGGAGTACACGCTCGGTGAAGCCTTCCGCGACGCGGGCTTCGCTACCGGATATATCGGCAAATGGCACCTCGGCATCGCGCCGTATCTGCCCGACTCGCAGGGGTTCGACGTGACCGTGGCGGTCAACGACGGCGGTCAGCCGTCCTCCTATTTCTATCCCTATCGTGACACTCGCACGCCGCGACTCGACGTGCCGGATCTGGAGGACGGTGCGTCGGGTGAGTACCTCACGGATCGTCTCGCTGCGGAGGCGGTACGGTTCATCGAGTCCCACCGCGACGGGCCGTTCTTCTTGGTGCTGTCGCACTATGCCGTGCACACACCGCTGCAGGCACCTGACGAGCTGGTCCGGCCGTACGCAGAGCGGAGCCAGGCCCTGCGCACGTCCGATCCCGGCAGCGTTCCGGAAGGACCGAACGCGTTCACGAAGCTGCGACAGGATCACCCGGTGTACGCAGCGATGGTCGAGCAAGTCGACCGCAGTCTCGGTCGCCTGGTGGAGACGCTGGATGCGCTGGGGTTGGCGGAACGGACGATCGTCGTGCTGGTCTCGGACAACGGAGGCCTGAGCACGGTGGAGGGTCGCGAGACGGGCATGCCGACGTCGAACGAACCCTTGCGGGCAGGCAAGGGCTGGCTGTACGAGGGTGGGATTCGCATTCCGTTGATCGTGCGCGCCCCGGCGGTCGCGCCGGGGACGGTGGTCACGCGCCCCGGTGTGACCATGGATCTCTTCCCGACGCTGCTCGATCTCGTCGGACTCGATCCACGGCCCGCGTACCATCTCGACGGCTCCAGCCTCGTGCCGTTACTGGTCGGTGCGGACCGGGAGACTACGCCTGTGCTCAGCTGGCACTTTCCGCACTACCACGGATCGGGTAACCTGCCGTCGGGTGCCATCAGGGCCGGTGACTGGAAGTTGATCGAATGGTTCGAGACGGGAGCGGTCGAGTTGTACGATCTCGCGACGGACTCTGCCGAGGTCGTGGACGTCGCGGCGGTCCAGAACGCGGTGGCCGATTCGCTTCGGGCACTGCTCACAGAGTGGCGAGCGGCTGTCGCGGCGGCGATGCCGGCAACGAACCCGGAGTGGGAGCGGTAGCGAGGCGTGTTATCTTTGTAGCCATCTCACCGGATCGGAGCATCGACCATGGCGACGCGAGTAGCGAAGGCCAAGAGGACCGCTCGGCGCGGCGTGCGCAAGGCGAAACGCGCGACGGCGACCGCGACGAGGCGGGCGAAGAAGTCCGCCCGCCGCACGGGCAAGCAGGTTCAGAAGCGCGCAACGGCCACGACCAAAGCGGCGGGCAAGAAAGTCGCATCAACGCGGAAAGCGGCCAGCAAGAAGGTCGCGGAAACGCGCAAGGCCGCCGGCAAGAAGGTTTCGGAAACGCGCAAGGCCGCTGGTAAGAAGATCCAATCCGCGAAGAAGGCGACGCAGAAGAAGGTGAAGCAGGTGAAGCGGGCGGCGGCCAAAGCCGCGGCGAAGCCTGCGACGAAGAAGGCCCTCAAGGCGACGGGCAGAGCAGTCGCGGTCGCGGGTGTGGCTGTGGCGGCGGGGATGGCAGCCCGGAAGGCGCGACAGTCGGCCAAAGGGAAGAGCAAGGGAAAGAAGTAGCGTCGTTCCCTTGCGCCAGGAGTAGAGACGGCGGTACCGCCCATGAGGGAGGCGGCACCGCCGTTGTTCTGTGCAGGCGAGGCGCTACTTCTTCGCCATCTGCGGCTTGGGCAGTACGATGTGCGCCACCACGTGGCCGTGATCGGATGACCACACGCCGTACTTCTTCAGGTCCTTGGGCTCGTTGTTGAACACCGACGCCTGTACCAGCGGCATCCCCCCCTGCGGCCCGAGGCCGTCCATGTTTCTGAGCAGCACGAGGTCGATGCGCTGCATGTGGCCAGGCAGCGTGTTGGATAGGTCCCCGTCATGGCAGCAGGTGAACCCGTGGTCGATCTTGCCGGGTTGCAGCAGCCACGCGTCCGTGAATCCTGCGTCCGTGAGCAGCTGGTACGCCGGGTACTCGTCCTCCCCCAGCGGACGCCCTGGGCCGGAGTTGAAGTCGCCGACCACGATCAACGGTCGGGACTCACCCATGAAGGTGAGCGCCAACTCCATGGCTTGGCCCGTCCTGATCTGGTGCAGCGGACCCCGGTCTTCCGACTCGAGGTGTGTGTTCACGAACCGGAAATCCGTCCCGTGAACGGTTGCCGTCACCGCCGTCCAGCCGCGCAGCACGTCGATGGGGATCGGGATGTCCGGGTCGTAGCTCGGGCCGAGGAACACACTGTAGAGATTGGAGGCCTCTTCCGACCATGGGACGTCGGACCGAACCAGAATGGCATCGCGATCGATGAGGCGAACCCCACTGATGATCGGCTGGCCTTCGTCCGTCACCCCTTCGAACTTCGGCAGCTCGATGTCGGTGGTCGTCAGACTGATGGCGACGTCGTAGTCCACGTTCCGCGCCGCCAACTCCTCGACGAGGATCGTCAGGAAGTCGAGGTACTCGTCCTCCGCCGGTGAGTCCGGGTCGAACACCGGCTCGGTACGCAGGTCTGCGACCTCCTGGAGTCCGATCAGATGCGGCTTGCTCTTGGCGAGCTCCGCCGCGAGCGCACGGGCCCTCGACGGAAAGTCAGTCTGCTCGAGTATTGCCCACGCCTCGGCGACCTTGAACGGGATAGAATCCTGGGGCGCATCGAGCACGGGTTCTACCGGTGCGCCGAAGTACACGTTCACCGATGCGACCCTGACGTTGCTCGCCGCGGTGCCGCTCCCCTCCATGGCACCCGACGCGACGGCCGATCCGTCGTCCTCGATCGCGGCAACGCCGGACTCCGGGCCCGTCGTGGTGCGATCGGTGCACGCTCCCATGAGCGCGATAGTGGTCAGTAGTACGAGTGCACGTCTCATGTCGACCTCCCAAAAAGGAAGGCGGACCTACCGGGTCCGCTCTCGTCGCCACCACAATTCACTTCGGCCCTGTTGCACGTCAATACGCAGTGCCGTGTGGCCTCGCCGCAACAGGCGCGACAGGACGACGATTCTATTCAGGATTCGGTCGGTCGTGGCCCTTGGTCCGCGCTGTCGTTCAGCGCCTCGTACACCGAGCGAACTGCGGCTCGGGCAAGCACCGCTCGTCGCGCGGGACCCCCGTGCTTGGTCTCCCACTTCACGAGCCGGATTTCACCGTCGACGAGCTCGATGCCGGTGATGTCGCTGTCCGCAAAGGAGCAGCACCCGGTGTTGAAGTAGCACGGGCGCGAGCGATCGACATCGTCCTCCGAGATGGAAGCGCACGCCTCGTCCTGCTGCTGGATCTTCGCTTCCAACTCGCGCAGCTCAGCCAGGCGGGCCTGCCTGCGCAGGTCGGCGGCGACGTCCTCCATCCGCTGCAAGGCTCGTTGCTCCTCCCTGATCTGTTGAAGATGGGTCTTCGAGCTGAAGACGGGCCGATGGGTGTGTCCGGCGATCAGGACGAAGCTCGGTTGATCACCGGCCCACGCGTACAGCGTGCGGTCGTGCTCGGCGCGAAGGCAGGCATCGGTGGCCGGTGTGGTGGAGCCCTTACGGGTAAGCCGCTGCACCGTCCGCCAGAGGAAGCGCACCACGAGCTTGCTCACGCCGGAGAGCCGGTCGCTCAAGAGGGTGCCCTGGTGCCCGTGGACCATCAGCAGCGTGCCGAGTCGCTCTCCTTTGGACGTCACCGCGAAGCGGAGTCCCTCCACAACGCGGATGGGTCCGAGCAGGGCCGGGAGGTGCTTGTCGACGCGCCGTGGCGCTTCCCACTCGTCGTCATGATTGCCCCAGACCCTGGTGTACCGATCGGGCTGGAACCGCCGCTCCGCGGCGAGCACGTTGGCATACGCCTCGAGCACCGGTTCCACACGGTTCTCCCACAACTCCTCGGCGTCGCCCAAGACGATCAGCGCGAACCCGTCTGCGAGGTAGGAATCGAGGGCGGCCAGGTAGGCCGGCTCGCAGATGGCGAAGTCGTCGGCGCCATCCCGTTGTCCCTTGTGATGATCGGAGAAGATCACCAGCCGGTCCCGCTCGATGTCGAGTGGCCGCTCGGTGGCTGCCAACTCGGCCAATACGCCGTCGAGGGCGCGGGCGATGGCGGAGGGAGAGGGCATGCGGAGAGCCTCAGCTACGACAGGCAGATGAACGGTGAACGGTGAACGGTGCAAGGTGCAGCGGAGCGGTGCTGCGGGTCGCTCGCTTCACTCTTCACCGATCACCCTTCACGTGCTGATGGCATCACGTTCGGTCCACCACGCTCGTGCGTGCTCTTCCGTCCACTGCTCCTCGATCCCGAGCGCGACCAGCTCGCGCGACAGCTCGCGGGCGCTCTGCGGTCGGCGCGCGGGGTCCTTGTCGAGGCAGCGCATGATGAGGGCGTCGAGGTCGGCGGGGACGGGCTGGTCCGTGCGAGACGACGGAGACGCAGCTGTCTGGTGGGCATGGGCCGCCATCACCGCCATGGGATTGAGGCCCGTGAACACCATCTGCCCGGTGAGCAGCCAATACCCGATACAGGCCAGGGAGTATAGATCGGCGCGACCGTCGATCTCACCGGCGCCCAGCACCATTTCGGGCGGCATGTACGCTGGTGTGCCGGTGAACGCCCCCACGGCAGTCAGCTGAGCCTCTCGCTCGTCTCCGAACGACCGGTGCTTCACGATGCCGAAGTCGAGCACCTTGGTGAAGTCGTAGTCCGCGCCGTACCGGCACAGGAAGATGTTGGCCGGTTTGACGTCCCGATGGATCATCCCCGCGTCGTGTGCCTCGGCGAGCGAGTGGCACGCCTGTCGCAGAATGTGTACGACCCGTCCGGGAGGCTGGTGCCCGTGTTGATCCACCAGCGACTGTAAGTCGATGCCGTCCAGCAGCTCCATCACGTAGTAGAACGTGCCCCCCTGCGAGATCCCGAAGTCGTACAGCTCAATCGTGTGCGGTGAGCGCAGGGCCGCGGTGGACTGCGCCTCCCGCTCGAAGCGCTTGAGTGCGCGGGTCACACTCTCGGGATCGTCCGTCCCGAGTGCTTCGGACCGAATCAGCTTCACGGCAGCCGGACGGGCGAGCATGCGATGGGTGGCTCTCCAGACCTCTCCCATGCCGCCCTTCCCCAGTAGGCTCTCCAGGTGATAGCTGCCGAGCTGCCGTGCCTCGGATACCTGCTCCCCCAGTTGGTACACGATCCGCGATACGAAGACTGCAAGCACCGCCGCCACGAGGTTGGGCCAGAGCTTGCGGATGAACGCCGCCGCCGTCGGCAATACGCTGAGGTCCGACAAGGCAAGCAGCGAGATCGCCACGGGCTCCGTGAGCACGGTGGCGAACGACGCGATGGCGGTCTTCCGCGTGCTGTTCGGCACGATGATCGGGTATATCAGTGCCCACACGGCGATCGGCGACCAGCCCATGAACGATGCCGGATCGTCCGTGAGCCAGCGGATCTGGGCACCCGTCAGCGAGAAGCTCAGCGCGATGAGGACTTCGTACACGAGCCCGAGGTCCAGGAGCAAGGCCGGCCGGATGCTGGACCATCGGGCGAGTCCGAAGAGCACGAGGCTCAGCGTCCACTCGACGGCGAGGGAACCGTACCGGACTTCCTCCTCTTGGGCGAATCCGGTCAGCTCACTGACGAGCGTGCTCAGCCCGGTGGCAACGATGATGACGATTGCGACAATCTGCAGCCGGGTCCGTACCGCCTGGAGCAGGTCGATCGGCAGAGACGGGCGCCGGGCACCGGCGGTGGCGAAATCGAATGCTTCGAGCGTGGGAGGTCGTGATTCGAATGCCATTGGTCTCGGCTCCGGAGGTGCCGGGGTGCACAGAATCTAGCAGTGTCGGCGAGCGGGCGGGATGTCCGGGGCGAATGCAAACCGCGCCGCGCGACATCGTCGCACGGCGCGGTCTGTCTGCCCAGCGGGCGGGCGCTGCCCCGCCCCGCTAGTTCGGCGGG
>Ga0209536_100014904_pt1 | contig 11126 bp, 10 predicted proteins | sample DeeMarSeWOR28_12_FD_187461 | JGI IMG/M metagenome (GOLD analysis project Ga0209536, IMG submission 187461) | Marine sediment microbial communities from White Oak River estuary, North Carolina - WOR-2-8_12 (SPAdes) (version 2) | ecosystem: Environmental > Aquatic > Marine > Intertidal zone >... | reverse complement strand
CTCGATGCCTGGTTCGATCGCCATGCAGGGTGTCCCGTCGCGCAGCTCGACCTCGCGTCGCTTCGCCCGGCGCCGGGCGTCGAGGTGCTCGTCATTCACGACCACGAGGACGACGTGATACCGGTCGACGAGGCGAAGCTGCTCGAGTCGGCCTGGCCGCAGGCGCGGTTCCTGTACACCCGCGGGCTCGGCCACCGCGACGTGCTGGCCGACGCGGACGTCGTCGAGACGATCGCGGAATTCGCCGTGGGAGGCGCGGGCGTTCAGCTTGCGGCGGTCGATGCGGCCGGGCCGTCGACGGGCGCTGGAGCTTGAGCGAACTCCAGGCTGCCACCCCCCAGGACGGCCCTATAGCGTGCCTCGCAGTCGGGGCAGCGTCCGCGTGACGAGCACCAGCGCAGCGAGGCGCCGTTGACGCGACCCCAGAACAGGCCAAGCGGATCGGCGTCGAGTTGTGCCAGCAGGCCGACGAAGCTGCGACCGTGGCCGCGCGGGTAGGGTCGCCAGCGGGCCGGCTCGTCGCGATTGTAGGCGAGGCGCCAGCACCCGTCGGCTGGCTGGTACTGGAAGCGGGCCACGTCCACACGGCGCAAAGTCCCGGGAATGCCGAAGATCGGCTTCAGCTCATGAACGACCGCCGCATTGCCGTCGATCACGAAGCCGAGCCGAATCTGTCGCTCGAAGGTCGGCGGGCATATCCGGCTGCAGTAACGCGAAAGCAGCCGCTCGACGAGGTGTCGGGTATGTTGCGGCAGGCTCATGGACGCGAATTTATCGCAACAGGGGCACTTGCGGGCAGCGCGGATGAACCGGGGCCACGGCCACGGCAGCATGAAGCCATCGGGCGATCTGGAGCCGGGACATGCGAAGACTAGCGGGTTGGGCGGTACTGGCGGGGCTTCTGGCCACGGCCGCGGTCGCAGGCGGTGCAGGCGATGACGAGTGGGTGCAGGACAGTCGCGACGCGGCGAAGCAGCTCGGGGCGACGCTCATGGGAGAGTTGACCGCCGCGCTGCAGACCTCACCGGTCGAGGCCATTGATGTCTGCAAGCTGCGCGCCCCGGGCATTGCCGCCGAACTGGGCGAGCAGGCAGGCGCCCGCATCGGCCGCACAGCGCTGCGGGTCCGCAACCCGGCCAATGCACCGACCGACTGGCAGCGCGACGTGCTGGAGTCCTTTGCGGCCAGCCTCGCCGCCGGCGCGGATGCGGCGAGCCTCGAGCATGTGGAGGTCGCGGAAACGGGCGGGGTGACGGAGCGTCGCTGGATGAAGCCGATCATGACCGCGCCGCTTTGTCTCACCTGCCACGGCGGTCAGATCCCCGCCGGGATCGCGCAGGCGCTGTCCGTCGCATACCCGGAGGACCAGGCGACCGGTTTCGAGGCGGGCCAGCTGCGCGGCGCCTTCTACGTCGTCTGGCGCGAGTCGGCGCCCAAGTGATCGAGATGCCGCTGTTGTGGTTGCGCCAGCGGCGGTTACGTGGCTGAGCGGCGCCGCCGGGCCTTCATTTGTGGCGTGCGCCGGCGTTCCGGGCATGGCTGACACGGGTCGACTGAAGCGGTTGCTGCCCGCCCTGCTGTCGATCGCGATCATCGCGGTCGCGGGAATCGTGCTGTTCAGGACGCTCGGCACCATTGACCTGGCCGATGTAGCCCTGAGATTTCGCAGCATTCCGGCGGCGAGCCTGTACCTTGCCGCCCTGTTCACCGCCGGCGCGTACCTGGCGGTGGCGCTCTATGAAGTCGTGATGCTGCGTTACATCCAGTCGGGCCTGCCGGACCGACGCCCGTTCCTGACCGGGCTCGTCGCGTTCCCGATCGGCCACGCGGTGGGCTTCGGCGTGCTCTCGGGTGGCGCAGTGCGCTACCGGTCGTATTCCGCAGCGGCCGTGTCGACCTTCGGGGTCGGCAAGGTGATCGTGCTCTCGGCGATGCCCTACGCGATGGGTCTCGGGCTGCTCTGTGGCATATCGCTCGTGGCCGATGCGGCGGAGGGCGCGCGGCTGCTCAGGGTCGAGGCGTCGACGGCCGTCGCCGGGGGCCTCGCCCTGCTCGCGGCACATGCCGTGTACGTGATCATGGTGCTGCGGGCCCGGGGACCGGTCCGCCTCCGCTGGTTCGACCTCGAGCTGCCAAGCCGTCGCATGACCGTCGTGCAGTACCTGCTCGGACTCGTCGAGGTCCTGCTCGGCATCGCCGTGCTGTACGTGTTGTTGCCCGATACCGCAGCAATCGGCTTCCTGCCGTTCGCGGCCGTGTACATCCTGGCCGTGGTTGCGGGCCTGTTGTCGAGCGTCCCGGCAGGACTCGGCGTGTTCGAGTCGATGCTGCTGCTCATGCTGCGCGATGTCGCGCCCGAAGCCCTGCTCGGCTCGGTGCTCGCCTATCGTCTGGTGTACGAGCTGATCCCGTTCGTCGCGGCCGTGATGGCCTTCGTCGGCTGGGAGGCATGGTCGCGGCGCCACCTCCTGCGCCGTGGCTGATCAGCCGGGCGGCGCGATGGGCGCGATCGAGATGCTGAGCCGACCGAAGGGGGACGGCGTCACGACGCCGCGGCCGCGCCGGTCGAGCCAGTCGAGCGTGGGGCCGGTCAGCACGTCGCCGTCGCGGCGCTCGTCGGGCGCGGCGCCAAGCAGGACCGCGGGCGTGAACACGACGAGGTATCGCTCGCGCGTGACGTTCGGGTCGAACGGCGCCGTGACGGCGAGGCCGGATCGTCCTCCCGGCGTCGCGAGCGCCGTGTCGAGGGCGAGGTTGTCGAGATTGGACACCCGAGTGACGATATAGGTCTCGTCCATCATGGCCAGCACCGGGTAGAAAATGCTGCCGTCGGGTGGCTCCGGCCCGTCGAAGTAGCTCTTGATGCGAACCCGATAGGCTTCCCCGGTGTCCGGTAACCGGAAAGCGGCGAAGTGGCTCATGCCGCTCTGGAACTCGAAGGCAGGATTGGCGCTTCCGATCACGAAATCGAGGCTGCCCGCCGCGGGAAGCTCGGCATAGCTGAACTGCGCGGGATCGTCACAGCACGCCGCCTCGCGCGCATAGGTGGCCAGCCTCGCGTCCAGGTCCCGCGGGTACGGCGAGGTCGTCGCGCAGGCCGCCAGGAAGACGAGCGGGAACAGGAAGAGCGTGGCCGTGAGCCGCATGAGGCGCCGTTTTCGTGGGGAATCCGCAGCGGAGGCTATCACGTCCCGCGTCCCCGATGAGCGACCGGTCACCGGATCCGCAGGCTTCGCTGCGGCGGTCGCGACGGACGCATACAATCCGCACCCAGTGACCAAAGCAGCATCTCCGGGATGAGCCAGGCCAGTATCGCGATCGTCGGGGCAGGTCTTGCCGGACTCGCCTGCGCCAGCCGTCTCCGGGCGGCCGGCCATGCCGTGCGCGTGTTCGACAAGGGCCGGGCCCCGGGCGGGCGCATGGCCACGCGCCGCGAGGAGAACGCTGCCTGGGACCATGGGGCACAGTACTTCACGGTCCGGGAGCCCGCCTTCGCGGCTCTCGTGGCGCGCGCTTCGCCGGCTGGCGAGGTAGCGCGCTGGGTGCCGCGGTGGCCGGGCGGCGAGCAGGAGTCGCGCGAGCTGTGGGTCGGCACGCCGGGCATTTCGGCGCTGCCGCGCTTCCTGGCGCAGGGCCTCGATGTCACCCAGGGCACCAGGATCGTGTCGCTGGCACGTGGCGGCGCCGGCTGGATCCTGCGGGACGACCGGGGCGCCGACCATCCCGGATTCGATTTCGTGGTGCTGGCCGTTCCGGCTCCGCAGGCGGCGGCGCTTGCGGCGGGGCACAGTGGCCTGGCTGCACGCGCCGGCACCGTCGGGATGGCGCCGTGCTGGGCCGTGATGGTCGCTTTCGAGCGCCCGCTGGAGGCGCCCGTGGATGCCGGCTGGGAAGACGAGCCGGTGCTGCCATGGTTTGCGCGCAACAGTTCCAAGCCGAGGCGCAGCGGCCTCGATGCCTGGGTCCTTCATGCAGGGGCCGAGTGGTCCCGCGAGCGCATCGAGACGCCGGCGACGGTCGTGCAGGCGTCATTGCTGGAGCGGCTGGCGGTGAAGCTTGGCACGGCGCTGCCGCCGGCAGCGTCGGTGGCCGCCCATCGCTGGCGCCATGCGCGCGTGGAGGCGCCGGTCGGCGAGGCATTCCTGCTCGATCGCGCTGCCGGGCTCGCCTGCTGCGGCGACTGGTGCCTCGATGCACGGGTCGAGGCGGCGTTCATGTCCGGCGATGCGCTCGGCGGCGAACTGGCCGGCGGCCCGGGGCGGCTGTGACAACGCTCGACGACCTGCTGCGGATCATCGCCACGCTGGCCGGGCGTGCGCCGGCGCCGTCGCAACCGCCGCTGCTCGATGCGTTGTTTGCCGACCTGCGATCCGGGGTTCCACCGCGGCCGCCGCATGAAACCGAGGAGCGGATCTGGGCGTTGTGGGCCAGCCATCCCGACGCGGCGGTTGCGCGGCGCCTCGAGCTTGCCACGCGGGCGATGGCGCGCGAGGAATATGGGCGCGCCGGGCGCCTGCTCGACCCGCTCGTCAACGAGTATCCCGACTGGTCCGAGGCGTGGAACAGGCGTGCGACGCTGCACTACCTCGATGGCCGCGACACCGAGAGCTTCGATGACATCCGCCGTACGCTCGAGCTGGAGCCGCGGCACTTCGGGGCGGTCTGCGGATTCGCGCAGATCTGCCTGCGGCGAGGCGAACGTGCGGCCGCACTGCTTGCCTTCGAAACGGCGCTCGCGATCCACCCGCGGCTGGCCGGAATACGCGCCGCGATCGACGACCTCTCGGAGTCGCTCGCAGCGAACATGCACTGACGCGCGCTTGCCCGGCGCGAGCGAGGGAGAAGGCCTGCCCATGCCAGACAGAGTGACGAAGCCACGTCCGCCGGTCGCGGCAACGCGGCCCCACGAGATCGTCTCGCCCCGTGGCACTCGCCGGGACGAGTACTACTGGCTGCGCGACGATACGCGATCCGACCCCGAAGTCATCGCCCATCTCGAGGCCGAGAACGCCTACACCGAAGCGATGCTCGCGCAGGTCCGGCCGCTCGAGGACCGGATCTACCAGGAGATCATCGGCCGGATCAAGCAGGACGACGCCAGCGTTCCTTACCGCAAGCGAGGGTACTGGTACTACACGCGCTACGAAACCGGCCATGAATACCCGGTGCATGCCCGCCGGCGGGGCAGCCTCGACGCGCCCGAGGAAGTCATGCTCGATGGCAACGCCATGGCCGAGGGTGCCGAGTTCTTCGAGGTCGGCGGCATGGCCGTGGCCCGCAACAATCGCATGCTGGCATTTACCGAGGACCGCGTGGGCCGCCGGCAGTACGCGCTGCGCTTCAAGGACCTGGACACCGGCGAGCTGCTTCCCGAGCGCATCGAAAACGTCGAGGCGGGCATCGTGTGGGCGGCAGACAGCCTGACCGTGCTGTACGTCGAGAAACACCCGGAGACGCTGCTTGGCTACCGCGTGCGCCGCCACCGGCTGGGTAGCGACCCGGGCGAGGACCCGCTGCTGTACGAGCTCGATGATCCGAGCCTGTTCTGCTCGGTCGATCACAGCAAGGACGATGCATACCTGCTGATCCTCGCCGGCGGCCACGACGCTACCGAAGTGCGCTACGCCGATGCCGCGGATCCGGGGCTGCATTTCACGCTGATGCTCCCCAAGGAGGACGGGCACGAGTACTACCCCGAGCACTTCGAGGGTCGCTGGATCATCCGCAGCAACTGGCTGGCGCCCAACTTCCGGCTGGTCGAGGTGCCCGTCGGCCTGGAAGGCGACCGCTCGGCCTGGCGCGGGCTCGTCGCGCACCGTGACGATGCGACGATCGAGGACTTCAGCGTCTTCGACCGCTTCCTCGCCGTCAATGAACGCTCGCAGGGCCTGCTGAGAATCCGGATCCGTCCCTGGCAGGGCGGTGCGGAGCAGCTGATCGATTCCGACGAAGCGGCCTTCACGATGTCGCTCGGGGCCAACCTGGAGATGGACACCAGCCTCGTCCGCTACATCTACACTTCCCTGACGACGCCGGTGTCGACGTATGACTACGACGTCACGAGCGGGGAGAAGACGCTGCTCAAGCGCGAACCCGTGCTGGGCGATTTCGACCCGGAGGACTACGCGACCGAGTATCGCTGGGCCACGGTGCGCGACGGGACCCGTGTGCCGGTGTCGATCGTCTACCGCCGGGGCTGCCGGCGGGACGGGCAGGCGCCGCTGTTCCAGTACGGCTACGGGGCCTACGGCCTGTCGATGGACCCGGCGTTTTCGATCGCGCGGCTGTCCCTGCTCGACCGCGGATTCGTCTTCGCCATCGCCCACGTGCGCGGCGGCCAGGAACTCGGGCGCCGCTGGTACGACGAGGGCAAGCTGCTCAACAAGAAGAACAGCTTTACCGACTTCATCGATGTCAGCCGTTTCCTCGTCCGGGAGGGGTACGCCGCGGCCGGCAAGGTCTTCGCAAGCGGTGGCAGCGCCGGTGGGCTGCTGATGGGAGCGGTGGCCAACATGGCACCGGGTGACTATTGCGGCATCGTCACGCAAGTGCCGTTCGTCGACGTGGTGACGACCATGCTCGACGAGAGCCTGCCGTTGACCACCAACGAATATGTGGAGTGGGGCGACCCGCGCACGCCTGCGTACTACGACTACATGCTTTCCTACTCGCCCTACGACAACGTCGTCACGCAGGACTATCCGGCGATGCTGGTCACGACGGGCCTCTGGGACAGCCAGGTCCAGTACTTCGAACCGGCCAAGTGGGTCGCGCGGCTGCGCAGGCTCAAGAGCGACGACAATCCGCTGCTGTTCCGGACCAACATGGAGGCGGGGCACGGCGGCAAGTCCGGACGCTTTCGTCGCTACCGGGAGATTGCCGAGGAGTTTGCCTTCATCCTCGACCGGGCGGCTGCCACCGGTTAGGCTTCGCGCCAGCCGTCCGGAGTCCCGCTCATGCTCTTGCGTGCCCTGCTTGCCGCGGCGTTGTTCATGACAGCCGGCAGTTCGCTGCCGCAGGACGCGTCGCCATCCGGCGGTGCGCGCCCGCTTGCGCTCGTGGCAGGGGGTACCGGCCGCACCGGGCGATACGTCGTCGAGGGTCTCATCGCGGAGGGTCGCTTCGCCGTCAGGGTGCTGGCGCGGGATGCAGACAAGGCGCGTGAGTTGTTCGGCGACCGGGTCGACGTCGCCGTGGGCGACGTGAAAGAGCCCGGGACGCTGCCTGCGGCGTTCGCCGGCGTGACGCACGTCGTGTCGGCGATCGGTACGGGCGGTGATTTCTTCGGGGACAACCGGGCCGAGTTCGTCGACTATGCCGGCAACCGCAACCTGGCCGAAGCTGCCGCCGCGGCGGGCGTGCAGCACTTCGTGCTGGTTTCCTCGATCGGCGTGACGCATCCCGACCACCCGCTCAACGCGAGGTTGAACAACATCCTCGACTGGAAGCTCAAGGGCGAGAACGCGTTGCGCGCTTCCGGCGTGCCGTACACGATCGTCCGGCCCGGCGGCCTTCGCGACGAGCCGGGCGGGCGCTTCGGACTGAAGGTGGCCCAGGGCGATGCCGTCGGCGGTCCCGAGGAGTACATACCGAGAGCGGACGTGGCGGCGGTCTGCGTGCGCGCGCTCGGCAATCCGGACGCCTTCGCCAAGACCTTCGAGGTGCTGAGCGACCCGGGCGCAAGCGAGATCGACTGGTCCTTCTTCGCCAGGCTCGAAGCGGATGCGGCCGCGAAGTGATCCGGCCATGAAGGAGTACCGGCCGGCTGCGGGTCCGCCCGGCATGATGACGCAGCTCCTCGGCCGCGTGGTCAGCGTGCGGCCCGACGAGGTCGCCGCCCTGCTGGCGGCGTTCGCCTACAACTTCCTGCTGTTCACGGCGTACTACATCCTGCGTCCGCTGCGCGACAGCATGGGCATCACCGGCGGCGTCCGGATGCTCGACGATCTCTTCTGGTTCACGTTCATCGCGATGCTGCTGGCCATGCCACTGTTCGGCTGGCTCTGCGGTCGCTACCGGCGCGCGGTCTTCCTGCCGTGGACCTACGGCTTCTTCATCCTGAACCTGCTGGGTTTCTGGTCGACCTTCCGCTGGCTGGACAGCGATGTCTGGACCGCCCGGGTGTTCTTCGTCTGGGTGAGCGTGTTCAACCTGTTCGTGGTCTCCGTGTTCTGGAGTTTCATGGCCGACCTGTTCGACCGCGAGCAGGCCAAGCGCATGTTCGCGTTCATTGCCGGCGGTGCGAGTACCGGCGCCATCATGGGGTCCGGGACCACGGCGTTCTTTGCCGAGGCGGTGGGAGACGTGAACCTGCTGGTCGTGTCCGCGGCGCTGCTCGGCGCGACCCTGGTGCCCATGCGCTTCCTGATGGGCTGGAGCAGGCGGCAAGGTGAGTCCGGCGATCGTCCGGAGGAGCGTCCCATCGGCGGCAATCCCTTTGCCGGCGCGGCGCTCGTGGTGCGCTCGGGCTATCTGATGGGGATCAGCGTATTCGTGTTCCTGATGGTTACCGTGTCGACGTTCCTGTACCTGCAGCAGGCCGAGCTGCTGGCGCGTTTCTATCCCGACGGCGGCGCGCGCACCGCGTTCCTCGGCCGCATCGACCTGGCCGTCAACCTGCTGGCCGTCGGCCTGCAGCTGCTGGCAGTCGGGCGGTTGACGGCGCGATTCGGGGTGACCCTGATGCTGGCCTCGATCCCGCTCATGCTGGCCGCCGGGTTCGTCTTGCTGGCGGTCGAGCCCGTCCTCGCCACGCTCGTCGCCGTCATGATTGCGCGGCGGGTCGGCCAGTACGCCATTACCCGGCCCTGTCGGGAAATGCTGTTCACGACCGTGTCGCGCGAGACCAAGTACAAGGCCAAGAACTTCATCGACACCGTCGTGTACCGGGGCGGCGATGCACTGTCCGCGTCCGCACATGAAGCCGTCATCAAGGCCTTCGCGCTCGGCCTGTCGGGGATCGCCTGGCTGGGTGCGGGCGTTGCGGCGATAGCGGTAGGGGTGGCCGTGGTCCTCGGACGGCGCCACGAGCGGACGGCCCCCGCCGCCACACCGGCCGCCCGCTGAGCCGGAGTCAGCCGCCGGACAGCTGGAAGCGGATGCGCGCCTGCACGCGCTGGTCGACCGGCTGCCCACCGACCACGTGTGGCCGATACCGCCAGCTCTGCACGGCTTCGAGCACGCTGTCCTCGAAATAACCCTCGGGCGTCGAGGCAGTCACCCGAGCGTCGCGGGTCGTGCCGTCGCGTGAAACGGTAAATTCCACTTCGACCCAGCCCTCGACCCCACGCGAGGCAGCCCGGACCGGATACTCGGCTGGCGTGTGCTGAATCGGCGTCAACTCGGCCTCGGGCAATACCTGCCCGGCTGCCCGGGTGCGCGCCTGGGCGCCCTCCAGATCGGACCGTGCCGCCCCGAGGCTCGCGGGGTCGGCGCCCGCGGCAGCGGCGGCGGCCAGGAGCCTGGCCGCCTCGGGAAAGCGTCCGGCGCGGGTCTCGGTGTGTGCCGACTCGACCAGCCGTTCGGCAAGCAGCGCCTCGGTCTCGCCCAATCCCTCATAGGCCGGGTCGGCGGCGCGCAGCAGGTCGAGGTAGTGACGGGCCGAATCCGCTCGCGGCTCGAGCAGCCGGCCCTGTGCCAGCCGCTGGTTGGCGAGCGCCAGGAGGCGCGAGCGGTCTTCCTGCACCGAGGCGACGCGCGCTGATTCGATCTCCGCACGCAGGCGGGCGACGGCCTCGCCGTCGACCCCCAGCGTATCCGCCCGGTCGAGCCAGCCGATGGCCGTTGCGACGTCGCCGCCGACGAGCGCCTGGCTGGCCGACAACAGCATCCGGCCCGAGAGCGCATTGAGCGCCTGGCGAACGCCCGGGTCGTCCGGCCGCGCCTCCCTCGCGGAGAGCACGTAGGCCTCGGCGCTGTCCGCGTTGCCGACGAGCTTGCCCTGCTTCATCCGCTCGTCTGCCTGGGTCAGGAGCCGGGAGATGCGCTCGTTCATCGCGCGGTCGGCCGCCGCCACGGCACTGGCCGGGACGGTGCCGGCCTGGCTCGCACGTTCACGCTCGTGCGCGAGTTGTGCCGACAGGAACTCGAGGCGCGGGTTTGCGGGATCGGCGCTGCGTGCTGCATCGAGCGCACTGGCCGCGGCGAGCAGGTCCTGCGCGAGCAGCGCCTGCTCGACGACCAGCAGCAGTTCCTCGGATACCCGCGCCAGGCCCTCGCGGGCCTGGATGTTTCCCGGGTCCTTGAGCAGGACCGCACGGTAGAGCTCGACGGCGCTCTGTCCCTCGGGCTCGACCAGCCGCCCTTGCGACAAGGCGACACCGGCAGCGTTGAGCAGCCTCGCCGACTCGGAAGGCTGCGCCTGCGGCTGCGATGGCGCTACCGCGACAGGTGGCGCCCGTTCTGCGGGGACTGGCAGGCTGGGCAACTCGATGCCTTGCCAGGGACGTCGCTCGATGACCGCCGCGACGCCGGCAATCACGAGCCCCAGCGCGACGAGCGCAGCAGCGATCCGCGACATGCGGCGGATCGTCGCCGGTTCCAGCCGGATCGGTGGCAAGGCAAAGGCCGGCGTGCTGCTGGCGGGCCGCGCCTCGGTGGCCGGCGCCGGACCTGCCGGCTGCTCGCCCCGGCGGCGCTCCGCCGCTTCCACGAAGTTTCGCGCTCGCTCCGCCGAGACCGGCTTGTGCAGGAAGCGGTAGACCTGGCCGCTCGAGATCAGCGGGCCGAGTTCGGCCTCGTCGTCGCGCCGTCCCGCGACGATGATCGGCAAGTCGGGGAATTGCCTGTAGACCTGCTCGACCAGCGCCGGCGTCTCGTGGGTCATGAACGCGGCGTCGATGAACAGGATCCCGCCCTGCGAGGCGACCAGCAGGTCGGCGGCGTGAGCCGCACTCTCAGCGCGCCAGATGCGCTGGCGGCCCTCGAGCGCCTGCTTCAGCAGCTCGAGCATCGCGGCGTCCTCCGCCAGCACGACGACGTTCGTCAGGGTCTGCGGAGGACTGGCCGGTGCCATCCGAGATCAAGGTAAAAAAAGATGGGGACTTTTTGAACGTTATGGAGGTGCGCTTTGCGAATCTGTGATGGCTGCATCTACCTGCAAGGCGCACGATGCGTCGTATACGATG
>Ga0209536_100014903_pt1 | contig 11127 bp, 12 predicted proteins | sample DeeMarSeWOR28_12_FD_187461 | JGI IMG/M metagenome (GOLD analysis project Ga0209536, IMG submission 187461) | Marine sediment microbial communities from White Oak River estuary, North Carolina - WOR-2-8_12 (SPAdes) (version 2) | ecosystem: Environmental > Aquatic > Marine > Intertidal zone >... | reverse complement strand
CACCCTCACCGAGGAGAACAGGCGGCTCAGGGACAGGTACGACCGGGTCTCGGGAGAGATGACGGACCTATTCTACGGGGGATTCAGTCGGGATGAGGTATTCGCATTCGAGGACTACCTTAGGCGTATACTAGAGAATCTAGGGGGCAGCGAATAGAAGGGATGGGCTCTCTCCTATGTGCTCGGTGGGCTCCAGCACTCCATCTCACTGACGTATAGATCCGCGGTGCTCAGATCGAGCTTGGATGCTTTTCCAGCGGTTCCAGACTAATGCTATCAGCGCGACTGTGGAGATGGCCACCAACGTCGTCGTCATGAATCCCAGGGTCGTGAGTATGGTGATCGACATGGCCTCGACGGCGAAGACGGCGAGGGGGAGGTTCAGCTTATCAGACACGGTTCACACCTCTCCACCCTACGCCGTCGCCGGGATATAATACCAGGGAACAGAACAGGAGCCTGGTCTCCGTTCTAGTGGGTAGAACGGCTCCCCGCAATCCCAACTCTTTTCCATGGAGGAGTGCAGGTTTAATCGATATCCGATGGTCACCGTCGAGACCGTCTCCATCGTCTTCACCGGCCTTAGCATCAGCCTGGCGGCTTTCTACTACATCAACACCCTGAGGAACACCCAGAGGAACCAGCAGCTCTCCATGGAGACCCGGAAGGCCCAGCACTACATGCAGATGCTCCAGACGGTCTCCACCGACGAGTTCCTTAGGCGCACCCTTGAGCTCCTCAGCATCGAGTTCAGGGACTACGACGACTTCTACGAGATGACCGTGGACTACGAATCCGAGGTGGGGGCCAAGTTCTCCGCCTACACTACATGGCTCAACGGCTTCGGCCACATGCTGAAGGAGGGGCTCATCGACAGAGAGATGATAAGCAACTTCGGCCAGGGGATACAGTACATCCGGGCCTGGGACTCCTGGAGGCCCTTCATACTGGAGTACAGGGAGAGGCGTAACATCCCCAAGTACATGTCGGGGCTGGAGTACCTCGCCGGGGAGATGAAGGCGTACAGGGATGAGAGGGGCTGGCCGTCGGAGTGGTCCACGGAGCGGCGGACGTTCGAGAGGGGCTGAGCAGCCTCTCACGATATCCCAAATCTTTTCTTAACTATGGCCCAATCCTAGACAGTGAGCCGTATGCTTGAACTGCAGACCCTCCTCACCTACCTGAGCCTCATCAGCATCCCCGTCGGCATCTTCTACTATGTGATGACCCTGAGGAACCAGAGCAGGACCCGGAGGACCCAGCTCTTCATGGAGATCTACAACAAGTTCAACGACTCCGTGGAGAAGACTCAGGGGTTTATGGAGCTGGTTGGCTTGGAGTTCGATGGCTACGACGACTTCATGGAGAGGTACGGCCCAGATAGAGACCCCCGGATCTGGGCCAGCCTATACCACAACATGATGTTCTTCGAGGGGATAGGGATCCTCGTGAAGCGGGGGCTGATCGACGTTGAGATGGTAGAGGACTTCATGTCAGGCGTGATAATGAACACTTGGGGGAAGTTTGGCCCCATCCACAAGGAGATTCGTGTAAGGCTTGGTCACCCGACTTGGGCTGAGGAGTACGAATACCTGTATAATCAGATACGGCTCATCTACGAGAGGCAGCACGGCGTCGAGGCCGTGAGGCGCTACGTCGGGGACGGCTGACACCAGTCGTTGGGCTCAGGAGATCTTTATCCTGTCCTTGGCGTATTTATCCAGCTTCTCCTCTATCTCCACGCCGAAGCCCGGCCCCTCCGGGACCTTTACGTATCCGTCGCGGAACTCCACGGGCTCCTTCACGACGTCGTCGCCTATCCACTCGGGGTAGCCGGAGAGCTCGCACTTGTGGGTGATGACGTGCTTGTAGGCTGTGATTATGTGGGTCGCGGCTGCGAGGCTGACGCTGAGCTCGATGTCGTCGTGGAAGAGGCAGGGGACGTTCATCAGCCGGGCCATCTCCAGTATCCTCCTGGCGCCGGTGAGGCCGCCCCAGGGTCGGTAGGTCTTCAGCCCCAAGACGCCGAGGGCCCCCGCGTCGAGGAGGTTCTTCACGTCCGACTGGAGGTAGATGGACTCGTGGGGCATTATCGGCGTATCCACGGCCCTGGCGACCTTGACGAGGGAGGCGAAGTCCCACCAGACGGTGGGCTGCTCCACCAGCTCCAGGCCATGGGGCTCCATGGCCCTTATGATCTTGATGGCGTCGGGGGCCGAGTAGCCCTGGTTGCAGTCCACCCTGAGGGTGACCCCGTCGCCGACGGCCTCCCGGGCGGCCTGGAAGCACCTGACGTCATATCCGGGGCCGATCTTGATCCTGAGGCAGGTGTACCCCGCCTTGACCATCCTCTCGGCCTCCTCGGCGACCTTGTGGGGCTCCCCGATGCCCAGGAGCCCGACGTTGGGGATGTCCTCCGGCGCTGAGCCGCCCATGAGGCGGTAAACGGGCATGTCGAGGCTCCTCCCCCTGATGTCCCAGAGGGCGTTGTCTATGGTGGCCTTCGCCATGGGGTATGTGGGGGCGAGGAAGTCCATCCGCTCCCAGAGGGCCTCGGTCTCGAAGGGGTCCATCCCAACGACGTTGGGGGCGAGCCACCTCCTGAGGACGTCTACGACGACGGGCTGGGACTCGGGGGAGAGGGGGGGCAGGGGCGGGCACTCGCCGACGCCGGTGACCCCCTCGTCGGTGTGGACCCGGACGAGGACGAACTCGAAGGGGGTGCCGCTGCCCAGGGTGCCGTACCTGGCCAGGGTGAGCACCTTCTTCCGGGGCATGTCGACGGGGATGATCTCCACTTCAGTTATCTTCAACGGTTAAACCTCACGGATGATATCAGGCTCGTTCCCTGTTTATCAGTTTCCATCGAGCGTTGCACGCTTCGAGGGTTATGGACCGCCCCCCTGCCTCCCAACTCTTATCTTCGCATCAGCCTAATCTTATGCGGAGCTTTCGATGGTCACAGCCGAGAACCTCCTGGACGTGTTGCCCCTTGTCAGCCTCGTCGTGGTGCTCGCCTACTACACCATCACGGTGAGGAACCAGAACAAGACGAGGCAGGCGCAGCTGCTGATGGGGCTCTACGAGAACTACAGGAGCCTGGAGTTCAGGAGGATGTGCCAGCAGATAGGGCGCTGGGAGTGGACGGGCTTCGAGGACTTCTGGGAGAGGTACGGGGAGGAGAACAACCCGGAGGCCTGGAACATGTTCGAGTCCGTGGCGGCTTTCTACAACGGCGTCGGTGTGCTCCTGAGAAACGGCCTCATCGACATCAAGCTGGTGGACGACCTCCTCTACAACGTCGTCCAGAGGGACTGGCCGAGGATGGGGCCCATCATCGTTGAGTGGAGGAAGTACCTTAGGGCCAGGTACGGGGAGCGCGAGCGTCGGATGGACAACTGGGGGGGCTTCGACTACCTCCACGAGGAGCTGGAGAGGTACCTGAGGGAGCACCCGGAGCTCAAGGCCTGACGCCCACCCGTCTCACCATCTGGATACTGGGTCGCATGCGCCCGGATGAGGTCTCCGCTCCATCAGTCAGAGGGGGCTGTGGACGCGCTTCCCGAGGCGGAGCCAGGCTATGCCCCCGTCTGGGTCGCGCAGGAACTGCCCCAGGTCGCCCCTGTTAGGGGCCTCCATCCCGACGATGAGGTCCTCGACGTAGAACCCGTAGCGGACCGAGGGGCCGGGCTCCGCGGAGGGGGGCGGTACGTCCCTCGTGGGGAAGCCGCCCAGGGACCTCCTCCTGATGGCCAGCCCTCCATCGACTGCCTCGACCTCGGCCTCCGTCAAGGTCGCCCCGTAGCCGCCCGTGTACTCCGCCAGCCTCTCTTGGGGGGCCTCAACGGGGGCAGGCTCCGGCGTCTCGACCCCGAGGTAGTGGTCGAGGACCCAGTTTGTGACCCTCTGGTTGAGCTGGGAGCCGTTCCCCGAGTTGGTCACCAGGAGGATGGCGAAGTCGTGGTCCGGGGCCAGTGTCAGTAGGGATGTCTGCCCGACGGTGCCCCCGCCGTGGCTTAGGGTCCGGGCCGCCCGGCTGTCGTCTACCCAGAACGTCAGGGCGACGCTGTTGTCCGGGCAGTATTCCACCTGGGGGGTGTGGAGCGTCCTGAGGGACCCGGGCTCCAGCAGCCGCTCCCCCTTGAAGGCCCCGTCGACAAGATGGAGCTCGGTGTAGTTCAGCATGTCCTCGACGCAGGTGACGAGGCCCCCGGCTGGGCCCGATGCACGGCCGATGGACCAGGGCCTGGTGACGGCGGCGCTCCCCTCAGTCTCTGAGTGGCCGACGGCGAAGCGGTGGGTCATGAGGTCCCATGGGAGGAGGTACGTGTGCCCCATCTCCAGGGGGTCGAGGAGCATCTCCTGCATGGCCTCCGTGAAGGGTTTACCCGTGACGGCCTCGATGACCGCCCCGGCGACGTTGAACCCCGCGTTGTTGTAGGAGAGGACCTCGCCGAGGGGGGTGAGCTGGGGGTTCTCCGCCATGGTAGCCACGTACAGGGACACCGCGTCCTCGCCGTGCCCCAGGTCCTCGGGGAACCAGTCCCCCACCCAGCCCGCCGTGTGGGTGAAGATGTGGCGCAGCGTGGCCTTCTCGGAGGCCTCCTCGTCGACGACCCTGAAACCGGGGAGGTGGTCCCTGATGGGGGTGTCGAGGTCCAGGTCGCCCCTCTCCACGAGGCGCATCGTCAGGGTCCCGACGAAGGTCTTGGTTATGGAGCCGATCTGGAAGAGGGTGGCCCCGTCGATGGGCAGGGGGTGGTCCACATTGGTGACGCCCAGCCCCTCGGTGAAGGTTTCGTCGCCGTGAAGTACGCCGACGGCGACACCGGGGACGTGGAGCTCCTCCATCTGCGTCTTGATCTCCTCTATCAGCTTGCCGCTATCCATGATGGTTCAACTCTACGAGTGAAGATCAGCCCATGTCCGATAATATAATGATCCCCGCGATGCGGGCATGTCCGCCTTCCATGTCGACTGTGGGCGGTTCCCTGTGGCGCGATTGTCGCCACGAGGAAATCAAAGCAATACCTATCCCAACTCTTTTCTTAACTTCACCTTTATCTTTGTCTGTGAGTTGAATGGTTGAGCAGGTGACCTTCCAGACCTTATTCCAGTTCCTCCAGACGGTGGGCATCCTCGTGGGCGTCTTCTACTACATCACCACCATCAGGACCAACCAGAGGAACCAGGAGCTCACGCTGAAGGCTCAGGCCCACGCCACCGAGACCCGGGAGAGCCAGCTCTTCATGCAGCTCTACCAGCAGCTCAACTCGGTGGAGAGCATGACCACCTGGGCCGAGGTCATGAACTTCGAGGTGGAGAGCTTCGAGGAGTTCATGGAGACCCACGACTCCAGCGTCAACCCTGAGTCCTTCGGCAAGAGGGGCCACATCTGGTGGAGCTACAATGCGATAGGGGCTCTGGTGGCCAACGGGTTAATCGATATACGCCTCGTGGGGATGCTTCTTGGCCCCATGATCATATCGCAATGGGAGAAATGGGAGGAGGTCATCAAGGGCACCAGGGAGAGGGAGGGGCAGGGTCAATGGGGGGGCTTCGAGTACCTCTACAACGAGATGGTCAAATTGCAGGGACAAGAAGACTGGGCTTCCCTGTTCTTCAACATCTAAATTTGCACGCTCATCCCGGCCTTTCAGGAGCAGAGAGATAGTCTTAACCCAACTCTTTTCTTATCTTCACCCTAGGGTTAGACGGTGTGCGGAATGGTTGAGCAGTTGACCCTTCAAACCATATTGATGTTTGCACAAACAGTCGGAGTCCTCGTAGCGGTAACCTACTACTTAACCACCATGAGAAACCAGAATCGAGCAAGGCAAGCTCAGGTCTACAACAACATCTGGAACAGGAGCACAGGAGACTCTGAGTTTCTAAGAGACAGGTTCATCCTCTCCTCGCTTAACTGGAACACGTACCAGGAGTTCACTGCCCTATTCCCATGGAGCGACAGGGAGTCGGAGAACACCATGGCCCTTTTCCGCGTCGGGTCATTCCTCGAGGGGCTGAGCGTCCTCGTCAGGGAGAACCTGATCGACATCAGACTTGTCGCCATGGGGAACTCTGGACTCGTCACAGACCTCTGGTACAAGCTGAGACCTGTCATCGAGGAGGTCCGCGAGGTTTCTTCAATGCCCGCCTTCTTCGCTGGGACAGAGTATCTGTACAACGAGATCAGCCAATATATGAAGGAACATCCAGAGCTGGAAATCTACAGGTACGAGGCCGAACAGCAACGAGGATACATGCCCGAATAATCGTCAACCCCATACTCTTTTCTAAACTTCAACCTAATACCTGACTGAGATTTGAATGGCTGAACCGGTAATCTCCGCCTACGCAGGAACTGAGGGAGCGTGTCAGTCAATATTCACTAAAAAGAGGTTTGAAAAAAATGAGTGACAATCGGAGAGAGGTGACCCTTGACCCTGAAGACTGGGGCGGGATGAAGGCTCTGGGCCACAGGATGCTCGACGACCTGATGGAGTACCTGGAGGACGTGAGGGAGAACCCCTATCGGCCCCCGACCGAGGAGGCCCGGAGAAGGATTTGCGTCCCCCTGCCCAGGGAGGGCGACAGCGGGGAAGAGATGTACGAGCTCTTCAGGGAGCACATACTCCCGTCGACGCCCATCTTCGTTAGGCCGGACTTCTGGTCGGGGGTGGGGGGCAACGGCTCCCCCTTCGGTATGCTCACGGACATGGCGATAAGCGGCGTCAACACCGGCTCTATATTCATGTTCTACATCACCCGTCAGGCCCTCGACTGGGTCAAGGAGCTCCTGGAGTACCCGGCGGAGGCCGGAGGGGTCTTCGTCGCCAGCGGCTCCGAGGCGAACTTCACGGGGCTCGCCGTGGCCCGGAACGCGAAGGCGGAGGTGGACATGAAGACCGTGGGGGTGCAGGGGGCCCCCAGGATGATGACGCTGTACTGCAGCGACGAGGCCCACCACTGCATGGACCGCTCCGTGGAGCTCCTGGGGCTGGGGAACGAGGCCCTGAGGTGGGTGGAGACGGACGACGACTGCCGGATGAGGCTGGACGCCCTCCAGGCCGCGATTGACGAGGACAGGGCTCGGGGCTGCCACCCCTTCTGCGTCGTCGGGACCGCTGGCACCGTGAACAGCGGCGCCTTCGACGACCTCAACGCCCTCGCCGACCTCTGCGCCAGGGAGGGGCTCTGGTTCCACGTGGACGGCGCCTTCGGCTCCTGGGTGAAGATCTCGGAGACCCACAGGCACCTCGCCGACGGGCTGGAGCGGGCCGACTCCGTGGCCGTCGACCTCCACAAGTGGATGAGCATGCCCTACGGCATCGGCTGCACCCTGGTGAGGGACCGGCTGGCCCACTTCAGCACCTTCGTCTACGGCCACGAGGCCGAGTACCTCAAGACGGGTCAGGAGATGAGCGGGGACAGGGTCACGAACCCCATGAACCTCTCCCTCGCCCTCTCCCGCCCCGATTACGGGCTGAAGGCCTACATGCTGCTCCGGGCCTACGGGCGGGACAGGTACGCCAGGCTGATCCAGCAGAACATCGACCAGATAGCCTACCTGGCGGAGAGGATTCGGAGGGCCCCCGACATGGAGGTCACGGCCCCCGTCGCCTCCAACGTCCTATGCTTCAGGTACGTCCGGGAGGGGCTGTCCGAGGGGGAGCTGGAGGAGCTGAACCGGGCTATCCTGATGGAGCTCTGGGAGGTCAACGCGAGGATGTTCAACGACACGAGGATAAAGGGTAGGCACACCCTGAGGCTCTGCAACGTGAACCATAGGACCAGGTACTCCGACTTCGACCTCCTGGCGGAGAGGGTGTCCAGGATCGGCGGGAGGCTGGCCCAGGGGTACACGGCTTCTTAACAGGCGCGGTCGCTATCGAGGCCTGCAGAGTATCTCCTTGATCTTCCTGCCGATGATCTTGGTCTGGGACTGGGGGAGGTCGAGGTGGAAGAAGTCCTCGCTCCTCACGGTCTCGACGACGATGGCGGTGTCCGCCCCCCCGCCCGCGGGGAAGTCCTCCCGGCCGGTGCCGGCGACGGCGATGACCTCCTCGCCGACGGGGAGTATCTCCAGGTCGGAGGCGATGAGGGCCATCTGGACGCAGACCTTCATCCCCTCGGAGAACCTGCGGAGGATCTCCCAGGCGATGTCGGGGTACTGAAGGCCGCATTCATCGTGGAAGACCATGACGTGGCCCCCCGCCTCCAGATCCTTGATTAATTCTCCAGGGAACTGGCTTCTCCTCCCGCCGACCACTATGAACTGGACGTCGATGCCGTCAAAGACATCTATTGCGGCCTTAATTGTGTGTCCGAGGGTGGACGCGATGAGCACCCTCTTGATATCATAGGCGGATGTCTTATCTCTGGCCACCTGCAGGGTGTGAGCCGTGTTTTTCTTACCGGGCTCGGTGAAGTAGACGGTCTCCCTCGTGAAGTATCCTTCCATGGGGAACGCTATGGTGAGTTTGGTTACAAAAAATCATCGCCCGCTCCTTGATGTGTGCCAGGGCTCCTCTTCGTGATCCCCCCATACTCTTTTCTTCACTTCCACGTAATGCTAGTCCGTGGGTTGAATGGTAGACTATCAGTCTCTATCGATCGTATTCACAGGATTAAGCATCAGCATAGCAGCGTTCTACTATATCAGCACATTACGAAACGCCCAGAAGTCCAGACAGACGCAGATGTTGCTCCAACTCATTCAGTCACGGGCTGATCATGAGACCGCAAACAGATTCTGGAGGCTGATGCGGATGGACTGGGACGATTTTGACGACTACATGAGGAAATATCGCCCCGACAAGAATCCCGAAGTAGAGGAGGGCATCTTTCTCACGGGGACATGGAATTTCTATAATGGCTTGGGGCTGATCTTGAGGGAAGGGCTCGTGGACTTGGAGACGATGCATCACGTCTTCGGAAGTAGCCCGATCATGGTTTGGTTTAAATGTGAAACAATTATCAAGGGATTACGGTTTTTCGGCGCTGAGGGGCCGGGTCTGGATTACATGGGGAACTTCGAGTATCTTGCTGACGAGTTGATTAAGTATAGGAGGGAGAGGGACCTATCACTGCCCATAGGATACCTTCACCATACAAGTAAACTCCTAAACATATACAATCCATGATCTCATCCTTGGAGACGGCAAACTCGTAAAGGTGTGTATAATGGAACCCCTCAGAGTTTCCCATTGAAACATCAAGGCGCTCGGGGAAGAGGGTGGGGTTAACGCGGCCCCTTTCATAAACCTCACATTTTCGAAAACGCTCTAATAATTTAGCTAACTAAGCCTAAAGAGGTGGCAGTTGACCGCCCAACCCCCATCCCACGAGGTCATCCCCGTCAGGGCCAAGAGGAGGACCCGCAGGTACGACCAGGAGAGGGGCTGCTACGTCTACGACATAAGCTTCACCACTCGAGCCCCCATCACCGACAGGACGGCGGAGGTCGCAAGGGCCTTCGGCCTGGGAGTTGACGGGCGTGAGCACGTCCTCTATAGGGACTTCGAGCTCCGCCTCGCCGAGGGGGACGTCGCCTACGTCACCGGGGACAGCGGCTCCGGGAAGTCTGCCCTCCTCAGGGCGCTGAAGGCTGACCTGGGGCAGGAGGCGGCTGACATCGACGACCTGGAGGTAGACGAGGAGGTGCCCATAGTAGACACGGTTGGGGCCAGCTTCTCCGAGGCCCTGAGCCTCCTCAGCAGGGTGGGGCTCAACGACGCCTTCCTCTTCCTCAGAAAGTACGCCGAGCTCAGCGACGGCCAGAGGTACAGGTACAGGATCGCCCAAATGGTCGACGAGGGCAAGCCCTTCTGGCTCGCCGACGAGTTCTGCTCCACCCTGGACCGAACGACGGCGAGGATAGTAGCTTACAACATGGGGAGGCTGGCCCGGAGGAGCGGGGCCACCCTGGTGGTGGCGACGACCCACACGGACCTGGAGGGGGACCTCGCCCCCTCGGTCTACGTCCGGAAGGGCTGGGGGGAGGAGATCGAGGTCGAGTACAGGAGCAGCGTCGAGGCGCCACACTGCACAATCGCCGAGGGCGTCAGCATCCGGGAGGGCACCAGGGACGACTACAGGAGGCTCGCCTACCTCCACTACAGGGACAGCGGGTTCCCGGTGCCACGCCAGATCTACGCTATGGAGAGGCAGGGGGAGGTCATCGGCGTCATAGTCTACTCGTACCCCCCCGTGCGCGTAGCGGGCAGGAGGACGGCGGTGGGTGAGTTCACCGGGCTCCTCGATCTGCTGGGAGCCCTCTTCAGACTGTTCGGACTGGATCAAAGCGCCATGATGCCGGCCCTCGCGCTCATCATCGTGTTCTTCCTGATCGCCGTTCCCGTCGGGCTCCTCGCCCAATCCAGGAAGGTCAGGGCCGGCCGCGAGGGCATGCTGGGAGAGGTAGGTCGGGCCGTCACCGATCTCGATCCGGACGGCCGCGTGTTCGTCCACAGCGAGTACTGGAACGCGACGGCCGACGAGACGATCCCCGCCGGGACGAACATCGTCGTCGTCTCGGTCGACCGGATGACGCTCAGAGTCCGGCGAAGTTCCTAGGGAGGTGCCCCATGGGCGGAACCATCATTCTGATCCTCGTCGTCCTCGTCCTTCTGTCGAAGGCGATCTACGTGCTCCGAGAGTACGAGCGGGGCGTGATCTTCCGGTTGGGCCGCCTCACGGGCGTGCGGGGGCCGGGATTCATCCTGATCATCCCCTTCATCGACCGTCTCGTACGCGTCCACCTCCGGATCGTCGCGATGGACGTCCCTCCACAGGACGTCATCACCAAGGACAACGTGTCCGTCAAGGTGAACGCCGTCGTCTACTTCCGCGTGTTCGAGCCGGACAAGGCGATCATCGAGGTCGAGGACTACAACTACGCGACGTCGCAGCTCTCGCAGACCACGCTCCGGAGCGTCATCGGCTCGGCCGATCTCGACGAGCTTCTCTCCGAGCGCGAGAAGATCAACCAGGAGCTTCAGTCGATCCTCGACAAGGCGACCGACAGCTGGGGCATCAAGGTCTCCGCGGTCGAGGTCAAGCACGTCGACCTTCCCGAGACGATGCAGCGGGCGATCGCGAGGCAGGCCGAGGCCGAGCGCGAGC
>Ga0209536_100014902_pt1 | contig 11127 bp, 8 predicted proteins | sample DeeMarSeWOR28_12_FD_187461 | JGI IMG/M metagenome (GOLD analysis project Ga0209536, IMG submission 187461) | Marine sediment microbial communities from White Oak River estuary, North Carolina - WOR-2-8_12 (SPAdes) (version 2) | ecosystem: Environmental > Aquatic > Marine > Intertidal zone >... | reverse complement strand
CCCAGCAGAAGAGCCTTGCCCAGTGCCACGCCAATCCCGAGCGAGGTGGCCTCCTTCGCCGTCGACTGAGACGCCTCGTAGATCAGAACGACGCCAAAGCAAACGAACAGATACAGGCTGATGATCGCGTACCGCGCGAACTCGCTCGCCAGGCGAGACTTCAGCGTGGACTCAGTCGATGTCGAATTCGACACATCGTATCTCCAGAACCGGCGTGGACCTTGGCGTCCCGTGGCCATCTCCGCCTCGGCCGTTGCGCGGCGAGGATCCCAGGGTGCGTCGGTGATCGACACTGGTTCCCGCTCGAGAGAGATCGAGGGCATCCTCGCCAGTTCCCGCGAGACGGCGATGATACCCGGCCGGATCTCGCCCGAGTCTGATCATTGCCAGATCATCCCGGACCGGCCTCGCGGGTGAGCCGTGGGCCAACGGTCCGGCGCGCGTAGTAGCATGAGCGCCATGGCCACCTCCAAGTACGCGTACGATCCTGCCTTCCTGCCCCTGATCGAGATGCTGCCGACGGTCACCGACCTCGGCGACCCCGCCGCGCTGGCCCAGATGCGCGGTCCGCGTCCCGAGCTGTTCGGCACGCCCCCGCCCGACCGCGACGACGTCCGCAAGCTCGATCGCGCGGTGCCGGGGCGAGACGGCGACCCCGCGGTGCCGATTCGCCTCTACACGCCGAAGGCCGCCAGCCGCGAGCCGCGCGGCTGCGTGTTCGAGATCCACGGCGGCGGCTTCATCATGGGCGACATCGAGATGATGGACCCCTGGTGTCAGCTCGTCGCGGCCCACCACGACGCAGTGGTCGTCTCCGTCGGGTACCGGCTCGCGCCCGAGCACCCGTTCCCCGCCGGCATCGAGGACTGCTATGCGGCGCTCTGCTGGACGGCGGAAAACGCCAGGGAGCTCGGCGTCGACCGGGACCGCATCGCGATCGCCGGACAGAGCGCGGGCGGAGGGCTCGCCGCGGGCACCGCGCTGCTCGCGCGCGACCGCAACGGCCCGGAGCTCTGCTTCCAGCTGCTGGAGATCCCCGAGCTCGACGACCGCCTCGAGACCCCGTCGATGCGGGCCTTCACGGACACGCCGCTCTGGAACCGCCCCAACGCGATCTGGAGCTGGCGTCACTACCTCGGCGAGAGCCAATCCGGAGAGGTGTCTCCGTACGCCGCGCCCGCGCGCGCGACGGACCTCTCGGGGCTCCCGCGCACCTACGTCTCCACGATGGAGTTCGACCCGCTGCGCGACGAGGGCATCGAGTACGCCCTGCGCCTGCTGCAGGCGGGCGTTCAGGTCGAGCTGCACTCGTTTCCGGGCACGTTCCACGGCTCGGCGCTGCTGACGAGCGCCGACGTCTCCCAACGCGCGGTGGCGGAATCGATGGCGGCACTCGGCCGAGCGCTTCGCAACGGATAGGCCGTCGGCGATCCTACGACGGATGGCCGGGGCCCCGGACCCGGATCGAGTCGGGAGGTGGTCCGAAGTGGCTGGAAGAGCGCCCTCCCCCGCGAGATCCTCGCACCTGGACCGAAATCACTCCTCGGCGGGCGCGCCGGGACCGGCGGGTCGGAGGAGTCGGGCCTGGGGCTCCGCCCGCCGCGCCTGCGCCACCTGCGAGGGCGTGCAGCAGCAGACACCCTCGGGTACGCTGCCGCGCCCAGGAGGTTGGCCCAGGACTCGCTCCTGGGTCAGCCGCCGCAGCAAGCGCATCCTCGCCGGCTAGCCGAAAGGAATCCCCATGCTTCGTCCGCTCGCCCTCGCCCTGGCGTTCACTCTCGTCGCCTGCGCCAGCGCACAGCAGCCGGGTCCCTCCCGTGAGGAGACCGTCGTCAGCAGCTTCCAGGCCCGCGTCGCGGCGGTCGACCACGCCACGCGCGTGGTCACGCTGGTCGACGTCTCGGGCAACTCGCTCAGCTTCCGCGCCGACGAAGGCGTGCGCAACCTCGATCAGGTGAGGGTGGGGGACGTGCTCGCCGGCGATCTGGTGGAGACGATGCTGATCGAGGCCCGCGCCGCGACCGAGCAGGAGAAGGCCGCCCCGGCGTCGGCCGTGATGGCGGCGGCCGGAGCGGAGCGCGGCCAGAAGCCGGCCGGCGTCTTCGTGCGGCAGGTGAAGGCGCTGTTCACGATCGCCGAGATCGACAAGGCCGCGGGCGGTGGGACGCTGCGCGATGCCGAGGGCGGGCTGCACTTCGTGAAGGCCCGCGATCCGAAGGTGCTCGATCGGCTGCACGTCGGTGACAACGTGGTCGTGACCTACACCGAGGCGCTGCGCCTGCAGGTCGTCACGCCCGGTTCCTGACGCCCCAACCCGCCGAGCAGGGGCCGACTTGCCGAGCGCTTCGTGGCCGCATCCGGGCGCACCGCCGGTGCGCTGTGCGGCGCGTCATCGGCTGCGAGCCAGCGCGAGCCTGGTCGCGCTGCTGCTGTTCGCGTGGGCTGCCGCGGCCGAGCCGGAGAGCCCGAGCCCGGACCCGTCCGCGCCCGCGCCCACGGGTCGCCCCCGGCTGGGCCTGGTCCTGAGCGGCGGCGGGGCGCGCGGAGCGGCGCACATCGGCGTGCTCGAGGTGCTGGAGGAGCTGCGCATCCCGGTCGATCTCGTGACGGGGACCAGCATGGGATCGGTCGTGGGCGGCCTCTACGCGGCGGGGCTCTCGCCCCAGGAGCTCAGCGACACGATCCAGGGCATCGACTGGGTCGAGGTCTTCAAGGACATCCCGGGGCGACAGGATCTCTCGTTCCGCCGCAAACAGGACGACCGCACCTTCCTCACCAACCTGCGCCTGGGCTTCAAGGACTGGAGCATCTTCATCCCCTCCGGCCTGGTCGAGGGCCAGAAGCTCGACTTCCTGCTGCGCTCGCTGACGCTGAACGCACAGGGCGTGGCCCGCATCGAGGACCTGCGCCTTCCCTTCCGGGCCGTGGCCAGCGACATCGCCACCGGCGAGGCCGTGGTCTTCGATCATGGCCCGCTCGCCGTCGCGCAGCGTGCGAGCATGTCGATCCCCGCGGCCTTCTCCCCGATCGAGCTCGAGGGCCGCCTGCTCGTGGACGGATACGTCGCCAACAACCTGCCGATCGACGTGGCCCAGGACCTGGGCGCCGAAGCCGTGATCGCGGTGGACATCTCGACGCCGCTCTCCAGGCTCGAGGATCTGAGCGACGCAGTCACGATCTCGGGGCAGGTCTCCACCTTCCCGGTGCAGCAGTCGCAGGCGCTCCAGATCGAGCGGCTGGGCGCGGACGACGTGCTGCTCCAGCCGCCGCTGGGTGATCTCTCCTCGGCCGCCTTCACGCGCATGGCGGAGGCGATCGAGATCGGGCGGCAGACGGCCCGGGCGGCCGCGCCCCAGCTCGCCCGCTACTCGGTCTCGCAGGCCGAGTACGCGGCCTGGCTCGAGCACCAGCGCCGGCCGCCCGTCGAGCTGCCCGTGATCGACGCGATCCGGATCGAGAACCGCTCGCTGCTGTCCGATCGCACCATCCGGGCACGCATCGAGACGCGAGCCGGAGAGCGGCTGGACCCGGAGCGTCTCTCCAAGGACCTCGGACGGCTCTTCGGCCTCGACGCCTTCGAGCGAGTGCAGTTCGACCTGGGGCGAGAGGCCGAGGGCATGGTGCTCGTCTATCGCCTCGACGCGCGCGAGCGCGGCACGAACTACTTCCGCATCGGCCTGAACCTCCAGACGGTCGTCGGAGACGAGGCGACCTTCAACATCGGCCTGAACCACGTCTGGTTTCCGGCCAACACCTGGGGAGGCGAGCTGCGCACCGAAGGGCGCTTCGGCGACGACTCGAGCATCTCGACGGGCTTCTACCAGCCTCTGGAGCCCCGCGAGTGGTTCTTCGCCCTTCCCGTCGTGCAGTACGAATACTCCGATCTCGACGTCTTCGTCGGTGGAGATCGGGTCGCCCGCTACGACGTCGAGCAGACGACCAGCGCCTTCTTCCTCGGAACGAACCTCGGGAACTTCGCCCAGCTCCGCGGAGGCCTCGCCTACAAGGACGGAGAGGCCCGTCGGAAGCTCGGCGACCCGAGCGTCTTCCGTACCGAGAAGTTCCACGGAGGACTCTGGAACGCCACCTTCGAGTACGACACGCTCGACGACGCCCGCTTCCCGAACGACGGCGCCAACGCGCGCATCGAGGGTCTCTTCTTCCGGAAGGAGCTCGGCTTCGACGAGTCCTACGAGCGGCTCTCCACGCGGGCTTCGATCTACCGCACCTTCCGCCGCAACACCCTGGGCCTGCGGCTGCGCTACGACACCGCCTTCGGTACGAGCGATCGGGTGGAGGCTTTGAGCACCCTCGGCGGCTTCCTGAACCTCTCGGGCTTCCAGCCCGACTCGCTCTCGGGCGAACACGTGGGGCTGCTGGGGCTGCTGGCCTACCGACGCATCGCCTCGCCCGCCGTGTTCGCCTGGGAGTTTCCCGTCTACGCGGGGGCGATCTTCGAGCTGGGCAACGCCTGGCAGAAGCGCAGTGACATCAAGAGCGACCTGCGATACTCGATCGCGCCCTTCTTCGGCGTCGATACGCCGCTGGGCCCGCTCTACCTGTCCTACGCGTACGGCGAGGGGGGCAACCACCAGGGCTACCTCTACCTGGGCGCCTCGTTCTGAGCTCGCACACGGGCCGAGGCGCCGCGCCGCCGGCCCGATGTGCCACGCGGGGAACGCCTCGCCGCGTGCCCGGCTACGCCTCCGCGCGCGGCCGGCGACGCCTTCTGCGCCCGGCGCGCGCGTCTCCGCGGGCGGCGGCCGTGGCCGCGCGATGGGCGTCCAGCCAGACCGCGCAATCCGGGTCGTGGCCCATCATCACGTCCGCCGCCAGCACGGACTTCCGGATCTCGGCCTCCAGCGGGTTGGTGATCGCGCAGGTCATGCCGGAGGCGATGGCCATCGCCAGGAAGGCGGCGTTGAGCGCCGGCCGCTCCGGCAGGCCGAAGGAGATGTTGGACGCGCCGCAGATGGTGTTGCAGCCCAGCTCTTCGCGCACGCGGCGCACGATCTGGAACAGCGCCGCGCCGGCGAAGCGGACCGCGCCGACCGGCATCGCCAGCGGGTCGATCAGCACGTCTTCGCGCGGGATGCCATGGGCCGCGGCGCGCTCGACGATCTTGCGGGCGACGCCGAAGCGCACCGCCGGATCCTCGGAGATGCCCGTCTCGTCGTTGGAAATGGCGATCACGGCGGCCCCGTGCCTGGCCACCAGCGGCAGTACGCTCGCGAGCCGCTCCTCCTCGCCGGTGACCGAGTTGACCAGGGCCTTGCCCTGGTAGGCGGCCAGACCGGCCTCCAGCGCGGCCACGATCGACGAGTCGATGCACAGCGGCACGTCGACGACCGACTGAACGACCCGCACCGCTTCGGCCAGGATCGCGGGCTCGTCGGCCAGCGGGATGCCGGCGTTCACGTCCAGCATCTGGGCCCCGGCGGCGACCTGGGCGACCGCGTCGCTGCGCACGCGGTCGAAGTTGCCGGCCGCCATCTCGGCGGCCAGCGCTCTGCGGCCGGTGGGGTTGATGCGCTCGCCGATCACGACGAACGGACGCTCGGGTCCGATCAGGACGCTGCGGGTGGGGCTGGAGAGCAGGGTATCCATGGTGGTCTCGGGGGCCTCACAGGGGCTTGGCTCGCCGGGGGAGCAGGCCGGCCCGCTCGATGATCTCGGCGACGCTCTCCTCCTGACGGTATGCCATCACGTGCACGCCGTGCACGCCCTCGATCTCGCGCACCTGCTGGATGATCTCCACGCACAGCTGCCGGCCCTCGCGCGCGGGGTCGGCCGCGCCGCGCAGGCGGCGGATGACCTCGTCCGGGATGTGCACGCCCGGAACGCGGGCGCGCATGCGTTCGGCGGCCGCGGCCGAGCGCAGCGGACCGACGCCGACCAGGATGAAGGCCTGGCGGTGCAGGTCCAGGTCGCGAGTCCGCTGCATGAACTCGCGCAATCGCGGCAGATCGAAGCAGTACTGGGTCTGGATGAACTGCGCTCCCGCCTCGACCTTCTTCTTCAGCCGCTGCGGGCGGAAGTCGTAGGGCGGTCCGAACGGGTTCTCGGCGGCGCCCAGGAAGAATCGCGGCGGCGTCTCCAGCTTGCGCCCGCTGAGGAAGCAACCCCGGTCGCGCATGATGCGCGCCGCGTTCAACAGCGTGATCGAATCCAGATCGAAGACCGGCCGGGCGTCCGGCTGGTCGCCGGTCTGGACTCCGTCTCCGGTCAGGCAAAGCACGTTGCGCACGCCCATCGCGGCCGCACCCAGCAGGTCGCCCTGCACGGCGATGCGGTTGCGGTCGCGGCACGCGACCTGGTAGACGGGCTCGTAGCCGGCACGCGTCAGCAACGCGCACATGCTGACGCTCGACATGTGGCAGTTGGCACCGGCGGCGTCGGTGGCATTGATCGCGTCGCAGACGGTCGAGAGCACCAGCGCCCGGTCGTACACGGCCTGCGGGTCGGCGCTGTCCGGCGGGTTGAGCTCTGCCGTGACGGCAAAGCGACCCGAGTGCAGCACGCGCTCGAGGCGCGAGCCGGAGGTCAGTCCTTCCATCCCGGGGGCACCCGCCGGCCGCGGCCGGAAAATTCGTTGACCCAGGCCGAGGTCCGGTACAGGCGCCGGTCCAGCGGCGGCTGTCGCTGCAGGATCTGGTCTCCGTACCGGGGCATCGCGCGCGAGCGTTGCCAGGCCAGCACCCAGACACAGGGTTGCTCGGGCTCGACCTCGCAGCGACCGTCCGTCCGCACGCCACCGCACGGCCCGTTGCGCATCTCCTTGGGACAGGTCATCGGGCAGGTCATGCCGGTGCTGTGCAGCACGCACTGCCCGCACATGCGGCAGTCGAAGACGGCGCCCTTGCCGGCCTCTTCCAGCCAGGCGAGCAGCGACTCGGCCCGGCCGCCCGGCACGAGCCAGCGGCCGAAGGGGCGCAGCAGCGCATGGGTCAGGCGGTAGCTCCGCTCGAGCGCTCCCGGCCAGTTCTGCAGGAACATGGATGCTTCAGCACTTGGTGGATGGAGCCGGAAGGGTACCGCTCGCAGGCCGGAGGCGGAGGCCCCCCGCCCGGCGTTCCCTACCGGCACCTCCCCGGGATGGACGCCGCGGGTCGCCACGGCCCGGAGGGCCTGGAGCGCGACCGCCGGCGCGCGCGAGCCAGCCCCCAGAGCGCGAACAGTCCGGCGAGCCGCTGGAGCCCCGCGCCCGGCTCGGGCACGACGATCAGCTCGGGCTGCACCCGGACGTGCGAGCCGTCCGGGTTGCTGGCGGTCAGGCTCACGCTGTAGCTGCCCTCCAACGTGTACTCGTGCACCGGGTTCTGGCTGATCGAGCCGGCCGAGTCGCCGAAGTCCCAGACCCACGCGGTCGCCGCCGGGCTCGAGAGATCGCTGAAGGTCACGCTGAGCGGCGCCGGACCCGACGTCTGCGAGGCGCTGAAGTCCGCCGTGGGGGCATTCGGCGAGGGCGGCCCGCCCAGCGCCGCGTCGATCTCCCCGGCCGCGCGCTCCCCGGACTGGAGCGCACCGGGCACCGTCGAGGGCGCGGAGTTGTGGGTGGCCTCGCCGGAGAAGAAGAGTGCGCCGCCGACGGGCTGCGCCAGCACCTGGCGCGCGCTGAGCCCGCTCGTCGGGTAGCTGCCCGGGGCCGGGTACGAGTAGCTGCCGAGCACGTAGGGCTCGGCCGTCCAGTCCTGGACGAAGCCCTCGACGAAGTGGGCCGAGGCCTGGCCGCCGAACATCGCGTCGAGATCCGTCAGCACCTGGCTCAGGCGGGCGGCGTCGTCGGGCAGTGCACTCATGGCCTCTGCGTTCTCGCCCATGCTGAAGCAGGTCATCACGTCGTTGGTCGCGCCCGGCTGGTACTTCGCCGGCGTCCAGCACATCGCCGTCGGTCCCTCCGCGATCACCCAGAGCAGCTTCGCGCCGTCCCAGAACGTGCTGTCGAAGCGCAGGAAGAGCTTCATCCCGTGGCCCATGCCGAGGGTGTTGTAGGCGGCCACCTTCGGGGCCGGCAGATCGGGCACGAAGTCGATCATCTCCGCCTGGAGCACGCCCACGGAGACGGTCACCAGGATCGCGTCGGCGTAGTGGTGCACGCCGTGTACGTCGATCGCCACGGGCTTGATGCCGCTGGTGTCGATCGCGCTGACCGCGCTCTGGTAGACGACCTTGTCCAGCACCTGGTCGAAGTAGAGCGCGTCGAGCGCGTCCAGGTAGCCGGTGGGGCCGAGCCCGTAGACCGTGTTCGAGAGCGGCCAGAGATCCTCCTGGCGCGCCAGGCTGCGGATCCCGAGCCGCGTCACCGAGGTGCCGAACTCGCCGCCCGGGTAGACGCCGTCGTAGAGGTGGTAGGCGCGGTGCGACGGGCCGATGCCGTGGTTGTTCGCGAGGTCGTCCGCCACGGTCGGGTCACTGGCGTCGCCCGCGTGGCTCGCGATGTGGGAGTAGTAGCCCCAGAAACCGACGATGTCGGCGTCCTGGCCGCACGTGCCCCACCAGTCCCAGCAGGTGTTGCTGCCCGCATCCATCGAGATCAGCGTGTCCTGGGAGCTGCTCTCGGTGAAGATCGGCGTCTGCGCGCTGGCACCGTAGAGCGACTTGATGTCGTTGAAGACGAAGTTGTTCTTGTTGCCGTAGAGCTCCTCGGCGCCCAGCTCGACGCCGACGTCGCCGAGCGTGCTCGAGCGCACGCGGCCGCCGTGACGATCGCTGGCCTCGAGCACCAGCACGTCGTAGCCCAGGCCGTCGAGGGTGTAGGCGGCATACAGCCCCGAGGCCCCGGCGCCGACGATCACGACGTCGTGGTCGGTCGAGGGCGCCGCCGCGGCGGCAGCGGCCGAGAGCAGGAGCAACGCGATCGACGCTCGGGACCCGCGCATGGCGAGCGCCCATCTTCTCACAGATCGCTCCGCGGGTCGCCCCGGGCGCGCCGCCCTATGCCGGAGCCGGGCCGAAGACGTCGCGCATGACCCCGGCCAGCTCGCGCAGAGCCCCCGCGCCGTCTCCCTGGTATGCCGAGCCATGCATCGTCGCCAGGGTCCTGGGTGCGAGCTCGGCCAGGGCGTTCAGGGTCGGCTCCGTGCGGCTGGTGAGGGGATAGGCGTTCGCCAGCGGCCCCGCTTCGAAGTCCTCGATCGAGCGCCGGGCCCGCCCGACGACCTCCGATGCCGTGAGCGGCTCGACGTCGCCCGAGTGGGTGAACAGGTCGGAGCACAGCAGCGTCCCGTGCACCTCCTCGAACAGCAGGCCCGCCTCCCAGCAATGGGGAACGTGAGGCGTCGAGCGGAAGCGGAAGCGGTAGCGGCCGGTCTCCAGCAGCTCGTCGTGCTGCATGGGTCGCGCTGGACGCAGCGCGTAGTCGTTCACGCTGACGAGCGCACCGGTCAGGCTGCACACCGCCTGCGCTGCCGGCGCCAGCTCGAGCCACTGGTTGAGAGTGCCGCACTCGTCCGCCTCGAAGTGGCTGAAGCCGATCCAGCGCAGCGACGCCGGCTCGATCAACGCCGCGACCGCCTCCTTCACCTGCGGAAGCAGCGCGCGCAGCCCGGTGTGGAACAGCAGCGGCTGCTCGTCGCGCACCAGGAACTGGTTGAACTGCAGATCGAACTCGGAGAGATAGGTCGAGATGCGGAAGAAGTCCGGAGCGATCTCGGTCGTCGTCGTCAAAATGCAACTCCGGCCGCTGCCGGGCCTGCCCGGGCGGCATCGGGTGATCCACGCTATCGGCCGCGGGAGAGGATACCGGTGGCCGGAGCGTCCGCTCGCGTCCCGCCGGGGTGCGGGTCAGTCACATACGATGCGGCCATCCGCCGTGAAGGGCGGGGTGGGCAGGGTCGGCGGGGTGGGGTCGCCGGGCAGGACGACCCCGCAGTCGTCGCAGGTGACGTTCTGCCAGTCGCCGTTGCCCTCGATCATCGCCGCCACCCAGTCGCGGATCGTGGGGACGTTGCCCGTGGTGTCGCTGTAGACCTTGTCGCTGCCCCACATCGTGTGGCGCGAGCCGGCTCCGACGTAGAAGCGGAAGTTCCCGGCCTCGGCGGCCGCCCGGTCGTTGATGTCGTGCATCAGCACGTTCCAGTCGCAGGCGGCGTTCCACCAGTTCAGCCAGGCCAGGAAATTGCCCGGGTTGCGCATGATGTTGTAGAAGCCGCTCTGACCACCGGTGCCGCCGTCGTAGGAGCTGGTGTAGGTCGCGAAGCGGTTCAGCGGGTAGAACTTCGATGCCTCCGACCACAGCTGTGCGGAGTCGAGCTGGCCGATCGGCACGTTCAGGGCCGGGATCCAGTCCGGCAGGTTCTGCTCGATCCCCCACTTGGACAGGTCGTTCTGGAGGAATTCGTCGGTGATGACGCCATTGCCCCCGTCGCCCAGCACCGCCACGTCGGTGGACGGATAGGCGAACTCCTGCAGCGGTAGCGAGTTCATCAGCGCCCCGTAGGAGCCGGCGCTCGAGCCCGTGACGAAGATCTGCTCGGGGAAGACGAAGTGCTCGCGCGCCCACTTCTCGGCGACCTGGGCGTTCACGTAGCCCTTGTGCCGGATGGTGGTGACGGCGCCGTTGAGCTCGTTGACGTGGTCGACGACGGCGTCGCCCCAGTGCACGTCCCCGGTGCAATAGGGGACGAAGAGCAGGTGCCAGTCACGGAACGGGTTGTCGGGGTTGCCGAGGTCGGCGAAGCCCGAGTCGAAGTTGGCGGGATTGTCGCCGGGGCCCGTGCTCTGCTTGAACGTCGGGTTCACCAGCGGCGGCAGTCCGCCGCAGGTGAGGCCGTTCCAGCAGGCGCCGCCGCCCTGGTAGTAGACCAGCAGCTTGTTCACCGTGCCGCGCCGCACCCAGAAGCTCCAGGGCGTGCCGCCCGAGCAGATCGGCTCGAGGACGCGGCCCGCGTAGTCGACCTGGGCATCCGGCACGACCTGGCTGAAGCCCGACGACACGACCGGTGAGACGGTGGTGGCCAGCAGCGCGTCGTCGACCAGCGCGCGGGTACGCGTCGCGAGCTCGGCCGCAGTGGCGTCCCCCCCGCAGTGTCGGGGCACGGCCCGGAGACCGCGCTCCAGCTCCGAGGTCACGCGCTCGACGCGCGCAGACAGCTGCGACTGATCGCGATCCTGGCTGCGTCGGCCCAG
>Ga0209536_100014901_pt1 | contig 11127 bp, 6 predicted proteins | sample DeeMarSeWOR28_12_FD_187461 | JGI IMG/M metagenome (GOLD analysis project Ga0209536, IMG submission 187461) | Marine sediment microbial communities from White Oak River estuary, North Carolina - WOR-2-8_12 (SPAdes) (version 2) | ecosystem: Environmental > Aquatic > Marine > Intertidal zone >... | reverse complement strand
CCTGTTTATGATAAAGGTGCTGTGTCGCATAATAGCTTTTTTCAGTAGCTTTTGCAAACATATCAAACCTCTGCTGTATTAATTTGCAGAACTGAGTCACATAATCTATATCACTCTTATCGACATTAACCTCATTCATCAGCTGGTTGACCTGCCTGATATAATTATTCTTATAGCCCTCAACTGATCATCCAAACCAACACTCAGATCAGGAGCCAAATCGTTCACCAATGCACCATAAACATCAAAAGGAATGAAATCTGTGGGATTCGGAAACGTAGATATTAATTCAGCAAAAGCACTTTCAAGTGAAGGCCATATACTAAGTAAGATAATTGGAACGATTTCTTCGTCTAATGGGCTTACAAATTCAATCCATACCTTGATTGAATCAGAAATATCAGGAGTAAAGAAAAGACTACCTTTATTTGGCGTATATTTTTGTTCACAGGAGTTTTCCCATTCACATTTGGTTCCATCCATAAATCGATGAAAAACCCATTGTTCATTTATATCTACACAGAGATCTCTTGATAAAGGACAGGATAACCGGATTTACAGGATTTCTTTATTTCTAAATTCCTAATATACAGTTAATTATATGTAATAAATTGAAATCTCTGCTAATTTATCAATTATCCTGTCAAGTTTTTCTGATCCTCAGGTCATTTGCTACTTATCGTAAAAGTATCATTTTTATTTGATATGACCTGTCAACCTGAATTAACCGGCAAATATATACACCGCTGGCAATTGCAGCACCCGTCTGATCCGTGCCGTCCCAGAAGAATCTTTGAGAACCGGATGGATATCGTTTATTTGTCAATGAACGAACATATTTGCCGGTGATCGAGAAGATCTCAAGCCGGATCATTCCGGGGACTTTTACTACAAATTCAATGACGGTGCCCGCATTAAAGGGGTTTGGATAATTCCTGAGCAGATCGAAGTTGTCCGGTAGCCGCTCAGTGGCGGTGTGTATACCCGTTAAAAGATCCAGCTTTTCAATCTCCGGGACAACTTCGTCTCGCCGGTCAACCCCGCCGAAAACATAAATACTCTGATTGAACAGCACTGCCACTGGTTCCTTTCGACCGATATTAAGCCCTGGCGCGGGGCGAGTGGTCTTTTCATTCGGGTAATAGATCTCCACATCGTTCAGCGGGTTGGGTGATTCCGAATAACCGCCGATAATATAAATCGATTTATCGTATACAATGGAGCTTGCTCCGGCCCTGACGCCCATTAACCTGTCCACCGGTCTGATGCGGTTTGTATTCAGATTGATCGCATATATTTTTCCGGAGATCCCGGACTGCACGCCGCCAAATATATATATTACCGTATCAAGCAAAGCCGAAGTATGGTGGTATTTGATATATTCGTTCTGATCGATACTATCCGGATCATTGGAAAACTTTCCGTCATTAAGATCATATATCAGAACAAACGGAAAGGCAAAGGATTCCGACAGGGCTGAACGGGATATCCCACCGATCAGATAGTATTTATGATCATAAATATGTCCTGTACCATAAATCCGGTTCAATTTTGTGTCACGGGAGAAAAGATCGGTCGGGCTGATTGCCGGTCCCGCAAGGTCCAGGACTTCCGCACTGCGTGCTTCAGCTGATCCCTTCCAGAGGCCGCCGGTGGTGAGCAGGCTGTCACCTCCGAGATGGTTTAAAGTAAATCCATAACGGGGTTCAGGCATTTTTTTTGATGTTTTCCAGCGATTGCTGACCGGATCATAAATCTGGATCAGATCAACAGGGGCATCCAGGGAGTCCGAATACCCGCCAAATATATAGATCAGCGAATCGACCACTGCGGCCTGACCGCCGTAGACCGGATGCGGCATTTTCCCCACGATCTCCCATGTGTTTTCATTTTGGGTGATGCCCGGATTGAAAACCATAAGAATGAATATCGTGGTTTGTATCAGTACTTTCATAAGTTCCCAAACAGTTAAGGGGTCAGATTTTCAAGATTGATACGGACCCTGGTGGTTTCGCTTCTGCTGATCGTGATCGTATCCTGATACAAGGCAAAATCAGGATTTTCAATAACGATGGCATATTGTCCCGGCGGATACCGGACAGGTTTGAGGATCGGCGTTTCGCCCTGATATTTTCCCGCAAAATATACCGTGCCCCACGGATAGGCTTCACAGGTATAATATCCGAAAAGCGTATCAAGCCTGACGCCGACCCACAGGGTATCTCCCGGTGAGATGTCAATACGTTGGCGAAATTCGGGATATTCCTGATGCCGCATGACCAATTGATGTTTACCGTGCGGCAATTTGAGCAAGATCTCCTCTGAAATAATGCCGTATCCCTGATCATTGATCCATAGTTCGGACGCCGGAATGGATTGTACCGACAGATACCCTGATACCAAGGGTAAGACATCGGCCGGAGGTGCTTTCTGGCTTTCCGGATTATGCGGTTCCGGTTGTGAGATCGCATCAGTTCTATAAATACCGGTATCCGGTAAATCCGATGCAGCCATAATGGTAAGTGTATCGGTGGTCACGATCGGGGTTTCATCGGTCACATTTAAATTATAGGTGATAAACGCCGCAAGGATAATGATCAGAACGCCGGCAACAGGATAATAGATTTTTCTGGAGTCGGATTTGGTTTTTTTCGTGCGGTCTGATCCGGTCAGATTGCCGGTACCGACCAGGAGATCTTCTGCCGATTTCAGCTGACCGGCACCTTCAAACCGGAGCAGTTTTTTTTCAACACCGGCCAGTTCAGGCATGTGGCGGTCAATCTCGTGGCCAAGCTTATCATAATCGGGATTCAGAATATTATTGATCGTTGTGTTTATTTCCGATCCCAGGAAAGGATTGTAGCCGCAGAATAATTCGAAGGCAACGATTCCGAGCGAAAAAAGATCCGAAGAGGGGGTCAGCTTGGCCCCCCGGATCTGTTCCGGGGACATATAGGCAGGTGTGCCGACAATAGAAGATTTTGCTGTCAGAAGATTTTCTTCGGTGGTAATGGCCAGCCCGAAATCGGCCACTTTAAGCCTGAGATCATCGTCAATGAGAATGTTCTCCGGTTTTATATCGCGGTGCACGATGCCGTTCTGATGGGCGACGGCAAGACCCATGATAAGTTGATCAAACAAATCCAGTTTTTCTGGTTGACTTAATGCTCTCTGTTTCAGGGCGTTACGCAGATTGGCACTCTCGAAGTATTCAAAAGAGATATAATAATCGTTATGATTACTGCCGAAATCCAGCACCCGGATCACGTTGGGATGGTCAAGTTTTGCGAGAATTTTAGCTTCCCGCTTAAAACGTTCCAGCCACACGGGATCCTGTATATCTTTTTTACTTAAGGTCTTTAGAAGGATTTTTTTGGACAGAAAGATATGGTTGGCAAGATAGACACTACTGACCGTATCTTTTTTCAGACATTCAAGAATTTCAAATTTTTCAAACAAAACCTGTGCAGGAGCATCCAATTTACTGTACCCCTATTTCCTTTAATTTGAGTTGCACCCATCTTACCGATACGCCGAGAGATTTTGCGACCAGTGTCCGGTTTCCGTCAAAGTCCTCCAGACGTTTTTTCAGGAGCAGACATTCATAATCTTTCAGGGTCCCTTTAAAATCCGAAAGATTATCGTTTTCCTCAAGCAATATATGTTCGGTGCCTATCCGGTCATCGTCACAAAGGATCAATGCACGTTGAAGGACATTCTGTAACTGCCGGATATTGCCGGGCCAGTGATAGGATTCCAGTTTGCGAACCGCATCAGGTGTCAACCGGATATTCCGTCGATGGTCCCTGCCCAGAAAATGTTTGGCCAGGATCGGAATATCCCCTTTCCGTTCACGCAAGGGCGGGAGTGTTACCGGGAACACGTTGAGCCGATAGAAAAGATCTTCGCGAAAGCGCCCTTTTTTTACCATTGCCGGTAAATCCTGATTGGTAGCCGCAATGATCCTGACATTGACTTTTTTTACCTGCGTATCACCCAATCTTATGATCTCACGGTTTTCTAAAACCCGTAATAGTTTTGCCTGGAGCGCGAGAGAGATGTCACCGATCTCATCCAGGAAAAAACTGCCCTGTTCGGCAACTTCGAAAAGGCCTTTTTTATCCGCATAGGCTCCTGAAAATGCACCCTTTTTGTATCCAAAAAGTTCACTTTCCAGCAATGTGTCCGGAATTGATCCGCAGAACTGGCCCAGAAAGGGTTTCTCCCGCCTCGGGCTCAATTCATGGATGGCCCGTGCCGCCAGCTCCTTCCCGGTTCCGCTTTCTCCCAGCAGTAAAACCGAAGCTTCGGTCTGTGCCACCCGGTGGATCAGTTTGGCAAGAGCGCGCATGGAGGTACTTTCGCCGATCATCGTCGGAATCGTGGGCAGAACCTCGAGTTGGTTGCGCAGCCTTATATTTTCCGCCTGGAGGGCTTCCATACTGGAGATCTTATCGAGTACAAGTGATACCAGCCGGGCAAAAAACTCCAGGAAGAACAGGTTCTCACTGGTGAATTCCTGCCGGTTTTCCCGGCTATCCACCAAAAGTACACCCCATATCTTTTTCTGCTGATATACGGGTACGCCGATGACCGATTTTATGGCCTGGATCTGGACACTTTCGAACTGTGAAGTGGCCGGATCCTGCTGTGCATCGTGGAAGAGTACCGCCTTGTTTTGCCCGATCACTTTATGCAGAATGCCCGACGAGAAAGTATCCAGATCCGGAATGGAATTTTGTTTGATATTTCGCGCAGCAACGATGGAAAAAACGTGCTCCGCCTGGTCATAACGTACAAAAAGACCACGCTCTGCGTTCAGAAAATCGATCACCAGATCAAGTACCTGTTCGATCAGGTGATCGGACATTGTCACGACATTCAGCATTTCGCTGATGCGGTACAAAACCTCCAGCTGATCTTTAGGGATTCCACGTATTTTTGAAAAATATTCGTTGTCCATAGCTGCCTCAGTCTGCCACTGCTTCGACGGTGAAGGACGCCGGTTTTGAACGTGTCCGGTTACCAAAGCTGTCCACTGCCCAGATCACCCAGTAGTAAGGCCCCTCCGGTAGCGGTGTCTCTACCATCCAGGAGGAAATTGACATGCCGATCTGCTCTTTACGCCATTGGAGCAGGGGGGTTAATTCTGCGGTATAGATTTCAAGCGTAAAGGTAAATTCAAATCCTGGATTGAATTTATCCCAGCTCAACGTCGGGTTTGGAGAAGTGATCTCGTTGCCGGAAGGTGCACGGAAGTGCACTTCATCTCCGATCACGCGTGTGATCGCTCCCAGTTCGAAAATACTAACGTGATCGAACTGATCCCGGACCGAAAGATAAAAGGGATACCCCACCAGATTATCCAGCCGTTCGACTTCAAGTTCAAAAACAGAAAATGTCCGTGTGTATAATTTTAATGTTGTATGATACGGTATTGCCAGCGGTTTAAGCGTGACCGGAATCAGTGCTTCAACCGTATCGATGTCATTATCAGGATCGGTGATCATAAGCTCCAGCACAGTCTGTTCGGTCTGCAGTGATGGGTAGCGGTGCAGGACCGTGGTATAAAGTTTTATACTGTCCAGAGAAGGCCGGGCATTGAGAAAAACATCGATATAAATGGATTTTTGATTTTCCCAGGCTACGAATGCAGAGTCGGAAAAGTAACCGGGCTTATCAAAAAAGATCCAGTCATCCTGTGCACCGGTGGTTTCAATACTATAGAAACCACCGGTATCGCTGAGCGCGTATATCTCCTGAACCGGCCAGATTACCGATACATTTTTGAGCGGCACCCGGGGTACACTGAACGTCCGGATCTGGCCTGTGAGCCAATGGTAGTGATTTTCTGGATTTTCCGGATCCAGCGGATTCAGATGGGGTGCTTCACATCCGTAAAATGAGAAAAATGCGAAAAGGAGGACCATGCATCGAACAGAAAATTCCACACCTTGCTTTGCCAGCCTATTTTTATCGGACATGTTCATGATACCATACCAGGAGTGGTGGGATATGTAAACGTCTTTTTGCGTATGACCCGAGTACTTTTTATTCTATAAACATCTGAATATTTCCACATTAGAGATCATTGCGGGAAATCCCGACCAGGTCGGGATGACCAATTAACTTATTGTAAATATAATATTTACATGATTCATTCGCTCTGCTCAGAATGACAGTGAAATCAGTTCTCTAAAAGCTCCATCCGACTAAAAAAGTAACATGAAAGGTCCATAATCGCAATAAAATAAATTAACTTGTGAAAAAGGATGATAACTGAACGCGTTATCTTTCAGTCAATAATTTGATAGAAGACACATTAAAAGAACATATTGAATAATTAGATTGAACTGATTTACCGGAACAAAATGTTATCTGTCTGACAAATACTTCTGATAAAGGTTAAGATTTTTATTGCAATTTCGGTTCCGATCATATATTTTAAAATCGTAAAGCCTTCTTTTCTCGGATAAATATTTATACATACGTCAGCATATTACAGGATTTCTGCAGCATGAAGCATTCAGTCGCCGTAGTTTTTCTGAGTATTTTTCTTCTGTTGTTAACCGGTTCATCCGAAGGGCATTCGCGTGATCCGGAATTTGAACAGATCTCACTGGAACATGGCCTGTCACACATTTCCGTGCAGGATATTTATCAGTGCAGTGACGGCTTCCTGTGGGTCGCCACCCGTGACGGGCTCAATCGGTTTGACGGATATAATTTTTTAGTTTACCGGCATATTGAGCAGGACTCGCTTTCCGTCTCACATAACTGGATCACGGCCATCGTGGAATGTGACAGCAATACCCTGTGGATCGGGACCATGGGGGGCGGGCTCAATCGTTTTGACAAAATTTCAGAAACCTTTACGCGTTTCCGGTCCGGTTCAACAAATGCGACATTGATCCCGAATAATTATATCCGGGACCTGCACCTGGACCGGTCCGGTAATCTGTGGGTGGCCACTGACGGCGGCCTGTCTGTAATTAATCCTGACAGTATGACAGCACGACATTTCCGGCATGACCCGGAGAATGAATTCAGTCTTAATTCAGACAGCGTCACCTGTATTTATGAAGACCGTTCGGGAATGATCTGGATCGGAACGAACGGTGGTGGATTTATGTCATTCGATCTGAACCTGCAAAGATTTTCCCATGTACACTGTCCCTTCGGTTTTTCAGGAGACAGAATACGCACGATTTATGAAGACAGCGAAGGATCCATATGGCTGGGAACGGAAGGCTGCGGCATGAGCCGGTTCGACCGCCGGACCAAGCGGTTCTTTTCATATACAGCAGATCTGTACGGTTCGGGCCTGAAATCGAATACAATCCTCTCGATCTATGAAGACACGGTTTCAACCGAGAAATGGCTCTGGGTGGGGACCTCCGGAGGTGGTATCCATCGCTTTGACCGAAAAAATGAAAAATTTTATTCCCACCTTTGTACCGCCAACACTATGTGTTGCCTGGGGACAAATATTATCAATGCGATCTATGCTGATCGTTCGGGGGTAATGTGGCTTGGTACGGACTGCTGCGGCATGAACAAGCACACCCTCAAGAAAAATCAGGTGTTTTCAACTGATCAGGAAGTCGAGCAGACCGAAGGATTTTTCAACAATCGCGCCTTACTGTTTTATGAAGACCATCATCAGAATTTATGGATCGCCTCGCCGGACGGATTACAGAGGGTCAATCAGAAATCCGGAACGATTCGCCATTTTGAACATGATCGGGCCGATACCAGCACGATCGGGAGTAATATTATTACAGCTTTGATTGAGGACAGGAACGGCAACCTCTGGATTGGCAGCGAAAACGGCCTGGACCGTTATGAACCGCAACATGAACATTTTTATCACTACCGTTATCATCCGAGAAGACGCGGCGGCTTAAGCGATAACGGTGTTGTTTCGCTTGCCCAGGCAAATGACGGCGGGATATGGATCGGTACGCGGATCGGGGGGTTGAATTATTTTGACCCTGAGACCGGTGAATTTACCAAATACCATCATGACCCGGACGATCCGCACAGCATTGGCAAGACGCCGATAATGACGATCTGTCCGGTTGAGAACGGGGTATGGCTGGCAATGTATAATGAGGGTATTTCTTTCCTGGATACACAAACCGGAAAGTGCGAACATTTTACCCATCAACCGGCGGATTCCAACAGCCTGAGTCATAATTCCACAAATTTTCTTTTTCGGGATGAAGATGGATATATATGGATCGCTACAAATGGCGGCTTGTGCCGGTTTGATCCGGAACAGCAGCTATTCAAAACCTATACAGACAGGCAGGGTCTGCTTGATAACAGAGTTCTGCTCATTGTTGCGGATGACAACCGGAATCTCTGGTTGAGCACGAGCCAGGGGCTTTCACGTTTTGACCCGGTTACGGAAGAGTTTTTTAATTACCCTCTGGATAGCGGCGGAGAAATAAACCGTTTTGATCACGGCGCATTCTACCGGAACCGGAACGGGAAATTTTACTATGGGGCAATGGATGGGATCCATTCTTTTCACCCGGACCAAATTCAGGATAATCTCTATATCCCGCCGGTTGTCGTAACCGGTTTCAAGGTAATGGACAAGGCGTATTATATCGGTGAGTCCATCCCGCAGGCGAAAGAAATTGCCCTGGAATACGATCAACATACATTTTCTTTTGAGTTTGCAGCACTTGATTTCAATCAGCCCAGTCAGAACCATTATGCCTACATGCTGGAAGGAGTGGATCCCGCATGGGTCTATAACCGGTCCAGCCGCACCGCCCGTTTTACCAACATCGGGCCGGGAAGATATGTATTCAGGGTGCGGGGTACGAATAACCAGGGTGTATGGAATACCGAAGGACATGCCGTCGCTATCGTTATTGCACCACCCTGGTGGTCAACCAAAGTTGCCATTGTTTTTTATGTGATGATGCTAGGCATGATTATTACGGCGGTATGGCGGATCAATATGAACCGGGTAAAGATCCGGCATCAGATGGAGATTGACCATCTGAAAACGGAAAAACTGGAAGAAATGGATCGCCTGAAATCCCGTTTTTTTGCCAATATTTCCCATGAATTTCGTACACCGTTGTCTCTGATCATGGGCCCGGTCGAGAATATCCTCAGTAAAACAAATGATCTGGAGGAGAGGAAGGATCTAAAAATTGCCCGGCGCTACGCACGACGGCTCCAGAATCTGGTTGAACAACTGCTTGATCTGTCAAAAATCGAAGCAGGGACGGTAAAGCTGAAAACCGTCCATATGAATGTGACCGATTTTCTGCGTGAAATCATACTGTCCTTTGCATCCATGACCGAAAAGAAGAAGATACAGCTGAAATTACAAATTAAGCCGGAGCCAATATTTATCTATGCCGATCCGGAAAAATTCGAGCGGATCATTATAAACATTCTGTCGAATGCCCTGAAATTCACACCGGTTAATGGCCAGATCGACATCCGGGTAAATGAAATCAAAAACACCGAACAGGTGAATGGTGATGATGCGGGTCATTTAGAGATTGTGATCGCCGACAGTGGTCCGGGGATCCCGCCGGACAAAGTAGACAGGATATTCGACCGGTTCTATCAGGTCGATACAAGTCAGATCCGCGATCATGAAGGAACGGGTATCGGACTGGCTTTGACCAAGGAACTGGTGGAGTTGCATCATGGGAAAATAGTTGCTGAAACCCATCCGGACCATGGTGTGGTCATACGCCTATTGTTCCTGCTCGGCCGGCATCATCTGCGGGACGAACAGATCGTTACTGCTCAAAAGTTGCCAATTCCGTTAACGGAAAAGTATTATGACGGTCTTGAAGACAGAGTGGAAATAAAAGTCAGTCATCCGCATGAGCGAAAACATTTGCCGCGTTTGCTGATTGTCGAGGATAATACGGATCTGCGACAGTTTATCGGTAGTTTTTTAAGTGACCGGTACCGCATTCTCGAGGCTGAAAACGGCGAGGAAGGGTTTGCCAAAACGATCAAGTATTTGCCGGACCTGATCATATCCGATATCAAGATGCCGGTCATGGATGGGCTGAATTTGTGTCAGAAAATAAAGCATGATGAACGGACAAGCCATATCCCCTTTATTTTGCTTACCGTTCACAGCAGTGAAACTGCCAGGATCAGGGGATTGACGATCGGTGCCGACGATTACATCGTAAAACCCTTCAATGCCCGCGAACTGCGCCAGCGGGTGGATAACCTGATCGCGCAGCGCCGGTACCTGCGCGAACGGTTCAGCCGGGAATATTTCACCAATCCCGAAAAATTCAAAATGAACAAGACCGATCAGGATTTTATCAGGCGGCTGATCGATGTGATCAGAGAGAAGATCGATGATCCGAACCTGACGGTCGATGAGCTGACCCAGCTGGTGGGGGCGAGCCGTACACATCTGCACCGGAAGATCCATGCCCTGACCGGTCTTTCCACCAGCAATTTTATCCGCAATGTCCGCCTGCAAAGGGCAGCTGAAATTCTGCGGGAAGGTGCCGGCAGTGTTCTTGATGTGGCCTACAGTGTGGGCTTCAATCATCTTTCCTATTTTGCCCGCTGTTTTACCCAGGAATTCGGGCGCTCCCCTTCGGAATACCTCCATCACTTCAATTCAAAAAAAGTCTAGTTTTTTCTGAATTGCAGAAAAAAGCAACACTTTTTCAAATTTGGGAACATATGTGTTAGCATTTGGAACATTTGTGTTAGACAAATGATTTGCCTTGCCTGATATTATCACCAGAGAATCCCCCGAACCGGATTGGGTATCCAAAAACAAAACCAAACAGCTTTACCGGCACAAAGTATTGATGACTGCGATCGCCAGGATTTCGATTCTGGTTGATTCAATGCTTACAATAACCTAACAAGAGGAGGTTGGTTATGAGAAGGTCACAATGGTTGCTGGTTCTGGCATGTATCTTTGGATTGATATTCCTGAACCAGTGTTCGGACAACCCGTTCAGCGATGACCGGGTGGATGAGATCAACAAACGCTACGGCAAGGCAGACAAAGGTGGGGGTGGTACCGGGGATGTCACCGATGAATCCGACGAGGATTCGGATAAACCGGATTGGGCAGGAGGCAATAAAGAGGCCAATGATAAT
>Ga0209536_100014900_pt1 | contig 11127 bp, 8 predicted proteins | sample DeeMarSeWOR28_12_FD_187461 | JGI IMG/M metagenome (GOLD analysis project Ga0209536, IMG submission 187461) | Marine sediment microbial communities from White Oak River estuary, North Carolina - WOR-2-8_12 (SPAdes) (version 2) | ecosystem: Environmental > Aquatic > Marine > Intertidal zone >... | reverse complement strand
ATGAGCACGAGAGCGCGCACATGAGCGGGATCCGGACCCTGGGCAAAGGTCTGTCGCGCCTCCCCGAGCAGCTGCCGCCGGAGTTGAGGGGCCCGGACTGGGTGCAGGCGAACCCCGTCCTCATCCAACAGCACCTGGATCGGGCGCTGGCGCTGCCGACCGGCGGGTGGTTCGCCATCGATGCATCATCCACCATTCAAGACGCGCCGAAGTCCTATCGCATCGCGGGACACGATCTCGTCGCGTGGAGGATCGGAGGGGCGCTGCGCGTCGCTCCCGACGCCTGCCCGCACATGGGGGCCCGATTGTCCGAAGGTCACGTTCGCGACGGCCGCGTCGTCTGCCCGTGGCACGGATTGCAACTGGCCGACGGAAAGCACGGCGCCTGGTGCCCCCTGGAAGCGCACGATGACGGCGTGCTCGCCTGGGTGCAGCTGCCGGAGGAGGGTCAGGAGCCGACCGCCCGGCCCATCGTGTCCGACCGCCCGGGAGTGTTCCTCGACTCGGTGATGCGAATGGAGGCCACGTGCGAGCCGCGCGACGTGATCGCGAATCGTCTGGACCCCTGGCACGGCGTCCACTACCACCCGCACACGTTCAAGCGCCTGCGGGTCATCGGGATCCGTGAGGACCGTCTCGTGGTGCGGGTCGTATACGGACTGAACGACCGCCTCGGGATCGAGGTCGATGCGACGTTTCATTGTCCGGATCCGCGCACGATCACCATGACGATCGTGGACGGTGAAGGAACGGGGAGCGTGGTCGAGACGCATGCCACACCGGTCGAACCCGGCCGGACGGCGATTCTCGAAGCGACTCTGGCCACCTCCGACCGCCCGGGATTTCGACGCGCGGTGAAGGCGGCCGGGATCATCCGTCCCTTCATCCTCAAGGCGCAACGACGGCTGTGGACGGAGGATGCGGCATACGCCGAACGGACCTACGAGCTCCGGCGGGCAGCCACCCGGTCGCGGTCGCCATGAGGCGAGGGTTCCCGGCCCGACATCACTGCTCCCTCCCGTCACCCGGCGGGAGTCCCATACGACCAAGGTCCAACCGCGGCGGGCCGCGATTCATGCTATATTTGTATCCGCTCAGCCTCCTGAGCGGACGACCGGATCGACGACAGACGCGTCGGCGTCGAAGCGCGACTTGACCCGGCGCGCCCGCCATCGGGATCTTTGAAGCGGCGCGACAACATCACCTGTTCAGCGGAGCTGCGAATCATGCGACATCGTCTGCTTGGGGCCGCCGCGGCCTCACTGGTACTCACTGCGTGCGGAAGCGGCATCGACACGAATGCCGACTGGGATCCGACCGCCAACTTCGGCAACTACCAGACCTACGCCTGGGTGGATGGAGCGTATACGAGCGGTTACGGCGACCTGGTCGATTCGCGACTGCAGTCCGCGATCGAAGCCAATCTGAACGCGAAGGGCCTTCGGAAGGCGACTTCCGGACGTGACGCCGATCTCGGGGTCGGATTCCAGGTCACGACCCAGGACCGTACGACCCTGCAGACCGTGAGCTCGGGGTGGCCCGGGGGCTACTACGGCGGATACGGCTACGGTGGCTGGGGCGGCGGCTCGAGCACGACGTACTCCCAGAACTACACCGAAGGCTCGCTGATCATCGGCATGTTCGACACCGACTCGCAGAAGATGGTGTGGCAGGGTGTCGGAACGAAGACGCTCTCCGAGGGCAACGTGAGCCCCGATGAGCGCGCCAAGAACATCAATGAGGCCGTGGCGAAGATCCTGGAGGACTTTCCTCCGGGCCGTTGAGCTGCGTCCCGCACGTTCAGCCGTGAGCGCCCCGTTCGCCGATTCCGGCGGCCGGGGCGCTCCCACATTGGACCGCCGCCGGATAGCTTCCAGCGCATGGAGCCGATCGTCGTCGTGCTCGTGTTCGCCACCCTGTCCGCTTCGATGGCGCCGATCGGCGTGCTTCCGCTGCGGCATCGGACAGCGGTTCCTTCGGCCTGGATCGGCTGGGCGAACGCCCTGGCCGCCGGCTTCATGCTGGGCACCGCCTACCTGCTGGCCGAGATCGCCCTCTCGGGACACCCGGTGCGGGCCTCGGTCGGAAGCCTGCTGGGAATCGGATACACGTACCTGTCGCACCGCGCCTCCGGTGTGGAGGACGTGGACCTCAACCAGCTGGACGGAGTCGACCCGCTGTACGGCTACCGGGTCCTGTTCGTCGGAGGGCTGCACGGGGCGATGGAGGGACTGGCCATCGGTCTCGCGATGCTGGAGAGCCTGCCGTTTGGAATCCTGGTCGCGCTCGCCATGGCGGTCCACAACGTCCCGGAAGCGGCGATCCTGGGCTCCGTCCTCCGGTCCAGCGGGCTGGGCGTCACACGGACGGCCGCACTTTCCGTAGCCGCGAACGTCGGGCAGATCCTGTTCGCCGTGATCGCCTTCGCGGTGGTCCCGGCGATTCCCGGCCTCATGCCCTGGGCATTCGGCTTCGCCGTGGGCGGTCTCAGCTATCTGGCGCTCTCCGAGCTGCTGCCCCAGGCCTACGAGCGGGCCGGCCCGATCAGTATCGGCCTGGTGACTTCGGTCGCGACCGGCTTCGTGGTGCTCCTGCGAGGACTCGTCCGGTGAGCTCGCTCTCGCCCGTGATGCAGGTGTTCCTGTACGGCCTGATCACGGCCCTCGCCACCGGACTCGGAGCCATTCCGTTCGCCTTCGTGCGCAGTGTTTCACCTCGCGTGGTGGCGATGACCAATGCGCTCGCCTCCGGCCTGATGCTGGGGGCCAGCTTCGGATTGCTGTCGGAAGGGGCGGACCACGGCCGCTTCGCCACGCTCGTGGGGGCGAACCTGGGAGTGCTGTTCGTGCTGGGAGCCGGGCGCCTGCTCGGCGATCACGACATGGAGTTCGGCACCGCCCGGGGCGAGGACGCCCGGAAGATGGCGCTCATCGTCCTGGTGATGACCGTCCACTCGGTGGCCGAGGGGGTGGCGATCGGAACCGCCTTCGCCGGGGGCACCACGCTGGCGATCATGATCACGGCTGCCATCGCCGTCCACAACGTGCCCGAGGGTCTGGCAATCAGCGCCGTTCTTCGACCGCGGGGCGCGAGCATCGCGGCCTGCGCCGGCTGGAGCATCGTCTCCTCGCTTCCTCAGCCCCTGCTCGCGGTCCCGTCCTTCCTGTCAGTCGAAGCGTTCAGATCGCTGCTCCCCTACGGAATCGGATTCGCGGCCGGGGCCATGGTGTTCATGGTGCTGGTCGAACTGCTTCCCGATGCTTTCGAGACCGGCAGGCGATCGGTGATCGCCCTGCTCGTGAGCGTGGCCATGGTCGCGATGGTGCTGTTCCAGCAGCTGCTGTAGGCGCCGGCGAGGACGATCGGATCAGGGCAGGGGGCCGCGCGGCGCGACGGAGAGCAGCGGCTCGGGCTTCACCCCGTACGGGCGGAGCAGCAGGCTGCCGGCGAGGAATCCCGATGCGACGGCCCGCTCCATCAGCGCGGTCGGAAACGCCATGCGCACGAAGTCTCCCGCCAGTGCGAGGCCGGGCTCCGGTGTCCGGACCCCGGGCCTTGAATCGTGGCCTCCCGGCGGAAAGGCCGGGCAGTCACGTGCGACGAGGAACTCCTCGTGGATGACTGCGGCACCTCGAAGCTCCGGGTACAGATCGTACAGACCGGACGTCATGGCGGCCCTGATCTCCGCCTCCGTCGCCGTCTCGGGCATTCCGTAGGCGTGAAGCTCCACCACGCTGCCACCCGTCCGCTCGGCCCATTCACGGCTCTCCGCTTCGAACAGGTGATACAGGGAGATGTTGTCGAGCAGCGGGTAGCCGGCCGTGCCCACGAACGCGTGACGCCCGGCCGAAGTCGGGGTGTCGAGCCACAGGCGCCACACGGCGAACGGACTCGTCTCGCTCAGCGACGCGATTCCCGCGCGCCAGCCTGGTTCGCCGACCTCCGGCGAGGCCCCGATCAGCGACTTCAGCCCGGCTACGTTCACGGCGAGGACTACGAGATCGGCGATTTCGTCCCGACGATCGCCCGCATCCACCGACGGTTCGTGCGTGATTCGCCAGCCGCCGGGACGGTCGCCGGACGCCTGCGCGCGACGGAGGGTCGAGACGCGACGGCGCAGCCGGAATTGCACGCCCCGGTCCTCGAGATAGCCGCGCAGCGGCGCGAGCAGCGCCCGCTCGAACGTGTCGTCGAGCACGTCGAATACGAGGCCCTCCTCGTTCGCGAGGAAGTAGTAGTGAAACATCATCAGCAGGTCCGCCGCCGACATCTTCTCTTCGGGGTTGAAGAAGGAGTGCGAGAACACGTCGAACAGCATCCGGCGGGCCGCGGGCGGAAACCGGAGCGAATCCAGGTAGTCTCTCGCGGTACGACCGTCGAACCGCTCGTACGTGCGCCCGGGGTCGTAGCGGAGCATCTCCAGCGCGGAGAATCCGTTCACTCTCAACAGGTCGCGCCAGCGGAAGGTGTCCGCCCGACGGACGATCTCCAGGAAGTTCGCGGGTATCCGGGTCGGAAGGGCCTCGAACGACTGCACCATGCCCCCGGGGCCGAAGACGGGATAGTCCTCCAGCGGAACCAGGCGCGAGAGCTCGGGATCCACCCGGCGCAGAAACGCGCGCAGGTTGTAGTACTGGCGGAAGAAGGCGTGGAATCCCCTCTCCATGCCCAGTGTGCTTCCGTCGGGCAGCATGACCGGCCAGGTTCGAAGCCGCCCGCCCAGCGAGGACTCCGACTCGAGGACGGTGACCGACACACCCCGTTCTGCGAGGACCATCGCCGCGGCCAGTCCGGCGAGTCCGCCACCGCAGACCACGGCGGACACGCCGTCGGGCGCCCTCTCGAGGGATCCCGGCCAGAGCGGAACCGGACGGCCCCCGGCCCGTTTCGTCGCCGGGTTCGAGCGTCTCATTCGTCGGGCCTGCGCGCCAGGAACGAGTGCACGATTCCCCGCTGCCACCCGTCCATCGGCTCGGTTCGGATCTGTTCGAATCCCGCCGATGCGAGGCGCCGCTCGAAGGCGCGCACTCCGTCGAACTCGTTGACGCTTCGTCGCAGGTACCTGTAGATCCGGGCGGAGCCCGAGAACAGGAGCCCACCGGGGATCACGACTCCCAGGCTCACGGCGTTCCACACGAACCGGCTCCAGGCCGAGTCGGCCACCGAATACTCGTGAAAGCAGATCGAGCCCCCCGGACGGAGCATTCGGTACAGCCCGGCGAGACAACGATCCGGGTCCGGGACATTCCTGATTCCGTAGGCCATCAGGATCCCATCGAAGGGCCCGCGGATTCCCGCCTCCTCGGGCTCCATCGCGTCGCCGAGCACGAACTGCACATCGGGCCCCGGTCGCTTGCGCCGCGCTACCGCGAGCATTCCGGCCGACGCATCGAGCGCCACGACCTCCGCCCCGGGGATCGCGTTGACGACCGCCTCGGTCGAGAGACCGGTTCCGCAGCACAGGTCCAGCACCCTCGAACCCGGCTCGAGCCCGAGCCGCCGCGCGCTCCACCCGAGGTGCTTCCGGTAACCGGGATTCAACGCCGTCAGAAGGTCGTAGCGGTGCGCGACGTCGTCGAACGCGTCGGGTACGTCCATCCGGTATCGAGTCAGTCGCGCAGGCATTCGATCAGTGCTCCAGACCTGCGACCCGGTAGGAATCGCTCGATGCGACCCACTCCAGCCAGACGGTGGCGGGCGGCTGCCTGGATCCGTCGATCCTGTTCTCCACGCTGACCGTCAGCCTGGCCATGTTCTTCCTGTCGTCAGGAGAAGAGTCCTGCGGAGCTCTGCCCGGCTCCCGCCGGCCCGCAGCGAGGAGGATTCGCTGCCCGGACCGCGCCGGCCGGGCATCGGACCATCCGCTCCAGACGCGATCCAGCGCCCGGTGCTCCAACTCCCACCGGTAACCGACACCCCCCGCTTCCCACAACCCCGCCGTGATTCCGAGATCCGCGAATCCGATCTCGAGTCCCGGCGCGCTTCCGGAACTGTCGCCGGAGTCCACTAGAACCTCGAAGTCTTCGAGTGGAGAGACCTTGCCGTACCAGTGTTCCACCACCCGGTCGCGCCGGGCGATCAGGATGTCCGCCAGCGTGTCGGCGGCCCACCGGCTCGGAAGACGCCCGACCTCCACCGCCGCCCGAATCTGATCGTCGGTGAAGGAACCCACCAGCTTGGCGCCCCAGTACCCGTCGCGATCCGTGACCCGCTGAAACGCCCGGTTCGGCCAGTTGGGCTTCCAGCCACCGGGATCGAAGGTCTCACCCTCCAGCCACCCGATGGTGGGGTCGATCACCTCCCATTCCCGATCCTCCCAGCCGACTTCGTAGAACCCGAGGGTGAACACGCGGCCGAGGGACGCCCACAGGTCCACGTTGTACTCGGCGCCCTCGCGCGGCTCGTGGGGACGCGTGGTCCCCGATCCCAGGCTGGCGGCGAAGTCGATCAGGTAGTGCTTCAGATATCCCGGCGGCACGTATGCGTCCATCGTGTTCATCCACCGCATGTCCACGTGGTTGATCCACGATGAGACGACGTACAGCCCGCGAAGCTCCCGGCGATGCTCGTGGTGGTACCAGTCGTTCGGATCGTCCTTCCTCACGCCGTCGAAGAAGAACGGACCTTTCGGCGGACCGGGGACGAACTTGGAAGTGACCGCCAGGTAGCGCCCGTCCGGCAGCGAGTCGGTCATCTCGAGGACATCGTAGGCCACTTCCAGGGTCAACGGTCGGTCCTCGAAGTCTTCTCCCCGGATCGTCGCCCCCTCCGCCACCCGCAGCTTCGACTTCGAGAACACGAACACGAAGTCCTCCGGCACGTGGTAGCCTGCCGCGTGGAGCAGCCGGTTGGAAATCACCCCGGCAGCGCTGCTCATGTGCAGAAATCCCCGGGGATCAAATTTCACGACGTACCGATCGCCGCGGGCGTCGCGGATGTTGAAGCCGGGTGAGACTCCCTGGACCTTGGCAGAGATGATCTCCAGCGCGCCGGTCGTATCGGGTCCGTTTCCCGAGGTGGGCCCTGCGCGAACCTCCGGCAGGGTCAGTCGCCGGGTGGCGTTGCGGTGCTCGAACCAGGCGGATGGGACGACATCGTCGAAGCGTGTCAGATTTAGGGCCTCGTGCCGCATTCCCACTGCGTTGCGGATCGATATGACCCGCGAAACCTCCCCCGCGACGGCGTCATCCATGATCTTCGGGATCTCGATGGGATCCCGTGCGGCGGGTTCGGGGATCGGGAGCGTGTCGGCCCACGGCACCGGCTCGGGACGCAACGGAAGCGGCAGCGTCGAGGCGCCCCCGCACGCCGCCCCGAGTATCGCGGCCATCAGCGTCGCGACCGCGCCGCCCGGACCGCGGACCCCTCTGCCGGTCACAGCGCCCAGTCTCCGCGGATTCCGACCTGCACGTCCTCATCGCTGAATCCGAGGAACGCCACGCCGAGCAGCCGCTCTTTCATCACCATCCGCGCGCCGATTCCATACGAGGCCTGCCAGTCTCCTCCGGAGACGTCGGCCAGACGACGCTGCACGGTGCCCTCTCCGAAGTAGAGAAAGAACTCGGAACGCGCGATGTCGTGGATGTCACGCCAGACCTCGTACCGCCATTCCGCGACGAGGGAGAGCATGTCGTTGTCGGTGAAGCGTCCCGACGAATACCCGATCGCGGTCCGGCTGCCGCCGAGCTGACTGAGGTGGAAGAACGGGATCCCGTCGCCGCCATCGCTTCGTGCCAACCGGGTGACCGCGCGCAGCGCCAGCTGCTGCCGGCTGCCCATCGGCAGGTAGCCCTGAGCGATCGCGCTGATGGCGTGAAAGTCGGAGGGCGTCGTCGAGGTTCCGCGCCACGCGATGCCTTCCACCCGGAACCAGGCCCCGGTGTCCTGGAATTCCCTCCTGCCCGTCAGGTCGAGCGTCAGCCCTCCCTCGAGACGATAGTACGAGGTGTTCTCGTTCGCTCCGTACAGGGAATCCGTGTCGAATGCGTCCCAGATCGTCTCATCGTCCGACCCGAAGGGCTCGTCGACCTCGTTGTCCTCGAATCCGACGCCGAGATCCAGACCCAGCCGCCGGGTCAGGCGCGCCGTGCCTCGCGCCCGCAGGTCCCAGTAGTCCCGGCTGTACAGGCCCCGGTCGGGATCGGAACCGGGACCGATCCCGTACAGGGCGAGCTGCGCGTCCCGTTGCCACCTGGCCTCCGCCGCGAACGAGTAGCGCGGGTCCGCGACGAGCAGGCCTGCCCGGTGCCTCTGGGAACCGCGCAGGGAGATCGCCGAATGCGCGTACAGCGGCTCGTAGCGGAACAGCTGGGCTTCGATCGCTGCCGAACTTCGAGGTCCGATCGAGGTGCGGATCACGGGTCTGAGACCCCAGTTCTCCACGGCCCGATACGCCCGCACGATTCCGCTCGGGGCTCTGGGAACCAGGACCTGTCCCGCGATCCAGGCCGGCAGGTCTACGAGGACCAGGCGGAAGGGAAACGCCACGACCTTGAGGGGAAACTCGGCCACGTCCACCCAGTCCACCGGCGGCTCGCGCGGAGGGCGATCGTAGGAAAGGCGGATCGAATCGGAAGCGGCGTACGTTTCCTCCGCCCCGGAGCGAGCCCCGTGATCTTTCTCCTGTGCCGCGATCCGTGCCGGGAACAGGAAGGCGACCAACGTGACCGCGATCAGACAGCGTCCGATTCGGCTGCTGCCATCGAGCGGTCCGGCCGGACTTCCTCGGCTCAGTCGTCGCAACCCGAGGCTTCCGGTCCGTCATACGGCCGGAGCGTGAATGCGTCGATCACCCCGCCTTCCGTACCGATCGTTCGACCCCGGATACGATCCCCGGCGAAGACGAGCTCCGTGAACGAAAAGGCCCGGGAGGCGGCCGCGCTGAACTGGGAACTCGCCACATCGCGCGCATACCGGGACGCGCCTCCCGCACCCTGTATGACGTAGACGGGCCCGCACCCGTCCGGGACCGGCCTTCCTTCCCGGATCGACCGGAATCTCTCGTAGTGGTGATCGTGCCCCGATGCCACCAGGTCCACGCCGTACCGTTCGAACAGCGGCGGCAGGCTGACCCGCAGGTCGCGGTTCGGGCCGTGTCCGCTGATGCCGACGGCGTGGCTGTAGGGCGGGTGGTGTCCGAACACGACGATCCAGTCCACCGTCGTGTCCCGACTGGCGGTGCGCAACGTGCTCTCCAGCCACGCGAACTGCCGCCCCTTTCCGACCCACAGATCGTCCACGTCGGGCGTGTCGCTGCTGGTGTCCAGCGCGACGAACTGAATGGATCCCCACCGAAAGGCGTAGTAACGTTCCCCGGGCTCCGCTTCGGGCCAATCGAATGCGCGGTCGTAGGAAGCGCCGCCATCCGCGCGCACATCGTGATTGCCGACCGACGGGAAGAACGGTACCTCCGCGAGCATCCTTCGATACACCTTGAAGTGGCGCTCGGTGAAATCGACCTCGGACCCGTCGTAATAGGCGATGTCGCCGACGTGGATGGACAGGTCCCAGGGCATCCGTTCCATCTGTCGCGCCAGCTGAACCTGCTCCTCGGAGCCCCAGCCGGAATCGCCGAACAGCAGCACCCGCACCGGCTCTGCAGGCCTGGAGTCGGGAGCCGTGTGAAAGCTGTCGACCCCGGCGGACGCCGAACCTGCGAACACCTCGTACTCGATCGCGGACGCGGCAGGCAGGTCCCGAAGCCGGGCCCGCCAGACTCCCCGGCCCCGGTCCTCGATGTCGGCACGCCGCCACGCGGTCTTTTCATCGCCGGCGGCGGGCTCCACCTTACGGTAGCGGACGGAATCCGCGGATTCGGCGGAGGTCATCCACACGATGGATGCCGCGTCGGGGCCTGGTATCTGAACGTAGGGCGCCCGGACGAACGGCGCCGCCGGAGACGCCGTCGGAGCTGTCTCCACCGGGGACGGAAGACACCCCGTCAGGCCGGTGAGCAGGAGAAGTGAAACGGCAGGCGCGGCGTTCCTGCCGATACGGCGCAGGCTGCCGGCGACGGCCGGCCCGAATGTGCCAGAACGGCGTGAAGTCTCGGCATTTCGGCGCTCTGGTGCGGCCTGCATCCTGCACCTGCGTCGGGTCTCTGGACTACGCACGGGCGACGCTCCCCCGGTCGGGGCGTGGCTGCGAGCTGACCGGCATACGGTTCAAAGACTCATGAACAGAACGGATTCAGACATGTTCGATCGATACAATACGCCCCCGCTCTCCTACCTCCAAGAAGGCATGCGCATCTTCGTGGAAGCGGACGACTCGAAGATCGCCCGGGAGAAGGACGACGAAGAGAGTCCCCACAATGGTGACGGCCAGGAACTGCCCGGCCGGCTGCGGCTCCCGGTACTCCCGCTCAGGGGCACGGTCGTCTTCCCCTCCGTCGCCGCGCCGATCGCGGCGGGACGGGACAAGACGGTCGCCGCCATCAATCACGCGATGGAAGGGGACCGTATGCTCTTCGCCGTGGCCCAGGAGGACGCGGCCACCGAGGAGCCGACCCCCGATTCGCTGCACAAGGTGGGAACGATCGTCCGCATCGCCCAGGTGCAGCAGGTCCCGGGCGGCATCCAGCTGGTCGTCCAGGGGGTGGGCCGCGGATCGATGCTCGAGGTCCACGAGAAGGATGGATTCCTGGACGCGGTGGTGCGCAGACTGGATCCTCTGCAGCCGATCGATCCCGAGGATCCGGCCTTTGCCGCCCTATACAAGGAGGTCCAGGAGCGGGCCGCCCAGCTCAGCAGACTTCGGGGGGTCCCGAAGGAGATCGTGGACCACCTGCTCGGCAGCGTATCCAGCCCCGGCGAGATGACGGACCTGATCGCCTTCTACACCGAGCTCGAGGTCGAAGAAAAGCAGGAGCTCCTCGAGACCCTGTCGGTGGAAGAACGGCTGCGGAAGCTGCTCCTGCACCTGCAGCGCCAGATCGGCCTGCTCGAGGCCCAGGCCCAGATCCGCAGCAAGGTCCAGGAAGAGCTCGGGGAGAGACAGCGTGAGATCTTTCTGCGCGAACAGATGAAGGCGATCCAGTCCGAACTGGGCGACGACGCCGATTCGGAGGACATCGAAGAGCTGAAGGAACGGCTCGACGCGCTCGACCTCTCCGATGAGGCTCGCGCC
>Ga0209536_100014899_pt1 | contig 11127 bp, 8 predicted proteins | sample DeeMarSeWOR28_12_FD_187461 | JGI IMG/M metagenome (GOLD analysis project Ga0209536, IMG submission 187461) | Marine sediment microbial communities from White Oak River estuary, North Carolina - WOR-2-8_12 (SPAdes) (version 2) | ecosystem: Environmental > Aquatic > Marine > Intertidal zone >... | reverse complement strand
AACACGCCGTCAACGCGGTAGCGCACCTTGAGGCGATTTTCGAAAGGCTCGATGTGGATATCGGAAGCCCGGCTCTCCACGGCCCGCTGCATGATCAGGTTGACCAGCCGGATCACCGGCGCTTCGGAGGCGAGGTCACGCAGGTGCTCGACGTCCTCGATGTCACCCTCATCCGCTGCCCCGAGCGTATCGACAATCTGTCCCATGGCGCTGCGCCCGCCGCCGAGCAGCTTTTCGATACCATTCTCGATCTCGGATGCGATGCCGACCTGGGTGATGATGTTCTTGCCACTGGCCATGGACAGGGCACGGCGCGCGAAGTCATCGCGCGGGTTCGCCATGACCACGGTCAGGTCACCGTTGGACTCGGCGATCGGCAAAATCAGGTTCTGCTTGAGGAAGCGCAGCGAAACATCCGGCAACTCCGGCGCCTCGTCAGGCAGATCGGCCGTGCGCAGCAGCGGCAATTGCAGCAAGCCGGCCTCCGCTTCGGCCACGTCACGCTCCGACACCAGGCCGAGCCGCACCAGCAGGGTGACCAGGTCGCCCCCGTTCTGCTCCTGGTAGCTCTGGGCGCGTTTCAGGTCGGTTGATTTGACACGCTGGTGTTCGAGCAGAAAAGCACAGACCGGGTCGCTCACTTCCGCGATCGGAAGCGCGCCTTCGTTTTCGACCTGGATCTGTTCTTCGCCTGTTTGCACGTCTTGTTCCCGAATGCGTTCGTTGCGTCCCGGGGATTATACAAGCCTTGCCGGCGACGTTGCGCTCAAAACACAGACCGCGGATATCGTCAGGGGTTCCGGTGGTCCGTCTCGCGGCTGCCGGAAGGGCGGGTCGCGTTCCAGCCAACGAAATGTTCGACCAAAGGGCGGTTACCCAGCACCCAGACAAAAATTGGAGCCAACGCCGGGAGAATCAGCACGCCCAGCTGGTAGCACAGCGCAATCGCGGTATCGGATAAGCCGTGATCCATCACCACGGCATGCGGTAGATCGCCGAAATTGAACGCCAGCAACTTGAGCGACTCCCAGACGACGCCCCAGACCTGCACCGCGGTAATGACCAGCCAGCCAACCGCCAGGAGGGTGAGCTTGCGGCGCCAGCTGGCGTTGGAACCCATGACCAGCCCGAACAGCAGCGGCAGCCCGTAGCTGAAAATCAGCGGATTGACCAGGAAGCCCAGCGCTTCGTGTGTCCCGTCAGGAAAGGTGAAGGGGATATTGGTCTCCACCTGGAAGAGAAAACGCTGGCTGGGCTCGGCGATGATGCGGCGAAAATCGTCACCCAGAAGCTGGCCGAGAATCGCCTCCGACGCCAGCCGCGCCGGCACCACGTGGAAAGCCGACAGGAAGTACCACAACATGAAACCGAACAGCATCCACAGCGCAGCCAGGATCAGGAGTTCGCTCAGCTTGAGCTCCTCCGCATTCCCTGCATCCTGCCCCGCCCGGGACATGGCTCAGCCGGTCCAGCGACGCGCGTTCAGGAACATGCGCTGCCAGGGGGACACATCGCTCCAGGCGGATGGCGCCCAGGAGAAATTCACCGTGCGCAAGGTGCGCTCCGGATGCGGCATCATGACCGTGACGCGGCCATCCTCGTTACAGAGCCCCGTGATGCCCGCCGGTGAGCCATTGGGGTTCTGCGGGTACTGTTCGGCAGCCACACCGACACCATCGACGTAACGCAGCGCGACCAGGTCGTCCCGCGTGACGCCGCCATCAAACACCGCGCGACCTTCCCCGTGTGCCGTCGCCACCGGCAAGCAGGAACCGGCCATCCCCTGGAGGAACACCGAGGGCGACTCCTCGATCCGCACCAGGCTCAGGCGGCCCTCGAATTGCTCCGAGCGATTGCCTGCAAACTCGGGCCAAGCGGACGCGCCAGGGATCAGCTCCTTCAGCGCTGCCAGCATCTGGCAGCCGTTGCACACCCCCAGAGCGAATTTTCCGCGGTCGGCGAGGAACTGGCCAAATGCTTCGCGCAGCGCCTCGTGAAACAGGATCGATTTGGCCCAGCCTCTCCCTGCCCCCAGCACATCGCCGTAAGAGAAGCCCCCGCAAGCGACGAAGCCTGCAAATTCCGCCAGGCGCTGGCGCCCCGCGGCGAGATCCGACATGTGAACGTCGACCGATGTGAAACCCGCCTGGTCAAAGGCGGCCGCCATTTCCACGTGGCCATTGACGCCCTGTTCGCGAAGAATGGCGACGCGCGGCCTGGCCCCCGTGGCGATCATCGGGGCGGCCGGATTTTCGGCCGGGTCGAATTGCAGTTGCGGCTGTAAACCGGGACGGCTCCAGTCGCAGACGGATTCGAGTTCCTGATCGGCACAGTGGGGATTGTCCCGCAGCCGTTGCACCGCGTGGCTGGTTTCGCACCACAGGCGTTGCAATTCCGGCAGGCTGTCTTCGAACAGCAAGTCGCCGCCGGCGACGACGCTCAGGCGATCTCCGGCTACCGGCCGTCCCAGGTCGACCACTTGTTCGGACAGCCCGGCCGTCGCCAGTTGCTCCAACACCGGCGACAAATCTTTGCCGGCGACCTGGAGCACGGCCCCGGGTTCTTCGGCAAACAGGAATTCGTTCACATGCCGCGCCTCCGCGTGCAGCGTCAACTCGAGCCCGCAGTGCGCGGCGAAGGCCATCTCGCACAGCGTTACTATGACACCACCGTCCGAGCGGTCGTGATAGGCCCGGATCAGGCCCTTGCGGTTGAGGGTCTGGACCGCTTCGAAGAAATGCTTCAGCAGTGAAGGGTTGTCCAGGTCCGGCACCTCGTTGCCAAACTTGCCGTGCACCTGGGCGAACACGGAACCACCTAGCCGGTTGCGCGCCTCGCCGAGATCGATCAGCAGCAGCCGCGACTCACCGCAGTCCAGGTCGATCTGCGGCGTCAGCGAACGCCGCACATCGCTGACCGGCGCAAAGGCCGAGACGATCAGCGAGACCGGGGCACGCATGAGCCGCTCCGCCTGCTGATCCCGCCAGACGGTCTTCATGGACAGGGAGTCCTTGCCGACCGGAATTGCGATGCCCAGCTCCGGACACAATTCCATGCCCACAGCGTGCACGGTGTCGAACAGGGCCGCATCCTGCCCCGGCTCACCGGCCGCGGCCATCCAGTTGGCCGACAGGCGAAGGTCTGACAACTGCTCGATGGCCGCCGCCGCTATATTGGTGACCGCCTCAGCAATCGCCATGCGTCCGGACGCCGGCGCATTGAGCACGGCCAGCGGCGTCCGCTCGCCCATGGCCATGGCTTCGCCGGTGCAGCCGCGAAATCCACTCAGGGTCACGGCGGCGTCGGCAACCGGCACCTGCCAGGGCCCGACCAGTTGGTCGCGCGTAACCAGCCCACCCACGGACCGGTCGCCGATGGTGACCAGGAAGGATTTGCTGCCGACGGCCGGAAATCTCAGGACCCGGCGCAAGCTCGCCCGGCTATCGGCTCCGGCCAGGTCCAGTTCGTCGCCCGCCAGTTGCTCACGGCGCACGTCACGGCTCATTTTGGGCGGCTTACCCAACAGGACGTCCAGCGGCATATCCACCGGCTGCTCGCCCAACAGCTCATCGGCGAGTTTCAATTGCCGCCGGGGCGTGGCCTGCCCCAGCACGGCAAAGGGACAACGTTCCCGCCGGCACGTGGCCTCGAAGCTGGCCAGCCCATCCGGCGCAATGGCCAGCACATAGCGTTCCTGTGACTCGTTGCACCATATTTCCATCGGTGACATCGCCGAATCACCACTCGGCACGCGCCGCAGTTCGAGCTCGCCGCCGTGCCCACCGTCGTTCAGCAGCTCCGGCAGGGCATTCGACAGCCCCCCGGCTCCGACGTCATGGATCGACAGGATCGGGTTCCTCTGATCCAGCGCCCAGCAGGCGTCGATGACCTCCTGGCAACGCCGCTGCATTTCCGGATTGCCCCGCTGCACCGATGCGAAATCCAGGTCTTCGAGGCCCTGGCCGCTGCCGACCGAAGAAGCGGCCCCACCGCCCAGGCCGATCAGCATGGCCGGCCCGCCCAGCACAACGACATGCGCGCCGGGCACCAACGGCAGTTTTTCCACCTGGGTTTCCCGAATGCTGCCCATGCCGCCGGCGATCATGATCGGCTTGTGGTAGCCCCACAGGGCCCCGCCCACTTGCTGCTCGAAGGTTCTGAAGTAGCCGCAAAGTGCAGGGCGGCCAAACTCGTTGTTGAACGATGCGGCGCCGATCGGGCCCTCGATCATGATGTCCAGGGGGCTGGCGATGCGGCCGGGCTTGCCAAAGTCGACCCGCCACGGCAGATCCGCACCGGGCAGGTCCAGGTGGGACACGGAAAATCCCGTCAGGCCCGCTTTCGGCCGCGCGCCGCGGCCGGTGGCCGCCTCGTCGCGAATCTCGCCCCCCGATCCGGTAGCCGCGCCCGGAAAAGGCGAAATCGCCGTGGGATGATTGTGGGTCTCAACCTTGATCTGGAAGGGCAGGTTCTCCGCACACCAGCCGTACACGCCGGTTTCCGGGTCGACGATGAAGCGCTCGCCGGGCGGCCCGGCAATGACAGCCGAGTTGTCGTGATAGGCGGAAAGCACGCCGCCTGGCGACCGGGCGTGCGTATTTCGGATCATGCCGAACAGGGAGCGTTCGCTGGGTATGCCATCGACAGTCCAGTCCGCGTTAAAAATCTTGTGCCGGCAATGTTCCGAATTCGCCTGTGCGAACATCATCAGCTCGGCGTCGGTCGGATTCCGCCCCATGGCGGAAAAAGCATCCGCCAGGTATTCGATTTCATCGACTGACAGGGCCAGCCCGAGATTGCGATTCGCCGCCTCAAGCGCCTCGATGCCCTGCTCCTTCAACGGCACATGCACCAAGGGCCGCGGCGCGTTGTGCGAGAACAGGGCCCACACCGCGGCCAGCTCGCCCAGCACCGATTGCGTCATGCGGTCATGCAGCGCAGCGGCTACCGCCTCGCGAGTTCCGGCGGGGAGCCCGGCGATGCGATACGCAATGCCTCGCTCGATCCGCAGCACGCGATCCAGCCCGCAGTGCAGCGCAATGTCGGTCGCCTTGGTCGACCATGGCGACTGGGTACCCATGCGCGGCACCACCAGCAGCAAACCGTCGTCGTCCAGGTCCGCGACCCGCTGCCCGTGCAGCAGGTCTTCCAGCGCGCCCAGCGCAAGTGAATCGAACGGGGCGGAAGACTCGATTAGATAGATGAAGCGGGCGTCCAGCGCTGGCTCGAATCCAGCCACGTCGCCAATGCGACGGGCCAATTTGCGGGCGCGAAAATCAGAAAGGGCGGGTTCTCCCAGAAGGCAGGTGAACTCGGTCAAGGCATTACTCCCGGCTAGTTTTATAGCCCCTGCGAGACAGCGGCCGCGTGCGGCCTATTATCGTCGCGGTTGGCTCGCAGTGCCAGAAGCGATATGCCGGGGCGCTATTTTGCGCTGGCTGTGGCCGCCATCTGGTCGAGGCGTGCTCGCAACTGTTCCGGCGGCACGTAACCGGGGATCATCATGCCGTCGGAAGTCAGCAGCGACGGTGTGCCGGAAACACCCAGCTCTATGCCGAGCTTGTACTGTTCCTCGATCGGGTTATCGCACTGGAGCGGGTCGGGTTCAGCGCCAAGCTTGGCCTGGGTCATCGCGTTGCGTTGATCGCTGGCGCACCACACCGAAACCGCCTTCTCATAGGAATGCGAGCCTACACCGGCACGGGGAAACGCCATGTAATGGATCGCGATGCCCTGCTGGTTGTACTCGTCGATCTGCGCATGCAGCTTGCGGCAATAGCCGCAGTCAATATCCGTGAACACCGTCAGATCGTACTTGGGCTCCACCGGGGCGAACGTGATCTGGTTCTTGGTATCAGCCGTGGCCAGCAGTTCCCGGCGAACATCCGACTTGGCGCCCTCGGTAAGGTCTTCGCGAGTGTCCAGGTCGATCACCCGGCCCTGGACGAGGTATTTACCGTCCGCGGTCGCATAGACAATGTCGCCGCCAACCTGAACCATCAGCAGGCCTGCTATAGGTGTTTCTGAAATGGCGATCGATGTGGCTTGCGGGGCCATTGAGCGAATCCGCTCCTCCACGTTGCCGTAATCGACCTCAGCGGCCTCTACCGCCAGCGTTACCGCGAGCAGAACCCCGGCCAGTCTTATGATCCCATGCCTCATCGCAAACCTCATTGCAGATTGTGTTTCTAAGTGACCACGGAATGCTGAATTCGTTCAGCCCCGCGGGTGATGCTTGCTGTGCAGTTGCTTCAGGCCCTCGCGAGCGATGTGAGTATATATCTGGGTGGTCGAAAGGTCACTATGCCCGAGCAACAGCTGGACTACGCGCAGATCAGCGCCGTGGTTGAGCAGGTGTGTTGCGAAGGAGTGCCGAAGCATGTGCGGCGAAACCGTCTGGTTGATCCCCGCCCGCCGCGCATGTTTGCGGATCGCATGCCAGAAGGCCTGCCGGGTCATGCCTTTTTTGCGCGCGGTAACGAACATCTGCGGACAGCTTTGACCACTCATCAGCTCGGGCCGCGCCTCGCGCAGGTAACGCTGCAGCCAGGCGTGGGCTTCCTCGCCCAGCGGCACCAGCCGCTCCTTGCCGCCCTTGCCGGTGATCCGCACCACGCCCTGGTTGAGGTTGACGTTGGCCAGCTCGAGGCCGACCAGTTCGCTGACCCGCAGTCCACTTGCATACATCAACTCCAGCATGGTGCGGTCGCGCAGACCCAGCGGCATCGTTACCTGCGGCGCTTCCAGCAGACCAGTCACCTGCCGCTCGCTGAGCGCCTTCGGCAAGCCCCGACCCAGCTTGGGGCTCTCGATCAGCGCGGTGGGGTCCGAAGAGATCCGCCCCTCCCGCAGCAACCACCGGTAGAACTGGCGAAAGCCCGACAGGTAACGCGACAGCGAGCGTGGACTGCGGCCTGCGCGGAGCTGGACAGCCAGGAAATGCAGCAGGTCTTCGCGACTGGCCGTCTGCAGCTCGCGGCCCTGAGTGCGTTGGTGCCGGGTCAGCTGGCCGAGATCATAGCGGTAGCTCTGCAGTGTATTGCGGCTGAGGCCGCGCTCGGCCCACATCGCATCCAGGAAGGGGTCCAGCATGCTGTCGTCCTTGACCATCACGCGTCACGAGGCCCGGCGCCGGCGCTCTTCCTCCAGGTGATTCAGCCATTGACGCGCCGCTTCACGGCTCTTCTCGTAGCGCCCCGCCCGGCCCCAGTCCGTGCTGGCGCTATCGAAGTTCCCGAGGTTGAACTGCGCCATGCCGCGCAGCAGGTAGGCTTCGCCCGACTGCGGTTCATTGAGCCCGCCTTTCTCCAGCGCGCGATTCAGGGCCTCGAGCGCGGCAGGCCAGCGCTCCAGGTCGATCAGGATGTAACCGCGACGCAGGTCGGTCAAACCATCGTCCGCCAGCCTGCCGGCTTCTTCGTAGGCAGCCAGTGATTTTTCCAGCTCTTCGGCCGCGTACCAGGCGTCGGCGACGAGCGTCCAGTGCAGCTTCCCGGGCTGCACGACACCATTCCGGATGCCTTGCTCCAACACCTCGGCAGCCTTGTAATGAACGTTCGCATTGCTGTAGAGGCTGGACAGGTAGGTGAGGTCGGATTGCCTGTCCAGCAAACCCTTGCGATACGCCAGTGCGAGCACGGCCAATGCGCGCTCATCCTGCTTCAGGCGGTAATAGATCTGGGACAGCTGCACCCAGTACAGCTTTTTGTCCGGCCATTTCGAGATCAGCACCTCGAGCGTCTCGGCCGCCTGGGGATACTGCTCGAGTTCGTAGTGAGCCGCCAGTTCCAGCTGGTACCAGGGTTCTTTTGGATCCTCGTCCATGGTGATCGCGGCGTCGATTGCTTCGAGGACGGCCGGAAAATCCTCCTGCCGGGCATGGATGGATGCCTTGAGCACGTAAGCGGCTGATGTGACCTTTTCGGGTGGCACCGTGCAGAACCAGAGATCCAGCCTGTCCAATGCTTCGTCGTAACGCTCCTTCATGAAATACAGCTGTGCGATCTGGTACATGAGCGCAAAATGGGTCTGGTTCGGCAACGCATCGATTTCCACTGCCTTTTCGAAATACTGCAGAGCGGGATCGTAGTTGCCGCGTGACCACTCGACCTGGGCCAACGCCTGGTTCAGGATAGCCCGCAGGTAAGGGTCGCGCCCGGCCCGGGCAAGCAGCCGGCGCAGGCTTTCATATGCTTCATCGTAGCGTTCCTCGCCGACGTCCTCGTAAACTGCGTTGAGTTGTTTCCAGGTCACCTCATCGAGGGTGCCAGTGCGCACATCACGCTTGATATTGCAGGCATCAGCCTGGCCGAAAACCGGCCCGGCAGCAGCCAGCATGAGACAGACGGTCAGGATGGCTTGCAGCTTGCAGTGAATGCGACCCATCCCGTCACCTCTCCGCTTCGTCGAGAGTGAAATCGATGACCTGGGTGGCGCGGCGTTCCACGGCTACCCCCTCCACCACACGTGGCTTGAATTTCCACTTGAGGATGGCGCGGATCGCTTCCCGATTGAAGACCCTTGGAGGCTCCGCATCGATGATCCTTGGATCCTTGACCGTGCCGGACTCGGTGATCGTGAATTCCACCCTGACCCAGCCTTCGATACCCGCCAACGCAGCATCACGCGGGTACATGGGCCGTATGACTACAACCGGAATGATATCGCCTTCGGCATTCTGGTCTACCTGCTGAAAATTACCGATGAACATGCCCTCGCCTCCGACCAGCGGCACATCCAGGTCTGGCAAGTCCATCTGCGGCAGGTTCTGGACCTGTTGATCCATCTGCTGGACCTTCATTTTCGGCGGTGGCGGAGGATCCTTTGGTGGCGGCGGCTTGGGTGGTTTCCGTCGGCTCCGCGTCATGATCTCATCCGGTATTTCCACTTTCCCGAAATGAATTCCCGCAATCGCGTCCAGCTCGGCACGCCGGTCTCCACCCGAAGAGATCAGCTGGTACATGAACAAAAACAGGCCGAACGTCACCGCTGCGGCCGCCAGGGCTGCCAGGGGTACCCGCAAATAGCGCAAAGCGGAGGGCATCACTCTCCAGGCCGTTCCGCGGAAATCGCGACGCCTTGCACGCCGGCCAACCGCACCTGGTCCATAACCTGCGTCACCATGCCGATCCTCGACCCCTTGTCAGCTACGATGACCACGCTGCCTTCGGGGTTCTCGGACTTCGCGCGCTCCACCATCTGGCGAACCTCCCGCAGCTCGATCTGCCGCTTGGCCATCCAGATGTCGTTGTTGGGCCGGATGCCGATGAGTATGGTCCCATTCCGCAGCGCAATGGCCTGTTCGGCTTCGGGCTTGACAATCGCGGCGCCGGTTTCCTTGGTAAAGGACGTCGTCACGATGAAGAAAATCAACATGATAAAAACGATGTCGAGCATCGGAGTGATGTTGATTTCGGCGTCTTCGATGTGTGCGTGCCGTCTGGCCATGGTGCCTCCCGGTCAGCCCGCTCAGTGATGCTGCAACAGGTCTTCCAGTGCTTCGGTTTCAACCTGCGCCTTGTGTTCCAGCCAGGTCCCGAAGTACACACCGGACAGCGCCGCTACCATGCCGGCCATGGTCGGCACCGTGGCCATGGATACGCCGCCGGCCATCGCCCGCGCGTTACCGCCGCCACTGTAGGTCATCACGTCGAACACCGTTATCATGCCGGTCACCGTGCCCAGCAGTCCAAGCAGCGGGCAGATCGCAATGAGCGCCTTGATCAGGCCAATATTCTGCTTCAGCTCGAGAGACACTTCCGAGACCAGGCCGTCCCTTATGCGCTTCGCGTACCAGGAGGTCGTGTCGCGGCGTCCCTCCCAGGTCTGCACGACCGCACGACGCCTGTCCGGGTGGACCCGGTAGAAGTACCACAACCGCTCCAGAATGAAGGTCCACATCAGAAACAGCACCAACATGATGGCCCACAGCACGTCGCCACCGAGCTCCATGAAATTCCGGATCGCACTGGTCGCTTCGTAAAACCAGATCATTCACGCTGCTCCGCGATGCGCGCGATGATGCCGGCAGCCTGTTCCTCGAGCACTTGTATCAAGGCCTTGGCCTGGCCCTGCAGAAAACTGTGCAGCAAGGTCAGCGGAATGGCGACCACCAGTCCCAGCACCGTGGTCACGAGCGCGGTGGAGATACCGCCGGCCATCATGCGCGGGTCCCCGGTGCCAAAGAGCGTGATCATCTGGAACGTGGCGATCATGCCCACGACGGTGCCCAGCAGTCCGAGCAGCGGTGCCACCACATAGAGCACCCGGATGAAACTGAGCCCGGTCTCGATCGGCGCCGTCTCCCGGAGAATGGCTTCATCCAGTTTGAGCTCCAGGGTCTCGATGTCGGTTTCGGGGTTATCGGCGTAGATGGCCAGCACACGCCCCAGAGGGTTGGACTGATTCGCTGTATCACTCTTGATCTGGCTACGGATTCTGCTTCTGGTCGTGTAAAGCGATACGAACTTCCACAGGCACAACGCCAGGCCCAGCATCCCTACGGCAATGATCACGTAGCCCACCGGGCCGCCGTCCTCGCGCACCCGCTCGAGCGGCGTCTTGGTCTGCACCACGGCACGGAGAATCTGCCCCCGGGTGAAATCTACCGCCATCGGCACCACCTTGCCGGCCGGCGCATCCTGCAGATCCTCGGCCATGCCGGCAAACCGAGATGCAGGCTGGCGTGCCAGCTCGATAAAGTTTTCACGGCTCTTGCTGGTGTCCCAGTCCAGGAAAACACCGTCCGAGACCGCATTGAAGACGCCCAGGCGAACGACTTCGAGTTGCTCCCTCGCTCCGCTGGTGCGTTCCACCGGCACCGTGAACTTGACCACCTTGCCGGATTCTGCAATCTCCGTGACCATCGCCGACCAGAGCTGACGCAGCTCAGGGACGGTGGGCAGCTCGCGGCGCTGTGCCAACTCGGAGAGGAACGCAGTCCGGCCCGGCAATTGCGCCGTGACCATCGAGTCATCCAGCGCGGCTTGCACATCACCGGACGACTGGCGCACCACGCCGAACAACTCGCCGAGGTTGCCCATGCGTTCGGCCAGCGTGGTTTCCAGCTCGGCCAGAGCCCTCTCGTTCTGATCGTACTCGCCTTTCAAGCGGTCGCTGCGGGTATTT
>Ga0209536_100014898_pt1 | contig 11128 bp, 11 predicted proteins | sample DeeMarSeWOR28_12_FD_187461 | JGI IMG/M metagenome (GOLD analysis project Ga0209536, IMG submission 187461) | Marine sediment microbial communities from White Oak River estuary, North Carolina - WOR-2-8_12 (SPAdes) (version 2) | ecosystem: Environmental > Aquatic > Marine > Intertidal zone >... | reverse complement strand
CAACCCGCGTGTTTATCGGAACCGTCGCCCCGTGAGGAAGACCTCCGCCCCCACCGCCCAGAGAGGCAGAAAAAATCGTAACAACAAAAAGAAGTATAACTATTGCGCCTGTGGCGTCCATAGATCAATCCTTATCTTTTTAGGTTAATTCTTTCTGAAACATCATTAATTAACGGCTGAACAATAGCCTCCTGAACAAAAGGGACAAATTCCTGGCCTTTTGGCTCACCTTCCTGAAAATACCTGCCTAATAGATATCCCACAATGCCGAGAAACGCCAAAAATATCAGAGCAAAAACTACAACTCCTAACCCTAACCCCTCTCTGCTTCTAGGGGTCACACCGTACTTTTCCTTGAATTCATCGATTATATCCTGCGGACTTTCTTCCCTTATCCTTTTTCTGTGCGGCCGATGATGTTCTTCACCGCCGGAAAAAATATAAGCGATCAACATCGCTACAATGATCAGAGCAAAGGCAGCTCCAAAGAATGATCCTATTATCCAAAGCGGAACATCTAAAAATGTTCCTGACTCAAGAATCGCAGGCACTGCAGCTAGCATATGTCCTCCTTATATTTGATTTTGTATCATTTTAGCGTCTTATAGTAACAATTTCAACATCATTGAACTGAATAAGAAATTATGATAATCTATTTACCTGTTGCGCATGGGCGGTTAGTTCAGCTGGAAGAATGCCTCGCTTACACCGAGGAGGTCGTAGGTTCGAGCCCTACACCGCCCACCATGAAGTATTCGCTCCTTAAAATTAGGAGATTTTTCTTGCTACGAAATTAGTATGCTATGAAGTTACCGAACGAAACTAGAAAATGCTTCGGAGCGAAACTTCATGGTAAACCAGATGGCAATTTAAGTTGGAAAATTTTTTGTTTGCCAGGCGAATTACTTCATGGGGGCGCGTAGGTCAGTGGTAGACCGCTTCCTTCACACGGAAGAAGTCACAGGTTCGAACCCTGTCGCGCCCACCATAAAACAAATTCAAAAGTAAAAAGGCGGAATGCAAAATTATTTCCCAATTTTCGCCCAAGTTTTGAATTTTTACTTTTGCCTTTTGCCTTTATAGGGTCATGAACTAGGTTCGACCTCGTCGAAGCACCCAGACCTCACAAAAACCTATGAAAACTCATATTGAATTTGAAAAAAGAAAACTTCTGTTTGATGATCCGCTTGATGTAATAAGTTGCAACAACATCAAGGGTGTTCGAAATTCCTTTGATAGAATTGAACACGCCTTAAAATCAGGACATTTCCTGGCCGGTTTCATCTCATACGAAGCAGGGTATGCTTTTGAGGAATGTCTTCAAAATAAACAAAGCTTTGACTTTCCACTTGTGCTGATGGGAGTTTATAAAAAGCCTGCAAATGGCAAATCGCAAATGGCAAATCGCAATGACACAACAAACATCCAAATGAATGGGCTCAATATTCCAAAGTCACAATATTTCAATGATATAGAAACTATCAGACAATATATTGCCCAAGGAGATGTCTACCAGATAACATATTGTATAAAGTTTAAGTTTGATTTTTGCGGCAGCCCCTTTTCCCTCTATAAGAAATTACTCGTAAAACAGCCTGTTCCCTATCCTTCATTCATTGAGACCGATGGTTTCAGCATTCTTTCGCTGTCTCCCGAAATGTTCATAAAAAAACAGGGAGAAAATATAACTACAAAGCCGATGAAAGGCACCTGGCCTAAAGGATCAAATTTTATAACTGATTATTTTGCAGGACGAGCATTGCATAAAGATCCAAAGAACAGAGCTGAGAATATAATGATCTGCGATCTTTTGCGTAATGACCTGGGAAGGATCGGCACAAATGTTAAAGCTCCGAAACTTTTTGAAGTCGCCCGCTATACAACGCTGCATCAAATGACATCGACTGTTACGGGAAAAATAAAAAAAGATATCCCTATTTACGACATTTTTAAAGCCCTCCACCCTTCCGGCTCTGTTACCGGAGCGCCGAAGATCCGAGCAATGGAGATCATAAGAGAGATTGAAAGGGAGGAGAGAAAAATCTATACTGGTGCAATCGGATACATTACGCCGGAGCGAGATATGTTCTTTAACGTCCCTATCCGGACCCTTCTAATAAAGGACGGAAAAGGTGAAATGGGAGTCGGAGGAGGGATCGTTTGGGATTCTACTCCGCAGGGAGAGTTTGATGAGGGAATGCTGAAAGCTAAATTTTTGACGGATCTGGAAAAATCATTATTATAAATGCTCGTTTTACGGTTTCGAAACTCGTATCGAGATTCGTACTTCGAATTTCGAGTTTCGATACGAGCATCCCAAACGGGAGACGATATATAAAAAGGAGAATATTATGAGCAAAAAATTAAAACTGGTAGTCTTCGTCCCCCAAGACCACCTTGAACAAGTCCGCTTGGCAATCTGTAATGCTGGCGCAGGAAAGATCGGAAATTACGACCAATGCGCATTCATGACATCAGGAATCGGAACTTACAGGCCACTAGAAGGAGCAAAACCTTTCAAAGGTGAAGTCGGAAAAGTAGAGCGCGCTGGCGAAGCGCGACTTGAAGTAACTGTTGAAGAAAAAGATCTAAAGACTGTTATCAAAGCAATGAAAAAAGCGCATCCTTATGAAGAAGTGGCTTATGATGTGTATAAACTGGAAAATGATTAATGGAGAATGAAAATTGGGAAAGGAGAATGGGGATTTACTCTATTCTTAAGATTCAATCAGCCTTATCCACGGAAAAACCCTTCTCATCAACTGCAAAGTGCGGAGACGGAAACCTGTAAGGCAAAACTCCATGATCGGAGCCTGAAAAAATACGCTGGTTTCCTCAAAAAATTCACATTCGCAGAAATCTTTACAATAAGGGTGCATCCGGGTAATAAAGATGAATTTCTTGCCCTCTTTTGCCTTACGGTCAATTATTCCCCAGGTTTTAGCGGAATGATCCCGAACAAACATCCTATAAGCCGGATGAAACAGAGGCCCGAATAAATGCTGGGCTTCATCCATTATAAATATATCGACAGGCATATCAGCATTCATTAATGAGTTGTTCCCGTTAACTATATTTCTTTGCAAGTATACAAAGAAAGCCTTTTCCCTGACAAAATACAATCCTTCGCCTAAGTTAATATACCTGGTTTGCAACCCTTGCTCTTTAAGCAAAGGAACAACTTCGCTAAAAACAGCTTCTGATTTGCCGATGTGAGCATTTAATCGTTCGTCCATGCTGCGTCCTGTAATAATAACAGCCTGATTATCGGCCAAAGCGCTTTTTATGCCGGGAGCTATATTAAATTTTGTTACACGACACACGTTGCCTGCTTGCATATTACAATCACCAACATTTATATCGTGAATTTAGCCAAAAAATTGCAGAATTTAAAGAATTCTAAGTGGTTTAGAGATTGGGTCTCTGTGTCTTTGAGTCTTGGCGTCTAGGGGTCTTGGGGTCTAGATTACGGAAGAGCTATATATTTTATCCTACCGGTCCTCGGATTCTTCCTGACAAGCGTTTTTATGCGGTAAGTTTCCTTTATGTTTCCTGAAGTCAAAACTTCCGAAGGCCGGCCTACAGCAACAACTTCACCCTTATTTATAAGGACAAGCCTCTGACAATACCTTGCAGCCATGTTCAGATTGTGGAAAGTGGCAACAATTCCTCTACCTTCTCGAAGCTTCCGAAGAAGTCTAAGGATTCTCATCTGAAAACGAATATCTAAGTGGGCTGTCGGCTCGTCCAGGAGAAGCACTTTTGTCTGCTGAGCAACCGCACGAGCTATTGCTACCCGCTGGAATTCACCGCCGGAGAGCTCCGTCACATCCCGATCTTGAAGCTTTTCTAATTTCAATTCCTCTATCGCCCTCTCGGCAATTCTATAATCTTTGTTATCTTCAAAAGAAAGCCTGTCAAGATAAGGAGTTCTGCCAAGAAGGACCATCTCTTCTACACTGAAGCCCTGAACCGGTTCCATAAGCTGCGGCACAAAAGCAATTCTTTTTGCCGCCTCTCTTGGTTCGATGCCTCTGACTTCCTCTCCTTTTACTTTTATGGAACCATTCTCAAGGTTTATAAGTCCGGCAATGGAACGAAGCAGAGTTGTCTTTCCTGAGCCGTTTGGGCCAACAATGCCTACAAGCTGTCCGTAATCAACGGAAAAATTTATGCCTTTCAGCACAAGCTTTTTGTCATATCCGCAAGCCAGGTCTTCTACTCTAAGAAGGCTCATGCGTGACCTCCCATTCTCCTTCTTCGCAGGAGATAAAGGAAGAACGGCGCGCCAATGAGCGCCATGATAATCCCAATAGGGATCTCCATAGGAGCAAGTATTGTTCTTGCAATTATATCCGCAACAAGCATAAAGATCATTCCTGATATTGCGGCAAGAGGAATAAGCAATCTATAGTTTGGACCAACTATAATTCGGACAAAATGGGGGATTATAAGACCTATAAATCCGATCAGACCTGAAACAGAAACAGCTGCTGCTGCCATAAGAGAGGCAACAACAAGAAGGAGCCGCCTTGATTTTTCTACATTAACGCCGAGAGTTCTCGCAAGGTCTTCGCCAAATATCATTGCATTCAGGTCTTTTGAATAAAAGTAAGCAATGAATATTCCGACTAAAGCATAAGGGAGGACCGCAAAAACATCGTTCCACGAGGCATTGGCAAGGCTTCCTAAAAGCCAGAAGAATATGGACTGAAGTTTGCCGCTTAAGATGATCAAAAGAGCAAGGATGGCGGACGAAAAAGCAGAAACGGCAACACCGGCAAGGATCAAAGTTTCGGGAGCAGTTCGCCCTGCAACATGGCTCAATCTGTAAACGATCAACACAGCCGCAAGAGCAAAAAGGAATGCAAGGAGAGGAATAAGTCCCATGCCGAGAAGAGTAATCCCTCCTCCGAGTATTATTGCGATAGCAGCTCCGATCCCTCCGCCGGCAGAAACACCGAGAATATAAGGATCAGCAAGAGGATTGCGGAGAACGCCTTGAAGTATTGTGCCTGATATTGCAAGAAGAAGCCCTACCAAAGCCCCGAGAAAGACCCTCGGAATTCTAACGCGCCACACAATTGTGTCGATCCGCTCGGGTATGTTCCACTGAGGAGATATCCTGTTCGCTATCGAGTTCCATACAAGTCTTGGTGCGATCCTTGTCGCGCCGAAAAGGAGTGAAACAAGAACAGTAAGTGCAAAAAGGATTATCATTGCAATTACTATGATGTGGCGGTAACCTCTTTTAATCCTCATCTTCTTCTTCCTCTCCGAACCTGTACATGAATTCCGCTATCTTATATATCGCGCCTTTTACGCGCTCGGTCGGCCTTGAAATTATATCAGCATCAATAAAAAGAACTCTTTTGTTCTTTACTGCCGAAAGCTTTTGCCACCTGGAATCATTATAAATTACGTCTTCGTTCTTTATATTTTGCTCGGGGATTATGATAACATCAGGGTCTTTTTTTATCAACTTTTCCATACTGTACTCAGGATATTTTCCTTTTACCCAATAGGCTATATTTTTGCCGCCGGCAAGCTCAATAATGTTGTTTACCAAAGTATCTTTTGAAGCGGTCATTAAAGGCTTATGGATTATTTCAATAAAGACGGTCGGCGGTTCTTTCTCCGCTTTCTTTATCTGGACCTCTGTCCATTTCAGGCTTCTTTGTATTCTTTCGTTTATCTGATAAGCAGCATGAGGTCTCCCTGTTACGATCCCAAGTTTGGTATAGGAATACATTATTCCTTCAACATCTTCCGGGTCAATAACAAAAACCGGAAGGCCGAATTTTCTGAACTTCTTTATGTCATCAAGCTGTGCAGAACCAAGCATTACAATCAGGTCGGGCTTGAGCGATATGACCTTTTCAAGGTTCATCTTTACACGGCCGACCTTTTCTATCTTCTTGGCTTCTTTGGGATAATCACAATTCTCTGTAACGCCTACAATATTCTTGCCGAGGCCTAAGTCAAACAACATCTCGGTGATCGACGGCATACAGGATATGATCCTCTCCGGCGCATTATAGAGCTTGAGAGAATGCCCCCATTCATCTTTTGCCGTCATGGGGTAGACCTGTTTGTTGAACTTTGAAGCGACCGCCGAGCTCACAAAAGAAATTAAAAATATTAGGATTAATAGTATAATTCCCGTTTTTCTCATTTTGACTCCCAGGTTTGATTTGAAGCTAACACTATATCACCATAACCTACTTTATAAGCTTTTGCAAGATACAAACATTTGAATTTTAGGAGATAAAAGATCTCCCTATTTCTGTCATCCAGTGTTTCCAGATTCCCCTGCCCTTTTGCAATAACAAAGTCCGCATTTTTATAGAATCTCATGAATTCCTCTGTAGCTATCTTTAGATCCGTTCCCGCATGGATCGAACCACTCTCTATAACTTTTGCTATCTCAGTCATTGAAACTTCTCGCGCATCCTCCATTAATACATCGTTCAAAACAGGGGAACTTTTTACCGCAAATACCACTTTGGCCGTCTTATTCAACTCTTCGATCAGCAGCTTATCAAAAACTATCTCCCCTGCATTGTCCCCTATATATAGTATATTCTCGGCGCCTGGAAGCAGCTTTTTGAACCTGGGATAATCGTCAATGGCAAATTTCTTATGTGCGACTTCTTCGATGGTCTCTTCAATATTGAAATTGGAATTTGCCCCAAAATCAATGACATTGCCGGCAATGGAGAGTCGAACAGCAGCATCGAGAGGATCTTTCGAGCTTTTGACGATCTCTTTAAGCCCTGGAGACAGATCAAGTGCGATCTTGTTGAACTTCTTTTTGACAGATCTATAAAGGTCATCCGTTCCGGTCAGCTCTTTTATTTTTAAATGCGCGATATTTGTGATCTCAGGGGGATTCAAATTGGATATATCAAGCCCGCCAAGAAGCGCTTCAATTTCTGTTAAAAGCACCTCCTTTTTATCCTTTGAGAGCTTAAGCATTTCGGCAACTTCCCTCGTCTGCCGCATTATACAGGGCTTGCATTCAGGAAAAGCTTTCATGATTTCACCGATTTTTCATTATACAGATTTTTCGGATTTCTTTCAATAAAAATGAAATTTTGGAGAGAAAAAAGCGATAATATTCTGAGGAGAAAAATATGTCAATACATTGTATAAGAGGAAAATCTGACGCGGCATCATATGCCATGAAATTGACAGGGAGCCCCGCCCGTCAGGTAATAGTAGATTTTAAAAAAGGCTATTTAGAGATCGGTACCCGGATATACACGTCCGATCTGCTTTATTCAATTTCCCACAAAATGCTTGGCATGGGCATCTCAAGGATCACGTTTTTCGACAAAGGATCGGTGGAAGCATTTTTTGACAATGCCCTAAGGCATAATTTGAACCCTTTCTTGGGAGCTTTGAACCGGGCAAAGATAAAAAAGATCGATTTTTTTCTTAATAAGGATTGCTTAAGGCTGGTAAGAAAGCGCATATCGTTCGGTGAAGAGGAGCATCAAGTTTTGGTGCCCGAGGAACTGAGTGATGCGGAAAAAATATCGATGCAGGGCTCTGCCGTCCGGGGAGACAGTGATTTTATTACTTTCATCTTTACTCAGATATTTCTGAATAGAGGGGAATTATCCATGTTTGATCAAGAATATGAAGAAAACGACGGGTCTCAAGAGCAATCGAATCCGGGCAAAGTCCTAAAAGAGGCAAAAACAATAAATTTGGACCATAAGCTGGCAAGGATCGCTGCTTTTCCGGAAGGACCGATAAGAATAAGTATAACAAAAGATGACGGCAAACCCGCTGAATTTACTTTTACTCCTCTTCCGGAAGACAGAAAAATAATATAATTTCTCGCCCCGGGGCATCTAGTAGCTATTCCCAACTTACTTGTCTTTTTAACCAATATGTGCTATATTATGCCCTCAAAGAAACATATTGCTTATATCAAATTTTAGCGTGAGGAAGCCAAAAAATGACGAAATTAACAGTTAAAAACTTAATATCTATTCATGATTTATCGGCTCAGGACATAAATCAGATATTGGTCAACTCTATGACCATGAAGTCCTTAAGGAAAAGTCGGCAGCCGCACGACTATCTTCTGGGGAAAACATTGGCCATGATCTTTGAAAAGCCTTCGACCAGGACGCGGGTTTCCTTTGAAGTCGGCATGTCCGACCTTGGGGGAAAAAGCATTGTCCTTGGCAAGGACGAACTGCAGCTTGGTGTTCGCGAATCAACCAAAGACGTGGCAAATACCTTGTCCCGCTACGTTGACGGGATCATGATCAGGACATTTTCTCATAAAAAGGTGCTTGAGCTGGCCGAACACGCAACGGTACCGGTCATAAACGGTCTCTCGGACCTTTTGCATCCCTGCCAGGTTCTTTCGGATCTGTTCACGATTTCCGAGAAAAAAGGCTCCATCAAAGACATTAAAATGGCATATGTAGGCGACGGGAACAACGTATGCCATTCACTGATCTTTGCTGCAGCCAAAACAGGTTTCTCCCTGTCTGTGGCAACACCAAAGGGTTACGAGCCAAAGGAAGAAGTAGTGAACTCCGCCTATGAAGATGCAAAAGCTTCCAAGGCCGAAATAAAGATCTCGAACGACCCTGTAGAAGCGGTTTCAGGAGCCGACGTTATCTATACGGATGTCTGGACTTCTATGGGAAAGGAAAAAGAGGAAGCCAAAAGGAAAAAGGACTTTAAAGGATTTCAGGTAAATTCAGAACTTTTAAAACTGGCAGATGAAAAAGCTATTGTTATGCACTGCCTCCCTGCCCATCGCGGAGAAGAAATAACCGACGATGTTATTGACGGCAAAAAATCAGCCGTCTGGGACCAGGCAGAGAACAGGCTTCATACCCAAAAAGCGATCATGACCCTGCTGATGGGCGGAGTTTAAGCTTATTTTGGAGGAACACTATGTCAAAATTTAAAAAGATAGTTCTTGCATATTCCGGGGGGCTTGATACCTCGGTCGCCATCCCTTGGCTAAAAGAAAAATACGGGGCTGAGATCATTGCCATGGTCGCAGATGTAGGGCAAAAGGAAGACTTCAATGCCATCAAGGAAAAAGCCGAAAAATCCGGGGCCAGCAAGGCGTATGTGGAAGACTTAAAAGAAGAATTTGCCTCCGATTACCTTTTTAAACTCGTTAAGGCAGGAGCAGTCTACGAAGGCCGGTATTTCCTAGGCACGTCCATCGCGCGGCCGCTTATAGCCAAAAAACAGATCGAGATAGCCGAAAAGGAAAAGGCAGACGCAGTCTCCCACGGAGCAACGGGAAAAGGCAATGACCAAGTCCGTTTTGAACTGACATACAAAGCACTCTCACCTGCCATAAAGATCATTGCGCCATGGCGCGAGTGGGAAATAAAAGGCCGGGAAGATGCCGTTAAATATGCTAAATCAAAAGGCATTGAAGTTCCTGTAACAAAGTCAAAGCCTTATTCAAGCGACGGCAACTTGTGGCATATAAGCTATGAAGGCGGGATACTGGAAGATCCGGAGAAAGAACCGGACGACTCCATGTTTACCATGACAACTTCTCCCGAAAAAGCACCGAACAAGCCTGAATATGTTGAGATCTCTTTTGAAAAGGGAATTCCCGCAAAGGTGAACGGAAAAGCGCTGTCTCCCGCAAAGCTTATTGAGAAGCTGAATGAGATAGGCGGAGCTCACGGCATCGGTCGAGTTGACATTGTTGAGAACCGATTGGTTGGGATCAAATCCCGCGGTGTATACGAAACTCCGGGAGGGACCCTTCTCCTTTTGGCACATAAAGACCTTGAATCTATAACGATCGATCGTGAAACATCACATTACAAGGAACTGGTTGCCGTAAAATATGCGGAACTCGTCTATAACGGCCAGTGGTTCTCCCCTCTTCGGGAAGCCCTGGATGCCTTTATTGACTCAACTCAGAAAAACGTCACAGGCCAGGTTAAACTCAAACTGTTCAAGGGCAACTGTATCGTTGTCGGCCGAAAGTCCCCAAATTCGCTTTATGACCCAAATCTTGCAACATTCGAAGAAGAGGACGTATATTCCCAAAAGGACGCAGAGGGATTCATAAATCTGTTCGGCCTTCCTATGAAGGTGCAGGCGTTGCTCAAAAAGAAAAAGAAGCAAACAAATTAACAATTAACAATGTCCCAATTAACAACTTGGAATTATTTATTATAATAATCTATCGCCGCAGGCGATACATTGTTGTTAATTGTCAATTGAGAAATTGTTAATTGAACGGAGGGTAATATGCCAAAAAAGAAAAAAACAGCAAAGAAAAAGAAGAAAATTTCTAAAAAGACAAAAAAAGGATCGGGAAAGCCATGGGGAGGAAGGTTCAAGGAAGCAACGGCAGAATCAGTTGACGATTTCACTTCCTCGATCTCGTTTGAGCAGAGGCTTTTAAAATACGATATCCTTGTTAGCGTTGCCCATGCAAAAGCCCTGTTTCAGTCTCACGTTATCAGCTCAAAAGAATACAAGAGGATAATAAAAGGGCTAACGGAGATCGCCAAACAAAGCGAAGCGGGAAAGATAAAATTCAAAAAAGAGCTTGAAGATATCCACATGAACGTCGAGAAGCTTCTCACAGACAAGGTCGGAGAAGCCGGTAAAAAGCTCCACACAGGCAGGTCGCGCAACGACCAGGTAGTGACAGATCTCAGGATGTATCTAAAAGACGAAGCCCTTTCTTTGTCAGAACTGACAAAAAATCTCCAACTCGCTCTTGTTGATATCGCTGAAAACAACTTATCAGTAATTATTCCCGGATATACACATATGCAGAGGGCTCAGCCGGTTCTTTTTTCGCATCACATGATGGCTTATTTTGAAATGTTCCTGCGAGACAGGGAAAGGCTTGCGGATTGTTATAAAAGGATCGATGTTTCGCCGCTGGGGTCCGCGGCTCTTGCCGGAACAACCTTAAAAATGAACCGCGCAACAGTTGCAAAAGACCTTGGCTTCTCAAAGATATCCAAGAATTCTATCGACGCGGTCTCTGACAGGGATTTTGTGAGCGAATTTCTCTGTGTTCTCTCGCTAATTATGATGCACCTTTCAAGGTTTTCTGAAGAGCTCATATTGTGGTCTTCTTATGATTTTGGCTTTATTG
>Ga0209536_100014897_pt1 | contig 11128 bp, 8 predicted proteins | sample DeeMarSeWOR28_12_FD_187461 | JGI IMG/M metagenome (GOLD analysis project Ga0209536, IMG submission 187461) | Marine sediment microbial communities from White Oak River estuary, North Carolina - WOR-2-8_12 (SPAdes) (version 2) | ecosystem: Environmental > Aquatic > Marine > Intertidal zone >... | reverse complement strand
CGCTTCCTGGTGATGGAGCTCGTCTCGGGAGCGGAGCTATCCCGGCGTATCGAGAAGGGACCGATTCCGGTCGACGAGGTCCTGAACTTCGCTCGCCAGATCGCCGCAGGGCTCGAGACGGCTCACGAGAATGGTATCGTGCACCGCGACCTGAAACCGGCCAACATCATGGAGACAGAAGAGGGGGAAATCAAGATCCTGGACTTCGGACTGGCCCAAGCCTGGTTCGGCGACACTGGCGTTGATGGTGATTCCTCGTCCGGCTCGGCCATCACCGCGGCCATGACCCAGGCGAACACTATCCTGGGTACGGCGGCCTACATGAGTCCGGAACAGGCTCGGGGCAGCAGTGTGGATCGGCGCACCGATATCTGGGCCTTCGGGGTGATCCTCTTCGAGATGCTCACGGGCAAGCAACTCTTCGAAGGCGAGACCATCAGCGACACCCTGGCTGCAGTGTTGCGTGCGGAGCCCGACTGGGATTTGCTGCCGGCCAAGGAGTCGCCGGCACTGTGCTGGTTGATCGAGCGCTGTCTCGAACGCAATCCCAAGCAACGCCTGCGCGACATCGGCGAGGCCCGCATCTTCCTGCAGGACGGCGGCGCTAGCGGATCGCACCCGAGTTTTTCCCAGCTGGACCTCGGTGCTGCGCCAGCCAAACACACCCCAGCCCGGCCCCCCGTCGTGCTGACGGCAATTTTGGCACTGGCCTGCCTGGTGGCAGGTGCGTTTCTGGGCTGGCAGGTCCTCGCCAAGCCGGCGCCGGTGCCCGTCTTGCACACCATGATCCCCCCGCCGCGCGATACGGACTATGACCTGAAGGGGAACGCCCCTGGACCTGCGGTGCTCTCCCCTGACGGCACCATGCTGGTCTTCACGGCGGTTGACGCCGGGGGCAGGACGCAGTTGTACCTGCGGCACCTGGACAAGGGTGAATCCGTGAGCCTGTCCGGTACCGAAACCGCGGCCTACCCTTTCTGGTCGCCGGACAACCAGTTCATCGGTTTCTTCGACATCGGCGGCGAGAAATTACGTAAGGTTGCCGTGGCAGGGGGACCACCGGTGACCCTGTGCCCGGCACCCAACGGCAAGGGTGGTTCCTGGAACCGCGAGGGCGATATCATCTTCGCGCCGGATTACGACACCCAGATCCACAGGGTGCCGGCTATCGGTGGGGATTCCGTGCCGATCACTGCCATCGGGCCGGAACACAATTCTCATCGTCACCCTCGCTTTCTTCCCGACGGCAAGACATTTCTGTTCACCGCTCGTGCTGCAGCTAGCGGCCAGAACAACACCGTATTTTTGGCGTCACTCGACACAACCGTCATCCCCCGGATCATCACCGAGACGCAGGCCAACGCCGACTACGTCAACGGTCACCTCCTGACGGTAAGGGAAGGTGTTCTGATGGCGACACCTTTCGATCCGGCACAGGAGCGGGTCACCGAGGGTGGCACCCCGCTGGTCGAAAACATTCTCCAGATACAGGGAGCCGCGTTTGCGGTTTTCGGTCCCTCACCGTCGGGGATGCTGGCCTACCAGACGGGCGCCTCGGCCGAGGCCGGCAGGATACTGTACTGGACAGATCTCGAAAATGGCGGCCTGCAGTCGCTCGGTGAACCTGGTCAGATCTTCCACCCGGTGGTCAGTCCCGACGGGACTCGCGCCGTTGTCGAGGTACGCAATGCCTCGAACGAGGGCATTGACCTGTGGCTTGTCGATCTGGAAACAGGATTGCGAACCCGCTTCACCTTCGCGGTCGGGGACGAGATTCGACCCTGCTGGTCGCGTAGCGGGGAGTTCGTGTTCTACGAGTCCCAGGAAACCGGTGTCTTTCGCATCGTCCAGCAGCCTGTCGAGGGGCAAGGAAGCGCCGCCATCGTTCTGGAGTCGGAGCGCGAGATCGCGCCCACCAGCCTCAGCGCCGATGACCAGTATCTGCTGCTGGATTACGAGCGGGAAGACGGTCATTTCGAGATGCGCCGGCTGTCCCTGAACGCCGGTGAGGATGAGCTGTCCACGATCGCGACCCGGCCTGAGGAAAACCTGGGCGGTGGGATCTATTCCCCCGACGGCAGCTGGATCGCCTACCACACCGAGACCGCGGCGGGCTGGGATGTCTTCGTCATCCCCGCAGCCGGCGGTGCGCGCAAGTGGCAGGTCACAACCGACGGTGGTGTCTATCCCAAATGGAATGGCGACGGTACGGAACTGTGGATCAGCCAGTTCAACGGCGACCTGCGTGCTTATGCAGTCGACGGCAGTGGACCGACCTTCCGGGTTGGTGCCTTCAACCAGATGCTCAACGTCACGGCGCCCGATGCGAGTGGCAGCTACTATAACCTGCATCCCGACGGCCAGCGTATCTTGCAGACCGGAACCGATCCAGCATTCCGTGCCGAGGTCTCCTACCTGCACCTTGTCACCGACTGGCAGCGGGGGCTGGTACAGTAGCTTGCCCTGACCCGTACCGGCCGGTCGGGGAGACGAGTCTGCGCCGAGGCAGATCGGTATCACCTGGCCAGGTGATCTGCGAGGTTATTGACCGCTGTCACCACCTCCGGTGACAGCAATGGCTCTCCGCTTTCCCTAGAGACTTTTGCTCCATGCAGGAAGAAGAATACCGGTCCCTGTTGCTGGTATTCACCTATCGCCTGGTTTCCATCCCGTTCCGCGATGACCCCTGCCAGTTTCCAGCCGAGCCCGTACAGAGGGCCGTTTCCCTTCAGACCTTCATTGATCAGAGCGTCAGCGCTTGCCAGGTCACCTTTCTCTAAGACCTGGTTGACGAACCGGGCCATCAGCTCTGCACCTGCCCCCGCCTGCTCCGCGAGATTCACATTTGCGAATGATCCCCGGACCAGATTGGCTACACCCTCGGCAACCGTATACGTCACGATTTCATAGAGGCGGTCGTACCGGTCATCACCGGTCTCGATGGCCACGAGTGCGGAAAAGCCAGTCGCGGGAACACCGGTGGCTGTCGGAAACAGTTCGAGCTGCAAACGGTGATAGGTTTCTTCGATCAGGGTTCCGAGCAGATAATGCCAGTCGTCCTTGACCTGCTCGACATTGAGTCCTGCCATATCCGGCGTGGCCCAGCCGCGAATCGCCCAGCCCACCGTGAAGGCGAAGGTGGTCTCGAACTCAATATCCGGCGGTGAGAACTGGGTGATCCGTTGCAGGGCCGCATCAGACAGTGAATCACCGTGAGACTCCAGATCAGAAAGGAAACGGCGATAACCACCGGCGTTCTGGATGAGATCCGCATAAGCGAAGGCGTTCTGGGAATTGATCCAGCACCAGAGCCGGTCCAGCGGATCGGTTGACCCGGCCATGCTGATCATTGCTGCGAGAGATTCGGAATCGGGCAGGGGCTCGGGAACGTAGCCCAGTTCCCGGCGATGCTGGAGCATGGCCTGGTTGCTAGGCAGCGCCGCCAGCGCATTGGCCTCCTCCGCCGAGATCTCACCATCAGACAGGGCAGTGAAGAATCCGTTCAGCGCAGAGGTGTCGAGGTGAAGGCATATACGGGGGGGCGACTCGTCGACTGCTGGCCTGGCCGTTGGAATCCGGTCCAGGAATACCGTCAGTGACTGCCCACCAAAGGACAGCGGGTAATCAGGATTGAGCTGTTTCAATGCCTCCAGATTCACCTTGCGCTGCCGGGCCAGACAGAGAGCCGCCTCGAGGCGTCCCTCGGAATCGCTTGGCACCGGTATGCTGTCCGGGTCGGCCAGTTGATCCGGCATCATCCCGTAGAAACCACCTCCCAGTTCAAGCTGACGCTGACCATAGTCGGCCAGTTCCCGCAAGCGTTCCGGGGGCTGGACACGGGCCAGTTCGCCCAGCAGATAATCTTGCTCGGCCGTAGTTGTGAGCTGGTTCAGAGCCGTGGACCGCTCTTCCTGTCTACCGGCAGCACCCAGGGCAAGGATCGTGACCAACAAAATTGCTTGAATCGAGTACCTGCTGGGGTACAGCTTGCTGCGCAAGGAGTGACCTCCTGGTTGGTATCACAAGAGCGTGAGATCTTTCTGTCGGGAGCAGGTCAGATTTAGCGGAGGTCACCCCGCACCCGTTCGTGGTCACAACTCCGCGCCACAGCCCTTGCAGAACCTGGCCCCGACGTCATGACCCTCGGCACTGCACTGCGGGCACACCTGGGTGCTCACTGACTTCCTCTGAGCTAGCGAGATTTCCGAAACCACGATTCCCGTCGGGACGGCGATGATGGCGAAGCCCAGCAGCATGACCAGAGCGGCAATTGTCTGACCGACTGCTGTCTGTGGTGAAATGTCGCCATAGCCCACCGTGGTCATGGTCACGATTGCCCAGTAGATGCTGCGCGGGATACTGGTGAAGCCGTTGCCCTCGCCCTCGACGAGGTACATCACCGACCCGAAGATGACCACGAGGGTCAGGATCACCGAGAAAAACACGACGATCTTGCGAGAACTCGACCGCAGGGCCCGCACCAGAATGTTGGCCTCGTGGATGAACTGGGCGAGCTTCAAGACCCGGAAGATGCGCAATACACGCAGGATCCGGATAACGAGTAGGTACTGACTGCCAGGCAGCAACAAACTCAGATAGGTGGGGACGATGGCTAGCAGATCCACGATACCGAAGAAGCTCGTGGCGTATTTCCATGGCCGACCGATACAGGAAAGTCGTAGCAGATACTCTAACGTGAACAGGATCGTGAAGAACCACTCCACTCCATACAGAAGTCTGCCATGGGCGATGCGGATCGATCTGACACTGTCAAGCATCACGGCGAGGACGCTGAGGAAAATGCTCATGATCAGGACCAGGTCGAACAGTTTGCCCGCACGCGTGTCGGCCTCGAAGATGATCTCGTGCAGCCTGGCCCGGGTACTGTCCGAGGGTTTCTTCTTTTCGAGCATCTTGATTTCTCTCCCGTCGCTGGCAGGTCCCGAGCCTGCATATTGGCGCAGCCGGGATCCAGGAAAAACGACACGCCAAACTGTACCAGTTCCAGGCTGAACCTGTCATGGTAAACGAACGCCTGGCAAGGCTGAAAGTAGCCATCTTGCCAGGTGGCGGCTCATGGCAACGTCGTTACCTTAAATGAACGCTCGCTGAATGATGGACCCATGTTTTTTGAGACGAGAAGGAGATTGCCATGATCCGCGCCTATGCAACTCACGCACCGGGAGCCAAGCTTGAGCTTTTTGAATACGACCCTGGCGCACTCGCAGCCAACGAAGTTGAAATCAAGGTCGAGACCTGTGGCATCTGCCACTCGGACCTTTCCATGGTGGAAAATGATTGGGGGTTCACGGCCTACCCGCTCGTGCCTGGACACGAGGTGACGGGCAAGGTGGCTGCGGTCGGGGACCACGTGACGCGTGTCAAGGTGGGCGACACCGTGGGGCTGGGCTGGTACGCCGGCAGCTGCCTGGCCTGCCCTCAGTGCATGAGTGGGAATCACAATCTCTGCGCAAGCAACGAGGCGACCATTGTGGGTCGCCACGGAGGCTTCGCCGACAAGGTGCGCTGCCGCGAGGCCTGGGCCATACCGTTACCGGCACAACTGGACGCCAAGAAAGCCGGACCGCTATTCTGTGGAGGCATCACCGTTTTCAATCCCATCGTGGAATGCGAAGTCAGGCCTACCGACCGGGTCGGTGTGATCGGCATCGGCGGACTCGGGCACTTTGCCTTGCAATTTCTGGCCAAGTGGGGCTGCGAGGTCACCGCGTTCACCAGCACGGAGGCCAAGGCCGACCAGGCGCGCAAGATGGGAGCCCATCATGTCGTGAATTCCCGCGATGCAGCTCAGCTGGAGGCGATTGCGGGTTCGCTGGACTTCATTCTCTCGACGGTGAACGTGGATCTGGAATGGGATAAGTATTTGACCGCTCTCGGTCCCAAGGGTCGCTTGCACACCGTGGGTGCGATACCTTCGCCCATTCCGGCTCCGGCTTTCGGTCTGATCATGGCGCAGAAGAGCATCTCGGGTTCGCCTTTGGGCTCACCGGCCACAACGGCCAAGATGCTCGAGTTCTGCGCTCGCCACGGTATCGAAGCCGTCACCGAACACTTCCCGCTCAGCAAGGTCAACGAGGCACTTGATCACCTGAAGGCGGGCAAGGCGCGCTACCGAATCGTGCTGGAGAACGATCTGACCTGATGCCTGTCGGGTTGTGCAGCGAGTCTAAGCCCGGCCGCCAGATCACGAGCTCCCAGCCTGCATCGTTCCCGACCGGGTGCTGGGTGGGAGCAGTGAACCCGGCCGGCCGGTGCCGACGTAATTCGCGGGGATGCCGGTCTCGGTAGGATTGCCGGCATCCAGACTCCATTCGTACCAGCCGCCGTCATAGATGGCGATTCGCTCCCAACCCATGAGATAAGCGTAGAAGAAGGATTCGCTGGCACGCCATCCCGTGCCACAGTAAAAGGCGATGCGCTTGTCGGGCGTCACCCCCACTTCTTGCCAGCGTGCTGCGATATCTTTGTAACACCTCATCGTGTCGTCGTGATTGCGGTAGTTTTCCATGTGATAGGCATCACTACCGCAGTTGCCGAAAATAGCACCGGGGATGCGCCCCTTCGGACCCACATAGTGATAGCCGCTCACCTCTCCGATGTACTCCTCCCAGCTGCGCATGCTGACCAGCTCACCCTGCGGATCAGTCAGTAATTCCCTGGCTTCCTCGATGTCGACGATGAGTTCGGGCCGTGCCGGGATGGATCTACCGAAATCATTGGCCGGTGTGGGTTCCGTACCCTGTGTGGTCAAGGAGTGACCAGCGAATAGCCAGGCTGCCAGCCCGCCATCCAGGACCCGGACATCCTCGACCCCGGCATATAGTAGCAGCAAGGCTGCGCGCATGGCTGCGATGTGCCCGGCAAAACGGCCGGGAGACTCCATCTCCATGCTGGGGTTGCCGTTGCGTCCGTAGATTACGACGGTGGTGTCGTGCGTGATACCGCGCTCGAGGAGGGCCTGTTCGAGTTCGTCGGGATTGCGCCGGTTCCAGTGCTCCGGCTCTTCCAGAAAAAGCGTGTCCAGAGAGATGGCGCCGGGTATGTGACCCTGCGCGTAATCATCTCTGTTGTCGAAACTGGCATGTGCCAGGACGTGCCGCTGACCGGTGAAATGGTGAGGATCGCCACCTGTCAGCAGCTGCGCCAGCCACTGCTCGTGCACTAACTGGGTGAAACGCGGCAAACGGCTCATGGACCGATCGGGCTCGTCCGCCCAGGCGGCCAGACCGTCGGTGAACAGCTCTAGCGAACCGAAACCGAGGGAAACGAGCTTTGCACAGGCCGACTCGGTGTCGTCCTGTCCGTAACCATAAACGGCAAGGTGAGTTCCTGACGTTAACCCCCGTTCCTGCAGGGCAGCAAGAATCTCAGCGTCATTCAGATCGTCGAACCAGGACAGTGGGAAAGCCACGGCACCGGGTATGTGTCCGCCGCGGGTTTCTCCGCGCAACTTCCAGCCGTTGTAGGCGGCCATAGGCCTGACATCCAACAGGATGGGAGGTTCGTTGCTGCTTAGGGCGCTGGTCAGATCCTGCAAAGATATAGAAGAAGGCATAGTCCAGATCCTTCCTGATAGTGCGTTCATTTACGTTTCACAGTGCCAGGAGAGAGGCCAAATCATCCTAGTACAGAGGTCGACTCCATAGCAAATGACGATCTTGCCGCCGGTCAGCAGGCCCAGGATGCTCGCCGAAGCACCACTTTTGCCGGCAATTCCCTGGACCGCACCTTGATTCTGACTGCCGGCCCGGTTGGACAGGATCGCCAGCAGGGTGATCCACATCAAACCGTAACTCCGGGGCGAGCAGAAGTGCACCCGCGTACAGCCCGGGACAGGACTCGGTCAGTCCGACTTGCGTTGAAATACGTATATGGGATGATCCGCTGTGACAAGTAGGTGGCCGGTCATCCGGGACCAGGCAGGCAGGTCCGTGGGAGCTCCAGGGCTGCTGGCGACAACCTCGAGCCTCTCGCCGGGATTCATTCGATTCAGGCGGCGGCTGAGTTCGATAACGAGCTGCGCACAGCCCAGGTCTCCCGCATCCCAGCGTTCTGGCAAGGTGGACCTCTCTGATCGAATAGGAAAGCATACCTGAGCAGGTTCCATGCACCGATTTCACAATGCTTCCATACGATTTCCCTGACTGATAAGAGTAGAATAAATAAATACCTGCAGCGACGCACCGCTGCCTGGGTAAATTTCTCCTGAACGATTTTTGATACCGGCCATATCTCTTCGCCGTAGAGGGAATTCATGATTATCATGGCTGAACATTCAAAAACTGTTGAATCCGTAAATTCCTGCAGATCCGGGTTTGAGAAGAAGGTATGGCAATCCGACCTTGTCCATGCCTCAATCAACACAGAGGAGACGACATCATGGCTGAGAAGCAGAAACTAGTGATCGTGATCACGCGGGGACTTGATGATGAACGTTCGTCGGTTGCCTGGAGCATCGCCAACGCGGGTCTGGCCTCCGACTTCGAGGTGACAGTGTTCCTGGCAGCTGCAGGGGTCGACTGGGTGCGCAAGGGCGCTGCCGATGTGGCCCACTTGAATCCGGTCGATCCGTCCATGAAGGAGCTGATCGGGAATGTGATGGCCGCCGGCGGCACGGTTCTGGTCTGTCCCCCCTGTGCAAAGGTTCGGGGCTATGCTCAGGAAGATCTCATCGACGGTGTGACGGTCGCCGGGGCTCCAGCCATGCTCGAGGCGGTCAAGCAGGGTGCCTCTACCCTGAGTTTTTAACCTCGACCGTGACGTGGGCCAGACCAAGGTCAGGGGGCAAGAGGTGCCTGTAATAGTCCGGATTTCGGGGCACAGTGGTTTCAAGCGCGATCTCGGCGGCGTAATAACCCGGTCCGATTGACCATACATGTAGGTCGTAGATCCTGCTCGTGTTCTGCTGTTCGATGGCTTCGATGATGGCCCTGCGTACGAGCGCAGGGGCTTGCCGATCCAGCAGCACCCGGCCGCTTTGGCGCAGAAGCCCCCAGGACCAACGGATCACCAGCCCAGCGCCCAAAACTCCCATCACCGGATCCAGCCACACAGCGCCGATGTACTTTCCGGCCAGAAGCGCAACGATCGCCAGCAAGGAGGTCATGGCATCCGCCAGGACGTGCAGATAGGCTGAGCGCAGGTTGTGATCCCCCTCGCAGGACGAGTGGAGCCCCAGTTGGCGCCCGGAATCCTCGTGGTGCCCGCCTAGAATGATCATCGAGAATACGTTGACGACAAAGCCCACGGCTGCGACGAGGAGGGCTTGGTTGAACACGATGTCGACGGGTTGCAGGAAACGCCCGACGCTCTCGACAAGCATGATCCCGGCGAAGGCAGCGAGGGCGATGGCGCCTGTGAAACCGTCCAGAGCGTTGACCTTTCCGGTGCCGAATGAGTAACGCTCATCCCGTGCGTGCCGGCGAGCATAGACATAGGCGAACGCGGCAAGACCGAGTGCGGCCACATGGGATCCCATGTGCAGGCCATCGGCCAGCAAGGCCATGGAACCGAACGCAATACCTGCCACGATCTCGACGATCATCATCATGGCAGTTATTGCAATGACGATAACCGTACGCCGCTCGCCAGCCTTGGGCTGGTCCTGGCCGAAACTGTGCTCGTGACGAGTCCTGATCATAGTTCCTGATATTACAGTCCGATTTGCAGTGTTTGTCGAGGGCAGTTACTGTCAGTAGCATCCAGTTCAGCGACGCTTGCGCAAGTGCGGCGAGGTCAGGGCGAACAGCAAGAATCCGGAGACGACGGTTACCAGACCTAGCATGGAGAAACTGCGCAACAGGATATTGTTGAAATCATCCCGGCCGCGATAGTCCATGGTATGGAACATCCACAAAAAGTCGAAGATCCTCCACTTCAGGTTTCTGTGGGCAAGGATCTTGGCCTGCGTGGCGGATATATACACCCGAGTGCCAGATGGATGGTCGAAATGTACCTGCCAGGCTGGCAATGGCCCTCCCCGGTATTCATGGTGCGGACCGACCATCTCGTCGGTCAGGTACTCGACCCGGCGGACCTGTACCCGGGGAATAAAGCTCTGCCTTGCCATCGCGACCGCCTCCTCCCGGTTTATCGGGCCGCGCAGGTGCCCGGTCACGGCATCGGCCAGAACCGAGATTGGATCGCCCTGGCCGTTGACATACCGGAGGTGGTAGGTGCGAGAACCGCTCACGTCCAGGAGATCGATATCCAGCAAACCCGCCATGCTGTCCCGGGCGGCGACCTCGGCCAGAATGGCGGTCGGCGAAGTCCAGACCGGGTCGATGATCAGGGGTGCCCGGGGTGTCCGGTTATGATCGCCGTGGATCTCGTCGAGATCGAACCAGCTGAAATAAAGGCCGCTGAGCGTCCAGAACAGTATCTGGATGCCCACGACCACCCCCATGTACCGGTGGAATTTGCGGAATCTGTAAGTTGGAATCATTTTGCAGCCATCCTTCTAAATTCGCGCTTGATACGTGTAGAGTTCGTGATACCGGCCTTCCGCAGTGATCAGCTGGTCATGCCTCCCTCGTTCCACGATCCGGCCGTCTTCGAGAACGAGGATCTGATCGGCACGCCGGATAGTGCTCAGGCGATGAGCAATGACGATGGTCGTCCGGCCCGCCATGAGGCGTCGGAGACTTTCCTGGATGAAGGCCTCGCTCTCGGTATCCAGACTCGACGTCGCTTCATCGAGAATGAGAATACGCGGATTGGCGAGCAAGGCGCGGGCGATAGAGACCCTCTGTCTTTGCCCGCCGGAGAGTTTTATGCCTCGCTCGCCAATCAGCGTATCGAGGCCGTTCTCGAAGTGGTCCGTGAATTTCGTGACATGGGCCGCGTTCACTGCGTCGAGAAGTTCCTCCTCGCTCGCATCCGTGCGGGCCAGAAGAATATTTTCACGAATGGTGCCCTCGAAGAGAAATTCATCCTGTAGTACAACCCCCAGCCGATCGCGATACCTGTCGAGCTTTACAGTCATGAGATCGTGACCGTCGATGCGAACGACACCTCGAGTGGGGATGCGGAACGAGGCGGCCAGGCTGGCCACCGTGGTCTTGCCCGATCCCGAACTGCCCACCAGCGCGGTCACAGATCCCGCCGG
>Ga0209536_100014896_pt1 | contig 11131 bp, 9 predicted proteins | sample DeeMarSeWOR28_12_FD_187461 | JGI IMG/M metagenome (GOLD analysis project Ga0209536, IMG submission 187461) | Marine sediment microbial communities from White Oak River estuary, North Carolina - WOR-2-8_12 (SPAdes) (version 2) | ecosystem: Environmental > Aquatic > Marine > Intertidal zone >... | reverse complement strand
GGTCATCAGCTTAGACTTGGCATAATTTGCCAGGGAAGGGCTTAAGGGCAGGTGATCTTCCTCGGTCAGATTTTCGCCCGTTGGCAGGGTCGCCGCGGAGCTGATGTGGATGTATGGTATGTTCAGGGCAAGAGCTGCCCGTGCCAGGTTAATGCTTCCCAGGTAATTGACCTCGTATGATAACAGGGCATCACTGCGTATTGCCGTGATAGCGGTATTGACGACAAAATCAGGCTTGTGCCGCTTAAAATAGCTGATAATGTCATTGAGCTCCCGCAGGCTCAGTTTTTTGCTGTTCGGGGCCCTTACATCGATTTCCGGAGTTTTCGTTTTAAAATAGTGCAGCAGGTAGCCGCCGATGAGGCCGGAGCCCCCGACAAGCAAACCGCTCATTTTAGGTGATTTGCCGGAGTTATTCATAGTGTTGGAATTTTCGTATCAAGGTCTTCGGCATGCAGCCGGAATTTCGGTTACAATAATTTATAAAACAGGGGAAGAGATGACGCAGTCCTCGTGCTGCAAAGCAACCACCCTGAATGCATGTTCAATGTACTTACCCTCTCTCCAGTTTGAAGTCAAGCTGAAGCTTGGACGGCCGCCAATATGGTAATTCTTGCCATCCATCCTTGTTTGCGGTATGAAAAATGAGAAAAGATGCATCATTTTCTCGTAGAACAAAACAGTTATATATATAGGTATGCAGGAAGATCATTATAAAAATATCGGCTGTTTCAAAGCCTATGATATACGGGGCCGGGTTCCAGATGAATTGAATGAGGGGCTTGCCTATGCCATTGGGCGGGCTTTTGCTGCCTTTCTCAAGGCCAGGCAGGTTGTTGTCGGTTATGATATCCGGCTTTCCAGCAGGAATATAAGTGCAGCTCTGTCCCGTGGGCTCTGCCGGTCAGGGTCGGAAGTGCTGGATATAGGTCTCTGCGGCACAGAAGAAGTCTATTATGCCACCAGCGTGCTCGCTGCCGATGGTGGAATAATGGTGACAGCAAGCCATAACCCGGCGGAATATAACGGCATGAAATTTGTGCGGCAAGAGTCCCGCCCCATAAGCAGCGACACAGGCCTGCTGGAAATAAGAGAAATGGTGCAGAAAGGCTCCTTTGCAGAAGCAGGCAGCCCGGGAGGTATCCGCAGCATCGACATCCGGGAAAGGTACATAGAACATATTCTTAGTTACATTGAGCCGGAGTCCCTAAAACCGATAAAGGCGGTTGTTAATGCCGGCAACGGCTGTGCAGGCCCGGTCATTGATCTTCTTGAGAAGCGTTTGCCCATCACCCTGGTAAAGCTGCAGCATGAACCGGACGGCTCTTTCCCGCACGGCGTTCCAAATCCACTGCTGCCCGAAAACAGGAAGAATACCTCACGGGCAGTCATCCAGGAGGGTGCTGATATAGGTATTGCCTGGGATGGCGACTTTGACCGCTGTTTCCTGTTCGATGAAAAGGGAGATTTCATAGAGGGATATTACCTGGTGGGATTGCTCGCCCAGGCCCTATTGCGTGGTATGGACAGACCCCAGAAAATTATCCATGATCCCAGGCTCGTATGGAACACGAGGGATATCGTAACCAGGGAAGGCGGTATACCGATAATGGCGAAGACCGGCCATGCCTTCATAAAGGACAGGATGCGGGCGGAAGATGCCCTGTATGGAGGCGAAATGTCGGGGCACCATTATTTCCGTGACTTTAACTACTGTGATTCCGGCATGATACCCTGGCTTCTTGTCTGGCAGCTTATGAGCCGCAGGAACATACCACTTTCGGAAATGATTGCAGAGCGTATGGCACTGTATCCGGTCAGCGGCGAGATCAACCGTAAACTTGCTGATCCTGAAGCTGTACTGGCCCGAATCGAGAGCCACTTTCAGAATATGGGCTGCGAAAATGATTATACAGACGGATTGAGCGTGTCCTGTGAAAATTTCCGGATCAATGTGCGCAAATCAAATACAGAACCCCTGTTACGGCTGAATGTGGAAAGCAGGGGGGATCGCAAGCTGATGGAGGAAAAAACAGCGGAGCTCCTGGCATTGATAGATGGGGATAGGAGATGAACAATCCATTTTTCATTGAAAGAAATTGCAAAACGGGTTTCATTACCTCTTCTTTTCAGAAATTGCCGCCAACGTAAAAAAATAATAATGTGGGCGCCTGTCCGTTTGTATTCATTTGATTTTGCAGGGTTGTGCTCTTTCTGTTTAGATGTTCTGCAAATAAATGAGAACCTGATTCTAAAATTTTGATAGAGGAGGCGTTTCAGTGGCAGCTGAGAAAATCACAATCAATACAGATGGGTCTATAAACGTTCCGGTTCAGCCGATTATCCCCTTTATTGAAGGGGACGGCATTGGCCCCGATATATGGGCCGCAAGCCGGAAAGTAATTGATGCAGCCGTGTTGCGATCATATGATGGCAGCAGGCAGATTGCCTGGCTGGAGGTACTTGCAGGTGAAAAGGCCAAGGAGCGCACCGGAGAATGGCTGCCACAGGCCACCCTTGATGCCATCAGGGGGCATGTTGTGGCCATTAAGGGGCCGCTCACCACGCCGGTTGGTGAAGGCATCCGCAGCCTGAACGTTACCCTGCGCCAGGTGCTTGACCTCTATGCCTGCGTCCGACCAGTCAGGTATTACCAAGGTGTTGTCAGCCCGGTAAAAAATCCTGAGAAGGTTGACATGATTGTTTTCCGGGAAAATACAGAAGACGTCTATGCCGGCATAGAATGGCAGGCAGGAAGCCCGGAAGCCGAAAAAATTGTCAATTTTATCCGGAAGGAGATGAAGAAAGAAATCAGGCCCCAGTCAGGTATCGGCATCAAGCCCATCAGTGCCTTCGGTACAAAACGCCTGGTCCGCAAAGCTATACAGTATGCCATAGATCATGACAAGCCTTCTGTTACCCTGGTACACAAGGGGAATATCATGAAGTTTACCGAGGGGGCTTTCCGCAACTGGGGGTATGAACTCGCCAGGGAGGAGTTTGCTGACGTAACCGTTTCCGAACAGGAACTCTGGGACAAGTATGACGGCAAGCGGCCCACCGGCAAGATTGTTATCCTTGACCGCATTGCAGATGCCATGTTTCAACAGATCCTGCTGCGCCCCTCTGAGTACTCGGTTCTTGCCATGCCCAACCTGAACGGTGATTACATGTCTGATGCCCTGGCGGCCCAGGTCGGCGGCCTGGGAATGGCGCCGGGAGCCAATATAGGGGACGGCTATGCGGTATTTGAGGCAACCCATGGCACTGCACCAAAGTATGCGGGACTTGATAAAGTAAATCCTGGCTCTCTTCTGCTTTCAGGGGTGATGATGCTGGAATATCTCGGCTGGAATGAGCCTGTGGCGCTGGTCCAGGCTGCTCTTGAAAAGACAATTTCCGGCAAAATGGTGACCTATGATCTAGCCCGGCTCATGGAAAATGCCACTGAGCTGAAATGTTCCGCCTTTGCTGATGCCATAATCGGCAATATGGGATAGCCGTCATTCGCTTAGGATTCAAAGAGCTGGCTTTTGCCGCACGGGACATCCTGTTCCCCCTGCGTTGCCTGGCCTGCGGTGCAGGCCTGCAGGAGAGGCAGAAAATTTCTTACTGTGAAGAATGTGTGCAGGATGTGAGGCTGATTCATGAGCCGATCTGTACAGTCTGCGGCAGGCCATTCGATAAGGCTTACGGTGAAAACCACCTCTGCGGCAGCTGCCTCAGGAGAGGCTGGTATTTCAAGAGGGCGCGAGCGGTGGTACGGTATCAAGGATCCATTGCAGAAGCTGTCCGGTCATTCAAGTACAACGGCAGGATGCATGGCATTACAACATTTGCTGCCTTAACGCAGGAATATTTTCTGCATCAACCACGTCCGCAGCCGGATCTTATCCTGCCGGTGCCGCTTCATCCCAGACGGCTGCGCAGGAGGGGTTTCAACCAGGCCCTGCTGCTTGGCAGGAGACTTTTTCCTCAGGACAGGGACAAAATTGATCCCCATATACTGGAAAGGCAAACCCCGACCCTGCCCCAGACAGGTTTGAGCGCCAGTGAAAGGAGGAGGAACGTCAGGAATGCATTCAGGCTGCGGCATCCGGCAAAGATAAGAAATAAAAAAATCCTGCTTGTGGATGATGTTTTTACTACAGGGGCAACCGTGAATGAATGCGCCAGGGTCCTCTTGAAGAACAAGGCCGACGAGATAGAAGTGTTCACTTTTGCCCGGGCAGTCGTTGGACTATGATGTCAGAGTGGAGACATGGGGCAAATAATCCGGGAGTATTATTACCAAAAGGCATTACCAGCGAAATTCGGGGCCCGTTTTGCCCTGACAAGAAATTGAAGCTTTTCGTGATAAGTCCTTTCTTTTCGGAGCCATAGGTCGGCATGCCACAATGTGGCATATTCACTTCAGGGAAACTGTAAATTTCAGTTTTCAGGATTTTTTTAAAGAAAAAATAAAAAAATTAGATTTTGGGAGAAAAATGGAGAAAAGCGAAGGAATTGAGACCTAAATTTTATTAACAACTTTTGTAAAACCACACACTCTGTCCCTTAACCCCATATAATCTTAATACAAATCTAATATTTCCCGAAAAACATGAATTTTTGCGCAGTTAGCAGAATCATTTTCCGGAAATTGAGCAATAGAAAGGAATGTGAAATTGTTGAAAACCAACACGGTTGGCATACAAAAAATCAATGCAAATCGTCTTTGACGACCCTCCGAGTTTCTATTAAAAAAAATGCCGAAAGGAGATAAACTGAGTACGGGTTCAAAGCCATCACTTTTACTGATATCCGTCTCATTTCCTCTGTAGTAAAAACAACTTACAATTTAGTTTCATGCAACATGAAGCCCTGCAGTGGCTGAAGCAGATTTTTGGGCAAGAGTAGTGAATTTTATGTTTGGGATTCTTGGGGGGAACTTTCTCAATGCTTTGGAATGAGATTAAAGAAGTATTACGCCATAAACTTCCTGAAGCAGTTCAGAATTTGTGGATAGAACCATTATCATGCACGAAAGCTGACGATAGCAGGATTGACTTGGTTTGTCCTGATAAGTTTTTCTGCAGCTGGATAAAAGAGAACTACCTTCAGGCTATAAAGGAAAGTCTCGATGAGCTGGGAAAAAGTTCGGTGCAGATTCAATTCTCAGTTGCGGGTTCCTCGTTCCATGAGCAAACACTGCCTCTACTTGAGGGTTCCGACAACAGGGAGCAGCTTCGTCTCCCGGCCATCCCGCAGGTCCATTCCAACATAAAAGCTCTTCATCCCCGCTATACATTTGAAGAATTTATGGTCGGCGAATCAAACCTCCTGGCCCATTCCGCCTGCCAGGCCATTGCCAATGGGGATACATCTTTCGGTTCTTCTCTGTATATCAATGCAGGAGCGGGCCTGGGCAAAAGCCACCTCACACATGCAGTGGCGCACAGCATAGTCAGTAATTTTCCAGGGACACGGCTCTACTATCTCACAGCCCAGCAGTTTTCGGCTGAGATGGTTTCCCGCATCAGGTCGAACTCCATGGATGAGTTTAAGAATAAGTATCATAATTACTGCGATGTGCTGCTCATAGAGGATGTCCAGAGTTTAACCGGCAAGGCAAAGACCCAGGAGGAACTCAATGAACTCCTTGATGTCCTCATAAAATCAGGCAAACGCATAATCCTTACCGGTTCAGCCATCCCCCGTGAACTGACGAACATTGATGAGGGGTTCCGCTCCCGTATGTCTGCGGGCCTGATCTCAACCATCAATCCTCCTGATCTGCACACAAGCAGGCTGATCATCAAACGTAAGGCTGCAAACTGTAATCTTCTCCTGGATGAAGATTTGGTGGAATATCTGGCCCAGACCATCAGGGGGGATATCAGAAAACTCGAAAGTGCCATCGTAGGGCTGAAGGCAAAATCATCGCTGCTGAAGAGGGATCCGGATATTGCCATGGCCAAGGCGGTTGTGTCCGAGATAATCGGCAACAGCCAGGATCTGTCCGCGGAGTTTATCCGGGATTTCATAGCCCGTCAGTACAAGATCAGCATCCAGGACATACAGTCAAAATCCCGCAAGAAAACCATAGCTTTTCCACGCCAGGTCTCAATGTATCTGGCCCGAAAATATACGGAACAGGGATTGGCTGAAATAGGTAAGGCGTTCAACCGGGATCATTCCACGGTATTACATTCCGTCAGGGTGATTTCCGATGCAATGACAAGAAATGGCAGTATTCGGGGCCAGGTCGAGTTGCTGGCAAAGAAGCTGCAGAAATGATAACTCACAGGTATGCAGGGACAGGCAGGGTTCAGAAGCCAGGATTCGGGAAACAACAATATTTGCCTCCCGTAAACAGTTCATCGCCTGAGCTGTATCGTCTTTCAATATAACCTTGAAATAATCTTAGCGGTTTTCCCGGTAATTTCTGGCTTCTGAACCCTGCCTGTCCGTTTTTCAGAAATAAATCCCCTTAACTTCCGATTTCCCTTCAGCAGCACTCCCAGCCGCAACAGCTGCAGCCACCTCCCTGGCAGACTTGATCATGTCGTTGATCCCTATCCCCTCCCAGCCGAAACCACAGACATAGAGGCCCGGGTTATTTTCAACCATCCTCTTGCGCCAGGCCAGAAGTTTTGGGTAGCCGAGTTCCAGCTGGGGAATGCCATGATCAGACCGCAGTACTTTTGAAAAAACAGGCGGATCAGGCAGGTGAATAAGCTGGCGGAGGTCAGCATAGGTCTCGCGCACCAGCGCGGCATCTTCCAGCCCCAGCTTCTCAGGATGTCTCCTGCCGCCAACAAGGGCCTCAAGGAGCATATGGCCTTTCGGAGCACGGCCGGGAAACATATGGGTCGAGAAGAGTGCTCCCATGGCAAAGCGTTTCTCCTGTTCAGGGGCCAGGTAACCAAAGCCAAAGGGGATTTCAGCGGTTTCACCAAAACCCATGGCAACGGTAACTATTCTGGCCTCGGGTATCGCGTCTACAGGGGGGTTCTCTGCGTTAAGCCCGGAAGCATTTTGCAGAAGGGAAAGAGACTGGTTCACCGATAAAGCCAGCACGAGGGAAGCTGCCTGGTAAACATGATCAGGGGTCCTTACTTCCCAGCTGCCCTCCCGTTGGTGGATGCTTTCAACCCTGGTGGAGCAGCGCAGGTTTTTACCGGCAGCCAGCGCCTCGGGGAGTCTGCCCATGCCCTGGGGAAAACTGGTCATTGCTGGCAGTTTCTTTTTGGGCTCACTGGGCTCCCGTTGCTGCTGTTTCCTGGCCGCTTTTCTTTTCTGCAGGAACCCCCTGATGACAGAACCTTTTTCCAGTTCTATATTCCGTATGCCGGGGAAAACCGCATCAATACTCAGGCGGTTCAAGTCACCCGCATAGGTGCCGGTCAGGACGGCGTCAACAAATGGCAGCAGGCTTGATCCGAAACGGTAGGCAGCCCAGTCGGCGACAGTCTGTTCCTGCAGGCGCGGTTTTTTCCAAAGATCGGCCAGGACACGAAGCTTGGCCGGCAGTGAAACCAGGTTGGACCTGATAATCTTTTTCGGGTTCTGGGGGATGAGGTTCAGGCGGCCATTCAGGCATATGTAGCGGACAAATTCATCCAGGGGTGCCTTCTGGACCTCCTGATCCAAACCAGTGTCCGCAAGGAGTTCCCTGCTTGCTTCAGCATTATCAAGAAAACCGTGGGCCCCCCATTCCGCAAGAAAGCCGTCCTGGTGAAACGACTTGATGGCCCCGCCCGGAGCAGATGATTTTTCCAGTATGACAACATGTGTTTCCGGCAGGAATTTTTTCAGAAACTGGGCAACCGCAAGCCCTGAGAGGCCACCGCCAATAATAACTGTATCAAAATGATTTTCCATAATCCGTCAAAACCTTTTTTTATGAGAGGTGGAGTAAAGCGGAAAGCTTACCGTTTTGATAGAGGACCTCAATATAGCCTCCTTCTTTTACCATGCCAGGGTTAAGCACCAGAGTTCTACCGATATGATCCTCCCCCCGTGATTCATGGATGTGACCGGTGAGGCAGAGGAGAGGCTGCTTTTCCTCTATAAAGGACCTTACGGCTCTGCTGCCCACATGGTTCCCGTTCAAAAGCCGGTCGGTTCTGGTCTGCAGTGGGGGTGTATGGGAAACAAGGATGAAATCCTGCACCTCGCCCAGCCTGGCAAACCCGGAAACAAGAAAGGAGGCAAGTTCCTGCTCACTGAATTCAAACGGAGTTTGAAAAGGAGTATAATTGGAACCTCCCAGTCCCATTATACCTAATCCGTCAAGTATTCTCCCGGTACCGTGCAGGCTTATGCCTCTTTCTTCCAGGTAGCCGGCAACATCGGGCTGGTCAAGATTGCCGGCTACACCCAGTATGTTTCCATTTATGGAGTGCAGCTTGTCGAGCACTGCAGCTGCATCTCTCCTGCCCCCGAAATTGGTAATGTCTCCAGTGACGATGATGCAGTCGGCAGAGCGAATACCCGGAATGTTTTCGACAGCACCGGGGTTCATGTGAATATCCCCAAAACCAATGATTCTCATATGCAACTATTCTCTGGCGGCTACTCTTCGAAATAATTCTTTTAACCTTTCGGGGCCCATGCACCGGGGGAACGAATTCTTGACAGCGGGCGCATGATGATTATCATCTTTCCCGGAATAAAGGGTGAAAACGAAAATATAAAGATAATAGGAGGCAGTTAAATGGCCAAGAAAAAAACCATGACGGAAACAAAAGAATTCCAAGCGGAAGTAAAAAAACTGCTTGATATCGTCATTCATTCCCTCTACACCGAGCGGGACATATTTGTGCGTGAACTGATATCCAACGCAGCTGATGCCCTGGAAAAATTCAGACACCAGAGCCTTGCCGAGGAAAAGGTGTTTGACAGCCATATACCGCTCGAAATATCAATTGACGTAGATGACAAGAACCACACATTGACCATAACTGATACCGGCATAGGCATGACCCGGGAAGAGCTTGAAGCAAACCTCGGGACCATAGCCCATTCAGGATCATCAACCTTCCTTGCCGACCTGGCCGAAGCGGCTAAAAAGGACGTCAGCCTGATCGGCCAGTTCGGCGTTGGCTTTTATTCAGCCTTTATGGCAGGCAGCAGAGTACGGGTCCTTTCCCGCTCGTATATTCCCGACGCCGAGGGGTATGAATGGTCCTCTGACGGCAGTGGCAGCTATACCCTCACCCCTGAAAAAGGCCTCCGGCGCGGCAGCAAGATAATTATTGAGCTCAAGGATGACGCCCACGAGTTTGCCAATGAAGACAAGATCAGGCAGATCATCAAGCAGTATTCCAACTTTGTCCCCTTCCCAATTAAGATCAAGGGGGAAAAGGTCAATACGGTGCAGGCGCTCTGGACCAGGAACAAGAATGAGATTAAGGAGGAGGAATATGCAGAGTTTTACAAGTTTATCGGCAACGCCTTTGACGACCCGCTCTTCCGCCTGCACTTTACCGCTGATGCACCACTGGCAATAAATGCCCTGCTGTTCGTGCCCAGGGAAAACTTTGAGAGACTTGGTTTTGGCCGTATGAAATCCGGGGTCAATCTTTACTGCCAGAAAGTCCTCATTGAACAGCACAGCGACAATATCCTGCCGGAATGGCTGCGGTTTTTAAAAGGGGTTGTTGACAGTGAAGATCTGCCTTTGAATATTTCACGCCAGGCCCTGCAGGATTCCGCCCTCGTGGCAAAACTGAAGCAGGTTCTTACCAGGCGTTTTCTCAAGTTCCTCGACGAGATGGCAAGGGAAGATGCAGAAAAATTTAATGAGTTCTTCGGTGAGTTCGGCATTTACCTTAAAGAAGGGGCAACCATGGATTATGCCTTCCGGGAAGAGATTGCCAAACTGCTTCGATTCGAGTCTTCAAAATCAGAACCGGGAAAGCTGATTTCCCTGTCCGAATATGTTGAGCGCATGGTTGAAGGCCAGAAAGATATCTATTACATCAACAGCCCATCCAGGACCGCAGCAGAATCAGGACCATATGTAGAAGCCTTCAGGAAAAGGGATATTGAGATCATTTATACCCTGGAGCCGATTGATGATTTTGTTATGAGCCACCTCAATGAATTTGATGGGAAAAAACTGGTTTCAGCCGATAGGGCCGACCTCGACCTCTCCGATATTAAGACACCGGAGGACACGGAAGAGAAGGCGGGCGAAACTTCCCTGGAGCCCGAGGTGGTCAAATCCTTGATCGGCTGGATCAAGGAAGCCCTGGGCGGTCGGGTCAAAGAGGTTATCGGTTCAAAACGGCTGGTGGACAGCCCGGCAATTATCGTCAACCCCGATGGCTTTATGACAAGCACCATGGAACGGGTGATGCAGGCGGCCAGACTTGAGAAGGGAGAACCGCTCCAGGAAATGGGCAGTAAGAACCTTGAGATAAACCCAGGACATCCGCTTATCAGGCAGTTATCCCTCCTGCGGGGCACTGATGAAACTTTTGCCAGGGAAGTTATAGAACAGATATTTGACAATGCCCTTATCCAGGCAGGTCTTATGGTTGATCCCAGGAAAATGGTGGAGCGGAGCTATAAGATTCTTGAACGCGTCACGAAAGGGTGAGCCTGAAAAGCTTTTACATATTTATTGAAAAAGGGGGATGATCAGTATATCCTTCCCTGGCGTGCAGGTTTTTTGGCGCAAACGCCAGGCAGGGGTTTGCTTCTGCTGTTTGAGCCGGCGGAAATATAAGCGTGGAGAATTGGGATGTATAAGAACTGGTTTGCGACAGCACTTGCCCTATGTCTGGTATTCATGTCTGGCATATCGGGATGTGCAAAGAAAAACGTGAGACATCTTGCATCTGATGTCTGTCTTGTGGCCCCGGAAAAAACAACAAAACAGGAAGTCTTTAATTATCTGGGACAGCCGGATGAGGAATATAAAACAGCTGACGGCAATACACTCTGGGTCTACTACGAGGTGAAGAAATCCATGCTGCGCGAGACTCCGTATATCGGAGAAAAGATCGGCGAAAAAGCATATGAGGTCGTGAAAGTCTCTTTTGTCGGAGATATAGTGCAATCCGTAGTCTACAGGGCCATGGACGAGGAGGATTTCAAAGAGGGTGGATTAGGCGAGTGAGCATACTTGCATCCGACT
>Ga0209536_100014895_pt1 | contig 11133 bp, 9 predicted proteins | sample DeeMarSeWOR28_12_FD_187461 | JGI IMG/M metagenome (GOLD analysis project Ga0209536, IMG submission 187461) | Marine sediment microbial communities from White Oak River estuary, North Carolina - WOR-2-8_12 (SPAdes) (version 2) | ecosystem: Environmental > Aquatic > Marine > Intertidal zone >... | reverse complement strand
GTGCCAAACCGGCTGCAACCGCAATGCCGTGGAAGATTACGTCGGCATCAACGCCGTCGAACAGTTCATCGGCGACTATGCGCTGGCCAATAATCTCAAATTTCAGGCTGGACCGGATACCGGAAAGAAAGTCGCCATCATCGGCGGTGGCCCGGCCGGACTCGCAGCCGCGTATCAACTGCGCCGCAAGGGTCACGGTGTCACGGTGTTCGACGATCACGACGAACTTGGCGGCATGGCCAAGTACGGCGTACCTGGCTACCGTCTGCCACGCGAGTCGCTGAACGGCGAGATGGACCGCATCGTCGCCATGGGTGTCGAAGTGAAGCTCAAGACGCGCGTCGGCAAAGACGTTGCCTTGAAAGACATCGAATCCAAATACGACGCAGTACTGTTCGCCATCGGCTGCAAGGCCGGCCGCATGCTGCCAGTCGAGGGCGGCACTGCCTCCAACTGCATCAGTGGCGTGGCGTTCCTCGAGGCCTTCAACCAGGGCCGCTTGAAGTCCGTATCCGGCCGCGTCGTGGTAATTGGTGGTGGCGACACCTCGATCGACGTTGCGTCGGTCGCGCGCCGCCTCGGTTACATCAAAGACATGAAGGAAGAAGAACGTCCCGAGAACGTGGTGCTCGGCTATATCGCGCACGACGTAGCCCGGACAGCCAAGAAAGACGGCGCCGAGGTCATACTGATCTCGCGTCAGCCGCTGGAAAAAATGAACGCCGCCAAGCACGAGCTCGACGACGCGCAGCGCGAAGGCATTTCAATTCAGGGCGCGCTCTCGCCGGTCAAGGTGATTCTCGATGACAAAGGCCGCGCCAAGGCGCTGCGCGTGGTGAAGCTCGACTACGCGAGCGGCAAGCCGGTCGAGGTGCCAGGCAGCGAGATGGATCTGGAAGCCGATCTGATCGTGTCTGCCATCGGCCAGGCCGGTAACTTCGAGGGGCTCGATGGCTTCGATAATGGCAAGGGTCTGATCAATGCCGACAAGTTCTACCAGGTTCCTGGCAAGCAGGGTTTCTTCGTGTGCGGCGACATCATTCGTCCGCACCTGCTCACCACAGTTATCGGCCAGGGATCCATCGCTGCCGACAGCATTGATCATTACCTGAAAAAACAAGACTTCAGCAAACGCCCGAAGGTGGACGTGCATCACTTCAGTCTGCTGGCCAAACTGCAGGAATCCGGTCTGTCGCCGGAACCGTTTAAACCGTCTGAGGCCGAGGGCCCACGCCCGATTGACCAGGGCTTGCGCGGTACATCCGAGCACGGCAAGGCGGTGGGTGGTTTTGCAGTGCACAACTATGAGGACCGCGGCGATGCCGAGATCTGCCACTCCGACGAGCTATTTCTCGGGCACTTCCCGTTCGTCGAGCGCATCAAGCGCACCGAAAAGGTGCCGAGTGCCACCGAGGTGCTGGGTCATTTCGAGGAACGCATGATCGGCCTGGATGAAAAACAGACCGTGGATGAAGCCAAGCGCTGCATGAGCTGTGGCATGTGCTTTGAGTGCGACAACTGCGTGATCTACTGTCCGCAGACAGCAGTCAAGCGTACGCCGAAGGCCGAGGCCACCATGGGCCGTTACGTTTACACCGACTACGACCTGTGCATCGGCTGCCACATCTGCGCAGATGTTTGCCCAACCGGGTATATCAAGATGGGCATGGGCGACCATTAATCTACGAGGCCACACTGACGTCATGCGCACCGTGAACCTGCTCCGTATCCTGACCAGTCTCGTGCTGGCCACCGGGCTGGCCTTGGCCTCCTTCTCGTCTCTCGCGCACGAGAAAGAGGCACATGCGACAGGTAAATCCGGGCGTGTTCCCATGCCGGTTCTGAATATCAATACCGACAAGGGCGACAAGTGCGTGCAGCCAGAAGACATCATGCGCCGGGACCACATGAAGTTCATTCTGCACCAGCGCGACAAAACGATGCATGAGGGCATTCGCACCACACAGTACAGTCTGAAAAACTGCATCGACTGCCATGCGGACGTGAAAACCGGGAGTGTGCTGGGCAAGGATGGCTTCTGTGAAAGCTGCCATCGTTACGCCGCTGTGCAACTCGATTGTTTTGAGTGCCACTCCGCGCTGCGTGATGCCAGTGTCCTGAAAAATGGTGCCGCCACGGCGCCGCCTTCAGCGGTGCGCGCCCTGAATGTCTCGCAAAAGAAGGCCAGTGAACCGGCCAAGGGCATGAAACCATGAGCATGAACCGCCGACAGTTTCTGGGTTTGAGCGGTGCGGCCGTCGCGGCGGCGACACTTGCGCCGGGCCTGCGACTTATTGAACTCGCGCAGGCACGTTCACCGGAAGAGGCGACCACCTCCCTGCACCGCTGGGGTCTGCTCATCGATTCCAGCAAGTGCGCGGATGGCTGCACGTCCTGCGTCAGTGCCTGTGCCGACGAAAACGGCATACAGAGTCATAGCCGCCCGGCAACCGATGCGCAGTGGATTCGCAAGGTCACACTCAAGGACAAGCAGTCTGGCCATGTCCAGACCCTGCCACTCATGTGCCAGCATTGTGCGGAACCACCGTGCGTGGACGTCTGCCCGACAGGTGCCTCTTTCAAGCGCGCCGATGGCATTGTGTTGGTAGACAAGCACATCTGCATTGGCTGTCGCTATTGCATGATGGCCTGTCCCTACAAGGCACGCTCGTTCATCCACGAGGTCACCACTGGTCAGAAGGCGCACGCGCCGCGCGGCAAAGGGACGGTTGAATCTTGCACGCTGTGCGTACACAAAGTAGACCGCGGCGACGGCAGCACTGCCTGTGCCGACGCCTGTAAAAAGGAAGGCCATCAGGCTATATTGTTCGGCGACCTGAAGGACCCTGCCAGTGAGATCAGCAAGCGTCTCGCGAGCCAGCCGTCCACACAACTGCGCGCCGATCTCAAACTCAACACCGGTGTCCGTTACCAGGGCATCTGAGAACCACCGAACCACTATGGCACACGTTCAATACTTGAAGATCGAAGGCCGCAGCATCGGGTTCCTTGCCCTGCTCGCCCTGTTGGGTGCCTTGATAGCCGCTGGCCTTGGTTCTGCCTTGTACATGGAACACAACGGCCACTGGGTCACGGGCATGAACAACCAGGTGATCTGGGGCATTCCGCATGTATTCGCAGTGTTCCTGATTGTCGCCGCGTCAGGCGCGCTCAACGTTGCCTCGATCGCATCGGTGTTCAACCGTCAGCTGTACAAGCCGCTCGCACGCCTCTCCGGCTTGCTCGCCATTACTCTGCTGGCCGGCGGTCTCGCCGTGTTGGTGCTCGATCTCGGCCGGCCAGAGCGTTTGATCGTGGCCATGAGCTATTACAACTTCAAGTCTATATTTGCCTGGAACATCTTCCTGTACACCGGCTTCTTTGCCATTGTCGCCGTCTATCTGTGGATGATGTTCGAACGGCGTTTCAATGACTACACGAAGTCCGTCGGCATGCTGGCGTTCCTGTGGCGCCTGACCCTGACCACCGGTACTGGCTCGATCTTCGGTTTTCTGGTTGCGCGTGATGCGTATGACAGCGCCTTGTACGCGCCGATGTTCATCATCATGTCGTTTGCCTATGGACTGGCAATATTCGTGCTTGTGCTGTTTGCCGCGACGCGCTGGACCGGACGGCCACTCGGCGATGTGATGGTAGCGCGCCTCAAAAACCTTCTTGGCGTGTTCGTGGCAAGTGTCCTGTACTTCGTAGTGGCATACCACCTCACCAATCTTTATATGACCGGCAAGCACGATGTGGAACGTTTCATTCTACTCGATGGCGGTGTCTACACGCGCCTGTTCTGGATCGGACAGATATTGATTGGTGGCGTGATACCACTGGTGCTGCTGTACTCGAAACTTGGCCGCTCGCGCGCCATGATTGCGCTTGCCGCGATTCTGGTTGTCGTCGGCGGGTTGGCACAGATGTATGTCACCATTGTCGGCGGACAGGCTTTCCCCATATCGCTGTTCCCCGGCAAGGAAATCATTAACAGCAGCTTCTATGATGGCGTCGTTGGAAAGTACACGCCAAGTCTGCCGGAATTATTGCTCGGTATCGGCGGCATTGGTCTTGCGCTCGGCATGACCACATTTGCTATCAAGGTGCTACCGTTTCTGCCACAGAGCCTGGCAGACGCCGACGTCGACCCGCATCACAAGGCCGCGTGAGTGCGTGTCCCGGGTCGTGTGTCGGGTGACCGACGCACAGCCACTCGCGACACTTAACCGGCGACGCGCAACTGTTTCATGAATCGCCTGCTCATCTCTGCTGCCCACAAGTCTTCGGGAAAAACCACGCTGTCCATTGGCTTGTGCGCCGCGCTTGCGCAGCGCCAGCTGAAGGTTCAGCCGTTTAAAAAAGGCCCTGATTACATCGACCCGATGTGGCTTAGCATCGCCAGCGGACGGCCCTGCCACAACCTCGATTTCTTCCTCATGCCGAATGAGGAGATTCTCTCAACTTTTGTTGAGTATTCTCACGTAACCGATATCGCAGTCATCGAAGGCAATAAGGGCCTGTACGACGGTCTCGACCTGGATGGCAGCAACAGCAATGCCGCGCTCGCAAAACTGCTCGCAGCACCCGTGATCCTTGTCATTGATGCGCGTGGCATGACGCGCGGGGTAGCGCCATTAATCCTCGGCTACCAGGCCTTCGACCGTGATATCCGGATTGCCGGCGTCATCCTGAATCAACTGGGAGGCGCGCGCCATGAGCGCAAATTGCGTGCCGTCATCGAGCACTATACCGATGTTCCTGTAGTTGGCGCCGTCCACCATGACGACCGACTCGCGATTATTGAACGCCACCTTGGGCTGATGCCGAGCAACGAATCGAGTGGTGCTCGCGCCAAGATCGATGTCATTGCATCAGCTATCTCAAACCAGGTAGATCTGGCCAGATTGATAGCGATCTCCGCCTCAGCACCGGCACTGCCAGTTCCGGCAGTTCTTGATGATTCACCCACCCTTGCCGCTGTTGCGCATGGGAAAGAGGTCCCGGAGAAAAGCGCTATCAAGCTTGGTATTGCACGTGATGCGGCATTCGCCTTCTACTATCCGGATGACCTCGATGCCCTGCGACGGCATGGCGCTGAACTGGTGTATTTCGATACTCTCACGGATCCACATTTACCAGAGGTAGATGCGTTGTTCATCGGCGGTGGTTTCCCCGAAGTGCACATGCAGGCGCTCGAGGCCAACCGCAGTCTGCGTGAGGAAATTCTTCAGGCTATTGAGTCCGGGCTGCCGGTGTATGCGGAATGTGGCGGACTCATGTACCTCAGCCGCAGTCTCCGTTGGCAAGCTTCACAATGTGATATGGTCGGTGCCATACCGGCTGACACCGTGATGCACGAGCGCCCGCAGGGTCGCGGTTACGTGAAATTGCGCGAAACTGGCAAGTCTCCCTGGCCACGCACCACAGATTCCGTGGTTGAAATTCGCGCACATGAATTCCATTATTCTACATTAGAGAATGTGCCCAGTAATCTTGAGTACGCCTACGACGTGACACGCGGTACAGGTATCGATGGTCAGCATGACGGTATCGTGTACCGTAATGTGCTGGCCTGTTATACGCATATGCGCGACGTCGGCAATAATCACTGGACAGCCCGATTTGTCGACTTCATCCGGCGTCATCGGGCCGCACATCAAGCAAGACCAGCTGTCGATATGATCAAGACCGTACATCCAAAAAAGGAACCGCAGCAATGATTACGATTACTCCCCAGGCCGCGAAACAGATACGCAAGGCTTCCGAGTTAGCTGACTCGGAAGACATGTACCTGCGTCTTGCCGCCAAGCGCGAAGATGACGGTAACATTGAGTATGCCATGGGTTTTGATGATATGGGCGGCCAGGATCAAATCTACACCTCGGAGGGAATCGATGTGCTGATCTCCGAATCCTGCAAGGAACTGCTGCGCGGTGCAACCGTCGATTACGTTGAAATAAGCGCCGGACAGCATGAGTTCATATTTTTAAACCCAAACGACTCACGTCATCAGGCTCCAAAACCGCAAGGCTCTTGACCTTCAATTCCTGTCTTTCCGCCTGTGATAACAGATATCCAGAAATGTGCAGAAGAAGATCACCCGCGCCGCGTTTGATGACGTCTCATATCACAATATTTGCTATCATGTCCTGACCCGATGCTGATACGCGGTCTTTCTGTTGCAGGGCTATGATTCATGCTGTTCCGGCGTAACCATCAGACTAACCAGCTTTCCTACTGGCGACAGCTAAAGGAGAAATTGGGCAGTGTGTCGAGCATGTCCGCCGACGAGGCACCCACATTCAGAAAGCTTTTCCTGTGGCCGTCTCTATCCATCCTCGCAATGCTTGTGCTGACGGCGTCTAGTATTGTGATTGCGCTGATAGCTCCGAACCAACAAGCGGCTTATGTCCTTTTTCCCTTACTTTTTGCCGGAATCGGCATTGTGGCACTACTCACGCTACTATTGCGTCTGCGCGCCTACTTGCTCAAACCAATCTCGCAATTGCGAAAATGGGCTTCACGCGTACACAGTGGCCGCTATACGACACGCATCCCTGAAGACATACAGGGTGGTTTTTCGCAGCTTGCCCACGACCTGAACGATCTGGGCGACGAGCTGCGTTCACTGAATCTCGAAATGGCTGCGCGCGTCCGGCGCGATACCCAGCATTTGGCGCGCAAGACCCGATCGCTGGAGATTCTCTACGATGTTGCCTCAAGTCTGAGCAAATCACGTACGCTTGAGGAAACGCTGGAGAACTTTCTCGATACCTTTGTGCAACTTTTTGACGCACGCGCCGCTATGGTACGACTCGTTACCGAGAACGATCAGTTACGACTCGTTGCCAGCCGAGGCTTAGATCTGGAAGTCGTTGATCGCGAGAAACTCATGCCGCTTAACCTGTGCCTGTGTGGACAAACTGCTGCAGGCGGCGCGGTGCGTATCCAGAAAGGTGCTACGGCTTGCGCATCGGTCCTGGGTATGCCACTACTCAAGGATGATTACCATGAGCTCGTGGCCGTGCCAATCCAGTATCACGATATAACACTCGGTGTGTATAACCTGGTCCTGGATAAGCCGGTATCAGACTTTGGAGACGATCTCAGCGATCTGTTGACCAGTATTGGCCGGCATCTTGGTATGGCCGTAGAAAAGGCGCGCCTCGATGATGACACTCGCCGCCTCGCCATAATTGAGGAACGTAACACTATCGGTAACGAATTACACGACTCGCTGGCACAATCGCTGGTAAGCATGCGGTTGCACGTAAAACTGCTTGGTGAAATGCTTTACCGGAAAGATGTTTACAATGCCCAGTACGAGGTACGCCGTCTGCACACAGCTCTTGAGGAGGCGCACACCAGCTTGCGCGAATTGCTCGCCAATTTCCGTTCACGCATGGATGAACGTGGTCTGGTACCGGCCATCGAGGAAATGGTCATGCGTTTCGAGGAAGAAACCGGGATCGCCACGTACTTTCAGAATGAATGTGGCGAGGTTATTTTGGCTCCTTCGCAGGAAATCCAGGTGTTTCGCATTATCCAGGAGGCGCTCGCGAATGTGCGCAAGCACAGTGATGCCCATACTGCGCGCATCATGTTGCGCAACGAAGGCGGTGAAACCTACCATCTTTTGATTGAAGATGATGGCCTCGGTATGACGCCGGTCTCTTCAACGGTACGTGGTGAACACGTCGGCATTACCATCATGCGCGAACGTGCTGACCGGCTCGCTGGCACACTTCAGATTGAAAGCGAAACTGGAGAAGGTACGCGCGTGAGCTTGCTGTTCTCGGCTTCGTCAACCGCCCTGCCACAAGATGCCTGGAGACATTAGTTGCGTGTACTATTGATTGACGACCACACCTTGGTGCGCAAGGGGCTGGAGCAGCTTCTTCAAAGTCGCGGGGTGGAAATCGTAGCTTCAGTCGGCAGCGGTGCCGAAGGTATTGCTCAGGCGCACGCTCTCAAACCGGACATTGTGTTGTTAGACATGAAAATGCCGGAAATGAGCGGGACTGAAACTCTCAAGAAACTGCGCGCCGCTGGCATTACGTCGCCCATCTTGATGCTGACCATGAGCCGCGATGAGCAGGACCTGCAAGCGGCACTGCGAAACGGCGCGCAGGGTTACCTGCTCAAAGATATGGATCCAGAGGACTTGGTGCCAGCGCTGCAGGATGCACTCCAGGGCAAGAATGTTGTCGCAAAGGAGTTAATCGGTTCACTGACACGCCTTGTGCAAGGGCAAACCGGCCGTAATGCCGCCAAGACAAGTACCGCGGGTCTGCTCGACGATCTTACACCACGAGAACTGGAAATCCTGCGACATGTGGCCGAGGGCGAGAGCAACAAAGCTATCGGTCGCGCGCTCGAGATCACGGATGGTACTGTCAAACTGCATGTGAAATCCATTCTGCGCAAACTCGGTATGCGTTCGCGCGTAGAGGCGGCGGTGCTGGCTGTGGAACACGGCCTGGGCCGGAAGAAAGCCGGCAGCTGACTCACTCCGACGCAACAGGAGATGGCTGAAACCAGCTAAGTTTTTTGTGCAACTGCACCACCTCGCCGACAATAATGAGCGTAGGTGGCTTGATTTCCTCCCTTTGCACCAGCTCCGGAAGCTTTTCAATGGTTGTCACAAACACACGTTGATTCGGCGTGGTGCCCTGCTGGACTAATGCCACTGGTGTAGTTGCCGACATACCTTGGCTTGTGAGCCCCTCACAGATCGCCGGAACACCGTGCAGACCCATGTAGAACACCACTGTTTGATTTGGCTGCGCGAGTGCCTTCCAGTTGAGGTTCACCGTACCGTCCTGTAAATGACCAGTGACAAACACCACTGCCTGCGAGTAATCACGATGGGTGAGTGGAATTCCTGAATAAGACGCGCAGCCGGAAGCCGCGGTAATGCCCGGCACCACCTGAAATGGTATACCTTCTGCGGCCAGAGTCTCGATCTCCTCGCCACCACGCCCGAATATGAATGGATCGCCACCTTTCAGGCGCAGCACGCGCTTCCCCTCTTTTGCCAGGCGCACCAATAGCTGATTGATGTCTTCCTGCGGAATCGCGTGGTTGTCGCGCTCCTTGCCAGCATAGAGCTTCTCGGCATCGCGCCGTACCAGTTCCAGCACCTGCTTTGAAACCAGCCGGTCGTACACGACCACATCAGCCTGCTGCATCAGGCGCAAGGCGCGGAATGTGAGCAGATCCGGGTCACCTGGCCCGGCACCAACCAGATACACTTCGCCTTGCTCAACACCACTCTGCGTGCTGGCGAGTTGCTTTTCGAGCGCTACACGCGCTTCATCGTCACGCCCGGCGTACACCATTTCGGCCACTGAGCCTTGCAATACACGTTCCCAGAACACACGACGATCCGTTCCCGGGGCAAATCGCGCTTTGACCTTTTCCCGGAATGCGCCGACCAACGTGGCAAGCCGCCCATACGAGGCCGGGACGAGCGACTCCAGTCTGGCTCGCAACAAACGCGCCAGGACAGGCGATTCACCGCCACTCGAAACGGCCACTATCACTGGCGAACGATCTATGATTGCCGGCATGATGAATGTACACAACTCCGGTCGATCCACCACATTCACCGGAATATTCAGTCGCTGCGCCACATCGGCGACGATACGATTAACCGCCTCATCATCGGTAGCCGCAATCACGACACGTTGGCCACCTACATACTTGTCATTGAATGTTGTGTGGATATGTGTGATTTTTCCGGCTTTTATTAATTTAGTCAGCGCCGGGCACAGATCAGGGGCAATTACAGTGATATTTGCTTGGGCCCTGAGCAGTAGCTCAACCTTGCGTGCCGCCACGTCACCACCACCAACCACAAGACAAGGCTGGCCGTGAACATCCAGAAAAATGGGGAGAAATTTCATCCGGGGAATTCGTAGGATAATTTATCTATATAATACAGTGTATTACGGATACAATATTAACTATATTCTATCTTGAAAACAACAAAAACTCTCTGTGTGGCATCGCCAAAAATGGCGGAGAGGGAGGGATTCGAACCCCCGGAAGGTTGCCCTTCAACGGTTTTCAAGACCGCCGCCTTAAACCGCTCGGCCACCTCTCCGGTAGCCTGTAAGGATACCTGAGGCACTCAGGGCAGGCCAGTTGAACCGTTGCGCCTGATAGTTGTCTTGAGTAGAGTAATCCGAGTATTTCTTCTTCTGCTAACGAGGAGCGCTTCATAATTATGGCCGAGAATCACCAGGTACTCTCCAGACCGCTTGAATCTACGCTGGCGACCAACAGCGTCATCCGAAACACCTATATCCTGCTATCGCTCACACTGCTGTTCAGCGCGCTGACGGCGGGCATCGCCATGGCCACCAATGCCACGATGTTGAATGTATGGCTGGTTCTGGGCGGTTACTTTGGGCTGCTGTTTCTCACAAACATGCTGCGCAATAGCGCATGGGGACTGCTGTCAGTGTTCGCGCTGACCGGTTTCATGGGCTACACACTCGGTCCCCTGCTCAATGCCTATATCGGTCACTATGCAAATGGCGCCCAGTTGGTGGCCTATGCTCTCGGTGGCACTGGTGTCATTTTCATCGGCCTGTCCGCTTACGCGCTTACGACGCGCAAGGACTTCAGTTTCATGGGCGGTTTCCTGTTGGCCGGCATTCTCATCGCCTTCCTCGCCGGCATCGCCAACATATTCTTCGCCATGCCTGGGCTGGCCCTTGCTGTTTCGACCATGTTCATGCTGCTCATGTGCGGGCTGATCCTGTACGAAACCAGCAACTTGGTGCACGGTGGCGAGACGAATTACATCATGGCCACCGTTACGCTGTATGTCAGCATCTATAACCTCTTCACGAGCTTGTTGCATATTCTTGGCGTATTCGGCGGCGACGATTGATTGGTGTTCTCAGGTCAGTAAGGCAAAAGGCCCCGTATGGGGCCTTTTTCTTTTTCAATCCACACGATCAGCCTTGATTAAAGGATGATCATTGTCATCAAAACGAACCTGTAGTTTCCTGCTGTCCCACACGCGATGGGTTTCCTTTGGCGTTAAGCCGGAGACAGCAGCGATCTCAGCAAGGCTTACCGGATCAGGTTGCTGTGTACGCTTCTCATGTCTGCCAT
>Ga0209536_100014894_pt1 | contig 11133 bp, 8 predicted proteins | sample DeeMarSeWOR28_12_FD_187461 | JGI IMG/M metagenome (GOLD analysis project Ga0209536, IMG submission 187461) | Marine sediment microbial communities from White Oak River estuary, North Carolina - WOR-2-8_12 (SPAdes) (version 2) | ecosystem: Environmental > Aquatic > Marine > Intertidal zone >... | reverse complement strand
GACAAGTTTCCGGCGTCATTCCGCGCCGCGCGGCAGAACAACCCGTTCTTGGGTTGGCGCGCCATCCGAGTCTGTCTCGATCAGCCGGACATCCTGCGCACTCAGATTCGAGCGCTGTTGCGGGCCCGCGCAACATCCGACGTCCGTCTCATGCTGCCGCTGGTGACGCAAGTTGAGGAGGTGATCCGCACTCGGGAGATTCTGGAAGAGTCGATCGTCGCACTCCAGAAGCTCGGCATCCCGATCGGAGCCGACCTGCCAGTAGGCGTGATGATCGAAACACCGGCTGCCGCGATGATGGTCGAGCAGTTGGCCGAGCGCAGCGATTTCCTGAGTGTCGGGACCAACGATCTGACGCAGTACACACTCGCGGTGGACCGCGGTAACGCGCGGCTGGCCGACAGGTTCACGCCGTTACACCCTGCTGTAGTGAGACTGCTAAAGAGAATCGTGGATTGCGGAGTTTGTCGTGGGATCGACGTGAGTGTGTGTGGCGAGATGGCTTCAGAGCCGTTGTCCACCTTATTGCTGCTGGGACTGGGTTACCGGGTCCTGAGTGCATCGCCGGGAGCCCTGCCGCTACTGCGCTGGATCGTGCGCCAGATCGACATATCCGCAGCACAAATGGCGGCTGCGCAGGGCACGGAGGCAGCTACGACAGCCGAGGTCCTGCGCGTTCTCTCGGAGCACATGGGACAATACGTCGACTTGGATCTGCTCGAGGCCGGCCGGTTGCCTGTGGCATGAGTCCTGCTAACTTCCACAGCTTAGGCCAAACTAGCGAGATCCAATGAGCGCGCACCGACATCTCTTCTCTTCGGAATCAGTGACCGAAGGCCATCCTGACAAGATCGCGGACCAGATCTCCGATGGTATTCTCGACGCAATCCTGGCAGTCGACCCCAACGGCCGGGTTGCCTGTGAGACATTGGTCACCACCGGCATGGTGGTGTTGGCCGGAGAGATCACTACCACCGCCCAGTTCGACGTGCCCAGGGTGGTGCGCAGGACGATCGAGGGTATCGGCTATACCGACGGTGCCTATGGCTTCGACGCCAATACGTGTGCAGTACTCACTTCGTTGGATGCGCAGTCGAGCGATATAGCTCAGGGAGTGGACACCGGCGGAGCAGGCGATCAAGGTATGATGTTCGGCTATGCGACCGACGAGACCGAGGAGCTGATGCCGGCGCCGATCATGTTGGCGCACGGCCTGACACAGCGGCTGGCGGCCGTACGCAAGGCAGGCGAGTTGGACTGGCTGAGGCCCGACGGCAAGAGCCAAGTCGCTGTCGAGTATGTCGACAACCGGCCGGTCGCGGTCAAGGCGGTCGTCCTTTCCACGCAGCATGCGGATAGTGTGTCGAACGACGACTTGCACGAGGGAGTCACGGACAAGGTCATCAATCCGATCCTAGCGCAGTCCCGGCTGGATGTGAGCGACGTTACGCTCCACATCAACCCGACCGGCAGGTTCGTCGATGGGGGTCCCAAGGGTGACGCGGGGCTCACCGGTCGCAAGATCATAGTAGATACATATGGTGGCGCGGGACGTCACGGCGGCGGCGCATTTAGTGGCAAGGATCCAACCAAGGTCGATCGATCTGCGACCTACGCTGCGCGTTGGGTCGCCAAGAACATCGTGGCGAGCGGGCTCGCCCGGCGCTGTGAAGTCCAGCTGGCTTACGCGATCGGAGTCGCGCAGCCGGTGTCCATCATGGTCGATACCTTTGGCACTGGCGAAGCGTCGGATGAGGCTCTGCAACGGGCGGTTCGCACCGTGTTCGATCTGACTCCGCAAGGGATCATTGCCGCTCTGCAACTCAGGAAGCCGATCTACCAGAAGACGGCGGCGTACGGTCACTTCGGGAGAACGCCTTGTGATCTGGAGGTTCAGGGTGCCAAGGTCAGATGCTTCACTTGGGAGCAACCAGACCGTGCGGCGGATCTGCGAGATGCCGTACGCAGCGCTGCCTGACGAGGGCGCGGCAGGCGTTCTCGATTTTGCACAACACTCTATGGTAAGGAAACGATGACGACAGTGGCTGCCGAGAAGAAGCGAGCTGCGCAGCGCGGCGTGGAACACGAGGTCAAAGACATCAATTTGGCCGACTGGGGCCGCCGTGAGATCGGGCTTGCGGAACACGAGATGCCAGGACTCATGGCCCTGCGGCGGCAACATGGCGGCGACAAGCCGCTAGCCGGAGCCAAGATCATGGGTAGTCTGCACATGACGGTGCAGACAGCGGTATTGATAGAGACGCTGCAACAACTCGGTGCCGACGTGCGCTGGGTGAGCTGCAACATCTTCTCTACGCAAGACCACGCCGCTGCTGCCGCGGTCGTGGGCCCCCAGGGAACCGTGGCGGAACCCAGTGGTTCGTCGGTGTTCGCCTGGAAAGGTGAAACGCTCGAGGAGTACTGGCGCTGCACCGCGCGGGCACTGATCTGGCCCGATGGTTCCGGACCCGACCTGATAGTCGATGACGGCGGCGACGCAACGCTGTTGGTGCACAAGGGAGTCGAGTTCGAGAAGGCGGGTGCGGTACCGCAGTTCGATCCGGCGACGGAGCCCGAAGAGTGGGGTGTAATCCTCGAACGATTGCGTATCGAGCAGCGTGACAACCCGGGCAAGTGGACCCGTCTCGCGCAGCACATTCGCGGAGTGAGCGAGGAGACGACCACCGGAGTGCACCGGCTCTATCAAATGGAGCAAGATGGCACGCTGCTGTTCCCCGCCATCAACGTCAACGACTCCGTCACGAAGAGCAAGTTCGACAACATTTATGGCTGCAGGCATTCGGTGATCGACGGCTTGAACCGTGCTAGCGACGTCATGATCGGCGGCAAGGTTGCCGTGGTTTGTGGTTACGGCGAGGTGGGCAAGGGTTGCGCTCAAGCGCTGCGAGGTCAGGGATGCAGGGTCATAGTGACTGAGATCGATCCCATACTCGCGTTGCAGGCCGCAATGGAGGGATACGAGGTCAAGACCGTAGAAGATGTGGTCGAATACGCCGACATCTTCATCACGGCGACAGGCAATTACCACGTCATCACGGCAGAGCACATGGCCCGGATGAAGAACAAGGCCATAGTCGGAAATATCGGGCACTTCGACAATGAGATCGAGATGTCGGGGCTCGCATCCGTGCCGGGTGTTTGCAAGGTCAACGTGAAGCCGCAATACGACGAGTGGATCTTCCCCGACGGCCACAGCATATTGGTGCTCGCGGAGGGTCGCCTGCTGAACCTGGGCTGCGCCACCGGCCATCCGAGCTTCGTGATGTCGACGTCATTCACCAATCAGGTCCTGGCTCAAATGGAGCTGTGGACGGGTGGATCGAAATACGGCAAGAAGGTGTATCTGCTCCCCAAGACGCTGGACGAGCAGGTCGCTCGCTTGCACTTGGATCAGCTGGGAGTGAAACTCACGCGGTTGACCGAGGCACAGGCCGAGTACATTGGGGTTCCCGTTGAGGGGCCGTACAAGCCGGATCACTACCGGTATTGATGGCAACTGACAGCCGCAGCGGTTGGACAGCGCCGCGGTTACAACCGAAGATCGGTGGTGCACGCATGGTGGAAGTGAAGGTGGCGCATCTGGGTCTCGATCGCCAAACGAACACTCCGGTCGTGATCCTGCAGGAGAAGGACGGCGAACGAGTGTTGCCGATCTGGATCGGTCCCGCCGAAGCCAGCGCCATCGCCATGGAACTGGCGGGAGTCAAGTTCTCTCGTCCCCTCACTCATGACTTGGTCAAGCAAGTCATCGTTGGGTTGGGTGGCCACTTGAACCGTGTGGTGATTACCCGAGTTCAAGAGAATACCTACTACGCGGAGCTGCAGATTCACCGCAACGACCATGTAGTGCAGGTGGATGCACGGCCCTCTGACAGCATCGCCGTGGCGCTCAGGTTGGATGCGCCGATATTCACTCAAGAGGAACTGCTGGAACTCACCTCCATCGACACGATGGAGTCGAGCACCAATGAGCCCGGCACACTCGACGCCGACAAGCTGAAGTCTTATCTCGAGAAACTGGATCCCGAAGATTTCGGCAAGTTCACTCCGTAAGACCCTTCTACCGGCGGTGATCGTCGCCCTGAGCGTTCCTTCTCACGGTTTCGCTCAGGGCTTCACTGTAACTGGGCGGGTCGTGCGCGGTCGGGACGCTGATTCGCTGCCTCTGGCTGACCGGATGGCCGTCCTGCACGAGGTGACCCTGGAATCCGGCCGTCCCGTCGACTCCGCATTGACCAGCCGCCTAGGCGTATACCGTTTGCGTGCGCCCGCGCGGGACACGGCAGCCGGATACGTCGTCAGCGTAGAACACGACGGGATCGGCTACTTCTCGCAACCGCTGAGTGCGCGTGATCGTGCGTCGGACTCGGCGTCGACGATCGTAGTGTTCGATACATCGTATACCCGACCCGAGATAATCCTCGTCGAGCGACACTTGATAATCCGGGCGATAGGCGATGACGGCATGCGACGAGTGGTCGAACTCCTGGTATTGGGGAATCGCGGCAGTCTGACCCGGATAACAGACGACGAGGCGCGGCCGGTGTGGCAGGGAGCCATCCCCACGGTGGCCCTTCAGTTCGAGGTCGGACAGAGCGACGTGAGCCCTGAGACCGTATTCCGCAGCGGCGATTCAGTCGCGGTCTTGGCGCCGCTTCCTCCCGGTGAAAAACAGATCCTGCTCGCCTATCTGGTACCCGGTACCCTGAAGGAGTTGACGATCCCAATCGATCACGTTGTCTCGAACATGAATCTGATGCTGGAGGATCCCGGGGCGACCGTAGCAACGGATAGATTCGTGCCGGCGGGAGTTGAGCAGCTGGATGAGATTTCGTTCACCCGCTACAACGCGGTGGCTGTGCCATCGGGAACTGCGGTGGTCGTGGAACTCGAGCCCCCGCCGTTTGCACTGATCGGGTTATGGTGGGTCATCGTGCCGCTCACGGCGGCAGCTTTGGCGGCCGGACTGTTCTGGTGGTTGCGACACCAACCGGCGCGCGTCAGCGGTGACGGTGTGGACGCCCTAGCCGCACGGATCGCCCAGTTAGACCGCGAATTCGAAGGTGCGACAGGCCCAAGCCAAATGGAAAAGGACGCCTACCGCCGCCGCCGGGCAGAACTCAAAGCCAAACTCTCCGAGCTGCTAGCTTCACAACGCCATCCCAACTAGATTGGTGATGTAGCACTCGGTACTCTGTTTCACGCGAGCGGAAGTACGGAAGCCGGTGTGAATCCGGCGCGGCCCCGCCACTGTGAGGGGTAGTTGGTCGACTCAAGCGCCACTGGGCAACCGGGAAGGCGAGCCGACGACCCGAGCCAGGAGACGTAACCCGCTTTGCACCACCGAACAATCCCTCGTGGGGGGGGATGGTGGAGCGCAAAGACAAACCATCAGTCTGTCGCTCACATCCTTCCTGCCGTGAAGGAGTGAGCGTTGTCGCTTCGTAACCTCACTGCTCTGGCGGTGATGGCCGCCGTGTCGCTGGCGTGTGAAGACCGCGAACGGCACGCTGACGGCCCGGTAATTGACGACACGGGCCATCCCGTCTCTCTCGTACGTTCGCCCACGCGAATAGTCTCACTGGCACCGGGGCATACCGAGCTGCTGTTCGCCGTCGGGGCAGGCGATCGGGTGGTCGGCCGTACCCGCTGGTGCGACCATCCACCGGCCGTCGCCACGATTCCCAGTGTGGGTGACGGCCTCAATCCCAATGTCGAGAGCATTTTGGCCCGCGATCCCGATCTGGTCGTTTTCTATGCCTCGGCTTCCAACGAGGCCGCAATCGCGCGGCTGGAGCAGCTGGGCATACCCACGATCAGTCTGCTGACAGATGATCTGGACGACCTCATGAGAGCAGCAGATCTGCTGGGAACCATCACCGGCCAGAAGGCGACCAGCGACTCGCTGATCGATTGGCTCAGCCGGGAGATCGCGTCCCTAAGAGCCAGCCGCCCCGGCGGGTCACTTCCCACGGCCCTCATGGTGGCGTGGGACAACCCGCCGATCGTGATCGGTAACGCCAGTTTCCTCAGTCAAATCGCCGAGCTTGCCGGAGCGCACAACGCATTCGCAGACGTCGACCGTCCCTCCCTCACAGTAAGCATGGAGACCATCGTGGAGCGTGATGCCGACCTGATATTGATCGCATCGGACTCCGGTATTCCGGCTTGGGCCGAACGTCCTGAATGGCGCGTGGTACCGGCCGTGCGCGACCGCAGGTTCGTCGTGGTGCACGGTACCGAGTTCAGTCGCCCGTCGTTCCGCGCTCCCGCTGCGATCCGCAGAGTCAGGGCTGCGCTGCAGGAGTGGCACCGACGGTGACACGCTGGGTCGGCCTGCTCGCTGCGGCCGCCGCGGCGCTGCTGCTCGGCGTGGTCGTGGGACCCGCCGATCTCCCACTCGATGCAGTGTGGGATGGACTGCTCGGGAGAGGTGATCAGGCGACGCAGGCTATCGTGCGCGACCTGCGCATGCCGCGCGCTCTGTTGGCGTTCTTCGTGGGAGGAAGCCTAGCGGTCACCGGCGCGGCGCTGCAGGCGTTGGTGCGCAATCCACTGGCAGATCCCTACCTGTTGGGGTTGTCGGGAGGCGCCGGCCTGGGCGCGGTAGCTGCAATTGTGTTCCAGGTTGGCGGCGTGTGGGCTGTGCCACTGGCAGCGCTCGGTGGCGCGCTACTGGCGATTGCGCTGGTCTATCGCTTGGCGCTGGTGGCCGGAGCCGTACTCGACACGCGGGTGCTGCTGCTCTCCGGTGTAGTAGTCGGTGCTTTTGCAGCGTCACTGATGGGTGCGATCATCGCGATATCTCCTGCGCCCGAGGTACGCAACGCACTGCTGTGGCTGCTCGGCGGGTTCGACGCGGCATCGTGGCGCGCATTCGGCGTGTTCACCGCCTACGCCGCGGTACCATTGCTCGTCATCTACCGGCAGAACCGGCCACTCGACTTGCTCGCTTTGGGAGAAGAGCCGGCGTCCTTCCTCGGCGCGGACGTGGAACGGCTCAAGCGCGTACTCTATGTGGCCGCATCGCTGCTTACGGCGGCAGCCGTCTCGGTTTCCGGTATCATCGGATTTGTCGGGTTGGTGATTCCTCACGCGGTGCGGCTGCTGTGGGGCCACCTGCACCGATCGCTGTTGCCTGCGGCGTTTCTGCTGGGCGGAGTACTGCTTCTGGTTGCCGATGCCATAGCACGTACTGCGTTCGCGCCCCTTTCGCTGCCCGTCGGAGTCGTGACAGCCCTGATCGGCGTTCCCGTATTCGTTCTGTTGGTGCGACGATGGGCGAAGTGATCTTCGAAACGAAGAACGTCGAGTACCGCTATCCTGGCGGGCCCGAGGTCCCTGCAGTCGCAGCGGTTTCGCTTTCGATCGAGTCCGGAGAACTGGTGGGGATCGTGGGGCCCAACGGCAGTGGTAAGACGACGCTGTTGCGTCTCCTGCTGGGAACGCTTCGACCGGATCGGGGTGAAGCACTGGCATTCGGACGTTGGGCAACGGAGTGGAAACGACGTGAACTAGCGCGCCGGATCGGAGTCGTATCGCAGCGCGAAGAAGCGGCATTCCCGCTGCGCGTGAGACAAGCAGTATTGTTTGGCCGCTATCCCCATTTGGGTCCGCTGGGCGCGCCAAGCTCTGTTGATTGGGCGGCCGTCGACCACGCACTGAGACGCTGTGACGTGGCCCACCTGAGCGATCGGTGGGTAGCCACCCTTTCCGGCGGCGAGTGGCAGCGCGTTCGCATTGCGCGGGCGCTGGCCCAGGAGCCACGTGCTCTGGCACTCGATGAGGCGACCGCCAGTCTCGATATCCGCCATGAGATGGAGGTGTTCGAACTCACGGCGGAACTGGTGCGGGAGCACCGCATGGCCGGCGTGCTGGTCACGCACCACGTGAACCTTGCAGCAAGATTCGTCGACCGCCTCGTGGTGATGCACCGGGGTGCGGCGCGCGCCAGCGGTCCGCCTGCCGCGGTGCTCAGTGATGCAGTGCTGGAAGAGGTTTTCGAATGGCCGGTAGCAATGACACAGTGGGAGGGAGTACCGCAGTTCGTTCCGCTGCGCCGAGCGGTTGAGGGGGCGAGCGGGGCAGTCGAGGGTGAGCAGCAGCGTGAATAGACCCGCATGATCCTGTTTTGGGAGCGACCGCAAAATGCGCTGGAACAAATGCGTGCTGGTGGCGACGGTCGTCGCCACCGGCCTTGCAATACCGGATCGATCCGAGGCCCAACGGGCGGCCGATACGGCTACCGTTCTGAATCCCGTGGTGGTGACTGCGACCAAGCTGCCAACGCGAAGCGATCTGATCCCCTCCTCAATATCCGTGCTCCGAGGCGAAGCGCTGCGCACCGCCGGCATGAGCAGCGTGCACGAAGCACTCCGCACCGTTGCCGGTCTGTATGTGGTGGAGACGTATTCCTTCGGAAGCGCAACGTCGCTGTTCGTACGAGGCGGAGAGAGTGACTATGTCAAGGTGCTGGTCGACGGCGTCCCGATCAACCTTCCTGGCGGCGCCGTCGATTTCGCGGATCTCACGCTAGACAACATCGACCGCATAGAGGTGGTCCGCGGGCCAACCAGCGTCTTGTACGGCTCTGATGCTGTGGCCGGAGTGGTGCAGTTGTTCACCACGGCGGGAACGGGACCGACAAGGGTGAACGCGGGCGTGAGAGGGGGAACGTACTCGTCGATCGTAGTCGATGGTGACATTGCCGGCGCGAGCGAGAAAGTGAGCTACAGTTTTGGATTCTCACGGGCGGCGACGGATGGGCTGTACGAGTTCAACAATCAATATGACAATGCGGTGGTATCCGGCTTGGCCAGTTATAGGCCCGACTGGAAGACCGATACCCGTCTTTCCTTCCGGTACAACAACAGTGAGTATCATTATCCGACCGATGGGTCTGGTCAGATAGTCGACCGCAACGCGTATCAGCTGCGGGACCGCATGACCGTGTCACTGGAGGGTGGCAGGTTTCTTTCCGATCTGATCGAGGGAAGAGTCTCCCTGTTGCTTGACGACCTGAACAGCGGAATCGACGATGAGCCGGATGGACCAGCCGACACACTCGGCTTCTTCGGATACCAGAGCGAAGGCAGAGTGCTGCGTAGGAGTGCCGATCTGCGCGGCAATATCTACGCGGAGAAGACCGCCATCATCACGGCAGGGTTCCAGATCGAGGACCAGGACGAGCGGACCACAGGCGTTTCGTTCAGCGAGTTCGGCTCCGCATCAGACTCATTGATCGTGAGCCGCCTGAATCTGGGATACTACCTCCAACTGCAGTCCGAGCCCGTCACTGGTGCAGTGCTGGTTGCCGGTCTCAGGCTGGACGACAACGCCGCGTTTGGAACGTTTGTGACGTATCGGGCCGGAGCCAGTTACAATTTCTCATTCGGCACCAGCCTCCATGGCTCGATAGGCAAGGCCTTCAAGGAGCCGACTTTTCTCGAGAACTATGCCAACACTCCGTTTGCGATCGGTAATCCCGATCTGGCACCGGAGCGCTCGCTCTCCTGGGAGGTCGGGGCAGGGCAGCGCCTGTGGAATGAGCGGTTGGTGCTCGAGGCCGTGTACTTCGACCAGCGCTTTCGCGACATGATCCAGTACACCTTCGTGACGGAGAATCCAGGCGATCCGAACTACATGAACGTAGCCGCAGCCGACGCATCGGGCATCGAGTTCAAGATCGAAGCCACGGTCGCGGCCGGTCTCACCTTGGGCGGCGATTATACCTATCTCAACACGGTCGTGACCGACGCGGGATTCGATAGCGAGCCCGACGACGCCTTCGTCGCGGGCGAGCGTTTGCTCCGTCGCCCCACGAACCACCTGAGCGCATTCGGGCAGTATCGCTTCCTGCGAGGCCGGGCGCTAATGGGGTTACGGATCGACTATGTAGGCGACCGGGACGATCGCGATTTCTCACAGTTTCCCACTTCCAGGGTCACCCTGCAAGCGTATACCAGAGTCGACGCGAACGCGGAATTCAAGGTCTTGGCACGGCGCCGGGCGCCGCTCGACCTCACGCTCACCGGCAGAGTGGCGAACGTATTCGACGAGCGGTACCAAGAGGTCGTTGGGTTCCCGGCCAGGGGGCGGGTGGTCGTGGTCGGAGGCAGGGTCGGGTTTTAGAACGGCCTACCGGTGGTCGCGGTTTCGCGGCGGTAGTGTGGGAGTCGCGGACTGAGAGTCCGCGCTCCGCGGCCCAGGGTGGGAAGTGCGTGCTCAAGCACGGGGTTCTCGGCCGAGCCCGCCCTCTTAGGCCGGGCCGGGACGAACCGCCGGTCGCGTTATGTTTCCCTTATGACTCTGGTCAAAACTGCGGCCGTGGTGCTGCACGCGTTCAAGTACGGCGAATCCTCCAAGATCGTGCGATTGGCGACGCAGGAGATCGGTGTGCAAAGTGCCATCGCCAAGGGTGCCATGCGGCCCAAGAGCAAATTCGGAGCGCGGCTGCAGTTGTTGAGTGAGGGGGTGGCGCAACTGTACGTGAAACCCAATCGTGAACTGCACACGCTCGCGGAGTTCGACGTGATCTGGCGCCTGGCCGCCCTCGCCCGGCGCCCCGCGCAGCTGCTGGGGGAGGGACGGACGATCTTCCACGGCGGGGAACTGGACGCGTTCCTCGCGGCCAGCGCCGCCGAGCGGGAGGCGATGCTCAACGCCTTCTGGGCGGACGCCAACCCGGACCCGGAGAACCCGATCAACGAGGCCTACCTCGAGTTCCAGTACCGGCTGGCCTTCGTGCGCCAGTTTCTCGGGGGTTTCAGCGAACTCGGCGCCGTCGACCCCCGGGGCGAGCTCTTTCTCGCCCTCGGCATGCCCGACGAGGTGCGGGTCGACCACATGCCCATGAACTTCCGCGACCAGGACGACGCGCGCATCCAGGTCTTCTCGCGCTTCGCCCCGGACCGCGAGGGCACGATGGCGCGGGGCAACACCGGGTCCGTCGACACGTCCCCCTACGGGGACGACCCGATTCCCCAGCCTTGGTCGCACCGCGCCGAGAACCAGCGCAGGACCTCCCAGCAGCGGGCGAGCCACCTGTACGGATACGAGCTCTGGGAATACCACAACGGGGGCAACCCGATGTGGGAGAACCGGTTTTCCAAG
>Ga0209536_100014893_pt1 | contig 11134 bp, 5 predicted proteins | sample DeeMarSeWOR28_12_FD_187461 | JGI IMG/M metagenome (GOLD analysis project Ga0209536, IMG submission 187461) | Marine sediment microbial communities from White Oak River estuary, North Carolina - WOR-2-8_12 (SPAdes) (version 2) | ecosystem: Environmental > Aquatic > Marine > Intertidal zone >... | reverse complement strand
CACCACAGTCTCGGATAGTCCTGGCCTTCCAGAATCCACCAGATGCCTTCCGCACCGTTGGCAGTTTCGTCAACGAAGTCCCAACCGGCTTCGAGGAAGACAGAGGCGGTCTGCATCTCAGCCGTAGTTTTGCCTGTGCCGCCCGCACTCCTGGTTTGATTTGACATGGTCGTATCCCAGAAACTCAAATTGGCAGTCCCCCGCGTGCAGTCTGGGAGACAATATCGCCCCTCACATTCATTGTCGCAAAACACGTTGTTCCCGACCAGACCACCTGCATTGTGACATTGACTGACGCTACCAGCGCTGTAGCAATAGACCACATGGCCAGTAGGATTGTATCCTACTAGACCGCCGACATTATGACTTCCACTGACCGAGCCAGTGCTATAGCAGTAGATCACACTGCCGCTGCCAAAGCCTCGTCGTACAACGCTGCCGTTGTGACCCACCAGCCCGCCGACACCTGAGCCAGTGGCGGCGACCTCACCGGTGCTATGGCAGCCGATCACATACCCCCAATTGTTTCCGGCCAGCCCGCCGGCTGCTCCATTGGCACTAATCTGACAGGCGCTGTAGCACTGCATTATGACGCCATCGTTAAATCCTATAAGTCCACCAACCTCTGAAACACCGCTGACTTTGCCGGTGCAGTAAGAGTCCCTCACACCAGCCCTGTGTCCCGTTTGGTCGATACTGAGCCTCCACCAATCGCCTTCGTTGTACCCCGCTAATCCGCCGACGAAGTCTCCCAAACTATATATGTTGACCTCCAACAATCCCACGTCGTTGACCTCAACTGGGGAGGCCAATTCTCCGAACAGGCCCAGATAGCTCTCGCCTATGACCGTCAGATTAGAGATTGTATGTCCGTTGCCATCAAAGACGCCTGTGAATGGAGTCCCTTGGAACCGTGGCTCAGCGTCGTCAGCATCAGGAGCAATCACGGCCCGATCAAAGACCTTGCGTCCCGGCAGGTTCGGATCGAGGTCGATGTCGGCCGTGAGGATAAAGTGCTTGTCGTAGTCTCCTGGAATCTCGCCAAGCAGCATCAGGCCCTCGGCAGTGGCGATCTGATAGGGATCGTCTGATGTACCTCTGCCGCCAGAATATTGGGCGTGGGTAGGAAAGGTGAAAAGACAGATTGTCAGCAGTAAAGGAATTGTCCGCACAACTCGTGAGTTTCTGGCAGTCGCCATTTCCATGTCCTCCTGCCCCCCATGTTCAGAGTAACAGGGTCACAAACGGCTCTTTCCAATTTAGATGATACGTATTGTACCAGAGGAGATAGTGACCGTCAATCAAAGATGAGTTATCTCACAGAAGGCCCTCAGAATTTCTGTACACACCCGTCAGGCGTGGTTCTGCCGACGATCTCAAGACACGGCCTCGGCGGTTATGGGTCTTGCAAAAGCATTAGGTTTTTGTCTCTCATCATGCCGCTGTAGTCGTTTGCGGTTCGACTGGACTTTTCGCTTTCTATCGCACTTCTTGCAGTACCTGTGGCCTTCTTAGTCAGGTATTGCCTCGCCCTCGATGGAACAGCCCCCTGTAGGACAGTTAGCAAAACAACCGGGGCCCATACTGAGTCAACCAGTACAGGCCCCGAATTCCAAGTATGACAGTTGCGTAGCTGAATGCTGCTTCAGCCATTACGCCGGACCTACCGAATCAGCCGAATGTCGTCGAAGTACATCGTCCCTGAGCCACCGGCGGCCGGAATGTTCTTGGTGCCAAACCCTATCGTGATCTTATTGACATTGGTGAGGTCCACCCCCGCAAAAGCCGTCAGGTCGATTACCCATTCGGTCCATCCGCCTATCTGCGTTGCGCCCGCGTCGTCATGGTAGACCACCGAATTGCCAAGAGCGACGAACATCCGGTCGGCGGCGTTACCAGAATCGCCGCGGAACCACAGAGACAGTTTCGTGCTTTCTACCTCGGTCCAGTCACGTGGATAGACCAACGTCAGTGTTGCCTCGGAAGTCTTATTGCTGTTGTTGTATGAATAAGGCATCGACTGGGCGCCGCCGTGAACGATAGTCTGCTCGGTATAAGGAGGGAAGGCGTTGCCTACAATCGCTCCGTTTGTCATGGTTCCGAAGCCATCTATCCACTTGTCGAATATCCTGTTGCTATTGGGGTCGGGTGGGTCGATGTCATTGTACGACTCGAAGTCGTCCACGAGCAGAAAGTCGGCCGTCTCGAAGCTCCAGACAAGACCTTTCACTGTTTCATTGGGATAGACAGCATCCACACGCCAGTGGTAAGTCGTAGCCAAAGCGAGTTTACCGGGATCGTAGCTCTCCGAACCGAGTGCCTTGTTGCCTATGTACTCTGGTGATGCGGCAGTAGCATTCTTCACGGCATCGGCATCGGTGCCAAAGTACAGTTCGCTCGAAGCAGCATTGTCCGCCGGCGTCCAAGTGAGCATCGCCATAATCTGCGCATCCACGGCATCGTTGGCCGGCTGGGGATTGCCCACGGCGCCGGGCGTACTGAAAGCCCAGATATCGCCTTTTTGCGTTTCAGCACCGTCAAATTCGTCGACTCGCCAGTAAAGGACCTTCTCCGGTTCAAGAGTGCCGGGATAAGACGTCTCGTTCGCCGGTGAGCATGTGAGAAAAGTCTGTCTGTTCAGGAGAAGCACGAAATGAAACTGTACAAACACAATGAAATTGCTCTTTTTGTGTCGTTGCTGGCAATGTTGGTTCTCGTGGGGGGCTGCGTGGTCTACCAAGCTGAGGAGCAGTAAATCGGGATCGAAAATAGGATGCTCAAGGAGATCGAGTGCGGCCAGACGACTAGGGACTGGCTTGTGGAGACGTTCGGCGAGCCGACCGAGCTGCTCATGACGGACGATGGCGATGAGATCCTCAGATATGAATGTGTAAAGAAGAAAGACAATAAGTTCGTGATGTTCCCGGCGCCGATCGTGATTAAAGATGACAAACAAGTGGAGCATGTCGCAGCGTTCGAGGTTAAGGACGGGATCGTGCAGCGATACTGGAAAGCAAAGACAATTAGCCGAATTCAGAAACGCTGGTAGAGAATTAGAGTTCAAGATGTCACGTTCTATTTGTGGTGTGTTTTTGGGCGACTACCGTGTACCGCAGCCCTGCAAAGGCATCTTATACGGATCTGCATAAGAGCCCTCAATAAATCGCAGAGATTTTTGAGTTTTCTTGATTGACAGTGGTTAACGGTTGGATCACGATTTAGTCGCTGGTTCCTTATGCTGCAAAACCGGCGTTGTTTGGGTCCTTATACGGAACCATATCGACGTTGTTGGGCTATGGGAATGTGACGACTAAGACAAACGCAATACCCGCGAAATTGACTGCTCCCTGCGGAATGAATTGTCGCCTTTGTCGGGCTTACACACGAGACAAGAAGGCGTGCCCGGGTTGCCGCGCTGACGATAGGCTCAGACCGAAAAGTCGCGTTATGTGCAAAGTAAGAAACTGTAAGATGATAGCTATGGGGAAAGCCAAGTACTGCTTCAGTTGTGACAGCTTTCCCTGCACAAACCTGAGCCACCTGGATAAACGTTACCGAACCAAGTATGGCATGAGCATAATTGACAACCTGAAGTATATAGAGAGGCGCGGCATAAGGAACTTTGCCAGGAATGAAAAGGAACGCTGGGCCTGTCCAAGTTGTGGACAGCTGATTTGCGTTCATAAGCCACAGTGTCCCTCTTGCGGACGCAAGTGGATTGGGAAATGCTGAGCAGGAGACTAGCCCAACAATCGCCTGTAGCATTTTGGCTGAGGCGTAGTGTTAGAAATTTGGTGGTTGGAACCTGCGGGAAACTGTGTCTGTTTTGTGAGGGCCCCCTTGGCGCCGCTAAGCGCCTGGGATTGCCTGATTGTTTGCGCCTGGCGTGGGATAATTATCCCTTATGACGATATGGAGCCTTACTGGCTTTCTTGCGGGATACCTCATCCCAATGAATACGACAGTAAGGCGAATGGTTATAGATGCTCAAGAGGCGCTCGCAGTTCGGAAACTTGCATTTCCTGCCTTCACGCGAAGTACTTGGCTTTCTTCCCATCACGACTCCTAATCAGATAAAAATGCCAAGCAAAGAGGCTGCAAAGATGAACTTCAATCTATACATTTTCCAACCTTTTTGCTCTATTAATAATACCACATTAACCGGGCTTTTCAAACAATCTTTCATTAAAGGCCAGCTTCCAGCCAGGTACGGCCAACCCGGATGACGGCAAAAATACGTATTTTCGAGCCCGTTTCACAAAAGGCCTCACAAGACCCGTCGGAGTGCAGTTTTTTTGGGGCCAATCCGGGTGCCTTTTTTGTCGTCAAGTGCGTCGCATCGTTGGCCGTTCTTTGTTGAAATCGGGGTCTTTGAGGGCTTTAGGGCGGATAGTCCGACTCCCGTTACGTACATGGTTCGACGCGGCCGACAGCCTTGCTCAGCATTCGTTGCGTCGAAAAAACCACCCTGAGCGAAGTCGATACCCAAGACGAGCAGGAACTATACTGGCGAAGGTACGACCTTGATTCCAGGAAGAGGGTCCGACTGCGCTGGATTAGCGCAAAGTGAAGACAGTAATCTCGGGTCTTATGCTCAATCTCGCTCTGCCGACCCGACCAAGTCCGCGGTTGACATACAGCTTTGTGCCCTCGACTTCATACATGCCTGCATGAAAGCGTCGGCGCCACGAGGATTTCGATGCGTCAGGCCAAAATCGGGCTTTTCTTCCGTGCGTGTGCCCGCTCATCACGGCGTGCGCTGCGTAATCGCCCAGGTGCTCGACTCCGCGCGGATTATGCATAAGTGCGATGGTCGCCTCATCCGCGGGCACGTCGGCGAAGGCCCTGTGCGGTCTGAAGTCACCTACCCTCAAATCGCCCAATCCGACGAGCCACAGCGGGTGGCCGTCAATGTTCAGAACGGTCGATTCGTTCCGCAGGACGGTAATCCCGCTCTCGGCCATGCCCCGGGTGAGGCGATTAAGCAGGTGTTCCTGTCGGCCCCTGATGCCGTAATCATGATTGCCCAGACAGGCATAGGTGCCGAAGCGACTTTCGATATTGCCGAGCAGCGCGACTACCTTCTTCCTGTAAGTACCGGCAAAGTCATACGTGATGTAATCTCCCGTCAACACCACGAGATCGACCTCGAGCAGATTGATCCGTTCGATGCAACGACGCAAATACCCGCCGCTCACCGTCTTGCTGTGATGAAGATCGCTGATATGTGCTATGCGCCTGCCATTGAAGCGCCGGTGAGGATCTTGGAGAGGCAGGTCGACTTCGACAACTTCGGTCCACTCCGGGCCGAGGCCCTTGGCGTCGATCGCCCAGCGCGTGCAAATACCCAGCGATCCAAGAGCAGCACCTTTCAAGTAGTGCCTCCGTTCGCTCAACCTCCCTGCTCCTAATGTCGATCTAAAGCCGTTGCCCATAATGTCCAGTACTGCAATCTTGCGGAAATTATACGCTATACGGCAGAGAATGCAAGAGGTTCGCAGGGAAGTTTTATAGCCGGCAGAAGCTGTGGGCTGCCCTCCAATGTTCATGTTACCGGTAAAGGATGGGCTCTTTGCGCCAATCTTTGTCCGCATCGTGGCCATATTCCCGGACGCGAGGACGGCGCTGGCGCAAACGGATGGACTCGATGCCCAGATAGCAGCCTGTGGACCTGGGATTGCTGCCCACGCATTGAAGACGCAGCTTGTAGTCGCCCGGATCGGGCCAGAAATCCAACAGATGATGCTCGCGGCTTATAATTTCTTCGCTGTAGGTATCCATGATGGGTCCGAGCTTGACGCCGTCGAGATACGCCTGATATTTGCCAAAATCGTAGGAATGAGTCATAACGAGCAAAAGTCGCAGGGGCTCTTTCTTCTCGATCTCAAAAGGAATCTCAATCCAGGCCTGCTCCTTTTTCTGCGGCTTGTAAAGCAAATGACCCTCAGGATAAATATTCAAATTCTGCACAACCGCCTCTCCCTCGCCGTGATATTGGGCGGCCGTAAAGCCCATCGCCGGGACAACTCGGTCCAGGCTGGGCAGCTTGCGCAGGCGGGCGTGCGGAGTTTGGGCCTCGAACGTCGGCTCACCGACCTGATACCAGAACGCCACGCTGGAATAGTCGTCCTCGCGCTGGTTCCAACTGTGAACCTTGCGGTCGGGATTCTCGTCGGCGGAGATCCAGCCGTAGTGCTCGAACGTTACCTTGATGCCCGTCTGAAAAATGATAGGATCGCTTATGTGCCAGCGATAGGCGCTCGTGTGGCCGCCGACAATCCCCCACTGGTCGAAGTAGGGCACACCGAAGTAGGATGTCAGCGTTGTCTTTAGCCCCCAGGCGCTAAGGAAATAGTCTTCCGTCCCCGTGCCCCATATCGAGGCCTTCTCTTCGCCGTCGATGTAGATCTTTTCATCCCCTTCCCCAAACCAGGAGGGACTGCGCGTCCGCACGCTCAACACTGTTCCTACATAATGGCCCTTGCCTTCTGTATCGAGGATCACATAATCCTTTCGGTTCTGAGCGGGGTATTCCTGACGATACTGGGTGTAGAAGTAGGGCGTATCTTCGGCGATACTCTCCTTCTTGATCCAGTCAATATTATAGTAGAGCAGGCTGATCGGCTTTTCGCTCTGATTGACAATCTCGACTCTCGCCGACTTGCGAAAGGGCATGTGCCAGAAGCAATTGTAAGAATCGGCGTCCTCGACAACAACGGGCAGGCTTATAACCTCGCTGCGTTTGCCGAAGCTGTTGGCGAAGAAATCGCCCACCGGCGCCTCGACGCCGGGCCGTTTGCTGCCGTCCCAATACATCCGCAAGAGCATTTCCTGGTGGTTGGCCGAGCCGTTTTTCGCCCACCGGTGGGGCTCGGGACCGAGGAACGTCATCCAGATATGCGTGATGACTCCGGGACCAGTGGCATCCATCAGCACCTTCGTATCGCCCGGCGCAACGTTCTTATTGTCCCAGTTGCTCTGAGGATCGGGTTCGCCGTTAGGGTCAAACTTGCCGTCCGGGCCGACTTTGTGCGTGGAGGTCTCGCGCATGCTCCGCCCATCGTGCGGTTGGGCCAAATCGGCCAATGATCCCGTAGCCAACGCATCCGGCCAGTTCACAAGAAGCAAAAGGCCTGGTATGAGTAAAAAGCGTTTCTCCATCAGAGTCTTCTCCTTTGAGGCTATGGTCACGGCGAGGCTCTATCGATCGCAGGGCGGTGGCTAATTTGCAGCAATGTGCGCCTGGTACTAATATCCGGGTAAGTTTGAGCTATAGTATCGATCCGGTCTGCATCTAGATGCTCGCTCAGTTTCAACAGCGCATTTGCCGCGGCGTTTCTGACCGAGACAGCATTGTCATAATCCGTGAGGGTTTCGGTCAGTGTCGTGACGGCGCGAGGGCTGTCGATGCGTCCCAGTGCATCGGCGGCCGCGGCGCGGTAGAACGGAGTCATGGCCTTGTACACAAAGACGCTGGGTGGCTCTTCGTAGCCGAACGATGCCTCTTTTGCGTCATCCCGAAGGGCGGCGACAAGTGAGTCGACGCTTTCGGCGTCACCCAACCTGCCGAGAAGCCGCGCGAGATAGAAGCACACCCATGATCGCGGGCGCGAGGGTTCCATGGCGCGATAGCGATTAAAGACATCCCGCAGTCGCCCAGCATACGTCGGGTCGAGACAGACGACCGAAACGATCTGCGCGGCGCGTGACTGCGGATCATGCGGCCCGACAGAGATAGCCGGCGCCGAGGCAGTGACAGCCTCTTGGAGATTGCCCGTGGGTTTTGCGCCGGCGTCACCCAGCACGGCCAGGCAGGTCTCAATGACCTGTCGGCCGAGATTGCTTCTTGCCAGGACTCGTGCGACAAGGTTCTCGTAGCTGTCGGCTTCATAGATCAGGGCACGGTCGGTGTCGATGGGAATCGACTTGAGTATGGTCGGGACAATAGCATCGATGTTTGCCGGCTGCGATCGGTCGATCGCTTCGAGGATCCGATAGTGAATCGGTGAGGACTGACAGCCCATGAGCCATGAATGGTCGCCGCACCAGAACGTGTACTTCCAGAAATCGAGAAGATCGCCGGCCGATTCGATCAGAGGCTGCACGGCATCGCCGGAACCGATTCTGCCAAGTGCCTCCGCGGCGGTCGCCGCTAGATACACGGGCCTTTGCAGCCAGCCCAATTCATGCAGATCGGGCGCTGTGCCGGGGTCCTTTGTCATGTTGTTGCGAAAGATCGCCGTCAACATCGGTATCGCCTGTGCATCGCGCAGATAACCGAGGGATCGAATTGCGGCCATCATCACGCGCAGAGAGGCGTTCGGATTCTGGGCGACAAACTTGCGCAGCGCGGCTTTGCCATCTTCCGATCCGACATGTCCGAGGGCCCGGGCGCAATTCAATTGTACGACTGGATCTTGCGACGAGAGCGTCCTGACCAAACGCGATTCGATTGTCGGCCAGTCGTTCAGTGCGAAATGTTGGCGCCACTTGCCGGCCTTGGATCGGTCTATGAACGGATTGAAGCCCACTGAATGGGCGGTCATGTTCTCCAACGCAATGTTGGCCGCCTGGGCTGCGAAGACGTTGCGGTCGTCGAGAGTCTCGACCAGCGGCTTGACAGCCGAGCGATTTCCGCAGGCCGACAGAGCAAGGGCTGCGCCGGTGCGGACCTGCGGCGATGCGTCTCCAAGAGCCTTGAGCAGCGCGGCAACAGCGGATCGATCGCGGAGCAGGGCGAGAGTCTGTGCGGCCGAGATTCGTTCCAGGACGTCTCTGGATTGCAGCTGCCGGCTGAGTTGCACGACGTCGGCTGAACGATTCAAGGAACCGTCTGACTTTGGGGCGACCGGAAAAAGCGTTATGGCGGCAGCCTCGCGGAATCGGTCATATTGAAGGTTGAGTACGCCGCCGTTACCGGCGTTGTTGGCCCTGAAGCGGTGGGGCGCTGCCTGACCTAGAAGTTTGACCGGTGCGAATCGCGCAGCCATCGGCATCGTCGATGACCGGGGGGCCGACGTGCGACGATTGTGGCATCCTATGCAGGATACGCGTTCCCCGGGGCGAACGTAGATCCACGTGGTCTCGTTAATGACAGATCGGCCCTCTGCATCTATCGCCTGGATCGACAGCGCTGTGTCGGCGGGCACTTCAACGGAAAATGAGCCGTCCGGTGCCAGCGGTACGGTTCCTAGTTCGACGCCTTCGACCCCGATGTGGTCGAAGCGGTGCATGGCCGAGCGCAGTGTGAATGGCTTGCCCTGAACAATACGGACCGCCTTTATACGCGAAAGATCGGCGTTGGTTTGTTTGGTGTCAAAGACGCTCTGACAGAGCAGCAAGCCGGTCCGCGGTCGGCGATCTTCGGTGCTTGCTGGCAGTTGGCTTGCGAGGACCGGCGGTTTGGGTTGAGGCCCGAGGAAGACGGCCGAGTGAATCTTGTCATGCGAGAAGATTTTGGCAGTCTTTCCGCTTTTCCAGTCGATCAGTCCTATCCAGCTTCGGCCCGGGCCCGTGCAGAGGAGCCGGCCGTCGGGCAGGCTCGAGACATCGAAAGGGACAAAGCCAAACGGTGCCTTCTCGAATTGCGATGTACCCGAATCGAACAGCCCCGAGGCAACCAGGCCGTTCTGACAGATCGCTGCTATGCGGCCGTCGGGCAGTGGGGCCACCGAGCCAAAGCCGTTCTGCCTGAGCCATGCGGAGTTTCGCTCGGCGGCAAATGTCCGGTCGAATCCGATGACAGACCTGTCTGGTCCGAGCACTGCCATTCCTCCAGTGCCGTCGGGTCGAATGTGGTGGATGCGGGTCTCGACCTTGGCCCGCTCGAAGAAGTTGTCACAGCGCACAAACGCAATGCTGCCGTGCGCCGTGACTTTCGGTTCGTGGTCGGCAACGATGTGGTGGGTTATGGGGATGATGTTCGAGCCGTCATCGTTCATCGCGAAGAGAGCCGAGGCGAAGTTGCCGTGATATTCGTCCCGGCTGCCAAGTCTTGTGGAGCAAAATATCACCCGCCCGTCCGGAAGCTGGGCGGGTTCGTAGTCGTGGTAAGGTCCGTGCGTGAGTTGGGTGAGGTTCGAGCCGTCGGCGCCGATTGAGTAGATGTGGAAGAACTTATCGCCTGGTTTGACCATCGAAAAATAGATGGTCGATCCGTCCCAAGAGACGCAGGGGGCCGCAACGAGTCCTTTGTCTGCGTCATGCAGGAGGGTGAGTTCTCCATCGGGCTTGGCCGGGACAAGCCTGTAGAGTTTCCGGCCAATCGCCGGAGGGCACGCGGCATCATGCTCGAAATAGGCGCGGGAACCGAGGACTGAGACCGTGAAGTTCGCCGGCTCTACCAGAGGGACATAGTCGCCGACGAACACCACACCGGCCGGCCACTGAAAGTCGGGACCGATCTCCATCCACGAAAGCATCGAGACACTCATAGGGCTGACGGGACCGGGATAGGTCAGGTTGCCCCAGGGCCCTTGGCCGAGAGGGTGCATAGCCAGCGATTCGGGCCATTGGCTGCTGTCGTAATCGATCCGGTCCCATCCGTCGTCGAAGGTCTTGCGGCCGGGCCAGGTGTCGTCCGTGTAGAACTCGATAGGCCGGCGGCCTTCAATCTCAACGCGGACGGCAACCAGCAGACCGGCGGAACCTCCCAGCGACTTGGCGCGAGCAGCAATCACGTTCTTACCCGGCTTGAGGAGTTTGCCGATATCGTAGCGTTCGATAGATCGCCAGAAGATTGCGTCGGAACCGCCGTCCTCGCCGACATGTGTGCCGTTAACGTATAACTCATACACGTTGTCGGCGGTGATCAGAACAACGGCGGACGTGACCCTGCCTGATGTCTCGAAAGTCTTCCGAGTGTAGCATTCCCATTCGCCGATCGCCGTCGGAGAAGGGGACGTCCAGATCCAGTGGGCCCGGGTCAGGTCGGGATTATGCTGCTGGACGAAGGAATTGGCTCCCGTGCACGTGTGGATGATTGTCAAAAGTGCGGACAGCAGAGCGCTAGTTCTTCTTACCATGAATCTCCTCTGCTCATATACTGCAGTTGTCTGTCGGTTCGATCATTGTGCGGCATTTTATCAGAATTCATGTATACAAACAAGCCGCCGCCTCACGATTGTTTTCTTGC
>Ga0209536_100014891_pt1 | contig 11134 bp, 7 predicted proteins | sample DeeMarSeWOR28_12_FD_187461 | JGI IMG/M metagenome (GOLD analysis project Ga0209536, IMG submission 187461) | Marine sediment microbial communities from White Oak River estuary, North Carolina - WOR-2-8_12 (SPAdes) (version 2) | ecosystem: Environmental > Aquatic > Marine > Intertidal zone >... | reverse complement strand
GCGTCAGCCGTGATCCGTCGGCGGGCCGCCGTCCGGAAACGATGGGCCACGCTCGCACCGGTGGCCGCGGCCGCCGCCGCGATCGTCCTGCTCGTCGTCTCGCCCGAGGGGTGGCCGGGTGCGGGTGGCGCTCCTGCGCACCGGGATGCGCCGAGCACCTCTGCCACGGCACCGATCCCGATTACCCCGCGGGGCGCGGTAGCAGCCGCCGAGGCCCTCGTGTGGCACCGGCTGGAGCGCGCCGATCGGTATCTGGGGACGCTGTTCGACGCGTCGGGCGTGGTGGTCTGGCGTGCGGAAACCGGGGATACGGTCGCCGCACTGCCGGATTCCGTGCGGCTCGAACCCGGTGCCGCCTACCTCTGGCGGGTCGACGCCCGGGTTGGCATCGACCGGTGGGTGCAGTCGCAGCTGCTGCAGTTCACGGTCGCGCCTGATGGCGTGCGACCCGAGCAGTGAGCCTGTGGTGATGCTCGCCGGCCTCGTACCGCTCGCAAGCGCGGTGACGGTGGGGGTGCTGTTCCAGAGCGCCGTCCCGGCGGAGCGTCTCGCCGTGCTGGCGGAGACGGCTGCCAACGAGGTCCTCATCGAGGAAGTGCGGCGCCATCCGGAGCAGGCGCGGCGCGCCTTCCGGGATCTGCTGCGGGGGAGCGTGACGGAGCCGTCGCCGGCCGCGGCCAGGCTCGCCACCGCCTACGCGGAGGTGTGGACCGATCGGTTCCTGCTCGCGTCCTTCGAGCGCTTCGAGGCCTGGTCGGTTTCCGAACGGCGTCAGAAGCTCGCGGCCGACAGCCTCAGGGACGCGGGCAACGCAGCGTACACCGAACGGGGTGTTGCCGCGGCTCTCGCCCTGTGGCGCAGAAGCTTGGCGGGACACGAGCAACTGGGCGACACGACCGGCATTGCCCGCTCCCTGGGGAACATCGGGGCGGCCTTCTACGGGATGGGTAATCTCGACAGCGCCGGCGCCTACTACGAGCGATCGCGCCAGCTTGCAACGGGGGTCGGCGACTTCGCCACAGCGGCCAATGCGCTGACCATGCTCGCGACCATCGACAAGGAGACGGGAAACTTGGCCGGCGCCGGGCGTGGCTATCTACGCGCGCTCGAGATGCACCGGCGCATTGGCGCCCTCCGCTCGGAAGCTGCCGCCCGGCACAATCTCGGTCTCCTGGCCCTGTCGATCGGTGACCTCACCGCGGCGAAGCGGGAGCTCGAGGCGGCGATCGAGCTGAGCCGGCGAACCGGATACGCCGATGACGAGGCCGACCACCTGTCGAGCCTTGCCGACGTGCGGATCGCCGAGGGAGCGTACGCCGACGCGCAGCAACTGCTGCGCCGCGCGCTGGCGCTCGACGAGGAAACTGGAAACCGCCTCGGCACGGCCGGCGTGCACCACAGCCTGGGGATACTCGCTATGGCGCGCGGGGATTACGGCGCGGCCGTCACCGAGCTGACGACAGCGCTCGGGATCTTCGAGGCGATGGATCGGTTAGCCAACGCCGTGTCCGTCCGCGCCGATCTCGGGCGTGCCCGCGCCGCGGCCGGAGACATCCGCGGCGGCCTGATAGAGCTGCGCGCGGCAACGCGCGCAGCGGAAGCGGCGCAGGTCGGCGCCTCGGTGCTGGCGGACCTCGCGCTCGCCCAGGCGGATCTGAGCATCCTCCTGAACGACTACGCGGCAGCGCGCGACCGGTATGCGCGCGCCGAGCAGCTGTACCGGACGCTGGATGACTATCGCGGCGTGGCGGCCGCACTGCACGGCCAGGCCTTCGTGCACGCGTATCAGGATGAGAGCGACGAGGCGCTGAGGAGCCTCGAGCAGGTGCTGCGGAACCAGCAGGCCGGAGGTGATCTCCGCTCGGCGGCGCTCACCCGTCTGCTCATCGCCGAGGTCCGGGTCAGTGCCGGCGATACTGTTGCAGCCCGCGCGGTAGCGGCCGATGCCGTGGACGTGATGCGCGCACTGGATGACGCAGTCGGCGAGGCGGCTGCCCTCGGCGTCCTCGGCGGTATCGAGGCGACTGCGGGCTTTACCGCAGGCGCCGAGTCGCTCTTCGCACGGGGTCTTTCCCTGCTCGACGGCAGGAGTGCGCCGGACGTCGCCTGGCGCCTGTCTGCCGGGAGAGCCGATCTCGCGCGCCGCAGTGGGCGGCTGGTGACGGCGGTGGAGCAGTACCGCGCCGCAATCCAGGAGCTGGAGCGCGCCGTCGATCCGGGCGCGTGGGCCAGTAGCGGATCCGGCTACCTCGCCGACAAGTGGGAGGTGTATGCCGCGCTGGCCGGCGTGCAGCGTGATGCGGGGGACGATCGCGGTGCGTTCGTCACCAGCGAGCGACTCCGTGCGCAACGCCTGCTCGGCATGCTCGACCGCGGTCGTGTGCGTGCGGATCGAGCTGACCAGGGCCTCGTGGAGCGAGAGCAGGATCTGCGGCGGCGGATCGGTGCACTCCAAGCGCGCATCGATCCTGAGGAGCCGATCGTCGCGCGTGTCCGTGGAGGGGGGTCCGCGGCGCGGCGCACCGCGGATGCGGTCGGCGCACTGGAGCGCGCCCGGCGCGAGTACGCGGATCTCTTGGACGAGATGCGAGATGCCGGTCTGCGCCACACCGACTTGGTGCAGCCCAGGATGGCCGATGTGGATGCCGTCACTGGCCGTCTCCGGGAGGACGAAGTCCTGCTGGAGTACCTGATCGCCGACTCGGTGGCGATGGTGTTCGTCCTCCACGACGGAGACGTGGAAGTCGTCGAGCTGGAGGAGCCACGCAGCGTGCTGGCCGACCTGGTGGGCTTCACCCGCGGTGTCCTGACCTCCGGCCGGGAGCCTGACGGCCCGCAACTCTGGCATGCTCCCCTCCAACGCCTCCACCGCCTGCTGATTGAGCCGGTCGAGCGCACGGGGGCGCTCGAGGGCAAGCGGCACCTGATCATCATACCGCATGCCGAGTTGCACTACCTGCCGTTTCCGGCGCTAATCGACTCGTCGGATCGGTACCTGATCGAGCGGTTCACCGTCGCCTACACGCCGTCAGCGTCCGTGTGGACCCGGTTGGTCGATCGGACTCCCCCGTCGGGAGGCGGGCGAGTGTTGGCGCTGGCGCCCAAGGTCGATCAGCTGCCCGGCACGCGCTACGAGCTGGAGGCGATCGAGCACGCCTTTCCGGGGCGCGCGGCAACGCTGCTGGGTCCGGAGGCGTCGGAGGACGTGGTATCGCCACCCGGCGGCGCGTTCGACGTGATCCACCTCGCCACCTACGGCGTACTCAACCGGGCCAACCCCCTGTTCTCCTATGTCGAGCTCAACCCGTCGGGTGCGTTCGACGGTCGTCTCGAGGTGCACGAGGTGTTCGGGCTCACCATCGATGCGCGCCTGATCGTGCTCAGCGCCTGCGAGACCGGGCTCGGCTCGGGTTCTCGGGCCGACGTGCCGCCCGGCGACGACTGGGTGGGTTTTGCGAGGAGCTTCCTGAGCGCTGGGACAAGCAACGTGGTGGCCACGCTCTGGCGGGTGGAGGATGAAGCCACGGCAGCACTCGTTGCACAGCTTTATCGCGCAATGGGCGGGGGCGCATCCGTGCGAGAAGCGCTTGCAGGAGCCCAGCGCGAGCTTCTTGGCGACCCGAGATGGGCGAATCCGTTCTACTGGGCCGGCTTTGTTCTCGTTGGAGCGGGGAGAGGTGGCACATGAGCGCACCAGCCAAACGGGATCCGACAACAGCTGTCCGACGACGGACGATCGCATGGTCGGTCAGTTTCCTCGCAGTGGCGATGGCAATCGTACTCGGGAGTTGCGTCGACGACCCGAGCGATCCCACGGACCCGTCAGATCCTACCGACTCGGCTCCATCCGTGCACGCGTTCGATGGGACGGTCAGTGAGCCGATTGCGGGAAGCGCCGTGGCTGCGGTCAGCCTCGGGGACACTCGGACGGCATCGCTGAACACGGATCCTTCGACTTCCAGCGCGGCGGATGATTCCGTGAGCTTCGTGTCGCTGCAGCCCGGAGCACTGCCGGATGCGGACTCCGTCCGGATCGTCAACCTTACGTCCGGGGCATCGGTGTCGGTGCTCGTCTATGACGGCGGATTCGATCCGGTGGCAGTTCAGGCCGTCGTCGGCGACACGCTCGAAATCACCCCGTTCAAGGCAAACATGCCACAGCCGGCCTTGCGGGCATACGTGCCGCCTCGCCTCCCGCCGATCGTGGTGCGGACCAACCCGCCACACCGAAAGACGAAGGTCCCGCTCAACGCATCGCTGGTCATCGTGTTCAGTGAGCCCATCGCGGCCGGAACGGCAAGCGCGGCGAATGTCCGGCTCATGAAGGACACCGTACCCGTGCCGGCAGACATCGGGCTGGACCCGGTTGGTCTGCGGGCGGAGATCGATCCCGAGATCCCGCTGCTTCCCGCAACCGAGTATCGGCTCCTCATCGAGACCGGGATCGCCGATCTGGCCGGTGACTCTCTGGAGCAGCGCGCGGAGGTCGTGTTCACCACGATCGAGGCGACACTGTCGATTGCGCCGCAGGACGCGTCGATTGCCGTGGGAGTGCAGCTGCAACTCACGGCTCGCCTGGTCAATGCATCGGGTGGCGTCGAGCGACTCCCTCCCGTGACCTGGTCCTCCTCCGATGCGAACGTGGCCGTCGTTTCGACCACGGGGGCGGTGACAGGCCTGGCTGGTGGAGCGGTCACGATCCGTGCCTCGATCGAGGGGCAGGAAGCGACGACGACGGTGGCGGTGGTCCCGCCATCGGGAGCGACGATGCTGTCGCTCACCGCCGGAGGGAACCACAGCTGCGGCCTCACCGCCGCGGGTTCGGCCTACTGCTGGGGCTCCAACGAGTATGGCCAGCTTGGCGACGGGGCTGGAGGTGCCGGGATCAGTCAGTTGCGACCCGTTGAGGTGATTGGTGGGCATAGCTTCACCATGCTGGCGGCCGGCTCTCATCACACCTGTGGGCTTACCGAGTCAGGCATGGTCTTGTGCTGGGGTCGCAACGACCAAGGTCAGTTGGGTGACGGTTCACAGGTAAGCCGTGATCTGCCGGCACCGACCGCTGCCACCGATGGGTATGTGGCCATCACAGCCGGCTTGGATCACACGTGTGCGCGAACCTCGGCCGGCGTCTACTGCTGGGGCGACAATGCCCGCGAGGTCTTCGGCGGCTGGCGGATGTCTACCACGCCAGTCCTCGTCGAGACCGCGGGAGGGCTCACCTGGGCGCCGATCGACTTCCAGGCCCGCCGCGATACAAGCAGCACGCACTGGTGTCCCCTGATCGTGAATGGGGGCGCCCTCTTCTGCTGGGGGCAGCCACCGGAAGGCCGTGCCGCCCTGGACCTGGCCACGCTGTCGCTACCCATCGACCAGGGGATGTTCCCGCGCATCGTCGACGTCTCGCTCGATGCGGTGACCACCTGCACGGTGACCGTTGGGGGTGGAGCCTCCTGCATCCGCCAGTTCGCTCAAGGCGACTACGACTTCGAGCACGAGAACGGGCTCGGTGTGGAGGTAGGCCGCGCAGTACTCGGGTTCGACGTGTCGTATTGGTATCTCGAAGGGCACCCGTACCCGGGACAAGAATTCTCGTTCCCCTCCGGCACCGGTATCGTGGTGAGCGGCCTGTTGCATAGCTGCGCGCTCACGCCAGATGGCGAGGCGCACTGCTGGGGTGCTGCCGACAGAGGCCAAGTGGGCAGGCCCGTGGTCGAGACCGACCTATCGAGCGATCCGCGGTGGCAAGAAGCAGTGGCCGCACCGGACCCGGTTGCGGGTAGCCTTAGGTTTGCGACGTTGGCCGCGGGCGAGTGGCACACCTGCGGCGTCACGTGGAGCGGCGAGACGTACTGCTGGGGCGCGAACACGTCCGGCCAACTGGGCAACGGCACCCAAGCAGATCGTGATGCGCCCGTGCAGGTGAACTTCCAGCAGTAGGCGGGCGGTCCGTCCGCCGCTCCACGCGCAAAGCGCTCTTCGGTGTCCGTGGTATCCGGGTAGGGCATTGATCCTACCTGGAGGCCACCATGAAGGCGATCCTGCGCACCATCCCCGTCATCCTGCTGGGCCTGGCAGTCGGCTGCGGTGAGCTGCCGACCGATGCGCCCGCAGCCGACGCGGCACTGCTCGCGAAGGGCGGGAACAAGCCGCCCAAAGACCCGCCGGGAGGAGGCGACGGATCCGTCGCCGATCCGGCCATCGCCTTCGTGCACGACGGAACGCTGCGCGTCATGAACGCCGATGGCTCGATGAACACGGCCCTCGTCGACGGCGTCTCACGCGGGGTGAGTTGGTCGCCGAGCGCGACGCGGATTGCCTTTGCACCCGGCGGTTCGGGCTCCACAAACACGATCATGATCGCAGATCTCGCGTTGGCCAACGGCGTTCCCATCGTCACCGGCACGACGGATCTCGTCCTGCCCCACCCGGGCACGCCGGCCTGGTCGCCGCTCGGGGACTTGATTGCCTACGCAGGGGGCTGCGATCCCGGCGAGCCCGACGGTACCTGTGGAGAGTGGGGCTATCTCAATCACCTGCGCGTCGTGCCGGCCGCCGGCGGGGAAGCACACACGCTGTATGAGGCACCGGGCTGTGCCGATCCGTGGGCGTGCCTCATCTCCGGGACTCCAGCATGGAGTCCCGACGGCAGCCAGATCGCGTTCGTCGAGGGACGAGGTGAATGGTGGTCCGTCCATGCGCTCCGAGTCATGGATGTCGCCAGCGCGCCCACACAGGTCTCACAGACATTGATTGCCCCCGGTCAGTTGGCGTCTATCTGTGACCCCGACTGGTCGCCGGACGGCTCCCGGATCGCGTTCTGGGGCCACGAGGCGAGTACCTCGCCGACCACGTTGTTCGTCCTTGATTTGGCTACCGGTACGTGGATGAATGTGGGCGTGGAAGCGGCGACACATTGTGCGGACGTGTCCTGGTCCCCGGACGGTACGCAGTGGGTCGTCGACACGGGCGATGCGGTTCGACTCGTCGACGTGGCCAGCGGCCAGGTCATCCCTCGGAGCAAATCGAAGCTCGCGAGGGGGGTGAGCCCGGACTGGAGGTCCTGCGAGGCCGGAGAGGGCTGCGGCCTGGCACCGTAGACAGCGATACCGATCGCTGCCCGGGTGTTGGCCTCGGGCGGCGAAGCGGAGGCGCGGGGGACCGTGGCATCGAGCGCGCAGCTCCACGGTCCCTCGCCCCTAGAGCCGCATCACCTCGACCGCAACGGTCCCTCCGCGTCAACTGTGAGCCCGAGTGCCTCCGTCACGTCGACGGACATCGTGTCCGCCTCGCCGTGCACGTCCACCACATTGACCTCGTCGATCGCGCGATTGCCCACCGTTCGGCGGTTCTGCGACCCTATCTGCCACTCGAGGTCGGGCTCGCCAAGCCGCATCGAGATCTAGGATTGTCCACCTGCCGGTTCGCGTGCTCGTCTGCGGGTCGGAAGTCACGGAACCGGGCATTACGGTGGGCCCTTGTGAAGGGTCACTGATCCATGATGCTTCATAGCGGTCAGCAAATCTGCTGCGGGCGCCCAGCCCCCTAGCCGCGCTCCGCTCGACCGGACGGCGGACTTGCAGCATTTGCCTGTTAGCGCGCCCGTTCAGGTGGCTCACCGACGCCGAGTGTCGCCGCAGCGGCCCGAACCAGCGGCTCGACCTCCGGCACATTGACCGTAGCCGTTCGCCAGACAATCCCGAGATCAACGACGAAGTAGTCGTGAATGAGCTTATGCCGAATGCCGGTGACCTCCCGCCAAGGAATCTCGGGATGCCCTGCGACGAACTCAGGCGACACGCGACCGGCTGCCTCTCCGAGCACCTCCAGCTCACGAATGACCGCGTCCTGCGTGACCCAGTCACGATCGAACGTCTCCCGATCGGTTGTCGCCAAGAGCTCGGAGAGTCGTTCCAGTGAACCGAGCATGTGACCGAGGAAGGCAGCGTCAGGCAGCGGCATCGAAAATGACCGAGGCGCTCGTCAGGATCGGCTCTCTGAGATAGGGGCTCAGTCCCGGCTCGGTCACGACATCGACCGGGCGACCGAAGAACGCCTCCAGCTCATCCTCGAGTCGGATCACCTCGAAGAACCCCTTCGGCGCCGCGAAATCCACCAAGAGGTCGATGTCGGAGTCGGGCCCTGCCTCGCCACGCGAGGCTGAGCCAAAGATCCGCACCCGCGCCACATCGTGGCGTCGACAGATATCCGCAAGTCGCATCCGATCAAACTGAATCATGCTCCAAAGTCTCGCGACCAGCCACGGACGTCAAGCGAGGATTGTGCTCAATCCCTGCGTGGGCGCGCTAACTAAGGTGAGGTCAACAATCCTATTTGCCGATATCCTTGCAGAGGCTACCATTGTTCAACTCCGCCTCCAGGTCGCCTGGTGTCGGGTGTGCTGTAGATTCTCGGCTACCCTCGCCCGGATCCCGCCATGCGCCCGCGCTCCATCGTCGTCCCGTTCGTGCTCGCATTCGTCTCAACCGCCACCGCCGCCCAATCCCCGGACTGCTGCAACCTCCTCGGGGCCGACCTCGCCGAGCGGTATCGGGTGAGCGCCATCGACCAGCGCCGCTTCACGCACCACGACCTGTGGGACGCGCTGCTGCCGTTCGATGGTGCGGGTGGTGTCGCCATTGCCGAGGTCGGCCGCTCGCTGCACGGCCGCGCGATCCGATCGGTCAGCTTTGGCACCGGGCCTACCAGCGTGCTACTGTGGTCGCAGATGCACGGCGACGAGTCGACGGCGACCATGGCGCTGTCGGACGTGATCCGATTCTTCGCGGAGGGCGGCGACGATCCGCTGCGGGCCACGCTCCGCGATCGGCTGCGGGTGACGATGGTGCCGATGCTCAATCCGGACGGCGCCGAGCGGTTCCAGCGGTACAACGCGGCGGGGGTGGACATCAACCGCGACGCGCGGCGCCTCGCCACCCCCGAGGCGCGCACGCTGAAAGCGCTGCGCGACAGCCTCGAGCCCGCCTTCGGCTTCAACCTGCACGATCAGAGCGCGCGCACGACCGCCGGTGCGGATGGCGAGCAGGTCGCGATCGCGCTCTTGGCGCCGGCGGCCGACTCGGCGCGGAGCTATGACCCGGTGCGCGCCCGCGCGCGCCGCCTTGCCGCGCTGCTCGCTCAGGGACTCGAGGCCGAGCTGTCCGGCCGCACGGCGAAGTACGACGACGCGTTCAACCCGCGGGCGTTCGGCGATCTGATTCAGCAGTGGGGCACGAGCACCGTCTTGATCGAGAGCGGTGCGCTGCCGACCGACCCCGAGAAGCAGGCGCTGAGACGGGTGAACGTGATGCTGCTGCTCACGGCGCTAGAAGCGATCGCGACGGAACGCTACGAGCGGGCCGACACGACGGTGTACGAGGCGCTGCCGTTCAACGAGCGCGTGGCGGCGGATCTCGTGGTGCGTGGCGGCTCTCTCGTGCTGCCGCACGGCGGGCGGCTGGCGCTCGACCTCGCGCTCACGTTCGAGGACCCGGTGGCCCGCACGGGACTCACGCTCAGCGACGTGGGTGATCTCGCCGATCTCGCTGCCCTCGATACGCTCGACGCCACGGGCATGTACCTCCACCTTGCCGCGCCGTCGGCGTTCGATTCGGGTGACTGGTGGCTGGTGCGTGGGGAACGGGTGGGCCTCACGGTGCGTGACGGGCCCGAACCCACGGCCGCGGTACTCGAGCGGCTGCCGCGCTGACGGCTGGCGTACCTCAGGGAATCCCGTACTGCCGCAGGTGGAACTCTAAATATTTCTTCATATTAACTGGTACTTTTGGTTGCTATCCTGTAGCACGAAATCACCATCTGCAACAGCAGAGTGTTGCATTTGCGCCCATCAAGTGATCCGGATCATTGCGAGCGTTCCTGGCATCGTTCTGGACATCGCGCCGCTGTGAACGTGCAGTCCACCGAGAGTCAAGGCCTTCGCTCACATTCGCGGGACCGCGCTTCGACGTCCCACGCATGAACCGTTGATTGCGTCAACGGTGCGCCTTTGGGCACGAAAATTGTGACAAAAGTTACCGGATTTCTCCGCTAGGTGTTGGTGCGAACGGACTACTGTTACACAACCGACTGTGATCGCGCCCTCTCACCTGCGACTCAGGCGGTGCGGTCCGTTACACGATGGTGACGGAAGTACCCCCCCCGATAGGGGATACAGAGACTAGACTTTCTCGCGGGCACCGCATCCGGCGGACCCGCGCCAAGTGTTCGGTACGGGCAGGGCGATTTCGCGGCGTCTGCCCGCGCAACAGGAGAGGCACCCCCGAGTCTCGGGCCTACCAAGCCAAGGCGGGCCGACACGCAGGGGGCCAACGAGTGGCCACACGTAATCCGAAACAGGAGGAAGCATGAAGCGGCGAGACTTTTCCAAGATCATAGCGGCGGCCGGTGCCGGCGCGATGATCCCGTGGCACAAGCTGCGAGCGACAGCGTTTCCGGGGCTAAGCGACCCGGCACTCCAGCCGAAGTTTGCCACGCCGGTGCCCGACGCGCTGGCACCCAGCTTCAAGTACGACGCGCGGAACGTGAACAAAGGCAAGTACAAGGTCGGCGTGGGCCCGTCGGTGCAGATGACGGGGCTGATCGATCCGACCACCGGAGCAGCGCTTCAGACCCCGATCTTCGGATACGGTGATCAGAACTACGGCTACACGTGGCCTGGTCGGACGTTCGAGGTGATGAGCGGGAATCCCATCGAGGTGACCTGGACGAACGACCTCGTCGGTTTGGCCTCCGGCCGTGCACCGCGTGGCCGCCCCGCCGCGCCCGGTTATATCCCGCACCTGCTGCCGGTGGACACGAGCCTGCACTGGGCGTACTCGCTGCACGGCTACGAGCGGTACTCGCTCGCCGCCGACGGCATCCCGATCGTGGTGCACCTCCACGGCGGCCACACCGACTTCCAGTACGACGGCAACCCCGAGTTCTTCTTCAGCCCGGGCTTCACCGTCCGCGGGCCGCAGTGGGTCGAAAAGAAGTACGTCTACCACAACGACCAGCAGGCCGGCAACCTGTGGTACCACGACCATGCGCTCGGCATCACGCGCTTGAACGTCTACGCCGGCATGGCGGGCTTCTACTTCGTGCGCGACAACAAACTGCCTACGAGTTCAGTAAA
>Ga0209536_100014890_pt1 | contig 11135 bp, 15 predicted proteins | sample DeeMarSeWOR28_12_FD_187461 | JGI IMG/M metagenome (GOLD analysis project Ga0209536, IMG submission 187461) | Marine sediment microbial communities from White Oak River estuary, North Carolina - WOR-2-8_12 (SPAdes) (version 2) | ecosystem: Environmental > Aquatic > Marine > Intertidal zone >... | reverse complement strand
ATAAAATTTTAAGATTTCATTTTAGGTGTTTTTGCATGTTAATATGACCTTGTCAAAGCGAAAGTTCTTTTTTTGCCACAGAAAAATTCCACATTATTTAAGGGAAAAATGCGACTTTAAAAAATAAAAAGGGCAGATCCATAGGCTCCGATTTGCCGTCTGATATTGGGATATAGATCGTATATCGCAGGAATTTTTAGATTTGATATTTACAACATTGTTGGAGAAATTCAAATAAAGGGCATAGCCTAAACTCAACTAATAACTTATTGAGACCCCGAAGTTTTAGATATTAAATTCTTAACGGATAAATGGAAGGCAAATTTATTGTCTCCTTTTGCCGTACAGAAAAGACTCTCTTGGTGTCCAATTAGGACCTCTAAACGATCCTTTAAAGGATTTCATATCTGAGCTAATTTTTAAGCTGCACTTTAATGGCTGTTGCTTGTCCAAATCAATCCAACCTTCTAAAGCGTTTCCTTCAATTGTACCTGAAAATTCAAAGTAGCTGTCGTCGGTTGATTTTACCGTCTTACCATTTTGTTTTAACACGAGTTTATAGCCACCCCCAAAGTGATATTTTAAATCCCAAATTCCAGTCCATGGCTCAATATTACGCTTATCATCGTCAGAAATCGTAGCCACCTGAGTTTCAGATACCCTTTCTGAAGGAATTTTCAATTTTTCGACTTTTTCGGTGCGAACCGTGCTTTTTTCCGGATTGAAGTAAAAATCACCCATTAAAGAAGAAGACTCCCAGGGAATTTGGCGACCATTTGTTTCATTTGCGACATTGATTCTAACGCGCTTTAAAACTTGTTCGATCGGCAGATTGGGTTCTAACATATGTTGAATTAGGTGCTTTGTAAAAATGCCGTTCCTCTCAGGGCCATCGGCGGCGACTTCGCCTGGAGCGGTCGAATAAGCAATCAGAGAACCTGTGGGCGCATCCATGCGTGCAAGACCGTTTTGGTTGGATCGAAAGGCTCTGGCATAAGGGTTGTTGCGGCAGGCATCCAGAATTACGATATTTAGCCGGTTTTCAGCGTCCTCCATTTTGCCCAATATCCGACCGGCATCCACGGCTTCGTATTTGACATCGGATTCGGATTCAATTTTGGCATCAACAGGCATAAGATAGTTACGGCCGTCCACCTGAACCCCGTGCCCTGCAAAATAAAATAACCCAACATCGCCATCTCTCAGTTGCCGGCCGAAGAACCGAATGGTGTCTTCCATGGTTCTCTGATCCGCATCTCTCTTGAGAATGACTTTAAAGCCTAACTTTTTGAGAGTTTCTGCCATATCTTCGGCATCGTTTATCGGATTTTTAAGCGGCGAGGTCTGATATGCGCCATTGCCGATAATAAGAGCAAGCCGGTCAACGTGTAGTTTGATACCACGATCTTCAGCTACCAAGGCGGTTGGGTAAAGATAAAAGACGGAAAAAATAAGGACGAAGATAGTTTTAAGTATCATTAATAAAGTCTTTTTTTGGCGTTTATAAAGGTGATTTCAATCTATAATTCATACGTATTTAATCGAATATTTTTTGTCAATTTTTAATTGTATGAACCTTGGATACATTGAGATGAGTACACGAATCATCTCCTATTAAAAGCGTGTGATATACAACGATCTGAAATTTCATTATAATTTCAGATATCACCATTCACCTGTATCTATCAACTACTATATTTTTGCAGATCTCCATTCGATATCTTGACAATGGTTGAGATTGGATCATGTAATCTATTCTTTCACAAAATTATGATCGCCCTCTTAATAGCTGGTTCAATCTCAGGCGCACGATGCCAGCGCCTTCCCTGAGATGAGCGCCGATGTTACTCAAGGCGACTGCATTAAGATTTCCTTTTAAGCTGTTTGCCCACGGACCAGCAGCTGGCAACCACATCACCCAGCGACCAGTATTTGACACTGCTCATATCAAACAGCAGCGGCTTGAGCTTGGCTAGGTCTACTTTGCCCTCGGTGAGCACGGATTCATCTGCATAGGTTTCCACGATCTCACCGATGAAAAGGTCATGGGTGGGAGTATCATAGGTATCGTAAAGCCTGCACTCCATGTTGAGCGGGCATGCCTTGATCATAGGGGCAAATTCCAGCTCTCCGGAGAAGATCTCAAACAGACCGGATTTGTCCGTTTTCTTGCCGCTGACCAGACCCACATAATCGGTTTCGACCACTAAATCTTCAGAGGGGATGTTTACACTGAAGGCCTTGTTTTCTTTGATACCGGCATTGGTGTGGTGTGGTTTGGCTAGACTGAAAGAAATCAAGTACGGTTTGGCGTGGTTGACTATTCCGATGTGGGCGATGGTAATAAAGTTGGGGTTGTCCTCAACTATTGCGCCAAGAATTGTTGTGGGGGTGGGATACAGCACGTTAATGCCGCCGAGTTTATTTTTCATGATTTTTTTTCCTTCTCCATTTAGGCTTCATATTCCGCAAGTTTCGTCCTTTCTTCAATAAAGCATACCAGCATCTGGATGGTGAAAAAATTCTTTATCTTACCGATATTTGCCATTCCAGCTGATAATCTTTCCTTTTTTGGTTTGAAATTGATATTCAATTGGTGGCTCAGCTGATGACCAGCCCTTAGGCCAAAATCGGCAATGAACGATTTCTTTATTTCCCTGCTTGAAAACTTTCTCAATCTTATATTTTCCGCCCCAGATGTCTCTTTCGGCAAAAGCGGCAACCTCTTCGAGTCCATTAAATTGCATACCAGCGATATTGACAAACACTTTATCTGAAAAACACGTAAGCAAGGCTTTACTATCATTTTGCGCGACCGCATCAAAAAAACAACGAATAGGAGGTGATAGATCTTCTATCCGACTATCTTTGTCGAAATCGTGAAATTCTTCTCCGTTTGCAAAAGAAGCAGCAAAGAGAAATAAAATGATGAATATTGATATTTTTTTGTATTTCATTTTTAAACTCCATTTTCAAATATGCTCGGGAAAATCGGATGGGCTGGCAGTAATTAGTGGATACGAATTAATCACCTAACATGTGACCGGAAAAAGAGCATGAGACAAAAGCGTTTTTGGGGAGCGTTTTAAGGTCTCAAAATTATTGGCTGGCCTCCAACTTTAAGTTGCCGTCTATGTATTTCAAATTAAATTTGAATTTATCGATTTGCCACCTTTCATCATTTTTAATTAAATGAAAATCGTAACTACCGACAAAAGTGCGTGTATTTTGATTGGGTAAAAGGGTCAGATCTTTGGATTTGACAATACGAAACGTGGGTAAAATGGTCAGATCTTTGGATTTGACAATACGAAACGTATACCTGCTGTCAAATTTAAAGCCTCCAAGCACCGCGTTGAGATAGGGTAGCACCGCAGAGATATTCTGATCCAGATGGGCGATGCAGTGCACGGATTTAAAGCCGGGATTGCACTCGGGTCTGAATATTTCTTTTCGGTAGCTTTTCAACAGCATATTGACTATTTTGTGATCCAGCCGTTGACGTCTTCTTTGCTCGGAATTTTGCCGACAGATTTGACCTCACCGTTGATCACAACGGCGGGGGTGCCGAAAACTCCGTAACCGGCTATTTCCATCGTATCGGTTACTTTTTCGACGTTGGCATCCAGACCGGCTTCTGCCACGGCTTCTTTAACGATTTTTTCGGTTTGTTGACATTTGGGGCAACCAGGTCCCAGCACTTTGATTTCCATGATGGTGAATCCTTTTTAACAAATTGATTTTGGGCCAATTTTTGGTGGAATCGTTATTAGCCTGTTCTGGCAAATGCCTCCTGCAGCCATTTTTTCAGTTTTGGCTTTGGCGGGACGGCACCAACTGCCTTGACTTCACGGTTGATCACCAGCGCCGGGGTGGCCATCACGCCGTAACTGCCGATCTCGGCAGTGTCGGTAACGTGCTCTAAATCGGCAGCCATACCCATCTCGGCCATCACCGCTATCAAATCCTGCTCCAGTTTGTTGCAGCTCGCACAGCCGGGGCCCAGGACCTTAATCTCCATTTCGTCCGGATCGCTGTCCTCTGCTGTTTGGCCGGTGAATTTTTTGAATTCCCTTAAAAACGCCTGACCGTACTTTTCTTTTGACGATTCGGGTATATAGTTTCGTTTATTGAGCCGTTTAAGTAGTTCGGTGCGAATCACTTCATCGGATAGGGTCCCACACGATTCGGCCACCTCTGATAAAACGGGTTTCAGTCCGATGATGCCGACACGGTCACCGCTAACTTTGATCTGGGTAATTTCATCTGAAGACATAAGCTTATTCCTCATACTTTTAAAATCAGTTTCGCATTTTCCTCTACATTAGGGATCAATCAAAATACCGACCGAATATCATGCCGCTGATGGTGGCCATCACGATAACCAGACCGACAAAGGCCACCGTCTTTTTTGTGCCCATAACGCTGCGGATCACCAGCATGTTGGGCAAACTCAACGCCGGGCCGGCCAGCAGCAATGCCAGTGCCGGTCCCTTGCCCATACCTGCACCGAGCAGACCCTGCAATATCGGCACTTCGGTCAGAGTGGCGAAATACATAAACGCCCCCACCACTGAAGCAAACAGGTTGGCCCACAGGGAGTTGCCGCCGACAAGGCCGCTGACCCATTGTGATGGAATCAGTCCCTCGGAACCGGGGCGGCCCAGCAAAAGCCCCGCGACCAGCACCCCGGCAAACAGCAGCGGCATGATCTGCCTGGCAAAATCCCAGGTGGACATAAACCAGCTTTCGGTTTCGCCGCGGGTTGTGGTTGTCAATACAACCACAGCGATGATGCCGGCCGAAAAGGCAATCAGCGGCTCGTGGGGGAATATAACCGCCAGGACCAAAACGGCAGCTACTGACAAGACGACCTTCAAGGCCTTGACATGGAACCATTTGACCAGCAGCACGCCCAGGACAATTGCAAAAAAACCGGTCATCAGCCACTTGACACTGTAAATCGTATGCCACAATCCGAATGGTTCGAGCGGTTTACCCCAGGTCGCAGTCACCAGGATGCCCACCATGACGGCAAAATACACCACATTCTGCCACAGCGGCCGTTCCACTTCCGGCTCGGGCATATGTAAAGCGGCTTCAGCTTTGACCTGCTCCTCTTTGCGAAACAGCAGGTGCATGGCAAGCCCGATGACGACGCTGAACACAACAGCCCCCACGGCCCGAGCCAGTCCGATTTTGGGGCCCAGGATGCGGGCGGTAAGCACGATGGCCAGCACATTGATGGCCGGCCCGGAATACAGAAATGCGATGGCAGGCCCCAACCCCGCGCCGCGCTTCCAGATCCCGGCAAACAATGGTAAAACCGTACACGAACAGACCGCCAGGATGGTGCCAGAAACCGAGGCGACGCCGTAGGAAAGGATTTTTTTGGCACCCGCACCAAGATATTTCATCACCGCTGCCTGGGACACGAACACCGAGATGGCGCCGGCGATAAAAAAGGCCGGTACAAGGCACAGCAAAACATGTTCCTGAGCATACCATTTGGCCAATGCCAGTGATTCGATCACCGCACCGCTGAATCGGTTACTGTCAATTGGAAGCCAGAATATCACCAAAAAAAGGCCTGTAATGATACTCAGGGGTTTCCATATCGCTTTCCACTCGATCAGGCTGGGTTGAGTGTCAACCTGTTCAGCCTTCGAAGGTTGTTCAATGCCTGTCCCTTGCTCAGTAATTGTGACCGATTCGCTCATCTTTGGGCTTTCCTTCTCTTTTATGATCCAATCGAATCATTGTGATCTAAACGCTGTGATCAACTGCAACACAAATTAAAACGCTATATCCAAATTTAGCAATATACTTGGGCAAAAAAAAATTAATTCCGGCAGATATCTTCCCGGTTGATAAACGGTGTTTTTTTCATCAATTCCGCGATTTCTGAATCTTCATTCAACCAGTGTTGCAGGTTGCCGAGCAAACTGGCGGCATAGGGACTGCTCTTGCCGTCTGCAAGGAAATAATTTACCCATAGGCCATCTTTCTTATAGTCTACCAATCCAGCCTCTTCGAGTGTTTTCAGGTGCTTGGATACTGTCGGCTGAGCCAATTTCAATGCCGCTTGCAGCTCACAGACGCACATTTGTTTTTGTTGCAGTGCCTTGATTATTTTGACACGATTCGGGTCAGACAATGCTTTCATAACCTTCACAAACGATTTCATAGCATCCCCTTATATCGCTGAATTGGAATATATTAAGCAGGGGCCTTTTGTCAACTGTTTTTTTGGAGACCGGAAATTGATATTTCAGTTAATGGCTCTGACCGCGCTTCTACCTTTCAATTTATCCACCACCTGGCGGACATCACCTAAACATCATTTTCCCTTTGGGTTCTTATTCGCACACTGGCAATTTCCAAACTTCTTTTCAGTTGAAATTCTCTCCATTATCAGAGAACGGCCATTATTGCGAAAATCATTTTCTATATCTGCTTTTGTGTACTCGAAGCAGTAACAAATTAATTCGCTCATTTATGTTTCCATTCTTAAAAATTCTTCAATTGTTGGATCCATTTTTCGGCCTTGCAATCAGAACTTCTGAAGGTACGCCAAACCGAATAACCACATTTCGAAAGTCTACCGACCAACCCCGTTGAACAAAAAATGAATTGAGCGAAATTGAACGGCAGCCTCCCACCAGTGATGGACTCAAGCAGAATACTGCAGACCACAGTTCAATAAAGATCTGCGATGCATACGACACACCCTGTGTGAGACTCACCAGGCATAGCTGACCGCCTGTAATCAGTTCGCGACTAGCCTCGCAGATTGCCGTCGAACGCCCGGCTTTGTCAGGAGGTCAAGCACATAAGTAAAGACGACACGATCGACTGAATGATCAGGCAGAAAAAAATGCATGAAACCGTCCGATTGGGTCACCTTGGCTTGCTCTTTATAAGGCAAAACGCGCTGCGCCGCAATGGCTATCATGGTTTTGCTCAGATCGATTCCAAGGCAGGACGCGGAAGGAGGCAGATGCGTTGCCAGCAGGCGGGATGCAAAGCGGCCCGTGCCGCAAACAGGTGAATCAGAAATAATCAACAATGTAGCGTAAAGCCACAATCAGAACACAGCAGCAGAGTATACCTTTGATGATTCTGGCAGGCACAAACTTTTGAGTTCGGGCCCCTAAATACATCCCCAAAAGTCCGCCAAATCCAAACAAGACTCCCAAAATCCAATCGGGAGCGACGGCCATATCCGTATATAATAACGACAGGTACTCATAGAAAGCTACACCAGCTACCGATGTTATAAAGGTGCCCATTAGGGCAGCTCCGGCAATGGTATAGACAGGAAGCCCGATAATGGCTACAAAGAAAGGCGCCACTATTGATCCGCCACCGATTCCATATATCCCGCCGATGATACCCACTAGAAAACAGATTATATAGACCGACGGGGGTGAAAATTTGTGTGTTTCGCCATCGTAATCAAATTTTACTTGTCGAATGGTAGATTCAATAAGCCTTACAGTATGGCGTTCTTCGACAGGTTGTTTATTGTACGATACCTTTTTTCGCCCTCTGTTTTCAATCACGTCCATAAGCAGCCGGGCACCCATGTAACAAAGCACTAAACCAACAAACAGTTTGAAGTTTTTGGGATCCGGCAAATACCTGATGCGAATCCACGCGCCGATGAAGACGCCCGGCAAAGTGCCGATAATCACCGCCCAAGTCAATGGCCACAGCATTCGTCCTTCGCGTATATAGCGATAAACTCCGCTTGGTATGGCCACAATATTGAAAACTTGATTTGTGCCGCTAACCGAGGGTGCCGTATATCCTAAAAAGCTGACTTGAAAAGGGAGCAGAAGAAAAGCACCGGATACCCCGCCCATTGATGTGAAAAAGGAAACTATAAAGGCCACAATGAACGGAATAAATGGATTAACTTCAACGCCCGAAACGGGGAAAAGCATAATTTTAGCCTCCGCTCTCGCGAAGTTTGTCTCAAAATCGTGATCGTATTATTGTCGATTCGACTGTTAATTTTGGTAAACACAGGTCATTTTTCATCTCCAACAACTGGATGCTTTTGTCAATCGATATTGGATTCTATTTTTTATATTGACGGATCCAATTAAGAAATATATAAATTAAATAAGTTTTTAGATATATGGATTTTGTTATGTCTCTGATTCGATCATTAAAAGCATTGGCCGACGAAAACCGCCTGAGAATTCTGCGAATGCTCTTATGCAGCGATCTATGCGTCGGCGCTTTAGCCAATCATCTTGGTATCTCGAAGCCGGCGGTTTCCCAGCATCTCAGGATATTGCGGAAAGCCGAATTGGTTAGAGGGGAAAAACGCGGCTACTGGACTCATTATAGGGTGGATAAAGAGGCCTTGACACGGGTTGCAGCCGAATTAAAACAGCTATCATTGGCAGAAAAGCATTACGAAACCATTTGTTGGCGAATAAACGAAATGCCGGTTAAAACGCATCAAGCAGAGGAGGTCAATATGTGTCAAAATTCTTGTCAGAAGCCAGATAAATTAAAAGACAAACCGGAAAACTGCAGCCCTGAACAGATCAGGGAATGCCACGGCGATACAAAAAAGCATCCCTGCCTAAAGGAAAATTCCGTTTCCGAAAATAAGTAATCTATAATCGGGCGCCCTGCAAGGCCATGACCCTATCAGCGATTCTCATTGCCGCCATTTTTTTCATATCCCTGGTGCTGACAATGGTCGGCCTCGGCGGAGGGCTCATATTTTCCCCACTGTTTGTCACCGTCGGCTTTGCAAAATCCGAAGCTGCTTCCGCCTCGTTGTTTTTGAACCTTATCGCAGCCGCATCCGCTGCCTATACCTACTCCCGCAAAAAGATGGTGGATTTTTCACTTTCGATCCCATTGATCATTTCATCGAGTTTGGCCGCACCGATCGGATCGTTTCTGAATGTGCGCATCGACCTGAAACCGTTTCTGATCATCATGGCCGTCGTGCTGGCTATGGCGGGAGCGCGCATGCTCATGCCGCCTGCCGATGAAATTGAAAGCTCCGACATAACACCGTCCAAAAAGGTCATCGCCGGTATTGTTATCGGCGCTTGCATCGGCTTGATGGGCGGCTTGCTTGGGATCGGCGGCGGCGTGTTCGTTGTGCCGCTTCTCATTTATGTGCTGAAGACGCCGACGAAAATCGCCGCCGCCACATCGACATTTATCGTATGCTTTTCTTCCTTAACCGGTTTTTTAGGTTACGCCTCCATGGCTAAAATCAACTGGATGTTTATTCTGCCCGCTGCCGTAGCCTCTTTCGCGGGCGGCCAGGCTGGGGCGAGGATAATGAGCAGCCGTCTCAAGGGCAAAAGCATTCGCGTTATTTTCAGTGTCATTCTGTTCCTCCTGTGCGTCAAACTGTTGCACCGATCTTTTATCGGCTTGTGAAGAGAGTACATGTCGAAACGTTTCAAATTTAATCGAATAGAACTCGCCGGGTCTTTGGGACACAGACACCCCTCGCTATGGGGACTTTGAGGATCGCCTTCGATATTTACAATTCGACCATTGATCGTGTAAATAATGACGGCGCAACCCACTGAGCAGTAAGGACAAACACCGGGCGTAAGTTTCGCTTTATCCAAACGAAATTCTTTAGGTTTCATTGATGCTCCTGTGAGCTTGAACATGCATTGTGATAAACCGAACTTTGTATTTTTTATGATACCTGGACAAATGTGTCTATTGAAAATGATGGAAGGCCTGCGAGCCGGCAATCAAAGCTGCGCCGATGGCACCGGTGACTTGCGCTTTAGGCGACACCTCGATGGGATATCCCAGCTTATCTTCCAGGGCGCTGACCACTCCTTTGTTTTTGGCCACACCGCCGGTCATCATCACCGGTGCCGCCAGGCCGATGCGGCCGGCCATGGCCGCCACCCGGGCGGCGATCGAGGCGTGGATGCCGGCGATGATATTTTCGCGGCGCTCGCCCTTGGCGATCAGGGAGATGACTTCAGACTCGGCGAAAACCGTGCACAGGCTGCTGATCCTGGCCGGCGTGTCGGCCTTCAATGAGACCTCGCCAAAATCATCGATGTCCACCTCCAGCGCCCGGGCCATGACCTCCAGAAAGCGGCCGGTCCCGGCCGCGCACTTATCATTCATGGCAAAATCCTGAACACCGCCGTTGGCGTCGGCGACAATGGCTTTGCTGTCCTGGCCGCCGATGTCGATGATCGAGCGCACCGCAGGATTCAGATAATGGGCACCGGCGGCGTGACAGGTGATCTCGGTAATGGCCCTGTCGGCGATGGTAACACTTTTGCGCCCGTAGCCGGTAGCAATAATACGATCTACGGCAGCGGCATCGATCCCGAGCTCGGAGATGATCTTCTCAAAGACCTTTTTGCCGGCGTCCTGAGCGTTGTAGCCGGTCGACATGACCGTGTCGGCGATCAGTTTGCCTTCCTCGACCACCGCCGCCTTGGTGGTGATCGAGCCCACGTCAATGCCCACTGTAATCATCGGCTCACCCCTTTGATTGCGGATTTTGGATTGCGGCCTGCGACGAGCTCAGCCGAGTCGATTGCGGATTTATGGATGTTGAATCCCATCGACCTGACGCCTTGCACCTTATGCCGTGTGCCTTGCGCCGTTCCCCCTGCTCCCTGCCCCCTGCCTGACACCTGAAAGCCGATCACGACCTGTTCTTGAGCATCTCCATAAACGCGTCGATGCGGGTTTCGATCTGACTTTCCGAAAAGCTGCGTTCATCGACCATATCGGCTTCCAATAACAGAGTCGGAATAGCGCTTTTTTGCTGAACGATTTTCTGAATATCATACTGTCCCAGAGAATAGGGTTTGCAGCTGCGATTGGAATGCATCACCAGCCCGTCGACATCATATTTGGCAATCATTTGCAGAATGCTTTCTGCCATCTGGTCCACGCTGATATTCAGGTAAACACGCGTATACCCTTCTGCCATGGAGTCCAAAAAATGATCTTCCTTGAGGTATTTCATGTTGCTGCACCAGGCAGACGTGTAGGTATCCGCCACCAGCCCTGAGATCGTGTACGTGCCGTCGCCCGCCGTGGTCGCCGTATGGCCGCCGCCGGCATCGACCGTGACGCCCGACAACCCCGAGCCCCCCGAC
>Ga0209536_100014889_pt1 | contig 11135 bp, 10 predicted proteins | sample DeeMarSeWOR28_12_FD_187461 | JGI IMG/M metagenome (GOLD analysis project Ga0209536, IMG submission 187461) | Marine sediment microbial communities from White Oak River estuary, North Carolina - WOR-2-8_12 (SPAdes) (version 2) | ecosystem: Environmental > Aquatic > Marine > Intertidal zone >... | reverse complement strand
TTTTTTCATTACGCTGCTTTATAATGTTTCTATCATTTGTTTATGAGTACAGAAGAATCGAGCATATCTGATACAGACGCATCGCGATCAACTTCCCCTGCGGATTCTTATCGATTACTTTGATGTTCATACTTATCCTTTCCTTAGTCGTTATTCTGTACTGATCATTTTGGATAAGTACTACATTATGCTCCCAATTTGAACTAAAAGGCATCTATGAAACTACAACTTTCCTTTGTAATTATATTACTTCTCATCAGTCTAGTTCTTTTTGCCTGCAGCAAAAAAACGGACCCAACGCCTACAAAAACGTTCACGACTGCGCCTACAATTGCCCCCGTTTCGACTACCACATCTACATCCACGCCCGATCCCTGCGCGCCGGAAAACATCTCCAGCGAAGCAGAGAAGGTGCACAAGCTCATGCGCGAATTCGATGATGCCGCCCTGCTGGCCTCCAACACTCCGCTCGACCAGCTCAATCCCACGATTGCTAACCTACAACGCATTCGCCGTGATGTGGAAGACTTGCGCGTTCCTATTTGCCTTACCACTTTGAAACAATATCAACTGGCACACATGAACACGGTCATCAACGCCATGCTGGGATTTCTGAGCAGGGCTGACTCAGAATCGCTCAACCAAGCCATCGCACTGGCGTGTCAGCAGCACGACCAATACACGCTGGAACTTGTAAACTTGCTTGGGCTAACCGTGGTAGCTGAACCGACAACAAATTCAACCCCGGGAACACCAGCAGCCGTTGTCACGCCTACCTTCGCCGGGCTGTACGTCACAAACGCCGGGTCGACGAATGTTAATTTGCGCGCTCAACCCGCCTTGAATGCTGAAAGCCTGGGCAATATGAATGTTGGTGCAAGCGCAGCCGTGCTGGGCCGCACAGACAGCGCACTTTGATTCCAGGTGGAATTCCCTGGACAGCAGGGGCAAACCGCTTGGGTGTATGCCTCACTGGTCCAACTTTCAGACCCAACCGCTGAATTGCCAGTACTGACACCTATTCCCTGAACACAAACTCCCGCGAATTTGCGGGAGCTTGTGTTTGTTTCAAAAATAAAAATGGGGGAACTAACTGCTACTCATCTCCTGTTTGACAGCGTGATATAGATTCTCTGCTTTTAGCTCACTCAAAGTAAAGCATGGTGATTCCAAATGGTCGGCCAGTTTCTGGGCCAGTCCTTGATCAAAGGCAGCATGTTCCATATTGATCACAATACTACGTGTTTTCTCGTTGGCGATCAAACCCGCAAATTTGTAAGATTCTTCCTGCGGCGGTAGTGTGCCAATCGCTACATTGCCGGCCCCATCCGTCAGCACGATTAGCAGCGGCTCCACATCCGGGTGGATGTGTTTTTCGTGGGTGAGCACATCGTGAGCCATTAGCAATCCTGCCGAAAGCGGCGTTTTACCACCTACAGGGATATCGACGAGGGCTCTCTGGGCTAGTTGTACGCTGTTTGTCGGTGGCAGGACAAGGGTGGCGCGATCCTTCTGGAACACGATCAGGCCCACGCGATCTCGTCGCTGGTAGGCATCCATGAGCAGCGAGAGAATCGCCCCCTTGGTCGCATTCATTCGCTCGGCCACCGCCATCGACCAGGATGCATCCACCAGGAAGAGTACCAGGTTGGCAACCTTCTTTACGCGGATCTTGCGCTGCAGGTCACTTCTTTCAATGGCAAAAGCCAGCCGTTTGCGCTTCTCTATGCGGCGTTTCTGATACGGTGCGGCGGCGCGGAAGGTGGCATCGAACGCGATGTCGTCGATCTTATCTCCCGCAGGTCGCGAGCGGATATAACGTCCGTGCTTTCGCTCGGTACGTGTCAGGGATCGCCGTCCGGCATGACGGCGGGTTAATTTATCCAGGGGGGTATTGAGCTTACGCGGATCGAAGGTTTCGCCGACTTTGGCCTTTTGCCCGCCATCCCACCAGTTGGCGCTGGCGTTGTTGAACACGTCCTGCGCCTGGGGTTCGGGTTGTCCTTGAGGAGAGCCTTCTTCGGCCTCATCCTCAAGTTTTAAGTTTTTTTTTGAGCCTCGCCGGATTCTTGCTCTTGCGGCTCACCTTGTTCGCCATCGTTCGGAACTGCCTGGCCCGCCAACTGTTCGATACGTTCCTGCAATTGCTCGGTGCTCATCTCAGCCTGCTGGAAGGGTGTACGCTTGATGCGGTGCGGCAGCGCCAACTCGGCAGCCAGAGCAATGTCATGATCGTTGATGGCTGTGCGGCCTTCAAATGCGGCCTGTGCGCGCGCTGCTTTCAAAATGACAAGGTCTGCGCGGTGACCGTCGACATTTAGAGATGCGGTCAATGCGGCGATGGAGAGCAAGTCGCGGCTGGTATAGGTAACGTTATTGACAATCGTTCGCGCTTTGGCGATCTTTTCTGAAAGCTCCTTCTCCTTCGAGACGAATTCTGCGCGGAAACCTTCCGGGTCTCTTTCGAAAGCCAGGTTGCGCTCCATGATCTGTACACGTTCACGTGGTTCGCGGATACCGGTAATATCCACCGAAAGCGCAAAGCGGTCCAGCAACTGCGGACGCAAATCGCCTTCTTCAGGATTCATCGTGCCGACAAGAATGAAACGCGCCGGGTGAGCGAAAGAGATGCCTTCGCGTTCGACCAGATTAACACCCATCGCGGCAGAATCGAGTAACACATCTACAACGTGATCATCCAACAAGTTGACTTCATCGATATAGAGCAAGCCGCGATTGGCAGAAGCCAATACGCCGGCTTCAAAATGACGTTCGCCTTTCTGGATGGCCTGCTCAATGTCGAGTGTTCCGACCACGCGGTCTTCGGTGGCGGAGACAGGCAGGTTAATGAAGGGCGTTGTACGTGTGGTAAAAGGCAACTTGTCCCCGTTTGCTTCGGCGCGTTCCTTGCATTCTGTGCACCAGGTGTGCGGCTTTTCAGGGTCACAACCAAAGCGGCAATCCTGCACAATATGTACATTCGGCAACAAGGCCGCCAGTGCGCGTGCCATAGTGGACTTGGCTGTGCCGCGCTCACCGCGGATTAATACGCCGCCGATGCGGGTATCAACAGCGTTCAATATCAGGGCGCGTCGCATGCGCTCCTGACCGACAATAGCAGTAAATGGGTATATAGCAGGCATAAAGGACTCCGGCGGTGATTATAACTTGTTTTTGACGGATATGAAAAAGTCCCCGGCGCATCGTCCGGGGACCTCAGGCCTGGCTCCCCCGCTTCTGCGGGGCTTCCGTTACCCACGGTCACATAACGGAATGTGCCTGTTGATATAGTTGCTCTTTAAGTTTCATAATATCCCGGCCAATTTTGGAGCCAGAATCGCCTTTGATCTCTTTGGAAATTTTAGCAATGGCATACATGACAGTTGTATGGTCGCGGCCGCCAAGTACCTCCCCGATCTGCGGCAAGGACACGTTAGCCTCCTCGCGCAGCAGGTACATTGCGATCTGACGCGGGAGCGCCACGCTGCGCGAGCGGTCACGACCGAGCAGTTTTTCGGCGGACAGGTTGAAATAATGGGCAACCAGATCTACAACCTTTTGTGGTTCCAGGTCACCACGCTGGGGCAACAGATCAGACAGGGCAACGTCGACCAGGTTGGGGGTCAGGGGTGAACCGCTCAAGTCTGCAAAGGCCAGGATACGGTTGAGGGCACCTTCTAACTCTCGGATGTTGGACTGTACTCGTCGCGCAATCGTGTCAAGGATTTCATCCGGGATATAGCGTCCCGTGCGTTCAGCCTTGTGGCGCAAAATTGCCAAGCGGGTTTCCTCATCAGGCGGCTGGATATCGGCGGTCAGGCCCCACTCAAAGCGCGAACGTAAGCGTTCTTCCAGTGTGTTCAATGATTTAGGCGTCCGGTCAGACGAGACGATAATCTGTTTATCCTGCCCGTGTAGGGTATTGAATGTATGGAAAAACTCTTCCTGGGTGGACTCTTTGCCCGCAATAAATTGGATATCGTCTACCAATAAAACGTCGATGGAACGATATTTTTCTCGGAAGGCCTGCGTGGTATGCGTACGAATGGCGTTGATCATATCGTTAGTGAATTCTTCCGAGGAAACGTACAATACAGTCAGCCCGCGCGCATGACAGGCATTCCCAATAGCGTGCAACAGGTGTGTTTTTCCAAGTCCAACGCCCCCATACAGGAAAAGTGGATTGTAAGCTCGCGCTGGTTTTTCAGCGACTGCCAGGCAGGCAGCATGCGCCAGCCGATTGCCGGAACCGACAACAAAATTTTCAAATGTGTAGCGAGGATTTAATGTTAAATTCCTTTGTAGAGAAACGGGGGATTCGTCTTCATTGTGCTCTACCAATTCAACCGACTGATGCATTTCATCATCGTTCTGCGATACCACAAAATTAACTGAAACATTTGAATCCATTATACCGATCAAAAGGCGGCTAACTGTGCTGGCAAGACGGCTCTCTAACCAGTCACGTGCATATGCATTACGTACACTGATGGTTAATAAACCATTCTCATGTTTTATTGGCCTGGTATCACGCACCCAGGTATCAAAAGATGCTCTTGGCATCTCCATTTGGAGTTGTCCTAGCACAGATTGCCACGCTTGATCAACATTCATAACTGCTCCCTCATCAACGGTTTTGGGGTATGGAAAACTAATCCGCTAGGTGCCCAGCGGTTTAGTGAGGTTTATGCACTTGGTTTTCGATCTTACAGGGATTTGGGACAAGAGCAGAAGCCCCATCCACAATCTCAGCGTGCATACATTCTAGCAGAAAAGGTCATCAGACACCAACACGCGTGCCCTACGAAACCTTAAAAACTTCTGTTTTTTTAAGGTAAAAAAACCTTAAGAAATCATTTTGCAATGAGTGCGATTTAAAATTTTATTCAGAACACTTGTCTCAGCCAAAAAAGCTGTAAGGGCAAAACCATACCCCCATATATGGGGTTTTTTATAAAATTTACCCCTGTATTCGTATATGTGCCTTAAAAAAGGAAATAGCTGACTCTTCTGATTCAGCAGGATGTGAAACGCACAATCCTGGGACTCAATATTTAAATTCGAAATAATTACAACAGATTAAGGCGCAGAGCTGCGCGGCACCCAAGCTAAGATCGTTGTCCCCTCATTGCGCACGGATGAAATATCCACTTCGCCACCCACATTTCGGGCGCGCGTTTGCATGTTAGCCAGACCATGCCCGATGGATGAATTCATTTTCTCTATCTCAAAGCCCTTACCGTTATCCTGCACTTCCATCAGGACGCGCTCACTGGTCACCCATACGGTCACAGTCAGGCGTTTTGCTGCCGCGTGCTTGGCCGCATTTGCCAGCGCTTCCTGACAGATATGGAACAATGCTAACGAATAGTTTTGTGGCATGTCATCCAACGGCTCTTTCGGACCAGTGAGAATTGCCTCCGACAGCGTATGTGCTCGATACTCAGTAATGAGCCGCCGCAGGCCAGACATCAGGTCTTCGCCATTCAATTGGCGTGGACGCAGGTCGAGAATATAGGAACGCAAATCGCGAATCGTCTGATTCAAATCGTCAACGGCATGTTTGATGCCATCCTGGGCCTTCTGCGGATTTTCCTTTACCAGGTGCGAGATATTTTCCAGTGACAAACCCACTCCAAATATAGACTGGATAATGCCGTCGTGCAAATCCATGCCAATGCGCTCGCGCTCTTCCAACACTGCCAGCCGTCTCGCGTTCTGATGCAGGCGCGCATTCTCAATTGCCAATGCCGCCCAGTTGGCAACTGCTGTTAACAAACGGATATCACGTTCGTCAATGGGACTTTTGCTGCGCGTGGCAACGCTCAAAACCCCAACCATATTCTCGGCGGATTCCAACGGGATACATGCAATTTGTTGAAAACCAGCTTTTACCACCGCAGCCCGCAGGAAACGCAAATCGTCAGCCAACTTATGGCTGATAAGCGGCTCACCCGTCTTGGCTACAATGCCAATGAAGCCTTCATTAACCTTAAAGCGTGAGCGTGTCCAGAATGCCTCCGCAGCCTGCCCACGGTGCAGCACCAGACGCAGTGTTTTACGGTCGTCTTCCAGTAAAAAAATTTCCCCAGCCTCTACCTTCATGTAGTTCATCACCAGGGCCAGGGTTTTATTCAAAATCTCATCTAATTCAAGCGAAGCCGTCAGCGTAGAGGCAAAGTCATTCATTAAAGTAAGGTCTTCGCTGCGACGCGTCAGGGCAACATCACGTTCTTTTAAATGCTTATACAGCCTCGCATTCTGGATTGCCGCGGCAGCGTACGCGGCCAACATCTGGATGATCTTCTCATCATCCTCATTAAATTCAGTCGCATCGATCTTGTCGGTCAGATAGATCTGCCCCAATTGTTGTTCGCCCGCGCGGATGGGCACACCCAAAAACGATGTCATTTGTGGATGCTTCGCAGGGAAGCCGGAACTGCGCGGGTGCTTCTCGATTATGGGAACGCGCAGCGGTACCTTTGTATCCATTAACTCGCGGATTAACCCCTTACCCACCGGCGGGTGCGCAATCTTCTTTATTTCAGTTTCTGACATACCAACAGAAATGAATTTTTCCAGTTTTCCCTCAGTATCCAACACACCTAAAGCAGCATAACGAGCTTCAGCCTGTTCACAGGCCACGGTCGCAATCCGTTCAAGCAGCGTCTCCAGTGAGACATCCTTAACCAATTCCAGGCTCGCCTGGTGCAGCGCAATCAGGCGTTCCCTTAGCTCCTCACGCGTCAAAAGCATCTAATTCACCTCTATTAGGACTATTATATCCAAATTTCATGAGTCTGATAGGTTTTGGTAGAAAACCGCAATAAAATACTAATGAAGGACGACGGGAAATCCCCGTCTCTTTTTGAGGAAAGAACTATGACGAATTCACGCATTTCCGGCTTCTACAATTTGACGATCGAAGAACGACGCGCCAACATCGCGGACTCGGCGCATCTGGCTCCCGAAGACCTGCTCCCGTTTAATGACGGCGGACTCACCCCCGAAGCCGCCGACCACATGATCGAGAACGTGATCGGAACCCACAGCCTGCCGCTTGGCATCGGGCTCAACTTTCAGGTTAATGGACGTGACGTTCTCGTCCCAATGGCCATTGAAGAACCCTCTGTTGTGGCAGGTGCATCCTTCATGGCCAAGCTCGTCCGCGCGGGCGGCGGATTCCAAGCTACAACATCTGCACCCGAAATGATCGGCCAGATGCAAGTACTCGACCTCAACAACGTTGAATCAGCCCGTCTGAAAATCTACGAGCACAAAGCGGATCTGCTCGCTGAAGCCGATACCATTGACCCCATCCTAAAAAAATTTGGTGGCGGCGCACGCGACCTGGAAGTACGCGTTATCGAAGATTCCCTCATCGGGGCATTCATTGTTGTTCATCTAATATATGACGTGCGTGATGCCATGGGCGCCAACGCCGTTAATACAGCCTGCGAACGTCTGGCTCCGCGCATCGAAGCCATCACCGGCGGACGTGTGCATCTGCGCATTCTCTCCAACCTGGCTGACCGCCGACTTGCCCGTACGCGCTGCATTATCCCGGTGGCAGAATTGGCCTTCAACGACTACACTGGCGAACAAGTCCGCAAAGGCATCATCGAAGCCTATGCCTTCGCTGCCTCCGATCCCTACCGCGCTGCCACGCACAATAAAGGTATCATGAACGGTGTAGATGCGGTTGTCATCGCCACTGGCAACGACTGGCGCGCCATCGAAGCCGGTGCACACGCCTACGCTGCACGTTCGGGTCAATACACTTCGCTCTCCACCTGGGGCAGAGATAAGGATGGCAACCTGGTCGGCACGCTCGAAATGCCGATGGCGGTTGGCATCGTCGGCGGCGCAACTAAAGTCCATCCCACCGCACAGGCCGCCGTCAAGCTGATGGGCGTCAAAACCGCATCCGAACTGGCCGAGATCATCGTCTCGGTTGGGCTGGCACAAAACCTGGCCGCCCTGCGCGCGCTGGCCACCGAAGGCATCCAGCGCGGACACATGTCCCTGCACGCCCAGCAGGTGGCCATCGCCGCCGGGGCCGAAGGCGAACTGATCAAAAAGGTTGCTGCGAAAATGGTAGCTGAAAAGATGGTCAGAATTGACCGCGCGGAAGAAATATTGAAATCTAAGTCTGACTAGTCTGACATGTCAGACCTATTAGACCTGTTAGACCTGTCAGACAAAGGAACATAAATGTCTACTCCAGAACCAAAAAACTCCCCCCTCCTTCAACCCGCCCGCCCGGTCGGATTTATCGGCTACGGCGCGTATGTGCCGCGTTACCGCATCCCTGCTAAAGAGATCGCGCGTGTCTGGGCGGGTGGCAAGGCCGCATTACCCGTCAAAGAGAAAGCCGTCCCCGGCATGGATGAGGACGTCATCACCATGTCCATCGAAGCAGCGCGCAATGCGCTGGCACGAGCAGAGATTCATGCTCACCAACTGCGTGCGGTGTGGGTCGGCTCTGAGTCGCATCCGTATGCCGTCAAACCAACTTCCACGGTCGTGGCCGAAGCGATCGGCGCCGTCCCCAACGTGCAGGCCGGTGACTGGGAGTTCGCCTGCAAAGCGGGCACGGAAGCCATCGTCGCTGCGATGGGATTCGTCGGCTCGGGCATGGCCGACTACGCCATGGCCATCGGCATGGACACCGCCCAGGGCAAACCCGGCGATGCGCTGGAATACACTGCAGCGGCAGGTGGCGCGGCTTATATCATCGGGCCTGCCGAGAACGCGCTGGCTACCATCAACGCATCCTATTCCTTCGTGACCGACACGCCCGATTTCTGGCGGCGTGAACACCAGAAATACCCCGAACACGGGGTGCGTTTCACAGGCGAACCAGCCTACTTTAAACATATCACTTCGGCAGGCAGTACATTAATGGAAGCGCTCGGTACAACTGCTAATGATTACCAGTGGGCCATCTTCCACCAGCCCAACACCAAGTTCCCGCAGCGCGCCGGAAAAATGCTGGGATTTACCCCCGAGCAAATCGAGCCCGGCCTGCTGGTCCCGGTCATTGGCAACACTTACTCCGGCGCAGCCATCATCGGCCTGACCGCCGTGCTCGACATTGCCCAGCCCGGCGACCGCATCCTGATGGTCTCCTTCGGCTCTGGCGCTGGCTCGGATGCATTCGACATCACCGTCACAGATGCGATCAAAGAGCGACAAGATAAAGCCCTGAAAACCCAGGACTACATCGCCCGCCGCACTGAAATCGATTATGCAACCTATGCCCGCTACCGCGGGAAAATTACAATGAAATAGATACGCTGGTTGAGTAGGCGATGTTCGTCCGCCATATCGCCCGTCCTGGTGTTCGGGCCAGGGAAACCAGCAATTAAAAAAATATGGTTTCGATACGCCCCTCACTCCGTTCAGGGCTACTCAACCATCGGTAGACATAAGGATATTATGACAGACATTATCATTGCTGGCCTCGGCCAGACAACCGTCGGAGAACATTGGGATGTAGGCTTGCGCGACCTGGCCTACCATGCCATGAACGCCGCCATCAAAGATGCGGGCGGATTGCGCCCGCAAGCGCTGTTCGTGGGCAACATGCTGGCCCCTAATCTCTCCAAACAGGCTCATCTCGGAGCTTTACTGGCTGATTTTGCTGGGTTAACCGGCATCGAAGCCGTTACCATCGAGGCCGCGGGCGCATCCGGCGGCGCGGCACTGCGTCAGGGTTACATTGCAGTCAAAAGCGGTATGGTAGATACAGCCCTGGTGGTGGGTGTGGAGAAGTTCACCGACCAGGTCGGCGCGGGTGTGGAAGAAGCGCTTGCCACGGCATCCGACTCCGACTTTGAATCCGTACAAGGTATTACCGCTGCAGCCCAAGCCGACCTCATCACCAAACGTTACATGCACGAATACGATGTCCCTATTGACGGCTTCGCCGGGTTCGCGCTCACCGCACATGCCAACGGCGCGGGCAACCCCAACGCCATGTTCCAGAAAGCCATCAAGCCGGAGTTATATATAAAATCCGGGGAACCGCTCAACATGTTCGACATCGCCCCCAATGCGGACGGCGCTGCCGCGCTCGTTCTGACTCGCCGCGACCTGCTCCCGACTAACGTGCCGAATCCACTCGTAAAGATCGTCGGCTCTGCTACTTCGTCTGACACTTTAGCCCTGCACGACAGAAAAGACATGCTCTTCTTCGAGGCCGTCCACAACTCAACCGGACGGGCTATCAAGCAGGCTGGTATCACCCTTGACCAGATTGACCTGTTCGAGTACCACGATGCCTTCAGCATCTACGCTGCGTTAGCGCTCGAATCAACCGGATTCGCCATCCGTGGCCAGGGCTGGAAACTGGCCGCTGAAAGGCAAATCGCCTTGAATGGACGCATTCCCTGTGCCACCATGGGCGGGCTGAAAGCACGCGGTTTTCCGGGTGGCGCTGCAGGCGTGTACCAGGCCGTCGAAGCCGCCACGCAGCTACGGGGGCAGGCCGAAGCGAACCAGGTCGCAGATGCAAAGTATGCACTTGTCCAGTCACTGGGCGGGCCGGCATCCACGGCTGTGTCACATATCCTGGAAAGACTAAGCTGAGAAGTACCGACTCTCTAAAACTATCAGTTCCGAAAGGATTCACCTCCTGATAGTTCCTGATAGTTCCGCTCCGTACAATGGAGCATAGAACTTTCAACGAAGGAGATATTTTTTATGGAAATCCCGCGCCATTGGCGACTCAAACAACAACGTTACGGATTGGTCGGGGAAGTTTGTCCGCACTGCGATTACAAGATCTTCCCGCCACGCGATGTATGCCCCGATTGTGGCGGCGAGGCCAAGACCCTTTACACATTTAGTGGCAAAGGGGAAGTGTACTCATATACAACCGTCTACGAGGCCCCCAGCGGATTTGACAGCACCGCGCCCTACACCGTGGCGCTCGTAAAACTGGACGAAGGCCCGATGGTCACCGCCCAACTGACCGACGTAGACCAGGAAACCGTGCAAATCGGTATGCCCGTTGAAATGGTCACCCGCAAGATGCGCGACGACGGCGACGAACGGGGGATGATTGTGTATGGGTATAAATTCAGGCCAGCCGGAATGCATACCACATTTTAGCCCCCATATATGGGGTT
>Ga0209536_100014888_pt1 | contig 11135 bp, 10 predicted proteins | sample DeeMarSeWOR28_12_FD_187461 | JGI IMG/M metagenome (GOLD analysis project Ga0209536, IMG submission 187461) | Marine sediment microbial communities from White Oak River estuary, North Carolina - WOR-2-8_12 (SPAdes) (version 2) | ecosystem: Environmental > Aquatic > Marine > Intertidal zone >... | reverse complement strand
CCTCGATTTCCGCCTTGGGCGTCAGCGCCGCCACGGAATCGACCACCACCATGTCGACGGCGCCGGAGCGCACCAGCATGTCGGTGATTTCCAGGGCCTGCTCACCGGTGTCGGGCTGCGAGACCAGCAGGTCCTCGACGTTGACGCCGAGTTTCTCCGCATAGTTCGGGTCCAGCGCGTGCTCGGCGTCGACGAATGCCGCCGTACCGCCCGCCTTCTGGCACTCGGCGATGGCATGCAGGGTCAGCGTGGTCTTGCCGCTCGACTCGGGGCCGTAAATCTCCACCACGCGGCCACGCGGCAGGCCGCCAACGCCGAGCGCCGCGTCCAGCGTGAGCGACCCGGTGGACACGGTCTGTATGTCGTTGTTGTGCGTACCGTCGCCCATGCGCATGATCGCGCCTTTGCCGAACTGGCGTTCGATTTGCTGCAGCGCCGCTGCCAATGCCCGTTTTCTGTTGTCGTCCATGTTCCTCTCCGATTTTGATGATTCTCAGGTCGCTCGCCAGCGAAATTCTTGCTTGCCCGCAGCGCAGGTGCCCGCATTATGACACAGCCCGTATGACCGCTTCAGCCCCTACCCGGCCGCAGTAAAAAATCTTACGCAACAGAGGCCCGAGTTACCTACTCCAGGCCCTCTTCCAGGGCTTTCCACTGTGCGATCGAGTGATACTCCACGCCATTTTTCGAGCCGACGGACTCGATCAACTCGTAGCCGTTGAGCGCCCACTCGATCGCAATGGGGCCCAGTGTAGGCGGTGACTTTCTCAAACGGCGATAAAGCGTCAGGTGGAAATTCCAGGGCTTGGGATCGTGGCCGATGCCGGCTACCGTCAACGCCTGCACCAGCGACCGCTGGAATGCCTGCAGCGGCGCGGGCAGGGTCCCGGCTCCCAGCCAGAGTACCCGGCCGCGGCCAAACTGCCCGAGGTGATCGAGTATCACCCGGCAGGGCGGAAACGATAGCCCCGACGCGACGGTGCAAACCTCAGGAATGACGGCGGCGTCCTGCATGCCCAGGAACGCCAGGGTCACGTGGAGATTGGGTGGGCTGACCGCCCGCCCGCTCCCTTCCAGGCGCCGCTGGATGTCGTGAACCTGCCGCCGCACCAGCGCGTCCGGCACCAGGGCGAAAAACAGGCGGTGTTTCTTGCCGGTGGATGCGGCACGCTCCGCTGGAACGGTCAATTCACTCACGGGGAAGACGATTGACCAACCCTCGCAACGCATGCGCGACGGTCTGCCGGCGCACCGCCTCGCGGTTGCCGGCAAACACGACCCGTTCGGCTTCTGCCGGCTTCCCATCGAGGGACCAGGCGAACCACACGGTGCCGACCGGTTTCTCGGCGCTGCCGCCGTCGGGCCCGGCGATTCCGGTGACAGCGAGCGCAGCCTGCACGCCGGCCCGACACCGGGCCCCCGCGGCCATCTGCAGCGCCACCTCACGACTGACCGCGCCTTTCTGCTCCAGCACCGCGACGTCGACCCCCAACAGGTCATGCTTGGCAGCGTTACTGTAGGTGACAAAACCGCGCTCGAACCAGGCGGAACTGCCCGCCCGGTCGGTGCAGCATTTGGCGATCCAGCCGCCGGTGCAAGACTCGGCGGCCACCATGTTCCAGCCCCGATTGATCAGGGCGGTTGCCAGGGAATCGACGAGTTGCGCCAGTTCCGGATCGCCGGGGACAGATTTGCCTTGCAACGGAAGCCTCGATCTTTCAGCTCGGTTGGTCCTTACGTTACACTGCTCCCGATGTCATCTCCAGCCCCGCTCAAGCAGGATCCGGCCAGACCAGACCAGGCTCCGGGACACACTCCCTTGATGCAGCAATACTTCCGCATCAAGTCGGAGTTCCCCGATACCCTGCTGCTCTTCCGCATGGGTGATTTTTACGAGGTGTTTTACGAAGATGCGCGGCGTGCCGCCCGCTTGCTCGACATCACCCTGACGACCCGTGGCGAGTCCGGCGGGGCGCCTATTCCCATGGCCGGCGTGCCACACCACGCGCTCGATAATTACCTGGCTCGCCTGGTGCGGCAGGGCGAATCGGCCGCCATCTGCGAGCAGGTCAGTGACCCGGTGCCCGGCAAGGGCCTGGTGGAACGCAAGGTGGTGCGCGTCGTTACGCCGGGAACGATCACCGAGGAGGCCCTGCTGGAGTCGCGCCGCGAGAACCTGCTGGCGGCATTGGCCACCTCGGGCAGGGAAATTGCGCTGGCCTGGCTGGAACTGGCCTCCGGCCGCTTCACGGTCCGCCCATTGCGCTCGATGGACGAAGTCGAGGCTCAGCTGGAACGGTTGCAACCCTCTGAATTGCTCATCGAGGAAGGTCTGGAGCTGCCATTCAGCCGCCGCGAGGGAACCCGCGAACGCCCACCCTGGAAGTATGACTCTCGGCAGGCCGGCAAGCTGCTGTGCGAACAATTCGTGACCAAAGACCTGCGCGGCTTCGGGATCGAAGACCTGCCCACGGCCATCAGCGCCGCCGGCGTTCTGCTCGACTACGTGCAGGAGACCCAGCGCACCGCCCTGCCCCATCTGCGCGGCATCCAGCTGGAGCAGGCCGACGAGTTCCTGCACCTGGACGCCGTCAGCCGGCGCAACCTGGAGATTGAGACCAGCCTGGGTGGCGAGCGGGACCCCACCCTGGTCGGCATCATGGACACTTCGATCACCGCCATGGGCGGCCGCCTGTTGCGCCGCTGGATCGGCAACCCGCTGCGCAACCGGGAGCGGCTGCAGCGCCGCCACCGGGCGATCGGTGCCCTTTTGGAAGAGGATACCCACAATGTGCTGCGCGCCGAATTACGCGGCGTGGGCGATGTCGAGCGCATCCTTTCGCGGGTAGCCCTGCAGACTGCGCGGCCGCGTGACTTGACCACGCTGCGCCATGCCCTGACCACGCTGCCGAGGCTCGCGGCCATGGTCGCAGACGGCGGTGCGGAACTGCAGGGCGCGGTGGGCACACTGCCCGTTTTCCCGGAACTGCTCGACCTGCTTCGACGCGCGCTCATCGATGAACCGCCGGTACTGATCCGCGACGGCGGCGTCATCGCTGCGGGTTACGACGCCGAACTCGATGAACTGCGCGGCTTGTCCGAAAATGCCAGCGAATTCCTGCTGAACTATGAGCAGGAGCAAAAGGAGCAGACCGGGATTCCCAGCCTGAAAGTGGGCTACAACCGGGTCCATGGTTACTACATCGAGGTCACCCATACCCATCAGCAGCTGGTTCCGCCGAATTACACACGCAAGCAAACGCTGAAAGCGGCTGAACGCTACATCACCGAGGAGCTCAAATCCTTCGAAGACAAGGTCCTGTCGAGCCGAGAGCGCGCGCTGACCCGCGAGAAACAATGCTATGCCGAACTGCTGGAACGGCTGTCAGCTGAGCTCGAGCCGCTGCAGGACGTGGCGGCCCGCCTGGCCCGACTGGACGTGCTGTGCGCCCTGGCCGAACGCGCCGGGCGACTTGGCCTGGTGCAGCCCGAATTGACGGAACGGGACGGCATCGAGATTCGCGGCGGCCGGCACCCGGTGGTCGAGCAGGTACAGGATGAGCCGTTCACACCAAATGACACGCAGCTGGACCGGGACACCCGCATGCTGATCATCACCGGCCCCAATATGGGCGGCAAGTCCACCTACATGCGGCAGACCGCGCTGATCGTTTTGCTGGCGCATGCCGGCAGCTGGGTGCCTGCAAATTCGGCCAGGATCGGGCCGGTGGACCGGATCTTCACCCGCATCGGCGCCGGCGACGACCTGGCCCGCGGCCGCTCGACCTTCATGGTGGAGATGTCGGAAACCGCCAATATCCTGCATAACGCGACGGCCCACAGCCTTGTGCTGATGGACGAAATCGGTCGCGGCACCAGCACCTACGACGGCCTGGCGCTGGCCTGGGCCAGCGCGGTATACCTGGCCCGCAAAGTCGGTGCCTATACCCTGTTCGCCACGCACTATTTCGAACTGACGCGGCTGGCCGAACAGGAGGCGACGGTGGCGAACGTTCACCTGCAGGCGGTTGAACACAAGGACCGCATCGTGTTTCTGCATGCCGTGCAGGCAGGGCCGGCCAGCCAGAGCTATGGCCTGCAGGTGGCGGCCCTGGCCGGCGTTCCGGCCGCGGTGCTGCAACAGGCGCGCAAGCACCTGGCTCTGCTGGAAAAGCAGCAGCGCGCGGAGGAACCGCAACTGGGGCTGTTCGACCAGGCGGTATTCGAGGCGGAAGAAGCTGCCGAGGAGACCGCGGCCGATGCACCCTTGCGCGAGCGCCTTCAGGCCATCGATCCGGACGCGCTGACGCCGCGCGAAGCGCTGGAGCTATTGTATGAATTGAAGGACTTGTAGGCGCGGTTCTTGTGGGAGCAGTCTTTGTGGGAGCGGCTTCAGCCGCGATTGGTCTGAGAGGCAAGCAAAACCAATCGCGGCTGAAGCCGCTCCCACAGCTATCTGACCTAAGTTCCCTTGGTGAAGCGCACGATCTGGCGGCGCTGGCGCTTGTCGGGGCGGCGCGGGCGCTCCGCCCGAGCCTGCTGATCCAGTTTACGCTGGGCCGTTGCGGCTGCGCGGCGAGCGGCGCTGTCCGAATCCTCGACGTATCTCTCCTGCGCCAGCGTGGCGGAAACGCGCCGGTCGCCGAGGTCCGTCACGGTCACGACGTATTCGTCGTCTCCCTTCCGAATGGTCAGTTGATCGCCCTCCGCCAGCGTGCGGCCCGGCTTCACCCGGTTTCCGTCGACCTGTACCTTGCCGCCCTTGATGGCTTCGCGAGCCAGGCCACGGGTCTTGAAGAACCGCGCAGCCCACAGCCACTTGTCGATGCGGACTTTGTCGCTCATGGAGTGATTGTAGCCCTGTGGGAGCAGTCTTGGTGGGAGCGGCTTCAGCCGCGAGGAGGTTTCCGTGGCTCTTGTGAGAATCGCGGCTAAAGCCGCTCCCACAAAAGCCGCTCCCACATGACGATCAGGTCAGCAGAGTATTGACGCGCCGCACGAACTCGGCGGGATCTTCCAGCGACGCGCCCTCTGACAATAGGGCCTGGTCGAACAGGATCAGCGCCAGGTCCGTGAAGCGTGCTTCGTCACTCTCGTCCCGCAACCGGTGCACCAGCGCGTGGCCCGGGTTCAATTCCAGCACGGGGCGGCTGTCCGGCACTTCCTGGCCGGCTTGCTCCAACAGGCGCTGCAGGTGCAGGGCCATCTCCTGGTCGCCGAGCACCACGCAAGACGCTGAATCGGTCAGGCGGCGACTCGAACGGACCTCGCTGACCCGCTCACCCAACGCCTGTTTTGCCCTCTCCAGCAGATCGGCGTCCAGCACGGCGTCCGCGCCGGCTTCTTCACTCTCGCCGCTTTGCTCTTCGGTTTTGCCCAGCGCAGCCAGGTCGATGTCGCCCTTGGCCACGGATTTGAACGGCTTGCCCTCGAATTCGTGGAAATAGGCCATCATCCATTCGTCCACGCGGTCCGACATCAGCAACACCTCGATGCCCTTCTTGCGGAACACTTCGAGATGCGGGCTATGGGCGGCCGCGCGGTAGTTTTCGGCGGTGATGTAGTAAATCGCCTCCTGGCCTTCGCGCATGCGTTCGACATAGCTGGCGAGGTCGACAATCTGCTGATCTCCCTCACCCCGGGTGGAGGCGAATCGCAACAGCGGCGTGATGCGGTCCCGGTTGGCGAAATCCTCGACGATGCCCTCCTTGATGACGGCCCCGAACTCACCCCAGAACGCCTGGTATTTTTCCGGGTCATCCTTGGCGACCCTGGCGATCAGGTCGAGGCTGCGCCGGATCACCGCGGAGCGGATCTTTTTGGACAGCTCGTTTTCCTGCAACAGTTCGCGGGACACGTTCAACGGCAGATCGTCGGAGTCGACCACGCCGCGCACGAAACGCAGGTAGTGGGGCAGCAATTGCTGTGCGGCGTCCATGATGAAGACCCGCTTTACGTATAGACGCAGTCCGCTGCGCTCGTCGCGCTGCAGCATCAGGTCCATTGGCGCGGTGCCGGGAACATACAGTAACGTCGTGTAGCTCTGGCTGCCTTCGACCTTGTTGTGCGCCCAGCACAGGGCGTCGTCGAGGTCGTGCGTCAGGTACTTGTAAAACGATTGGTACTCTTCATCGCTGATGTCGCTTTTCGGCAGGGTCCACAATGCCGAGGCCTTGTTCACATCCTGCCATGCGCTGCCCTTTTCCTCATCCTTTTCCCGCATGCGGATCGGAAACCCGATGTGGTCGGAATAGCGGCTGACCAGTGAGCGCAGCGTCCAGGAGCTCAGAAAATCCTTGGCATCCTCCTTCAGGTGCAGGATCACCTCGGTGCCGTGGGTGTCCCGCTCGATCGGTTCCAGCGAATATTCACCGGCCCCGTCCGACTCCCAGCGCACGCCGCTGGATACCGGATCGCCCGCCCTGCGGGTCAGCACCGTCACCCGGTCGGCGACAATGAACGAAGAGTAGAAACCCACGCCGAACTGCCCGATCAGGTGGGCGTCGATTTTTTCGTCGCCGGACAGCCGGTCGAGGAATGCCCGGGTTCCCGACTTCGCGATGGTGCCGATGTTTTCCATCACGTCGTCGCGGTTCATGCCGATGCCGTTATCACGTATCGTCAGCGTGCCGGCTTCCTCGTCCGCCTCGATCTCGATGCGCAGGTCGTGGTCGCCTTCGTACACGGAGTCGTCCTTGACCGCGGAAAAACGCAACCGGTCCAGCGCGTCCGAGGCATTGGACACGAGTTCGCGCAGGAAGATTTCCCGGTTGGAATACAGGGAGTGGATCATCAGATGGAGAACCTGGCGGGTTTCCGCCTGGAACTTGTGGGTTTCCGCAGCTTTGTTTTCGGTGGTCGGGTTTTCTTTGGTCTGTGCTTCGCTCATGGTTGGTGCAAATTCCGGTTGTTACGATGGGATCATAGATAGGGTTGGTGCGGGCCAAAAAAAAGCCCGCCGAATGGCGGGCCTTTTTTGGTCAACGGCGTAAACCGCTCAACCCAACTTCTCTTTGATCCTAGCGGACTTGCCTTCGCGGCCACGCAAGTAGTACAGCTTGGCGCGACGCACGTCGCCACGCCGCTTGACCGTGATCGAATCGATCAGCGGGCTGTGCGTCTGAAACACGCGCTCCACACCGGTGCCGTGGGAGATCTTGCGCACGGTGAACGCGGAGTTCAGGCCGCGGTTACGGACAGCGATGCAGACACCCTCGAACGCCTGAACGCGCTCGCGGTTGCCCTCTTTCACCTTCACGTTGACCACGATGGTGTCGCCCGGAGCAAACTCCGGGATGTCTTTACTCAACTGCTCGGCGTTGATTTCGTCGATGATGTTCGTCATTTTCCCGATCCTATGCAATATCAGTCACTGCTTACTGGCCGCCGCTCGTCGCGCCTGCTTTCCGAAGTTCGGCCTTGAACTCAGCCAGCAATAATTTCGATTCCTCGTCCAGCTCCAACTCTTTCAGCAGATCCGGCCGGCGCAACCAGGTGCGCCCCAGAGCCTGCTTTTTGCGCCAACGTTCAATAGCGCCGTGATCTCCCGATAATAGCACCGCCGGCACGGCCAGGCCTTCGGTTTCCTCCGGCCGGGTGTAATGCTGGCAGTCCAGCAGACCGTCCGTGAACGAATCCTGCGCCGCCGACTGCTCGCCACCAAGCACGCCCGGAAGCAAGCGTGTCACCGCGTCGATCAGTACCGCTGCGGCCAATTCACCGCCGCTGAGGACATAGTCTCCCAGCGACCACTCTTCGTCGATCTCCAGTTCGATCAGCCGCTCGTCGATGCCTTCGTAGCGGCCACAAACCAGGATCATGTTCTGTCGACCGGCCAGCTCTCGCACGGCTGCCTGGTCGAGTCGCCGGCCCTGCGGGCTCAGCAGACTCACCTGCGCTGCTCCGCCGGCGCGCTCGCGCGCGGCCCGAATCGTGCTGCGCAGCGGCTCCACCGCCATCACCATGCCGGGGCCGCCACCATAGGGGCGATCATCCACCGTGCGGTGCCGGTCCCGCGCAAAATCCCGCGGGTTCAGCAACTCCAGCTGGACCTGCCCGGTACCGATGGCGCGGCCGGTCACTCCCAGGGCCACCAACGGCCGAAACTCGTCCGGAAACAACGTGATGACCTGGATCCTCATCACTCAGAAATCCGGATCCCAGTCGACGGTGACTACGCCAGCGTCCAGATCCACTTTCTTTACATACTGGCCGTGGACGAACGGTATCAACCGCTCCCGTTCGCCGCGCACCACCATCACGTCGTTGGCGCCGGTGGCCAGCATCTGCTCAATCGTTCCCAGCTCCCGGCCATCCTCCAGCTTGACTACCAGGCCCAGCAAGTCGGCCCAATAGAACTCACCGCTCGGTGGCTCCGGAAACTGGTCACGGTACACAGCGATCGGCTGGTGCACCAGGGCCTCGGCCTGTTCACGGCTGTCTGCGATTTCCAGCAGGGCAATCAAACGGTTGCCGTGCTTCTTGCCCTGCCTGACACGAACCTCTTCGAGAGAATCGCCCAGCAGCCAGGGCTGGTATTCAAATATCGCTTCGCGTGGCTCGGTCTGGGAATGGATCTTTACCCAGCCCTGGATGCCGTGAACCCCGGCAACATGTCCCAGGGGAACGAGCTTTCGTTCAAGGGCTTTGCGGTGCTTCACGACAGGCCCTCCACGAGCCTGGTACGGAGCGTCAGGAAGCGGCGGTACGGGCCTCTGAAACCAGAGCCTTGACGCGGTCGCTGACCTGGGCGCCAACGCCCTTCCAGTAATCCACGCGCTCCAGGTCCACGCGCAAACGCTCTTCCTGGCCACGGGCCACCGGGTTGAAGAACCCCAGGCGCTCGATACTACGGCCATCGCGCGCCTTGCGGCCGTCCATTACCACGATGTGATAGAACGGCTGCCTCTTCGCGCCGCCGCGTGACAATCTGATTTTTACCATGTTAGTCGAATCCAGTTGAATCTCGGCAAACCGGGCATTTTACGCTGATTTCGGGCAAAAGGGAACCTAATTGGCGTCTCGTTTCCCTGCTCCCGCCTAAACGTAACCGTCCTGCCAGGGGCCGGTGATCGCCACGGTCACGCCGGGCGAATAGATATTGAGGAAAAGCCAGGCGCCGTCCCGCGAGAAGGTCGCCCCGGCCCATTCACTGGTGAGCGCCGTTCTGGCCAGATTATGGCCACCGTATTTACCACGCAGGTCCGGATTGATCTGGCAAAAACGGAAAAACTCCCCGTCGCGGGTCAGACCGGCCACGGTCTGAGCCTCCCTATTCGCCGTCAGCCGGTCCTCGCAGATGAGCAGGCTGCCACGCGGGCTCATGACGATGTTGTCCGGACCGGAAAAGAAGCCGTGGCCGCTGGACTCGTAGACCATCCGGATTTTCTCGCGCCGCGTATGGTATTCCAGCACGTAACCGGCCATCGCGCGCCCACCCAGCTTGGAGGTGAAATAGACCCGCTCCTCGGCGAAGGCGCAACCCTCGAGGGCGATGAACCTCGAAGCCCCGGCCGCCAGCCCCTGGCTCACCACGCCGTCGCCATTGCGATTGCCGGCCGTGAATCCCTGCGTGGGATCGGCTATGTCCACCCAGCCGACATCCATCTCCACGCCCAGCTGCAGGTGATCGCTCATATCCGGCCGCTGGTAGACTTTCATCATTTGCAGCCGGCCACCGGCGCTCAGCTCGCCCGGCACATCGGGCAAGTAGCGATAAAAACCGGCATTGGGCCCATTGTCCTCGGTCATGTAGGCAATGCCGGTGACCGGGTCGATCGCCACTGCTTCATGGTAGAACTGCCCCATGGCGTAGATCGGTTCGGGCCTCGCCACGCCCGTGGCTGGCACTTCAAAAACAAAGCCATGATCGCGCCGCGCGCCGGACAGGTCCCAGAACAGCTGCTTTTGCGGTTTGGGCAGGTGCGCCAGGGCAGTTGCGTGTGGCGCCTCCTCACAGGAGAGCCAGGTGTTCCATGGTGTGACTCCTCCGGCACAATTGAACAATGTGCCGCCAAGACTCACCCAGGAGTCGACCAGCCGTTCCCGGGCGGTGTCGAAAACCAAAGTGGTGGTGCCGCCGGGCGTGGCGTCATAGGCCGTGGCCGGGTTACCAATGGGTCCCGACGACCCCTGCAACTCGTGATTGCGCACCAAGGTAACGCGGCTGCCTTCCTGCTGAACCACCCCCATGCCGTCCGCGGCGCCAGGCACCGGGTAGCCGTCGTGCAGCTGCGAACCCGCCCAGGAAATGGTCCGGTAGCGAAAGCCCTCGGGCAGGCGCAACAGCGGCAGGCCGGTGTTTTCGTCGGTAACCAGCCGCAGCGGACCCATGGATTCCGCCATCTCCCGGCCCTGGCGGCTTTCTGCGTATCTCGCGTAGGCAAATAAACCGAGCGAGATGGTTCCGGCCCCGAGCAGGCCGGCGGCCAGAAAGTCCCTACGTGATGTACCACTCACCGCCAGTTCAGAAGGGCAATTTGCCGCCAGGAAATTTGCCGGGAGGCAGCTGGTTCTGGAGTTTGCCCATCTTGCGCATCATGCGCGCCATGCCGCCCTTGCCCATCTTCTTCATCATTTTCTGCATCTGGCCGTGCTGCTTGAGCAGCCGGTTGACGGCCTGGATCTGGGTACCGGAGCCAAGCGCGATGCGCTTCTTGCGCGACCCGCGGATGACGTCCGGGAAGTGCCGCTCATGCGGCGTCATGGAATTGATGATGGCAATCATCTGCCGGGTCTGGCGGTCATCGACCTGAGATTTCACCTGCTCGGGCAGGTTGCTCATGCCGGGCAGCTTGTCCGCCAGGCCGCCGAGACCGCCCATGTTCTGCATTTGCTCCAGCTGCGACCTGAAATCCTCCAGATCGAAGCCCCGGCCCTTGCGCATCTTGTTGACCAGCTTTTCGGCTTGCTTCTGATCGACCTTGCGGTGAACCTCCTCGACCAGGGAAAGCACGTCGCCCATACCGAGTATGCGGGAGGCGACGCGGTCGGGGTGAAAAGGTTGCAGGGCATCCGTTTTTTCGCCGGCGCCGAGGAATTTGATCGGCTTGCCGGTAATCTGCCGTACCGACAGCGCAGCGCCGCCGCGTGCATCACCGTCGGTCTTGGTCAGCACGATACCGGTCAAGGGCAGC
>Ga0209536_100014887_pt1 | contig 11135 bp, 6 predicted proteins | sample DeeMarSeWOR28_12_FD_187461 | JGI IMG/M metagenome (GOLD analysis project Ga0209536, IMG submission 187461) | Marine sediment microbial communities from White Oak River estuary, North Carolina - WOR-2-8_12 (SPAdes) (version 2) | ecosystem: Environmental > Aquatic > Marine > Intertidal zone >... | reverse complement strand
GCGCAACCAGTGGCGCGATGAGCAGCAGTGGCCGTTGGAGCGGACCAAGTACACTCCTTACTATTTTCACAGCGAAGTTGCCGCGAAAACGGCCGAGGGAGATGGTGAATTAACTACAACAAAACCTGGTGCTGAGCCTGCCGATGAATTCGTGTATGACCCCAATAACCCGGTTCCCACTGCCGGTGGCTGCAACTTGGTGGGCTGTCCCGCCGGGCCACGAGATCAGAGCGAGGTTGAGAAGAGAAATGACGTTTTGATTTTTACCAGCGAAGCACTCAAGACCGAGTTGGAAGTCACCGGGCCGGTCAAGGTGGTTCTTTACGCTTCCAGCACGGCAAAAGATACCGACTTTACAGCTAAGCTTCTGGATGTCCATCCGGATGGGCGTCCCTTTAATCTCTGTGACGGCATCGTTCGCGCCAGATATCGTGATTCTAAGAGTGAACCAAGCCTTATTCTGCCCGGCAAGGTTTATCGCTACGAGATCGACCTGTGGGTAACGAGCAATGCCTTTTTGCCCGGCCATAAAATCAGGGTCGAGATATCCAGCAGCAATTTCCCGCGCTTCGACAGGAATCTGAACACGGGTGAGTCGTTCGGCAACGGCACGAAGTTTATCAAGGCAACGCAAACCGTTTACCACGATAAAGAACGCCCCTCGCATGTTTTGTTGCCTGTTATCGCAAATACGAACTAAAAAGTACGAAACAAGAAAGGAATAACGTAGATGATAAATACTGTTCATGTAGGAATTGGTCCGTTAGGACAAAAGGTGCTTAGATACGCCGTGGAGCGTGGGTGTTTCAACATAGTCGGGGCGGTCGACCCCGATCCCGAAAAGGCCGGCAAAGACCTTGGACAATTGTGCGGTATCGAGCCGCTTGGCGTCACCGTCCGGGACAACCTGGCCGATGCAATCAAGGGCCAATCAGTTGACGTAGCCTTAGTCACGACTGTCAGCAGCATCGTTGCTTTTGAAAGTCAGGTGGCTGAACTCGCAAATGCGAAGCTCAACATTGTTTCAACGTGCGAAGAGCTTTTCTATCCGTGGAAGACTAATTCCGAAGTTGCAAAAAGAATTGATGAGATATGCCGTCAGAACGGCGTTGCATGCGTCGGCACGGGAGTTAATCCCGGGTATTTGATGGATTTGTTTCCAACCATTCTGTCGGGTTTGTGCCAGAATGTTAAAAAGGTTGAAGTCTGGCGTGTACAGGATGCCTCGGTGCGCCGGATTCTATTCCAGCAGAAAATCGGTGCTGGCCTGACGCTGGAGGAATTCGAAGTTAAGAAGAAAGCCGGCACACTCCGGCATGTCGGATTACCCGAATCGGTAGATTTTATCGCCGAGAGACTTGGCTGGAAGCTCGATAAAAATACCGAAAGCCTCGAACCGGTCATTGCTGAAAACCAAATCGACAGCGGGTATAAACCTATCTCGAAAGGTATGGCACGTGGCGTGCACCAGGTCGGCAGGGGTTTCGTAGGTGACCGGGAAGTTATTACGTTGAATTTCAGAGCGGCGGTCGGTGAGCCGGAATCTTATGACCAGGTGCATATCGACGGAGAGCCTGAGATTAAATCCAGAATTGCCGGCGGCGTCAATGGTGACATCGCCACGTGCGCTATAACATTGAATACCGTCAGGTCGATTCTTCGGGCAAGCCCCGGCCTTAAAACGATGGGGCAGATTCCGCCAATTGCGTTCTTCAATGAAACGGCTGAATAATGGTTCTGGATTATACGATCATCTCCGGTTATTTGATCGCAATCCTGTTGTTGGGATTGTGGAGCGGAAAGGGCATGAAGACCCTGTCGGACTTTTCCGTTTCCCACCGCTCGTATGGTTCGATGGTGATTTTCGCTACTCTGTCGGCTTCATTCATCGGCGGCGGCTTCTCAATCGGCAACGCAGAAAAGGTATTCCGTCTGGGGATTGCGAACATCGTCGCCCTCTGGGGATTCAGCCTCAAAGAGATTCTCGTGGCTAAGTTCATCGCGCCGAGGACAGGCAATTTCACCGGCGTGATTTCAGTTGGCGATCTTATGGACCGCGGATACGGAAAGATAGGCCGAATTGTCTCAGGATTCTTCTCGGTCTTTCTTTGTGCCGGCATCGTCGGCGCCCAGGTGGGGGCGATGGGCATTATCTTCAACGTGTTCCTCGACATCAAGCCGATATGGGGCATTATGATTGGCTGTGGAATCGTTATTACTTATTCTACGGTCGGAGGTATGCGCGCAGTGGTGCTGACGGATGTAGTGCAATTTTGCGTGCTTGCCATCGGGATTCCTGCGGCTCTTGTATTTGGTCTCATAAGGCTGGGCGGCTTTTCCGCTATAAAAGCTGCGGCGCCGGCGGGGCATTTCTCGATACCCGCAGAGGGGATGACTTTCGCCGCCTTTATTTCACTGTTCCTGACGTTTCTGCTCGGCGAGACTCTTGTGCCGCCTTACGTGCAGCGTCTTTTTATGGCTAAGGATGCGACACATACCGCTCGCGGGACGATGCTCAGCGGCATCTTTTCGATACCCTTCTTTGCGATTACAGGCGCCATCGGTCTGGTAGCCCTTTCTCTTGATCCTAAAATGGATCCCAATCTGGCCATGCCCAGTGTCATACGCACTGTCCTGCCTGCCGGGCTGCGGGGCATTGTTATCGCAGGGGTTATCTCGATTGTAATGTCCTCGGCGGATTCCTTTCTCAACGGGGCGGCCACCTGCTGCATGAACGATGTTGTCAAGCCTCTTCGTAAAAATCCCATATCCAAACAAAGTGAGCTGCTTTTAGCCAAACTGACCAACTGTCTCGTGGGAATTCTTGCCGTAGTCTTTGCGATTATGATTCCCAGCGTGCTCGACATTCTTATTTACGCTTATAATTTCTGGGCGCCGATAATCCTGATTCCGCTGGCGGCTGTGCTGCTGGGATTCCGGGTTACAAAAGTAGGATTCTTTGCTGGAACTTTGGCCGGTGCGGTTGGGACTCTTACATGGAATCACTTGTTAAAAGCACCAGCAGACATAGAAGGCCTGGCAATCGGCGTGTTCTGCAATCTGTTTTTCTTCGTACTTGCCAACAAGCTGAGCAACAGAACCGCCGACCGGAAACAAGAACAAGAAATATGACGATTCCCAAGGGGCACCTGATGTGGAAGTTATTGCCGGCGATTCAAATTATTCTGACGATCGTTCCTGCTGCCGTCTGTGATGAGCAGGATTCGGATACAATCCGTATAGAGACGCCGAGTGTTGAAGTAGGCAGATACGAAAAGCTGGAACTGCTCGTTGAAGTTGACAGGCGATACGATAATCCGTTCGATCCCGAAGAGATTGATCTGGCCGTGATAATATATGCGCCGGACGGCGAGGCGATGACGCTTCCGGCCTTCTTCTGCCAGAACTACGAACGGCGTAAACTTTATCAGGGCCGCGGTCGAGAGAATTGGCTCTATCCTGTCGGCAACGGCACATGGAAAGCACGCTTTGCCCCGAAGCAGACGGGGACTTATTTTGCAACAGCAAGGTTGAAAGATAAAACCGGTACAATTCAATCGAAAAGCATTCGATTCAACTGCGTATCTTCTTCAAATAAAGGATTCATTCGTGTCAGTGAGAAAGATCCCCGTTTCATGGAATTCAGCGACGGCACGCCTTTTTTCGCCATAGGTCAGAACCTGGCTTTCATTGGCGAAAGCCAGTATGTCACCCTTTCCAGAGCCGAAGAGATTTTCGGCAAGCTCGCTGCCAACGGGGCGAACTTCCTTCGCATCTGGACATGCTGTCAGGATTGGGCAATGGCAATCGAAGCGAAAAAAAGCGCATGGGACCGCTCATGGAGTCGAAAGTCGTATGTTGTTCCGGTCCCCGGCAGCGAAAATGATGCGAATCCGCGCAAATGTATAAAAATAGAAAACGAGTCGGTAACAGTCTCGCCGTCTCATCCGGTTGCTTTACGGCCGAACACTCGCTACACACTAACCGGCCGATTTATGGTGGAAAATACGACGGGATTGCAGGTAAACCTTGGGCGAAACAATTGGGAGATACCCTTTGAATCGGATGACAGACAATGGCAGCAGTTCGAACGGCAGTTTTCAACCGCCGAAAACGACTTCTGGCTCTGGCGATTCACTATAGGCACGATCAACTCCGGCACGATCTGGCTGGACAGTTTATCTTTGAAAGAAACGCCGGACTCACCTGAGCTGCTGTGGGAGGCGGATGTGAATCGGCCGGTACTGGGGGTTTACAACCAAGTGGACTGCTTCATGCTGGATGAGCTCGTCGAAGTAGCGGAAAACAACGGTATCTACCTGATGTTGTGCATGCTGACCCGGGACCTGTACATGAAGAATCTTGCCGATGACAGCAGCGACGAATATGAAACGGCGATTCAATATGCCGAAAACTTCATGCGTTACGCCGTGGCACGCTGGGGTTATTCGGCCAGTGTGGCCGCCTGGGAGTATTTCAATGAAATCGATCCGGGTCTGCCGACCAACCGTTTCTATAACGAACTCGGTGACTATCTCGAACAGACGGACATTTATCACCATCTTCTTACGACGAGCACGTGGCACCCTTCGGCGAAAGACTGCCGTCTTGCGTCTTTGGACATTGCCCAGGTGCACCGCTATATGCGTCCCGGCACGGATGAGGAATACAAGGACGAGGTCGCAGTAGTGCTCGACAGAGCACAGTTTTTGAGAAAGCACGCACCGAACAAGCCGGCACTGATTGGCGAATTCGGCCTGGCCGATACCAAGTGGGGCCGGAGCTACTATATGAAACAGGACAGCGAAGGCGTGCATTTCCATACTTCGCTCTGGGCCTCGGCGTTCGCGGGCACTTCCGGGGCGGCAATGTTCTGGTGGTGGGAGCTGCTTGATGAGCAGAATGCTTACAGGCACTACCGGCCGCTGTCGTTGTTCCTGGCGGACGTTTGCTTTGTAGGACTCCGGCAGACCGACGCTGCGATATCCAGCGAGCAGCTACGAGTGTTGGGCTACCAGGGTGACGATTGTGCATACATCTGGGTTTCCGACAGCCGGGTCACATGGTGGAACCAGATCGTCGAAAATAAAATGCCGGAGCCGGTTGCAGATGCTGTAATTGAAATCCGTGAATTCCAGCCCGGCAATTATCGAATCGAATGGTGGGACACATACGAGGGCAAAACCATCCGGACCGAACAAATTTCATCAAGGGATGACTGCTTGCAGATTCAGGTACCATCATTCATCCGGGATATCGCATGCAAAATAAGGAAGTGAATATTATTCTAAAACTCGTTCTTTTAAAGCAATCGGGGCCTACGCCGAAACGATTGGCATAAGCCCCGAAATCGTTCAAGTTACGCTGTCATTTTTCTATAGTGGATTTTTCTTTTCAGCAGCTTCTCACGGTTGATTCAACCTGACGTCGTCAATAAACATCTTGCCCGAACCGCCGGGTACTGTCATATTACCCTTAGTACCCAGGCCGATTGCAATCCTGTCAATGTTGGTCAAAACTATGCCCTGATCGGCAAAGGCTTGAAGCGGGATAATCCACTCTGTCCAGCTATCGATTTGTGCCGCGTTCGCGTTGTCATGGATGACCACGGCTGGCACTCCGGCAGCATTAGATACCGCTATATAAAGCGGTTCAGCGTCGTTGCTCTCGATGCCGATGTCCTGATTCGTCCACTGCCCGCTGGCGTTACCGGTAATTGTAACGTTAGAGAATTTAGCCTCACAAGTTGCATAGGCGTTATGGGCTGTCACTGCCAAACCTACATAAACATTCGAACTCATCGTTATCAACTGTGGATTCCATGATATCGGTATCCAGGTAGAGCCGTTGCTTGAGTAGTAGCCTCTGAAATTGCTTGAAACATCTCGCTCCAGTTTCACCCAGTATGGAGCAATGATTGCTATCTGCTCGTCTGTCGCCACGCTGCTATCACTCGTAGCGGCCTCATCCGTTTCCGTTCGGGCCTGGAATCTGCATCCGTTTGTCGCCGAGCCGTCGTCATTAGTGGGTGTTATATAAACGGCGGCGAACTTCGAGCCGGCATCCAGCGTCTCGCGGATCATCACGCCGGCCTTGGCCCATGGGTCGGTTTGCTCTACACTCTCGACTCTTGCGATAATCGAGCCGGGACCGGTGAGTATCTTATAGGCAAAGTGAAATTCGTCGGCTTGGTTCCAGATATCCACTCCTGTTGCGGTCATCGTATACGTACCGGCCGGCCCCTCAGTAAAACTGCCCACGGAAGCCGGGTAACCTCTGAACCATAGCGATAATTCGGCAACGCCTTGCTCAGTCCAGTCTCGCTGGCCTGACAATGTATACTCAACTTCGGAATAGTAAGCGACTCCCTGTTTGTTGTTGTCGTATGCAATTGGCATGGACTGATTACCACCGTGGACGATAGTCTCCTCGGTATAAGAAGCAGTGGTTTCATCGCCAACTGCCGAGCCTGTCCTATTGCCGGGCAGGTACCCGGGCGATCCGGGCGTACCGGCGCCAAGACCATCGTGCCATGAGAACCATATCTGGTTATCGTCTGCATTGTAGTCCTCGAAGTCGTCTATTACGAAGAAATTGCCGGTTGTGAAGCTCCAGACATTGCCGGCCCAGGGACTATCAGTACTGGCGTTGTTGACCTCATCGATCCTCCAATAGTATGTCGTATTCATTGTAAGCTTGTCGGGATCGTAGCTTTCATCGCCGAGGGCCTTTGGCCCCTTATACTCTGGTGAAATAGTCGTAGCGTTGGAAACAGCATCCGCATCCGTGCCAAAGTAAACCTCATGCGATTCGGCGACTGCTCCGGCAACCCATTTAAGTATCACCGATGGTTTGACATCCACAGCACCATCAGCCGGATTCGGGCCGCTGACCGCGCCGGCGGTGGTAAAGCTCCATACTTCGCCTTTGTGCGTTTCGAAGCCATCGGTCTCATCGATACGCCAGTAGTAAGTCTTAGCCAGCCCAAGCTGACCGGGTCTATAACTTGGCGGACCGGTAGGAACACCCATGGCGGCATTGCTTACCTCATCGAAATCTTCGCCGAAGACTATAAAGTGCAATCTCGCACCATAACCCGGCGTCCAGCTCAGTGTGACATCAAGGTCGACAGATTCCGCTCCGTCAGCCGGCACCGGAGCATAGGCGGTCTTGGGTGGTACAGTGAAGCTCCAGACGCGACCTTTCCAGGGGCTGTCCAGATGCGAATCATTTACCTCATCGATTCTCCAGTAATAGGTCGTGCCGTTAATAAGGCCTTCCTCATATGCCTGTCCGGGAAAGCCGGCAATATAATACATTGCATCCATGCCCTGATTGCCCCGGAAAGTTTCGCTATCGTGTGTGGCGTCATTTACATCTTCGAAATTATCGCTGACGTAAATATCGTGAGAGGCTGCGAAATCTCCCGGCTTCCAGGAAAGGTTTACCCAGGTATCCGGATGTATAGTCCCATCTTTCGGATTCGGATCGAAAGCCTGTGTAAATGTCGGAGGATTACCGTTATACAAATCCAATACGTGCCCTGCCGTGAGAACCCTGTCGTATATGCGGAAATCATCCAGACTGCCGTCGAAGTATCCGTCTGCAGAATATTGTGACCTGCCAAGCCAGTTTTGAGTGGTAACACCGAGACTGCTCGGCGTGTATCTGGCATTTGTGTTCTCAGCTACAAGCTCGCCGTCGAGATATAGTGAGTGGACGTTATTCTTTGCGTCCAGTGTCACAGCCACGTGATGCCATCCGCTGGCCAGGGTACCGATTGCTGTCGTTTGATCCTCATCGTTGTAGCTTGTAATAGTAATGGCGAAACGCATTGCGCCGCTATCGCCCATACGCGGCGTGAGGAACATATTGTACGTAGTGTCAATGCCGAAGTCGAAAATACGTTGCCATGCACCGCCCTCGTTGGAAAAGTTCACCCATGTGGCGAACGTCGAGTTGGTGAGCGAGCCGAGGAGCGAGCTGATCGGCAGCTCTACGTAATCACCGTTACCGTCAAGGTCCAGCGCGCCGCCCAAATGCCCGTTGATCCACTGCGGATCGCCGTTTAGGACGCCATGATTTCCATTTCCGCTTGAGTCCTGGGCCGTGCTGCCGACGCCATCGTCGAACTTCCAGTGACCCACCAGATTAGCTGAGATATTACCTGTTAGTACCAGCGTAAGAACAAGAACAATTAAGAAAGTTAATTTTCTACACATAATTGTCCTCCTTCAAAAAGAGTTATCAATCAGGTGCTCTAAATGCGCACCAAAACAACGGTTATTTAAACACAACGACAGAAAAAATATCGACATTTGATAAATATTGTTCCTTTCCGGAACAATTATTAACGATATGCATCCACCTCCTTTCTTCCATGGCTCGATATGAGCTAAAGAAAGACATATCTACTTACACTTTAGAAAAACTCTCCTGCGTATTTCAAGTCCCATAATAGCGAAACTTCGTCTTAATGTCAAGAATTTTCTGTAGCTTCTGCAGGTCGTCTTTGAGCCTTCTCGTTGAAAATAATAAAAGAGGCTGCAAGCGGATGCTCACAGCCCTTTTATTTGAAACCTTTTCTGTATTGTTATTTAAGCGTTCTAACGCGACAGCATCTCGATTTCCTTTGCAGTTAGTGCCTGTTTGTAGATGCGAACTTCATCAATAAAGCCGGAGAATAAAGTCCCTGCACCAAGGTCATTTGAAGCACCGATATATAGACCTTCATTCGAAGGTTCTCCAGCGACGGCAGAGGTGTCTTCAGCAACTAAAATTCCATCAACATATAATCGCCTGTGTAATGTATCGGTGTCATACACAAAACCGACATGATGCCATTGAACATCGGTAATAAAAGATTCTGATTCCAATACGCCGAAATTCACATCGCTGAATTCGGTCATGAACTTGCCTAAGGGATTTGTACCAAGCCAGGTTCCGCCGGACTGTCCTTTTTGAGATATAATCACCTGCCCCGGCATCCAGCAATAAACCCAGGCAAACACACTAAATGATCCTTTTGAAGGATCAAGGATAAAGGGTGTGTCAATATAATCATCTATCCCGTCCAACATCAGAGAGCCGTCTATCACGCCTCCTGTAGGTTGCCAGAATGGATTACCATTAACTGTTCCATCATGATCGCCGCGACTATCGTAAGCAATACTTCCATCAGCTTCATCCAATTTCCAATGAGCTGTTAATCGGTACAAATGCTCTGCAAGCACAATCATATCCTGAGTATCGACAACACCATCACCGAGAGGTGTCGGGCCGATATCGCATAATGGATAGTTTTCGCCCCAGTGGTCAACCATTATGTGCATATCGGCTGAGTCGATCTTGAGGTCACTATTTAGATCGCAGACAGGCTCGATTGACACCTGCCACAAATCAACATTACCTGATCCCCCGGAGCGATCTGAACAAAAGTAAAGTATATCTCCATCGGATGATATACTTTGCATAGCATCAAAACTGCTTGAGTTGACCAATGGCCCAAGATTTACAGGTGGTTCCCAGTCGGCATCTTGTGTTTTTCGCGTTGTCATCCAGATGTCGGCCCCACCTGACCCACCGGAACGGGCAGAGGTAAAGAAAAATACCAAACCTTCGATTGAGATGTTGGGACAGGAGTCGTTAGCTGAACTATTAACAATCGGCCCGAGATTCACCGGTTCGCTCCATGGATCGAATAAGGTTGGCCGTGTCGCTACGTATATGTCCCATCCACCATTGCCTCCGGGCCGATTAGGGTATGAATAATCGGTAAAGTATAACGACAAGCCGTCAGCCGAAATATCAGGATCCCAATCCGGGTAACTTGAATTTACAGCCGAACCAAGATTCACCGGCCTGCCCCAGGGACTGTCTTTCGTTTCCCTGGTTGTGACCCACAAGTCTTCAGCTCCTTTTCCTCCAGATCGATTGGAACCGAAGTAGAGCGACAAACCATCGGCTGAGATACTTGGGTGTTCATCACTAAATGAACTGTTGACCACCGGCCCAAGGTTAACAGGAACACCCCAGGGATCATCTTTTGTTTGCCGGATAGTAACCCATATATCCGATTGGCCTTGACCACCGGCTCGATATGGGGCACCCTGGTATTCAGAGAAATAAAGCTCTAAGCCATCTGTTGAGATATCTGGCGCCTGCTCGTTCGATATCGAGTTGACAGTCGGCCCCAAATTAATGGGATTACCGAAGATAAAATCCGCCTTTGCATATCTACATGTGATAATAATTAAAACCAACATTACCATTAGATACCACTTTTTTTGATTTGCTTTACTGTTCATTTTTTTGCTCCTTGATTTTAGTTTCTGTTTACTTTTTACCAGGCTTTTCAGTTCTGCCGATACTCTTGACAACGGAAAAAAAGGAGCAATGGCACGCTTTTTATTGAAATTTCCTGAAAAAATTGGTAAAATTAACATAAAGTCTTGTAATCTTGGAGGTTAGTGAGTCTTGAAACATAGTTTCGATCCCAATACAAGGCAGTTAATCACCTTTGCCAAAAACGGAGACGAACTTGCCTTAAACCAACTGTGCAGTGTCTATGTCGAGCGTGTAAGATGGATGGTACGTTTCCGAATGAATAAGAAGATGCGCTCTAAGGTGGAATCGATGGACTTGGTTCAAGAAGTTCTGATTCACGCACTGAAGGGCCTCGAAGACTTCACCTACGAGAATGAGGGGGATTTTGTCAGATGGCTGTCCAAAATAACAGAAAATGCATTCTATGACAATGTGGACAAACTTTACGCCGGTAAACGTAATATCCGACATGAAGTAAGATTGGATGCCTTTAAATCCAGCACGACGGGCAGATTTAAGGGAATTCCTGGACCTATAGATGCAACAACACCGAGTTCAATTATGTCGAAGAGAGAGGATTTGGCCAGACTTGAGAAGGCCATAGATAAGTTGAAACCCAAGTACAGGGAAGTAATTCTTCTCGCTAAAATCGAACAGCTCTCTTATCGCCAGATTGGGGAAAAATTAGGAAAAAGTTCCGCAGCGGTGAAAATGCTCGTCTCGCGTGCGATTGTTGAACTGGCCGGTGCGTTTGGAAGTGTCTGATGGCTGAGCGAACAGAAGACAATCAGGAAAGATTCATCAAGGAT
>Ga0209536_100014886_pt1 | contig 11135 bp, 11 predicted proteins | sample DeeMarSeWOR28_12_FD_187461 | JGI IMG/M metagenome (GOLD analysis project Ga0209536, IMG submission 187461) | Marine sediment microbial communities from White Oak River estuary, North Carolina - WOR-2-8_12 (SPAdes) (version 2) | ecosystem: Environmental > Aquatic > Marine > Intertidal zone >... | reverse complement strand
GGAACCGAGGCGCTTCATGCTGAAATGCATCAGTGACATGCTGCTGGGCCCCCAAATCCGGCCATAGCCTTTTTTTAAAAGCGTGCTGCCGCTAAAAAGAGCCTTGGCCGTCTTGACCCAAAAACAAACAGAACCTTTTGTATGTCCGGCGGTGAGCAAAATTTTTATTTCAATGTCTCCCAGCTTGAGGATGTCATTATCCTGCAGGATCTGGTCCGGCTCCGTGGCGACATCCGTTTCTTTAAGATGCTGGTATTCGTATTCATGCAGACAGAAGGTAGCGGCGAATTTTTCTTTGAGCAGGGGCAACGCTGTTACGTGAGATTGATGGGCATGGGAGACCAGCACATATTTCAAAGTGAGGCCCGTTTCCTCGAGTAGCTTGCTGACCTCGTCGACCGCATCGGAGACATCAATGACCGCGGCCTCATTGCCGCTGATCAGCAGGTACTGGTTTTTGCCCTGATCCGATACAAAGCGTTTTATTTTTAAATGGCCTTTGTTTTTCGCCATCAGAATAATCGCCTTTCAAAAGGAAATTAAACCGGTTCAATGGTTGAATCCCGCAAATGGGGCGCCGGATGGTTCAGACTTTATTAAAGAAATCCTGTAGTTCTTTGATAATTGATACTTTTTCATCCAGGGAAACATCCGTCTCAAAGATAAATTCAAGTAAAAAAATCATCTTGTAATCGACGGCGGTGGTTTCATATTTTTGAAAAGAGGTGACTTCAACATCTTTAAACTTTTCCGCTTTTTGTCTCTCAAATAAGCCGCTACGACTTAAGATGAGTTGAATCGCTTCCTTGGCGTCATTGAAGTTTTCCAATACAATCTCAATACCCTCCAATTTTTTTACCGCTTTGATGATTTTTTCACTCTCCACTTTTATTTTCATTTTGTCAGCCCATTCTGTTTTTTGATTATTATTTTGAAACCCATTGCGTTCATTCTCGAACCCGGGGTGTCCAATCATCCTAAAATTTTTAATAATTTACAAGCCACTTAACAGAATAAACGATTTTTGGGGTTGTTCGCTATCCTGGCCAGCGCTCTGAAGGCAGTTGATCTGTTGCTCATTTGACCGAAAATTTGTAATGATTACTGTATAATTGTTAACGAACTGCAATTTTGCTGCGGTTCAATACCTGCGGTGTTTGCCGGAGCAAAGGAGTTAAAAATGTCTTATGGAAATTTTTTAATAAACGCTTATTTTGACTCGCTTGATACGGATCGTTTCAACAGCTTCCGGGAATTTGAAGCCAATGAGACGACCCGGGCGATCCTTCAAAAATACCTTGAAGTGAATTCGGAATACCCCGCGTCCTCCCTGGATGAAAAAGGGACGGTGCCGGCTGATTTAATGAAAAAACTCGGGTGCAATGGCTTTTTCGGCCTTACCATTTCCCGCAAATACGGCGGGGTCGGGCTGAGCCTGAGGCAATATCTGCATATCGTTGAAACCCTGGCCAGCCAAAATATGTCACTGGGAATTCTGGCGCTGGCCCACCTTTCAATCGGTATAAAGGGGATTGTGCTGTTTGGCAATGCGGAACAAAAACACAAATATCTGGTACCGGCGGCCTCGGGTGAAATGATTTTTTCCTACGCGCTGACTGAACCCCAGACCGGGTCGGATGCCCGGAATATCCAGACCGTTGCCGCAGTTTCAGAAGACGGCAGCCACTTCATCTTAAATGGAAGCAAGACGTATATCACCAATGCCAATTATGCTGGCGGTTTAACCGTATTTGCACAGCTGGATCCGGACAAACCCGGACACATGGGGGCTTTTATTGTTGAAACGGCCTGGGATGGCGTAAAAGTCGGTCAGGATATGCCCAAGATGGGCTTGAAGGCCAGCTCGACAGCCGCCATTCAGTTTCAAGATGTAAAAGTACCCAAAGAGAATCTGTTAGGCCGACCCGGTGACGGGTTCAAGATTGCCATGGTCATTTTAAATTATGGGCGGCTGGCGCTGGGCGCCGCGTCGGCCGGGATGATGAAACAATCATTGCTGGATATGACCGATCGGGCCGCCAGCCGGACGCAGTTCGGGGTTCCGATCAATCAATTTGAGCTCATCCAGGAAAAATTGGTTAAGGCCAAAGTCTACGGATATGTGGCGTCGGCGATGACGACTTTTACCGCCGGGATGCTCGAAAGCAATCCCACCGCCACCGTGGCAATTGAAGGCTCGCATTGCAAGCTGTTTGGCACCACCCGTGCCTGGGACACGGTTTACGATGCCCTGCAGGTCGCCGGGGGGTCAGGTTATCTGACGACCCAGCCCTATGAAAGTCGCATGCGGGATTTTCGGGTCACCACCATTTTTGAAGGCACAACTGAAATTCATTCAATCTATCCGGCCCTGTTCATGTTGCGGGCCTTAAGCAAGCGCTCGCAGGCTGAAGCATCCGGCAGATTGCCGCAGTTCATCGCGTTGGTTAAAAAGATGTTTCGCCGCACCCGGTGGCCAATCGCATTTGATGACAAAATGATGAATCGTGCCCTGCGTTTTGCGAAAGCGAGTGTTCGCCGGATGCGCCTGATGATTCTGGCCGGATTTTTGATCTACGGCGAATCGCTTACCCGCAAGGAATTTTTTCTGCGACGGATCACCACCTTAAGCCTTTATGTTTACGGGATCATCGTGGTGCTGGCCAAACTTGAAGCGGCGCGAAAATCCGGGCGTCCCATCAATACCGAGCTTAACATTTTAGCATATTTGCTTGAAGAAGCCCGCCAGACGCGGAAGCTGAACCAGCGGGTTTTTTCAACCCGCCAGGAACGGCTTCACCACAAAATCACCTCCGCCATTGGCGGGGCTAACCTAAAGTGCTGAAAAGATGTCGACCGGGTTGACGTTTGATGCGTCTATGTATACAAATAAAGTTGGCGCTGCGGCGAGTCTGAATCCTGTCTGTTTTTAATTTACAGGAGGGGAAATCATGGTTATGTTGACTGGGCAGCAGAGATGATTTTGCGTTACGCGTGCAGGGATCCGAAAGGGTCTCGAGAGGAGGCATCGATGAAACGGTTGAATATAGTGGTGATGATACTGTCAGCCTTCGGGTTGGCCGGTTTTGCGGCTTCGACTGCCAGCGCGGATATATATGCCTGGACGGATGAAAACGGCGTCAAATATTTTACCAACCAGGCACCCCCGAAGCAGGCAACGCTTTTCATGAAAACGCCTGAAATCCCTCATGATGAAGAAGCCGATAACCAGCGCCGCGAAACGGACCGCCTGGCAGTTGCCAGACAGGAGCTGGCCGAAAGGGAAGCCTTTTTACGGGAACAACAACAGGCGGCCGAGCGGCGGATTGCAGCAGCCAATGCCAGGGCTGATGCGGCGCTTCGGGAAGCGAACGAGGTGCTGCAGGATGCGCAAGCCGCATCTGAAGACGCTACTTACGATTATTCCAGCAGTTATGGATACGGCTATTATTATCCCTATTACGGGTACGGATCCCGCTATCCTCACAAAGGCCACAAGCGTCACGACGACAACCGATATCGAAAAAGACACCCGAAGCAACACCCGGCAAAACATCCCCTTCATAACCGTTACCAGCGATATCAGGGTGTCAGAAATCATTACTCCATAACTGTCGGGCGATATCCAACGCACCGCTCACGGGTGGCCGCTTTTCGCGGTCGACATGGCCGCTATTAGTGGAAGCTTTTGGGTTAAGGGTTTAGATGTTTCATCATGCTGATGATCCCCTTTCTATCTTCTGCTGGCACCCAACCTCTGAACCTCTGAACGTTGAACCTTTAAACCTTGGAATTGACACTAAAACAGGGCGATTTGCGTTCGAGATTTGGTGCCTGGGACTTGAAATTTGAGGGGATTTATTTGGGCTGTAAAAAGTCCTGAATATTAATAATTTTTTCGTCGGATTTGATGGCAGCTGTCAATTTGGCGGCCGATCCTTTCATCTTTGCTTTGCGCAATTCATTGATCACCGCTTGAAGTTCAGTATTATTTTCAATCAGGTTTTCAATCTGGATATTCAGTTTTTCCCAGCTGGTTTCCAAATCTGTGATGTTGAGTTCAAAGCCTCCGATATCCGCAAGCATTTTTCCCAGATGGGCTAAAATTCCAAAGTGGGTCGTGCCCTGCAGATAGTAGGGGCAATGACACCACAGGCTTATGCCGGCGATATCTCTTTTCAGGGCCTCGGAATGGATGGTGGAGTGAATGGCACTGGGTCCCTGGTAGGAAATTGAATTCACACCTTTTTGCTTCAACATCGAAGAAATGTCGGCATTGGAGGCGACTGCTGATAAGATTCGGTCCGTGTGCAGAACATGGTCGTACATACTGCCCAAGGTGATAATGGTTTTAATGTGGAGCTGGCTGCAAAGCGTCAATAATTCATCAACAAAACCAAACCATCTCAGGTTGGGCTCGTCGGCTTTCAGAATTACCAGGTCGCGCCCATCAGGTGCTGTCTGCGCAGCATAGAAAGTGCCTCCCGGTGATGAAAGCTTTTTAAATATCCCTTCTTCTATATTTACCACCGGCCGCTTTTCATCATAGCGGAAAAATATATCAGGATCGAGTTCGGCGAATTGTTGCGCTTTAAAGGTGCGAATCAAATAGGCGGCCATGCCGCTTGATATTTTCAACGCATTGCCCCAGCCGTCGAAACCGGCAATCAACAACGGATTTTTTAAATCAGGTAATTCCCGGATTTGGATACCGTTTGCACTCATATTTTTAATCTGACATTTGCATTGGGAATTGTCAAGGTGGCCTTTCGCCTGAAACGCGCCAGGCGTTAAGCCGTCTTTTAAAACAATCCCCCCTGATCCCGCTGGATCTCGTCCATATGATCCAGGTATAATTGAACCTGCCGTTTAAGGGACTCAATGCTTTCCCGATTCGCCAATCGCCAGCGATAAAGCTCATTTTTTAATTGGCGGCCTTCCGCCGTCAACGCCTCTTCCAACTGGACTCTGGCAGGATCCCAGAGAAGGTGCGCTTCATTGGCAGGCAGTTCTATTTTTTTAAAATGCCATTGGCAGTGCCGGCCCCACCATTTTGAAGAAATTTCTCCATTTGCCAGTGCACCTTCAAAATAAAAATACGCCCATTCCAGCTGCGGCAGAGAAATATGCAGGTCCCGGGCAATATCCCGCAGTGCCCGTCGACCCTCAGGGGTGTGATTGTCAAAGACAACCCAGTAAGGAAATTTTGGATCCGACGGCTGGCCCGCTTCCATCGGGGATATTTGACCGGTAACCGCCAAATAAGCGGCTGCCTGAATAACCGCATGATCATGCGGCAGGCCCGCCTTTTTGAATCTGACGGCGTTATCAATCAGATTTTTTTCAGCAGCAGCTGTTTTTTGCCAGGCGACCCATTGCCAGAAATCATCGGGCCGCCGGATGGCATTGGCCACAACCTTAATGGCTTTATCATCAATCCCATCATCCAGAACACTGGTGTCTCCCTGGGACAAGGCATAGGCTAAATATCCCAGTCCGGTTGCATCCCGGGCCTTGGCCGAGCGCGTCACCCGGATTAATGCCGCCACTTTGCTGTGGAACTTTTTGTTGAAAATTAATTCGGCTCCGAGCGGCCAGCATTCTTCAAAGGTAATAACGGCAGTCTGGTTGAGGTACCAATTTTGATCTGCTGAACCGAGGGATCCAAGAAAGGCACTGGTGGTGAAGACCAAGTCGACATTTCCGCGTCTTACAGCCTTTTGGAGCAACGAGCGATATCGTTTTTCAGTTTTTGATCGACCGGCTTTCATTGCGACAGCCATTTGGGGGTGATCGACTTTTTGAGACGGGTTCTTTTTAATCGCTCTGCAACACCACGGCACGTCAGCGCTGACCGTGGGATGTAATCATGGCTATCATAATCTGGATGATATATCAAAGAGATGTTTGAAATCGAAACGCTTTATTTGCCCCCCCGAAAACCCGGCGGCTCGGGCGTAAAGACGGCGATCTGATTATCTTCTTCGATAACGATGGTCGTCCATTGCTTGCTTGAATACCATACCCCCACCTGGGTGCCCTTATGGTCTAAAATTCTGAACCCGCGCGGAGGATATCCGTAGATGCTATCCATCTGGTTAGCCCAGCTTCTGAGAATCGGTACGGTCGCCTCAAACGCTTTCCACAAGCCTTGGCGCAGTTTGTATTGGCGATCAATGGCGATGATCGCATACGGAACATTTCCCCAGCCGTAGTAATAATACTGATGGCCCTCTAAAACCCGGGGTGTTTCAAAAGTTTTGGTCACGTCACGGCTCTGATCCAGCTTGCCGTATTTAAGGTTAAGGCCCGGTACTTTAATCTCGACCGCGCCGCAAAGCGCGGGCAGAGCCATTACCGTGATGATGACGATCGCCATCTTTTTTCGAAAGCTTGCGTTTAACCATCGCATCTGACAGATCCTTTCCCATTTCCAAGCGATCCCAATTCCGGTTTTCCGTTTGATCAAAAGGCCGGTTTTTAGGTAATCCTTATATTAACACGCAAATTTTGCATGTCAATTTGATCCTTTCTGTCCGGGATCGGAGCGCTGCATATGAATTATTTGGCACATTTTTACCTATCAGAAGATTCCCCTAGCGGTTTGAAACCGGAGGTCCGCCTGAGGCGGATCGAAGGACTTTAATCGAGGCACCAACAAAGATATGAGGCCAAATAACATTTTTGAGATGGGTTCTAATGGAAACCCGGGGAGTCAAGCGAAATTGAACCGGTCTTTTAGCATTTTAACCGTTTTTTCTGCCATTAGCCGGTGTCCGACCGCATTGGGATGAAGACCATCATCCAGAAAATATTTCCCCGTGGCATTGCCAAATTTATCGCAAAAGGGGTGATAGAAATCGAGGCAGGCAATATCATTTTGTTTCGCCGATCGGGCTAACGCCTTTGCCAGGGCCGCCAATTTTTCCTTACAGCGATTATAGCCGCCTTCAGGTGGCGCAAAACCCTGTCCGCTAGCTTTTTCAATAACCAAGGGGATCGGAAGACCCACCAGCGGGACAATGTCATGATGCTCCGCCTGACAGGTCATGGCAAAAATATTGGCCAGAATCATGTTTATGTCAAGATCCCACCACAGGTCGTTGGTGCCACCCATAATCAGGACAAGATCGGGGCGATGTTGAACCACTGCGGGGTAAAATCGGCTCAGCAGGCCACCGGTTGTATCTCCGCCGATACCGTTGTTGATCACGTTTATTTTCAATCTGCTTTCAACCAATGACGGCCAGATTGCCCGATGGTCCAGTTCGTCAGGCGCCGTCAGGCTATCCCCATGGCAAACCAGTGTTTTCATCTACTCCTCCCGTTAGGACAGACCAGAAATATTTTTTTACCACGAAATCACGAAAGTTTAAAATTACGAAAAAAAATCTAGCTTAAAATTTCGTGCTCACGCGGCGCAAGCGCCTGCGTTGCGCGTCCCGCATTTCGTGTCTTCGTGGTATTTTAAATCAAGTCCGTGTCTTGGAAAGAAACGCTTTTAAGCGCTGCAAAAGCGGTTTTCGAATACGCACTTTCAGATAGAGGTCCCCGGCCTTTCCGCCACCCTTACCATTTTCTCCCATTCCAGACAGCCGTATCTGCTGATTATGCTTGACGCCCGACGGGATTTTGATAACCAGCTTTTTATCTTTTTGCCGCAGATAGTAGGCATAGGGCCCGCCCCGGCGGGCCAGTTCCGGGCTCAACCAGATGGTGTCATTGCGGTCTGCGCCGTTTTCAGGCAGTTCAATCCCGCTGAATTGCCTCAGAAAAAAGCGGGTGAGTTTACCGATGCTTCCCGGCAAAGTAGGGCCGGAAGAATTTGCCCCCCGGCTTTGGCGGGGTCCTGTAAAATAATAGCTTTTTGCAAAAAATCCGGGTTTGCGGAATTCATAATGCCGGTATCCCTGTCCGTAAAATTCTTTGAAAATTTCATCAAACCCTCTCAATCCAAACGCCCGGGCCATCTGTTCTAAAATTTGATTGACATCCGATCCGCTGAAAATATCCTGCTCGGAGTAATTTTGCCGGAACTGGCTGTAAGCCGATGAGCCGAACTGACGCCGCATGGCGTCATATTCACGCCGCTTGGCCGCATCCGACAGAACCGCATAGGCCTCATTGACCCGTTTCATTTTTTCGGCAGCCTCCGGATTTTTACGGTTTCGATCCGGGTGATACTTAAAGGCCTGTTTGCGGTAGGTGTCCTTGATCTGCCTGGGGCTTGCCTTTTGATCGATTCCTAAAATCTGATAATAATCATTTTGCGACATTACGGTTTTCTACCCTTTAGTTGAAAAGGCTGCGACTCGATAGAAATTAAACCACGAAGGGCACGAAGAACACCAAGAATGGCTTTAATTAATTTTATTTTAAACTTCGTGAACTTCGTGTCCTGCGGGGCAAAAAAAGTGCTTTTAAAAGCTCGAAAATGAATCGTCTGAAGAAGAAATTCAGATAAATTGTCAAATTTCTGTGAATAATTTCAATCGTTTTCAGTCAATTTGGCGCCAAAGCGTTTGGCATCATGGCAGCCGTCTTTATAACCTAACTTACAGGCGGTTTCGGCATTCTCGAGCGCTTTTTGAAAATCCCCTTTGTTAAAAAAGACGCGCCCTCTCATATAGTGGGCCCAGCCGTTATCCGGTTTCAATTCAATGGATTTGTTCAGGTTGGACAGGCTTTCGTCATAATCATTGCGGCGCATGAACAGCCAGCCGAGATTATCATATGCCGGGCTGTAGCGCGGCTTCAAATTCACCACCGTTTTCAAATCCGCGATGGCTTTATCATATTGTTCCAGTCGAATGAAGGTTCGAGCTCGCCAGAAATAAGCTTCGGGGTTTTCGGGATGGGTTTCAATTGCCAGGTTAAGTTCCTGCAACGCTTCTTTTAGCCGGTTTTCCTTGTAGTATTCGTACCCTTTCCTCAGGTGTCTTTTCGCTTGGCGGGGCTGCTGATCTTTTTGAAATTTACCCAAAATGGTTTTGCCATACTCGGTAACATCATCGACCCGTTCGGAGATCATTTGCAGCGGCTGGTTTAAAACGTCCCGTTTAATGTTTAAGGAAACGTATACCCCGATTGCAATCAGAGCGCATAACACTGCCGCAAATACCGTGATGGCCAGATAATCTTTTTTACCTTTATCCTGAGGACTCATCGACAATACCGATGATACGGCGTACTTTGGCTGGCGACTTGGTGCCGTGCGGTCTTCCGGCGGGTCTTTTACGGCGGATACCGGCTGCACCTGGCCGGTGTCCGGCTCAACGGAAAGATCGGTCGCGCACCTCAGGCATCTAGTTTGGGTTGCCGGCTGGCTGGAGCTGTCGACAGGGTCGGGGATATCGCCGGGTGTTTTGCACACCGGACATATAAACTTCATTGCTATCTCCTTACATTGAAAACACAGCAACTGTGTTTTGGGTGTCAGGTTTCAGGTGTCAACAAACAGATGACGGAAGACAGAAAACAGAAGTCAGATAGAATGATTGGTTGATCTTCTGTTATTCCTATCTGTCGTCTGACAGCTGTCATCTGACCTGTTCTTTAACCAGATAGATAGCGGGCAGGCTGACGATCGTGACTGCGCCTTTGATCATAACATTTGCTAAAAAAATCGACCAGACAGTTGAATGCGGCAGCGCCAAACCAAAGGCCCCCCAGCAAAAAATCAGGCTGTCGATCGGAATGCTGACCGCATTGCTGGTGAGCACACGCGCCCACTGATACTTTCGCGTGATGCGGTTGACCCAAAAATGGTAAACTTCGGTGTCGATCAGTTCGCTGATGACCTCCGCCATAATGCTGGCAATAACGATCCGCCACACCGGACCGAGAATGGTCGCAAATTCTTTACCCAGCCCCCAGGAGGGATCCTGGGGCAGCCAGGCGGCAAATTGGAAGAAGACCACCATCAAAAGATTAATAACTGCGGCCACAATAATGATCGCGCGGGCGGCTGCTTTCCCCAGTTGTTTATGGATCAGGTCCCGGATGGTAAAGGTGAGCGGATAAATAAATGTGCCGGCGTCGACACTGAATCCGGCAATCCACGCGATTTTTAAGCTCCCAATGTCAGACAGCAGCTGGGCGGCAATATATGCTGAGATAACGACAATTGCGGAAGTGGCAATGGGCTTATGGCCGATTGAATTTGAGTTTGTCGTGCGCATCATTTTCAGCAAATTGGGATATTGCCAGCCAGGCCTTGGCATCAAACTTAAGCGTTGTATCGTTTAACAGGGCCAGCGCCTCGTCGGGCGATATGAACAGGATTTCGATCAGCTCCGCATCGGTGTTGGCGCTGTTTGACGGTTCACCTTCACATTCCACATAAACCATCGCCACGGATTCGTCGGTCATACCGGCAGAAGAATAGATCGGCGGGCTGATCTTTACGAAACGGCTGACCGTTAACCCGGTTTCTTCCATCAATTCGCGCCGTGCGGCCTGCTCAACCGATTCACCGGTATCGACCAACCCGGCCGGGAATCCGTATTCATAGCCATCTAACGGCACCCGATATTCCCGAATGATGACCAATTTGTCCCTGACAGCGTGAAACGGCACAATCACCACCGCGTCCGGCCGCTGGTAACTGCCGGTGAGGCATTTGGGTTCATTTTTTCGGGAAGCCATTTGCCAGGATTTTTCATTTCCGCTTCTGGCGATATAGCAAACTTCAAATAAATTCAGCCACTTTTCGGCGGTCAGTTTTCTGGAGCCTTTAATTTTTATCATGATATTTTGGTTATGAATCAGATTTCTATTCAAACGGCAGCTCTCAGGACGGCACTTCACCGGTTTTGCGAAGCAGGTTGCGCCAGTCCTCTGCCACCATGCCTTGAATCTGTGAAATATCTTCCTCACCGAGGTGCTTAAAGCGCCCCTGGGTTTGTAAATAGTCTTCGACCCGACCGTCCCCTTTATAATTCAAGGTGTAACGCGTTCCGTCTTCGATTTCGTAAAGCGGGAAGATATTCGTCTGTACGGCCAGCCGGGCGATTTTAACGGACATGTCAGAGGGTGCGCCCCATCCGGTGGCACAGGAGGCAAAAATATGGATAAATCGAGAACCGCCCCTTTTTTCTTTTGCTTTTTTAAATTTGGCAATCAGGTCTTCCGGA
>Ga0209536_100014885_pt1 | contig 11136 bp, 10 predicted proteins | sample DeeMarSeWOR28_12_FD_187461 | JGI IMG/M metagenome (GOLD analysis project Ga0209536, IMG submission 187461) | Marine sediment microbial communities from White Oak River estuary, North Carolina - WOR-2-8_12 (SPAdes) (version 2) | ecosystem: Environmental > Aquatic > Marine > Intertidal zone >... | reverse complement strand
GAGGATGTGGATACTTTCTATGGCTGCGTTCTATGTCAGAGCTTCGCTCCGACCCATTGCTCTATTATCACGCCCAACAGGATCGCCAACTGCGGTGCGATAAACTGGTTTGACGGCAGAGCTGCCGCCAAGATTGATCCCGAGGGGCCTATATTTGCCATAGCCAAAGGCGAGCTTCTGGATCCCATAAAAGGCGAATACTCAGGAGTGAATGCAGTCGAGGCTGAGAAGTCTCTGGGAAACTACGACAGAGTGTATCTCTATAGCGCATTTGAACACCCCCACACATCTTGTGGCTGTTTCGAGGCAATTGTGTACTACATCCCTGAGACAGATGCGTTTGGAGTAGTGCACAGGGAGTTCAAGGGTGAGACTGTAGTTGGGGAGACGTTTTCTCATATGGCTGGTGAGACTTCCGGGGGCAAACAAATAGAAGGAAGACTGGGAACCGGGCTGCAGCAACTGAGGTCTCCCAAATTCATCCAGGCGGATGGTGGGCTAGCCCGTATAGTCTGGATGCCCAAGGAGCTGAAGGAAAGGTTCAAGGATGCACTGGAAGCGAAAGGGCTCTACGACAAAATAGCTTCAGAAGAAGATGTCAAGAATGTGGATGAACTTCTGGCATTCTTGGAGAAAGTGGGACATCCTTGGCTGAAGGGAGAAGTAGAACTCCCGACATAGATGCAAGGGTGAGCAACAGCCGGTGATCAGCTGACTGAGAACTGATAGCTGCAGAAGGAGGTCTGTTATGCCAATTGCAGGTTCTGAGATTGTGAAGATGCTTCCCGGAAAGAAGCCGTGTAAGGACTGTGGCTTTCCTACCTGTTTTGCCTTTGCCATGAAACTGGCATCGGGCGGAGCTACTGTGGACAAATGCCCCTACCTCTCTGAGGAAGTGAAGGCCAAGCTACTGGACCTTTTGGCACCACCGATAAAGCTTGTTACCATAGGCTCTGGAGAGAGCGCCGTCAAGGTCGGGAACGAAGAAGTGATATATCGGCACGAGAAGACGTTCGTGCATCCACCTGGCATCGCGCTGCTCATCTCAGATAAGGAAGATAACGCCAAGGTCGAGGAGAAGATAAAGAAGATAAAGGACTTGCGGTTTCCCTGGGTTGGGGTAAATCTGAATGCAAACCTCCTTGCGCTTTATTTTGAATCGGGTGACAAGAGCAAGTTTCTGGCTCTGGTGAAGAAAGTCTATGACTCAACAGACGTGGGTATAGTGTTGATCTCGTGGGAAGACGTGGACACTTTGTTTGCTGCACGAGATATGTGCGTAGATAGACATCCACTTGTGTACGCCATAACAAAGGAAAACATCGATCAGGCTATCCCGAAGATCAAAGAGAATCCTACTCCTGTCGGCCTTCATGCCCACAGTGTCGAAGAACTCATTCCTCTAACTATTAAGCTGAAAGAAGCTGGGATTGAAGAGGTGGTGTTGGACCCGGGTTCCAAGAATTTGCTGGATGCAATAAGGGACCAGACTTACATCAGAAAGGCAGCTCTGAAGCAAGGTTTCAAGCCTCTTGGCTATCCTACCATTGGCTTTCCCTGCTTCATGGCCAAGAATGGGCTGAAGGAAATGCTGCTGGGCTCCACATTTGTGAACAAGTGGGCCAGCATTATCGTACTTTCTGATTTCGACCGATATAGCTTGCTTCCTCTTCTGGTTCAGCGGCTGAACATCTATACAGATCCTCGTTTCCCGATGGCGGTAGAAGAGAAGTACTACGAAGTAGGAGAACCCGATGAATCGTCACCGGTTCTGGTGACTTCGAACTGGGCTCTGACCTACTTCCTTGTTTCGTCGGCTGTTGAGGCTACCAAGGTTCCTGCATATATCTGTGTTAAGGATGCGGAGGGACTCGGTGTTCTCACTGCCTGGGCAGCAGGTAAGTTTAGCGGCGATTCCGTAGGGACATTCATCAAGAAGTCTGGGATCGCGGACAAGGTGAAGCATAGAAAGCTAGTTATCCCGGGGAAAGTGGCCAGGATCAAAGGTGAGCTTGAGGACGCTTTGAACCTCGAGTGGGAGATAATAATCGGACCAAAGGAAACGACCGGCATAGGGGCTTATCTGCCTGGGTTTGCCAAGCAACTTAAGGGATAGTCTTGATTCTATCGAAGGATGACTGCAGAGGAGCAGGCTGGGCAAGCATTAGGTGAAATCCTAGGCCGTCACAAGAGAGACAGGAAGAACTTACTTCCACTGCTCCAGGAAGTCCAGGACATGCTGGGGTATCTCCCCGGGAAGGCGATGCAGGAAATTGCGGACTTCTTGGAGATGTCGGATGTTGAGGTTTGGGGGGTTGCCACTTTCTATAATCAGTTTCGGTTTGCTCCGCTGGGGAAATACCATACGGTGGTTTGCATGGGAACCGCCTGTCATCTGGCGGGGGGCAGGCTTATCTTGGATGCCCTCGAGCGCGAGTTAGGTATCAAGGTGGGGGAGACAGGGAAGGACGGCAACTTCAGCCTGGAAAGAGTGGCTTGTATTGGCTGTTGTATGCTGGCTCCCGTAGTCGTGATCAAGGACAAGATTCATCCCAAGATGACGCCCTTCAAAGTGGAGGAGGCGTTAATGCCGTACAGGCAGGGCACTGAGGACGCGAGCTCAAGCAAAGAAGATCAGAAAGGCAAGAGCTAGAAGTCAGAATCAAAGCTAGGAATGCAGAAACGTCCTTTCTTGAATTGCTGCCCCATAGGCCTTCATTCTTGTCCTTGAATCTTGGTGTTGTTCAGAATGACTTTCGAGGAAATCAGTAGCAAAGCAAAGTCCGAATGGGAAGCCCTGCAGAAGGATGTCTCCGTTCTTATTGGTACAGCTACTTGTGGGCAGGCAGCCGGTGCCCTGGATGTGGTTGAGTCCTTCCATCAGGAACTGATTAGGCGAGGGGTGGAGGTTCCGACTATCAAAGTTGGCTGCACCGGTCTATGTTATGCGGATCCATTCGTTACCATATCAAAGCCTGGTGCCCTTCGCGTTGCGTATGGCAATGTAACTCCCGATAGCGTACCCAGACTTGTAGATGGCTATGTAGTGGGCGATGATCCGTGCCTCGAGCTCGCCTTGGGCACTGTTGAAGGAGGTGACGGAGAGCCAATCTATGTTCCGGAGCTGCCCAGGTTTGAGCGCGAACGTCGCCTTATACTATCGCGCTGTGGCTACATCGACCCCGAGAACATAAACCACTACATTGCTAATGGTGGTTACGGTGGCTTGGGGAAGGCGTTGAGGATGTCGCCTGAAGAGATAATCGGGGAACTGGAGAAGTCTGGGTTGCGGGGACGGGGAGGGGCTGGATTCCCGGCGCATGCGAAATGGGAGCAATGCCGTGCGGCCAAGGTGAAGCCAAAATACGTGATATGTAATGCCGATGAAGGCGACCCCGGTGCCTTTATGGATAGGGTCGTCTTGGAAAGCGACCCTCATCAAGTTATCGAGGGGATGATTATTGCGGGTTATGCGATAGGCGCCAAGCACGGTTATATCTATGTTCGTGCGGAGTATCCTTTGGCTATCGAGCGTATCCGCGTTGCTTTGAAGCAGGCGAACGAATTGGGTATTCTGGGAGAGAGTATCGTGGGGAGTGATTTCGGATTTGATATCGAGATAGCGGCGGGGGCCGGTGCTTTCGTCTCTGGGGAAGCGACAGCACTGGTCGCGGCTATGGAGGGCAGAAGGAGTGAACCCAGGCCAAAACCTCCTCACCTTGCCGAGGCCGGACTATGGGACAAACCTACTCTGCTGAACAATGTGAAGACCTTTGCTTATGTTCCTGTGATAGTCGAAAGAGGTGGGGACTGGTTTGCGTCAATTGGAACGGAAGGAAGCAAGGGCACGGCAATGTTTACGCTGGCAGGAAAGGTAGTCAACTCAGGGTTGGCTGAAGTTCCTATGGGCACAACACTTCGGGAGCTTGTTTATGATATCGGTGGTGGCATTGCCAATGATAGACAATTTAAGGCCGTACAGATAGGAGGACCATCGGGGGGTTGTCTCTCTCAAGAATTGCTGGATATCCCTATCGACTATGATTCGCTTAAGCAGGCTGGGTCGATGATGGGGTCGGGGGGGATGATCGTCATGGACGAGAATGACTGCATGGTTGATGCCGCCAGGTTCTTTCTTGATTTCTCAACCAAAGAATCTTGCGGCAAGTGTACCATGTGTCGCCTGGGGACAGTGCAAATGCTGAGCATATTGGAGGACATCACGGCTGGTCGAGGCAAGATAGAGGATTTGGACGCTCTTCTGATTTTGGCTGAAGATGTGAAGATAGGTTCGCTATGTGGCTTGGGAAGGACAGCTCCCAATCCTGTCCTCACAACGTTGCGCTATTTCAAGGATGAATACGAGGCTCATATTCTGGAGAAACGTTGTCCGGCCAGAGTATGTCCCGAACTTACGGTGTACTATATCCTTCCTGAGAAGTGCGATAGAGGTTGCGAACACTGTGTGTTAACGTGTCCCACCGAGGCAATCAAAGGGGAAAAAGGAGAAGTCAAAATCATAGACCAGGAGAAGTGTTCTAAGTGCGGCACTTGCCTAGAGGTATGCCCTCCGGAGTATAATGCGGTGGTCAAGCTGTCACCTGTCAACTCATTACCTTCCTCGGAACTACCCGCGAAGGAAACACAGAAATGATCAAAACGATTGCTATCGCAGGAAAAGGTGGTACAGGTAAGACTACCGTGTCTGCGCTATTCATCAAGCTGCTTTCCCAGAAAGGCCTGGTTCTGGCTGTGGATGCCGACCCCAGCACCAACCTTAGTCAAGCACTAGGTCTGCCTCTGGATGAAAGCAGGACTGTGGGCAAAATACGGGAGAAGATGGCTGAGGATGTCTCCAAAGATCGTCTGAGTCCTGACGTCGGGAAGCCAGAGTACCTGTACAGCAAGGTTGTAGAATCCCTCATCGAGTCCAAAGGTTTTGACCTTCTGACCATGGGGCGTCCGGAGGGGCCTGGATGTTATTGCGCTTCGAATGAGTTCTTGCGAGCTTGCCTAGACAAGCTGGTGAAAGAGTACAAATACAGCTATGTGGTCATGGACTGTGAAGCAGGCATGGAACACATCAGCCGCCAGACGACCAGGGATGTGGATGCCCTGCTCCTTATGTCCGATCCGACTATGAAGGGAGTGACCACAGCGGCTCGTATGAATGAACTTATCAAAGAGTTAAGATCGAATGTGGGCAGAATCGGGCTTGTCATTAATCGTGTTCGGGGCGAATTATCTACGGAGATAAGAAAGGCAATCGAGGATTCTGGCCTTCAGATTCTGGCACTGATTCCGGAGGACCCTGATATGGCAGGTCTGGAAATGCAGGGAAAACCTGTGACTGGACTTCCTCCAGAATCTCCTATGCTACTGAAGGTGAAGGAGATAGCGAAGGACCTGGATTTGTGAGCGCGTACGTATCCTCCTTATGGAGGATTTGAGAAAATAACTTGAAAGGCAGGTAAGGGCGTATGGCTACAAAAGAATATCCGGCAATATGGCTACAGGCTGCCGGATGCACTGGCTGCTCAGTGTCACTTCTCAATGTGATGAATCCCTCTATCAAGAACCTGGTCGTTGATGAAGTGCTCCCGGGCAGCCACATAAACCTGAGGTTTCATCCCACGGTAATGGCGGGGGCCGGGGCGCCCGCAATTGAAATTATGGTGGACACGTCACGGGAGAAGAAGAAGGGTTATATTCTGATTGTGGAAGGCTCAATACCGACTGCCAAAGGGGGAATTCACGGGATGACTGGTGAAAAGGATGGCAGGCCAGTGACCATGCAATCATGGGTGGAGACATTGGCCAAGGATGCCTTGGCGGTCGTTGCTTTGGGCAGTTGTGCCGCTTTCGGGGGGATTCCGGCCGCGCACCCCAACCCTACGGAGTGTCGGAGCGTAGGTGAGATCCTTGAGGCCAAGAGCATCAATACTCCATTGGTGAATGTTCCTGGTTGTGCACCACACCCTGACTGGTTCGTAGGCACGATAGCAAGTATTCTGCTTTCCGGTCTGCCCAAACCCGAGGATCTGGATGAACACAAGCGCCCTAAGGCTTTCTATGGACAGACTATTCACGAAAACTGTCCAAGGCGGGCCTACTATGACGAGAACAAGTTCGCCAAGAAGTTCGGCGACCCGGGGTGCAACTATGAACTAGGATGCAGGGGACCCATAACCCACGCTGATTGTCCTGTGAGATTGTGGAACGACAAAGTGAATTGGTGTGTGGGTTGTGGTGCGACTTGTATTGGCTGCACAGAGCCCGGGTTTTTCGATATTGCCCCGCTTTACGAAAAGACCAGTCAAGTTCCATTGCCGGAGGAGGTTTAACTTAATGGGCAAGATTGTTATTGATCCAGTCACTCGTATTGAAGGACACCTTAAGATCGAGGCCATCGTTGACGGTGGCCGGGTGAAAGAGGCCAAAAGCTCGGGGACGCTGTTCCGTGGCCTAGAGCTGATTATGAGGGGCAGGGACCCCCGTGATGCTCAGCGAATAGCGCAGCGAATTTGTGGAGTCTGCCCGACAAGTCACTCTGTAGCCGCAACTCTGAATTTGGATAGCGCTTTTGGCATCGCGGACAAGATTCCTGACAATGGCAGAATCATGCGCAATCTGATACTGGGAGCAGCCCATATCGCTGATCACATCCTTCATTTCTATCACCTGGTGGCTCTTGACTATGTAGATGTAGCCAGATTGGCAAAGTATGAGGGGAATAGTCCGGCCTTGAATTCGATAAAGAGCTTCATTGCTCGAGGAGAACTGGGACCTTTCGTACCTCGCTACGAAGGTGATTATCGCCTGCCTGATCAAGTCAATGAACAGGCGGTGGCTCACTATGTGGCGGCATTCGACATGCGTCGTAGAGGCCAGGAAATGCTTGCCCTGTTCGGCGGCAAGATGCCTCACAACATGGGCATAATGCCTGGCGGCGTTGCCTCTGTGCCCACCGTTGACAACATGACATCATTCCTGTGGAGATTGAAGGAGCTTCAGGAGTTCATTGACAATGTCTACCTACCCGATGTACTGGCGGTAGCTGGAGTTTACTCAGACTACTTTGAGATTGGTCGTGGCTGTGGGAAACTCCTTGCTTATGGCTCCTATGATCTGGATGGAAGGGAAGCCGATCTCACCAAGAGAAAAAGGTTCTTTGGAGCAGGGACCACGTCGACCAGTCTGAAGTTCGACCAGTTCTACCCAGCGAAGATCGCTGAGGAGGTGAAGCATTCCTGGTATGCCGATTCTATCAGTGGCAAACATCCGTCGCAGGGCGACGTTGTTCCCGAAGAGGAGAAGAAAGGGGCTTATTCCTGGCTGAAGTCTCCTCGCTATGATGGAGCGGTTTTTGAGGTTGGGCCGCTGGCTCGAATCATGGTCAACTACGTCGGCGGCAATCCAGGAGTCAAGGGCCTGGTCGACTCTGCTCTATCAGAGGCAAAGCTGAAGCCGGAAGCCATGTTTTCTGTCATGGGGCGTAATCTTGCTCGAGCGCTGGAGACTAAACTCGTAGCCGATGCCATGCCTGACTGGATTCTGCAGCTTAGGCCTGGTGAGCCGGCCTACACAAGCTATGAACTGCCAGAGGAGTCAATGGGAATGGGCCTGGTGGGTGCTGCCAGGGGCGCGCTGGGGCACTGGATACAGATAAAGGAGCGCAAGATCGCCAATTATCAGGTCATTACGCCTTCCACCTGGAACATCTCTCCCAGAGATGACAGAAACCAGCCTGGACCATTGGAGCAAGCGATCGTTGGAACCAAGATAAAGGATGAAGCCAATCCCTTTGAGATAGTGCGGATTGTGCGAGCCTTCGATCCTTGTCTTGCCTGCTCGGTGCATTTGCTCAGCCCCAAAGGACATGACTTGGGGCGATTCAGAGTCTGCTAGTCGAGATTCGAAGGAACGTCTAAGAATGAGGAAATTCGTTGTGGGAATAGGGAATGTCCTGCTGATGGACGAGGGCATTGGTTGCCACGTAGCGCATGCGCTGGAGAGTGTTCCTGTGCCCGATGCGGAAGTGATAGACGGAGGAACATGTCCCGATGTGTCACAGCTTGTTGCGGACGCTGACAAAGTGGTCATAGTTGACGCTGTCAGGGGTGGGGGTCTTCCTGGACAAATTTACCGTTTTCGGCCTGAAGACATAGAGATGGAGGAGAAGCGCGTCTTGTCACTTCACGACGTTGGCTTGATAGACAGCTTGAAGTTGACGCAACTTCGGCACAATGTAGGTGAGACCGTGATCATTGGGGTCGAACCGAGGGAGCTTGGCTGGGGACTAGAATTATCACCGGAGCTTCAGGAGAAGATGCCCCAGATAATAGATGTCGTCTTAGACGAGCTCAACAATACAAAGCTTAAAGGAGAGACGAAATGTTAATCTCAGAGCAGAAGCCACTTGAAGAAATCCTAAGCTATCTTGACGGGGAAAAGAGCATCTTTGTTGTCGGCTGTAAGGGCTGTGCCGAGGGTTGGGGAAGCGGGGGAGAGAAACAAGTAGCGGAGATGCGGAGCACTTTGCAGGAGAAGGGCAAAGCGATCACCGGTTCTGTAGTCGTTGATATGCTTTGTGATGCTGCGTTGACCAGGCTGAAACTCAAGTCCTATAGAAAGGAGATTGCTGCTGCCAATTCTGTCCTGGTTTTGACCGATGGAGTTGGAGTGCAGACTGTAGCAGAGGTAGTAGATAAGGTAGTACACCCTGGCTGCAACACGTTGTCGTCGGGTGGCGCTCATGCCGAGTGGAAGGAATCAGAGCGCTGTCTCGAGTGTGGTGATTGTATGTTGGAATTTACCGGCGGGCTATGTCCGATCGCCCGCTGTTCTAAGCATCTGCTTAACGGGCCCTGTGGTGGTTCGCAGGGCGGCAAGTGTGAAGTTGATCCGAGCATACCCTGCGTATGGCAACAGATTGTGGATCACCTGGCCAAAATAGGACAACTCGGCAAACTGGAAGGGCTTGTGGCACCGAAGAATTGGAGTGTGAGCCTGATCTCAGGGCCGCCGGTGAAGAGGTTTTCCTAAACGCGATCGTGAGCGAAACAACTGGAGGCATAATGAAAACGAAAAGCAACTTGGAACGGGTGTTAGAATCTAAGATCTTCGCAGTCACGAGCGAATTGGGGCCGCCACAGAGCGCGGATGCGGAGGTGATCCGGAGGAAGGCGAAGATACTCAAAGGCCATGTGGATGCGTGTAATGTGACTGATGGCCAGACGGCGGTGGCCCGCATGTCATCCTGGGCAGCATGCGTGATAGCCAAGGAAGAAGGTCTGGACCCTATTGTGCAGATGACTTGCCGCGATCGCAATCGCATTGCCCTGCAAATGGATGTGCTGGGCATTGCAGCGCTGGGCATGAATAACATGTTGTGTCTGACGGGAGACCATCAGAAATTCGGCAACCATCCAAGTGCCAAGGGCGTTTATGACATTGATTCTATTCAGCTAGTTAAGATGGTGAAGGACATGCGGGACGAAAAGAAGTTTCAGTGTGGCGAAGTGATGACCGTCGAGCCACATCTTTTCATCGGAGCTGCTGCGAATCCTTTCGCAGACCCTTTTGAGTTCAGGGCAGCCCGTCTTGGCAAGAAAGCAGCAGCAGGGGCGGATTTTATCCAGACTCAGATTGTCTACAACGTGGACAAGTTTGCTGAATGGATGAAAGCGGTGCGGGACAAAGGGTTGCACGAGAAAGTGAAGATACTTCCCGCTGTTGCTCCGATAAAGTCGGTTGGTGCGGCAAGATATATGAAGACCAGGGTCCCGGGAATGGACGTACCTGACGGAATTGTTGCCCGTCTCCAGGGGGTGCCCAAGGAGCAAGTTCCCCAGGAGGGTACTAAGCTTTGCATCGACATTATCAATCAACTGCGTGAGATCGAGGGTGTGGCAGGTATCCATATCACGGCTATCGAATGGGAGGAGATAGTACCCGAGATAGTGGAGGCAGCTGGTCTTTTGCCCCGCCCCAAGCTTTCGACATGACGCAAGAACACGGTTCTTCATCCAGTGGTTGCTGGGAAAATGCCTTTGATGTTTCCTACAGACTTGCTTGTGAGCAGCTGGCGAAGATCAGTGATCTACGACAGCAGTGCGTCAGAAGCGGTGCCCGGTATGTAGGGCCCAATGAAATAGCTATTGATTATCTGAATCAGTCGTATCACATTGAGATTCCCGACTGCAGGATTGCGCTGGAAGAGAGTGGTGCGGAGGTTCCCTTGAGAGACAAGATCCTGATACTTCATTACTTCACGGGGGCGAAGGGTACACCAGCCGCAGGCAAGTTGATTGCCTACAAGCAGCTACTAGGAGGCGTCAGCTATTTCTGCGCATTCTCCCAGAGAGCAATAGCTCCTCTGGTGAAGAACTTCGGAAACAGTCCGGAGCTGTTGATGAAGACGGTGGCGAAACTGGGAGGGCATAGGGCGGATCACGGGGATGTATCTGTGACTGTTAGCGCTTTTCCCCAGGTGCCGATAACTTTTGTGTTGTGGAGAGGCGATGAAGAGGTTCCGCCCAACGGAAATATATTGTTCGATGCCAACGTTTCTGATTATCTCTCCACTGAAGACGTCACCGTACTTTGCGAGACCATCATCTGGAAGCTGGTGAGAAGTATTCCGGCCGCTTAACCGTTCGGGACGCAAGAAATGCTAGGTCGCGCGTGACAGCGAGAACTTGGGTAAGGAGCAGGCAATGGCTGAAGAAGGCATCATAACATTGAACATAGATGGTGAGGAGGTGCAGGCTAGGCAGGGGCGGATGATATTGGAGGCTGCTAGAGACGCTGGAATTCACATCCCGGGTCTGTGTCACTATCCCGGCCTGAAGCCACTGCCTCAGGTAATGCCCGATGAGGCTTGCCAGCTCTGTGTAGTAGAGGCAAATGGCCACGTTGTTCTGTCCTGCGTCACTCCCGTTTCCAAGGGAATGGGGGTCAAGACTAAGACTCCACAGGTGCAGGAGATCCGACGGAGGAAGTTGCTTGCCATTCTGGCCAGACAGCCGGCAGACGCCTGTCTTGATAAGAAGGAATGCGAGCTTCAGAAGGTTATCGAGAACGTAGGTCTACGTGAAATACCTGTCCATGTATCAAGGTCTCTGCCTGTGCTGG
>Ga0209536_100014883_pt1 | contig 11136 bp, 4 predicted proteins | sample DeeMarSeWOR28_12_FD_187461 | JGI IMG/M metagenome (GOLD analysis project Ga0209536, IMG submission 187461) | Marine sediment microbial communities from White Oak River estuary, North Carolina - WOR-2-8_12 (SPAdes) (version 2) | ecosystem: Environmental > Aquatic > Marine > Intertidal zone >... | reverse complement strand
CATACGATGAGCAAAAGTACCTCCGCAAGATCGAGAGCTTCATAGGGCGTGAATTTGAATCGGAAAAATGTGAAGGCTTTGCCTACATGAAATCCGATTCCCTGCAGCCACAGCGCGCAGAAAAACCCAGGTCTGTGCGGCACGTGAGTCCACGTCAGAGTGCAGGCAGGAAACTTGGCTCTGTGCGCAGGCCACGGCGCAGATCTGCCAAACGCCGCGTGGTCTGAGGGGTCCCGGCATCCTGATTCAGGGATCATCAGCGATGTTTTCTCAGACATGACGGACGCAGCGATCCACAATGCCTATTGTCAATCAATGTACAGACAGGCCCGTTTGGTGGGAGCCAGTCTGGCAGCTGCGAAGAATCGAGAACACAATAGTGCCGCTGGAATTCTTCCCCGGATTCCCTGTTAGGGAGTTCCTACTTGACGACCGTACCGTCCTGCGGCGTCCTTCTTGATATAGTCCATGATCAGGGCGAAGTGAATGGCAGGCTCAAGCCGCTGTCTTCTTTCTTTGACATCTGGATAGACGATCCTGAGGATCTTGCCTTTTTCCCACTCCCTGGGCTCAATCTCAAACTTCAGAGAGAACCCGTATTCGCAAAGAAAGTCAGGATTGGGAATCGGGTATGATCGGGCCCTTTCTCCTTCGCACACGGAAAGATCAGGGACAATCCACGGAGTGACAAAGCCGTCCTCGAGACCTATGTCAAAGTTTCTTCTTTTCGTATCAACGAATAGCAGACCACCTGAGAACCATCGGCCTTTCACACTCTTGGTCGCACCCATTGCCGTATTCCGTGTTTGTACACCCAGCTTCTCAAGCTCCCGGTCAAGGGCCAGTGTTACCCCTTCATCGAATTCATGTTCACCGTCCCGAAGCACCGCAGCGCCGATACTGCTTCCGAGAAGATCCGAGAACGTATCTTCACATGAGAATGAGGAGTGGAACTCAGGGTAGAAGCCCACGCTTTTGTAGCCGAACCATGTCAGGATTTCATGCCAGGTACATGCCGTGAAGGCGAAGTATTGCCCAAGTCTAATCGAGATATCGCGTGCAATACCCTCCCTATCCTTCCAGGACAGGTCCTCCCGATCTTGCGGAGGGACAAGTTGGATAAAATATGTCGAAGGTTCTGTTAGTTTGAACGAAAATTCAGTTTCGCCCCTTTTCAAAGCATCAAAGATTTTTGCCGCAATAAATGCCGTCCGATCAATGGCTCCACGCACATGGGCAATGTCAATAAATCCCCCTTCGCAGGTGTACACTACCCCATTCTTCTCTGAGCCCGCAGAGCTGTATCCATGCCGGCCCAGGTGTCCGGGTTCCAGAAATTGTGTTGTGATCTTTGAGCAAGGACGGCATCCCGTTCGACCTCGCGGCATTGTTCGGGCATCTCTCAGATCGAGAAACCTGCCGTCAGACACACCAATTCCGCAGAGAACCACAAGAAGACATAGCCGCGGGTAACATCCGAGCCTGTTCGCAGAGGCATGAAGAATGTTCTTCATTTAGGCTAGTCTATCATGCAAATGGTGATTAGTCTATGACTTCGCAGAATTCTTTCACTAACACGTTGATGCCTTCTCCAAGACCAACTGAATTCGACCTTGACGTTTGTGATCTTGTCCCGCAACTGTTAGCAGAGGTCAAGAAGTTGAAGGTCATGATCCAATAATCTCAACATATTGAAAAGCTGGCCAGAACTGCATTTCAGGCAAGAAACGTGGACGGCAAGATAACACTGTACTGGGGTTTGCCAGGCGAGTTAGAGTACTTGCCTATTGACAGTTGATTGCTAATCAGGATATTACTCCCAAGACCAAAGCCATCAAGCAGCGAGTAGAGGATTACTCGGGTAAGATCCTATCAGCAAATCCAAAGTTGCGAGAGGTTAGTCTTGCAGAAACCTTTAGTTGATGCTATACTGTCATTCAGGTCAGAAGACCGGGTTGCACGTTCATTCCCAACATCGCTTGAATTCGCAATGGCCCCCGCCGATGGTGCCGGGGGCATCTTGCTGCCTTCGGGTCTCAGAGCGCGAGCAAACCCAAACGGACCGGCTAAAGGAAGACGAAGGTGTCCGAGGCATGCGACCGCTCTCGAACGCGTTCCTGAGCTGTGAGCCTCAATAGACCACGGAGACGCGATTATGAGCACGTTCTGGCAGTTAGGCGTTGACATCGGCTCCGTTCACGTCAAGGTGGTCGCAATCGCTCCCGACGGGCAGCGCTATTCTTGGGTAAGGCCCGGCAAGGGCAGATCCCTTGATGTCGTTGCCGAACTCTTGCTGGGGGATGTTCGAAAGTCCATCGCCGATGCACACGTCAACCTGGGAGTAACAGGAATTGGCCAGGATTTGCTCTCGGGCTTAACAGGCGCGCATAAGGTCAATGAGGTCATGGCCACGGCGAGAGCTGCCACACAACTGCTGCCGGGCATCCGCACTGTGGTGGATATAGGCGGTCAGTTCTCCAAGTGGATATTGCTTACAGGTTCCGGCCCGAATCCCTGGGAAGTACGTGACTTCGCAACAAATGGACTGTGTGCCGCCGGGACAGGAGCCTTCCTGGAGCAGCAGGCAAATCGTCTCCAGATCAGCGTGGAGACACTCGGTAAGGTGGCCGCCATGGCCGCTAAAGGCTGCACAATTGCCGGCCGCTGCACAGTCTTTGCCAAGTCGGACATGATACATCTGCAGCAAAAAGGAACACCGACAGAAGAAATTGCCTACGGCCTCTGTCTGGCTCTGGCCCGTACATTTATGACCACTGTAATGCACGGAAGGAAGATTGCACTTCCGGTTCTTCTATCCGGCGGCGGTGCTGCCAATCCCGGTCTCGTACGGGCATTTCGAGAACTGCTCGGCTCCCAGGATTCGGTCATTGTTCCTGAGCAGCCCATGTGCCTGGGCGCTTTTGGCGCAGCGCAAATTGCTGGCCTCAAACAAACTGAAGCTCTACCGGCAGAAGCCCTGGCAGAGTTCTTGACGAGTCGTCCGGCTCGAGACATTCGCAAAGACAAGGCGGCGCTTCAGCCCCTTGTCGCGCCCGGCCGCAGCGCTGCTCTGCGCCCAGACGAAAACCCGGACCCGGCACCGGGCCTTGTTGAGGCCTTCCTTGGTGTTGACGTGGGTTCTGTCAGTACGAACCTCGTACTCTTGAATGGAGAAACAGAGCTTATTCAAGGCATATACCTGGCAACGGCTGGGGATCCACTGACTGCCCTGAACGAGGGCTTGGGCCAAATCCATGCACGGTATGGCGACCGGCTTGAGATCCTGGGTGTTGGAGTGACCGGAAGCGGCCGCCACCTGGCCGCCCAGATTCTTCGCGCTGATGTGGTGCGAAACGAAATCACGGCACAGCTAACTTCCGCCGCACATTACTTCCCCGATGTTGACACGATCTTCGAGATAGGAGGTCAGGACTCCAAATACATCGCGGCCAGAGAAGGCCGGCTACTGGATTTCGAAATGAACAAGATCTGCAGTGCCGGAACAGGATCATTTCTCGAAGAGCAGGCTCAGCGGCTGGGAATTGACATCTATACGGAATTCACAGATCTTGCGCTGTCGGGCGCCTCTCCGTGCGACCTCGGGACACGATGTACAGTCTTCATGGACTCGGAGCTTGTCAGCGCCTTGCAACAGGACGCTTCGCTGGACAATCTTTGTGCGGGACTCGCGTACTCTGTAGCCAGGAACTATCTGGATAGAGTGGTGGCAGGCAAGCCGATCGGCAAAACCGTCGTTTGTCAGGGCGGTACGGCTTCTAACGGTGCAGTCGTCGCCGCATTTCGCAGGATACTCGGGACGAATGTACACGTCCATCCCTACAACAGACTCTCGGGAGCCATCGGCGTGGCGCTGCTGGCAATGCGAAGCATGGAGTGCGCTGCCTGCAAGACAGACTTTGCCGGCTTTGAGGCCGCCAAGGCGGCGACAGTCTCAAGTTTCGAATGCACCAGATGCGAAAACCGCTGCCAGGTCAATCGAGTCACCGTCTCTGGCCGCACCGTTCATTTCGGTGACATCTGCGAGCGCTATACAGAAGAAGACCTGTACGGGTCGAAGGCCGACAGAAAGAAGAAGCCGCGGCGACCGTTTCCAGAGCTCTTTGCCCTTCGCGAGGATCTGTTGGAACAGGCCAACACGACCGCATCGTCTGCATATGACGGCAGATTGAGGATGGGCATTCCCAGGGCATCGCTTGCCCTTGAGTTCATGCCTTTCTGGGTGAGTTTGATTTCGGAACTCGGCTTTGCACCGGTTATGTCTGCAAGGGCGGACCCGGCGAGGCTTACTGAGACGGCTCACGGTATGCCGGCTGAGGTGTGTCTTCCACTCAAGGCGGCCGCCGCATGCGTGGCCTCATTGATCGGTGAGCAGGGAGTGCCGCACGTATTTGTCCCGTCCCTGCTGGAGTGCCGGCCGCGAAAAGATGCAGGAGAAAGGCACACGTGTTTGTACGCGCAGCAGTTTCCGGATATGCTCCGAGCCGAATACGCGGACAAGCTTATTCACGCACAGTTCGCCTTAGGCGCGAATCCCTGGGACGACCTGGAAGCCACGAGGGTAATTGCAAAGGCCTTTGACAAGCCGCTCCACAAGGTGCTTATGGCCATGAACAAAGCGCGGAAGGTGTACGAGCAATTTGTCCAGGCGAGAGAGAATCTTGGACGCAGGGCACTGCAAGCCGATTTTGACAGAGCTGTTGTCGTGCTGGGCAAGCCTTACAATACACATGACCCTGCATTGAATCTGTTCATGGCGCGCCACCTTGAAAGACTCGGCCTGCCTGCCATCCCATGGGACTGCCTCGCTCTGGACCAGGTTGCTCTTTCAGAGAGGTGGGATACGCTTCCATGGCATTACAGCAGAGAGCAGCTTCGGGCCCTGGAGTTTATCCGATCCGATCAAAGGCTTTTCCCGATTCTCATATCCAACTACGGGTGTGGACCTGATGCCTTCACGACCAAGCATCTGGACGAGATGCTGCGTGACAGGCCGAGACTCTTCCTTGAGTTTGACGAACACCGCGGAGAGGCTGGTCTTATAACGCGACTTGAGGCCTTTGCAGATGAGATAGACACGCACATCGGCCTGGGCATTACGCGCGCTGTGAGACCCAAGCCGACCCGAGGAACCACGCCCAGGCCTCGTGGAAAGCGATTGTTTGTTCCAAACTTTTCTGAGCACGCCAGCATATACGCGGCTGTTTTGCGATCGGCAGGCCTTGATGCACAGGTGCTGCCAACGCCTGATGCCGAAACACTGCGCATGGGGGAAGGACTCAGCTCGGGTCGGGAGTGTCACCCGTTCTCCATCATTCTCGGCGAACTGGCCCGGATTGCCCGCTCCAGAGAGCTGCATAAGGACGATGTTTTTGTCTGCCCCTCGATCGCAACGCCGTGTTTGATCAGGCAATATGGCGATGCCTATCGGATACTTGTAGAGCGTGCCAAGCTGCCGGCAATTGAAATATGGGATGCATCCGGACGCCAGATCGGCAACGTAGTCGGAGTGCCGGGACTGATCATGCTCTATGAAGGTCTCCGCGCGGTCGATTTCCTATACGTGCTGGCCACGAGGCTCAGGGCTTATGAGCTGCACAGCGGCACAGTGGATGCTATATTCGCCGATGCCGTGGCAAGGATTGCCCACGCCGTGGCCAACAAACAAAGTGTCGAGGCCGAGCTGGCCCATGGCGTGCGTGCATTGATGGCGGCCCGGCGAAGCGGGAATCCCGGTGACAGGCCGATTGTAGGAGTAACGGGCGACCAGTACACGAGAACCAATCCTGTCGGCAACATGGGCCTTTTCCGTCACCTCGAGAGCATGGGATGCGAGGTTTGGCCGGGTCCATATTTTGTTGCCGGCGTGGACATCACGGCATGGAGGGACAGCAGGCGAGATGCGCACCGACTGCACATCAAGGATGCATTCTGGGAGACTCTCTCATGGGGAATCACAACAGGGATCGTCAAACGGCTGTTTTGGAACGTTGATCCCGAGGCTCTGGCGCTGGCGAGTGAGCAGAAACCATCGAGGCTTGTAGAGCTTGCCAAGCCATTTGTCTCGGAACACACCAACTGGCTGGTCCTGCTGGGCGTCGGCAAGATCGCCGATTTTATCCAGCGTGACGTTCATGGAGTCATAAACGCCGTTGCCGTTGGCTGCATGGTGGGAGTGGCGATCGACGCAGCTTTGCCTCTGGTCCGCAACACCTATCCTGACACACCGGTTATGACTTTGACGTACGGGGGTACCGAAGGGCCCGCGCAGAGAGTCAGGCTTGACACTTTTGTCCACACCGTACTGGAGCAGTCGAGACGCAGGCAAAACGATGACGAGGCCACGCCGTAGCCGGGCACGCCACAGCAAAAGAATGAGAGCAAAAGATGCATTCTGAGCGGGCGTGGGCCCACAAAATATATTTCAAAAAAGAGAGAATAACGTTTTGCTTTCTGGAATAAGTGCCGATATACTTATGGTGTAAATCTGATTGAAATGAGTGCATAATGAAGCGCTTTCTGCCGGAATAAGAGTTGCGAAACTACCATTAACGCATACTGCTTTTTATCATTTCTATCACTTTGCCGCCCTTTGTCAGTAAAAGTACTGTGCATGTGCAGCAATCACGTACGCTCTGCAGATCGAAGGTTCTGACGAAAACTTTGAGAGCAGAGGAAAATAGAATGAATTTCACCATGACAATATCAGGACCCTATTTCTGATCACGAAGTCGTTGAGATTTCCTGTCGGCCCGTTTGAACCGGCAAGGTTGAGGGTCAGATTTATGGGAGACCGAGAATTAGGAGATAATCAGATGCAAGCCTTGGATCAGGAACAAGAAGGCAGGAGGCTTCTTCTCACCAGCGTATGCAGACCCCTCGGGCCGAAATACGGGGATGCCGAGAGCGTGGGCTACGAACTTCTTTACGGACAGGTTACCAGGACCCAGGGGATCTTCAGCCCTCGAGCCACACATATCCACTATGCTCTCGACTATATAGCGAACAATCTGGAGATACCCACAGTGGTGCTTCACTATCCGTCGCGCAGGGAGTTGATTCGAGAACTCAAGAAAGGATACGATTTTGTCGGAATCTCTTTCATACTGGCAACATTTCACCGGGCGAAAGAGACAGTCGGCCTGATACGCAAGTATTCGCCCCAGAGCAAGATCGTCCTGGGCGGCTACGGCACGGTCCTGGACGATGAGACCCTCGGGCAATATGGGGACTACATATGTCGCGAGGAGGGAGTTCGATTCATGCGCCGCCTTCTTGGTGAGCCGGAAATTCCGATGCCGTATAAGCATCCTTTGATTGAAAGTCGTCTGAAGATCTTCTCGGCTCCCTATTCCAGGACAGGTTTGATATTTGCCGGATTGGGTTGCCCCAACGGATGTGATTTCTGCTGTACCTCACATTTCTTTAAGAGGAAACACATCAAGCTTCTCCCTGAGGGCAGTGACATATACAACGTCATAGAGCGATATCTTGTCAGAGACCCGGGGATGGTGTTCACGGTTATCGACGAGGATTTCCTTCTGGACAAAAAGAGAGCAATGCAGTTCCGGGACTGCGTGCTCGCCGGAGGTAAACCGATCTCTATCTTTGTGTTCTCAAGCATAAAGGCCCTCAGTCGGTATACCGTACAGGAAATCCTGGAGATGGGTATAGATGGTGTCTGGATCGGTTACGAGGGGACTCGCTCGGGATATGGAAAACAGAGCGGCAGGCCCGTGGATGAACTGATCCGCGAGCTTCGAGACAACGGTGTTACCGTTCTAACTTCAATGATCGTCGGGTTCGATTACCAGAGCCCGGAAGTAATCACTCAGGAGCTGGACGCCCTGATGGACCTCAGGCCGGATCTCGCCCAGTTCCTGATATACAGCCCCCCTCCCGGAACGCCCTTCTATGATCGGGTGATGTCTCAGGGGCTTATGCGAGATAAATACGTCGAAGATGCCGACAGGCGTTGGCATGATGGATGCGGTTTCAACTCCATAATAACGCATCCGTCCATGTCCTCTTCGCAAATCGAGGGTCTGCAGCGCTGGTGTTTTGAACAGGATTTCCAGAGGCTCGGTCCATCGATCTATCGTATCGTCGAGACGAGCTTCGCAGGATACAAGAGCTGGAGAGCATCTTCCAGTGAGTTCCTTCAGAAGAAGGCTGCCGTCCTGGAGAGAGGCCTCAGAAAAGCGTATTTGGTGTTTCTGGCCGGACGGCTGTTAGGGCCTAACCGGCGTATTCGGTCACAGATCAGAGAGCTGGATCGCAAGTTTCGTGCCGAGTTGGGCGCTCCGACGCTTGCGGAACGACTTATGTCTATCGGCGCGCTCGGGACGGCGGCCTGGACCGCGTTGAAACTGCGACTCGGTATCTTTCAGCACCCGCGTCTGGACCGTGTCAGTTTCAGAATTCCGGAGGAAGGTTTGGGCCTGTGGGCATCCAGGATTTGGGAGTCGCTGCAGGACGAAGGAACCTGCCCGCACTTCTCCATTCAGGTGGATCTCCAGCATGCCAAAAGGCAGGTTTGGGTGAAGTTGAACGGCATGCTGGATGGCCTTCGTGCTGAAAGACTCGTTCGGAGAATCAGGGAGTATCTCGAGAAGGACCAGGGAAAGCTGGTCCTCGACCTCGAGAATGTCAAGTCTTCCGAAGACGAGGCCCTTGAGACCCTGGCAAACAAGCTAAGCACTTATCGTCGCCGGATACGCATCAAGCTGCCCAAGAACTACCTGGACCACGCCGCTCAGTTCCTGTTTCTGGCACAGATATTCAGACTCTACCGGGGCTGAACCCCTGCTCCAGTCTACGAACAGGAATCCGCCAGCCGAGGGGGACGCGAATCTGACTTTCGTACCTATCCAGGCAATCACGGCCCGGTACAAAGAGGTCGTTGCCCTTGATATAAGAGTGAGTACAGGCACATGGGTTGACCGAAATTCCTCACAGCCCTCCGGCTGCAATCGCGTATATTGTGAAAAATCCCGGCAAGCCAATTGACAAGGCTTTAAAAACGAAGTCAGAAGATCTGAGCTACCTATTTTTCTGGCGCGTCAGTACGTTCCTGTGCGCAATGCCTGACTTCCTCCAGGTAACTTTTGGCGTGGTCGATCATCTTACTTATTATGCTCCGGACAGATTGCGTGTCTCGTCGTCTATGGCTATATCGATGTGATATTCTCAGCTGTTCCATAGCGTCGTCATACACAAAATCATAGCGTCCACAAGACCAGACAGCCCCCGTTTTTCCTATTTCGTCTGCCTCTTCCTGCGGTTTTGTTCGCAGCCTTGTCTGCATGCTCTCCATAACCGCCCTGGGATCGAATTCAACGTCAATATGGACAGCAAGGGTGATTGAAGGGCTGCCGACATCATCGCATGTGAGTAGTTCCTCCGAGCCGAGGCCATCTGTTGATTCGCCGCACAAATCGTTCAGGTGGTTGACCAAAGCGTCGGGGCCGGCGATGTTTTTGGGAATTCCCTGGTTGATTGCCCGATGAATCCTGGCAAGTTCCTCAATGGTATCATCGATCTTCATAATCTTTCGAACAGTTATCTCGAGCCTGTAGCGGCTCAGCGACACAGCCAAGCCGTCCAGCAGGCAGTATACCAAGCCTGTAATCATATTTCAACTTGATTGGCAGTTGCGGAGTGTATTTTATCCGAGATGGCCAGCTGTCTCACTTGGAGTGCTCGCGAGTTTTTTTCTGCGATGGCAGAACATTATACTTGCTTCTACAGTACAGCTGGGTATAATAGCCGTAAGATGTGTATTGAATTGTTATGATCGCGTGGCGAAGCCTTGAAGCTAGAATACTCGCCGTAATCTTTAATCCGCCTCAAGACCTAATTTCCGCATCATTTCACTTGTTTTACTCGTGCTCTTGAAATAGAGGTTCATGCATGGCGATTCCGTGTAATCTCTGTGCTTGAATCAGTTTGAATACAGTACCTTTTAGGGTTGCTTAATGACATTTACAACTTTCGGTCTCTCAGACCCGCTGGTGCGGGGCATCCTCGCCACCGGCTACACCGCTCCCACTGAAATTCAATCCCAAGCGATTCCCGCCGCGGTCAAAGGACGGGACATTATCGGCTGCGCACAGACCGGAACGGGCAAAACCGCGGCTTTTGTCCTGCCCATTTTGGACCGGCTCGTCCACCAACCGGCAGCCAATGAGCGAGTTGCCAAAGCGCTCATCCTCACGCCGACGCGCGAGCTGGCTCTGCAGATCGAAACGGCAATAAAGGGCTACGGGCAATTCGTGGATATTCGCACTCTGGCGGTTTACGGCGGCGTGAATATCAAGGGCCAGCTCACTGCTCTAAAGCGTGGGGTTGACATTGTTGTCGCCACGCCGGGACGACTGATGGATCACATGGGGCGGGGCACGATAGACCTCAAGCATATCGAAGTGCTCGTGCTTGACGAAGCCGACCGAATGCTGGATATGGGTTTTATCAATGATGTCAGGAGAATTGTGAGCGTCTTGCCTGGGAAGCGCCAGACAATGCTCTTTTCAGCCACCATCTCGAAGGAGGTAAAAACCTTGGCCGCCGAGATGCAGAAGTCTCCGAAAATGATCCAGATCGGCCGGCCGCGCAATCCCATTGAGACGATTACGCAACGTGTTTATCCGGTTCGCAAGGAACAGAAGATGGATCTCCTGATACACATGCTCGTCAACTCGCAGATGTGCAGTGTGCTGGTCTTCTCTCGGACCAAGCGCGGAGCGGACAAGATCAACCGGCGACTCAAGCGAGCCGGTGTTGTATCGGTAGCAATCCACTCCGGCCGCACGCAGGGGCAGCGTCTGCTTGCAATGGATGGCTTCAGGAGAGGCACTTGCCAGGTGATGGTCGCCACCGATATCGCCGCCCGTGGGATCAATATTGAGGGTATCTCGCATGTGATCAACTACGATGTGCCCGCCTTTGCGGAAGACTACGTTCACCGTATCGGCCGCACAGGACGGGCCACGGCGTTGGGCGATGCGATCACATTTGTCTCATACGATGAGCAAAAGTACCTCCGCAAGATCGAGAGCTTCATAGGGCGTGAATTTGAATCGGAAAAATGTGAAGGCTTTGCCTACATGAAATCCGATT
>Ga0209536_100014882_pt1 | contig 11140 bp, 22 predicted proteins | sample DeeMarSeWOR28_12_FD_187461 | JGI IMG/M metagenome (GOLD analysis project Ga0209536, IMG submission 187461) | Marine sediment microbial communities from White Oak River estuary, North Carolina - WOR-2-8_12 (SPAdes) (version 2) | ecosystem: Environmental > Aquatic > Marine > Intertidal zone >... | reverse complement strand
CGGGGCTGATCTCGTGGACCAGGCAGACGTAGTCGGCCTCGTGCGACGCCCCGCTGTTGGGCGGGACGATGACGTTCAGTGGGTCGTGCCGCACGATCTTGGGCTTGTCGGCGACCACCCGGCGGAAGGAGATCTGGACGTACTGGCTACCGGCCTGCAGCTTGCGGGCTGCCTCCAGGAGACTCTGGTCGGGCGCCGCGATGTCGTACTGCGATTGGAGGACGCGGAGGACGAGCTGTTCGTCCGTGGGTACCCCCTGCGGGAAGAGATTGCTGGCCAGGACGACCCGGCTCTCCAGCTCGGTGCGATAGTCCCAGGCTACCCCGAGGTAGCCGCAGCCCTTGGCGCCGACGTCGTACACCAGGTACTGGATTTCTCGCAGCGATTCGTCCATGTAGTCCTTGACGAGCCAGGTGAAGAAGTCCTCGACATCCGGCCCCGTCTTGGCGGCCTGTCGCTCCAGGGCCTTGAAGTAGGAGATGGGATCCGCCAGGGCGACGAGGTTGTAGAGGGTGGGGATCCAGCGCCGCAGCAGCTTCTTGGTGAGCGGCATGGCGAGGTCGCTGGCGTGGGCCCAGGGCTTCCGGAGGCGCTTCTCCTCGCCCATGAGCTGCCGCTCGACGGCGATGAGGTTGTCAGCCCAGGCCGCCCTGGCCTCGTCGTCGGCATCGATCTGCTTGACCAGCTTGTCCAGGCGGGACTTGAACGTGGAGTAGTCCAGCTCAGTCAGGACTTGGAGGCTGAGGGGGTTGTCACGGTTAGGCATGATCTATTCCTTCAGTAGCGATACGGCCAGGATTCCATCTGGTAGCGCCAGAACTCGCGGGTCTGGCCTTTGTAGACGGATTCGACGAGGGCCCGCGGCTGTAAGACGGGCTCCTCCAAGAGCTTGTCGACGGCGTGGTCCCCGACCCGCCCCCCGTTGAGGCTGTTGCGATACACTCGCTCCCGCGAGTGTTGGGTGCTAAACCCGTAGTCCACGAGGAAGAATGGTAGCCAGGCCTCGGCCTCTGGGTGCTCCCGGACGTGGGCGGCCACCTCCCGGGACTCGCCGTCTGTCAGGCGTAACTCGCGCCGCCAGCCGGGTTTGTGTCGCCCGAAGGTGACGAACTGGTGATGCTGCTTGACGTTGACGTTGTCGTGCCGGTCCCAGATGAAGAGGTTGACACCACGGAGCGCCCAGAGTTTCTCGTCCCGGAGGAGGGTGCCGAGGCACTCGTAGCCCTCGCCGAAGAACCAGTCGTCGTCCCGCGAGCTGACCCAGGCCGGGTTCCAGCCGAGGGAGTCGATGCGGTCGAGCGCCTGGTTGCGGACGACGGAGCAGCCGTATCCCAGCTTCGGGTCGAGGACCCCGCGGTCTGGCTCGTAGACGACGATGTTGGGGTGGCGCCGCCAGACACTCACGATGTCCGCCACTGCCGGGACGGGCCTGTCCACGACGAGGAGCATCTTGACGGAGAGTCCAGTCCTGGCTGGGAAGGCGCGCATCGTCTGCTCCAGGACGGCTTCGAGCAGGGCGGCGCGCTCATGGGCGCCAGTGATGAAGGCTACGTCTGTCGCCATGTTGCGTCTGTCCAGCGCGCCCACCCCTCCAGGTAGAGTTCCCAGGCGGGTGAGCAGGTTGAGAAGACCGCGCCGAGTGCCGATACCCGGTGCGGCCCGTTGATGATGGTGGTTAGGGGTAGCCGCAGGATGTGGCGGGCATCCCTCATGAGGTACGCCTCCGGCTCGGTTTCCCCCGACGTCGGGAGTGCCAGTTCCGTCTGCCCGGCGAGCTGGAACACCAGGAGGTTCTGGTCCAGCTGGCCGTCCAGAGTCTGGGCCACAACGCGGTAACCCTCGTCGAGGTAGTGGTCCAGCTCATCGAAGAACTCGGGAGTGGGGATGAAGGTGGGCTTCACCCAGGCGACCATCCGCCCCGGGGTGATGTTGACCCTGTCCCACTCCTGCCGCAGCGCCTGCGCCGAGATGTCCCGAGTCTGCACGGCCTCTCCCGTGCTGGCGGCGAACCGGAACCAGAGCCGGCTGTACCGCCGCCAGGTCGACGTCGCGATAGAGCGCGGGCGCCACAGGAGGATCATCAGAAGGAGCGCGCCTGATACTTCTTCTTGGCCTTGCGAATCGCAGCCGTGGCGGGGGCGAGGACGCGCCCGAGCCAGCCTGTGTTCTGCTTTACCATGCTGCCGAGCTGGCGGTTTCGGTTGATGAGGGCCTGCGCGTATTCTTCAGGATTTGCCATTAGTCCGTCCCTTTCTTCGACTTCTTCTTCTTCTTTGGCTTCGAGCCGTATTTTTCTGTCCACTCCCGGGCGATTTCGGGGTGCCTCGCCCACATGTAGCGCCGTTGCGCCTCTGACTTGAAGGGCATCCTACCCGTCCTCCAGCTCCGGTAGCTGCACCCCCGTCTTGGGCAGGATGATGTCCTTCTGGATGACAATCTGCCCGTGGAGTACTTCCCCCGGGCCGGTCGCAACCGCGAAGCCGACACTGATTCCCCCTGTGGGAACCAGGACTCCGGCACACCACACAAGACCTACAAGCACCGCAACCCAGGCTGCGAAAAGGCAGGTCTGCTTGAGAAGCCAGATCATGTTTCTTCTTTCGGCTCACTTGGACAGTTTCTTGACAACGATGCGCTTCCCGCCGATCAGCACCGGGACGGCCACGACGATGGCGGCCACGGCCTTCAGGATGACGCCCAGCCAATTGCCGGAGGCGGCGTCGCTGACCATCTCGCCGACATCCACCACCTCACCGGCTGCCTCAACCGCCTCGGGGGTGCGGGCTATCATCTCCTGCAGCGAGGAGCAGCTGGAGATGAACAGCGCGACTGCCACGAAGGGCCAGGTTCGGATCCACACTCGATCAAGCCTACTCATGCGTCGTTCTCCTTGTGATCCCAACCCCCGTCGCCAGTCAGATAGTTATACGTTCCTTGGCCGATGTGAATTGGAATATCATACATGGTAAAATACCGGGCGCAGTCGACGGGATCCTTGAACGACTCGCTGGGTTTCAGAATCCCGTGGGCGCCCTCTTCGTAACTCCAGAACTTCAGCGCCTTTATCAGATTCGGACAGCAGTCCATGACCTGAACCCGCGACCGCCCTATCGTCGGGCTGACGCGGAAGGCGTCGCGCAGCTTGGCGATGCCCCGCTCCAGATCGTTGTCGACCCGGGTATCGAAGTAGAGCTGGTATAGCGCCATCTCCTCGACGAAGGAGTCGAACTGCTGTCCGAGCACCCTGGCGTGCTGCCTCCCGAAGATGGGATCGCATATGCGCCAGGTGACGCGCTCCTTCCCCTCGATACTCTTGATGGTTCCCGCCAGGTCGTGGTTGGTGACCCCACCAGTCTTTCCCTTGAAGTAGTCACCGGGCGGCCACTCACGGTAGACCACCAGGCGCTCCCCCTCGTCCATGACCGCCACCCAGAGGATGAACGGCGGGCGGGCATGGTGCGGGTCCACGACCATGAGGCGCGGGATCTCACGGGGCAGCTCCGTCGCCGGGACGATGCAGTCGTCGGTGAACGTCGTCACGATCCGGCGGCCGAGGGCGGCGATCTCCCCGGTCAGGCGGGCGCGCCGCTCCTCCTCGGTCAGGGTCGGATCGTTGAAGAACGAGTCGAACGATTCCTTGTCCAGGTACGGGTTGTCGTAACTGGAGCCCTGGATGACCAGGACATCCGACCGGTCCTTGGTCAGGAGGTCACTGGCGATCCAGGCCATGTTGGCGTCACCGAGGGGGGTCATGGACAGGATGACCTGCCCCTTCCGGTCGATGAGCCCGCGGCGGATGGGGATGAAGGTCTTGCGGTCGATGGGCTCGTCCACCGCCGCCGCATCCGCGCGAAAGCCCTCCAGCGCGAGGTCGGCCTGGAAGGCGCTGCAGAAGTGGCACTCGCTGCCGTTCTGCAGGGTGAGCTTCTTCCACACGCCGGCGCTCCCACGGTACACCCGGTATGGCACCTGCTCCGGCCACAGCTCCCGGAACTTGTCCGCGATGATGTCGATGCCCCGCTCCAGGGGCAGCCCCGTGACGAAGAGGATCTTGCTCGGGCAGGCTATCGGGAGCCCGTCCCGGCGGAGCACCCACGCGTGCTGGGGTATGGCATCCCGGGGTGGGAACGACCACCCCTCCTTCGTCTTCAGCAGCTGAAACCCCGCCACCTCCCAGGGCCGATAGCCGAGGAGGGAGGCGATGACGAAGGCGGCGTTGACGTGCGTCTTCCCAAACCGGTTCCCCGCCATGATGAGGGTGATGGGGTATTTACTCTGCAGCGCCCGTTCCTGGGCTGGGTGCGGTTTGAAGTAGGCGATGGGACATAACTTCTTGCGCGACTCCAGCTCGGCCAGCGCCCTGGCGTATTCCTCGGCGGCGAGGCGATCCATCAGGCGACCCGCTGGAAGACGACCAGGGACTGGGCGCGGCCGATGTGGGCAAACTTCCCCTTGTGCTCCCAGGCATCCCAGGCATTGCGGACCGACGCGGCATTGTGAAAATCGTGCATGGCGAGGCGGCCGCCGACCATCACCAGGTTGCCGAAGGTGTCCAAGTCGCGGGTCACCCCCGCCTGGGTGTGGTCGCCGTCCAGGTGGAGGAGCGCCAGGGTGCCCATCCCGATGAGGCCCGCGGGGGTGGTGGCGTGCGTGATGCCGTCGCCAGTCGGCCATTGGCGGACGTCGCAGCCGGGGCAGACCAGCGTGTCAAGCAGGAACAGGCGCCTGGTCCCGCGGTACTCCGCCAGGGTGCGGGCGCTTTTCCCCCTAAAGACCCCCACCTCCAGGATGTCGCCGTCGGGGGCCAGCTTGCAGGCGCCGCCCAGCATGGATAGCTCGGGCTCGCTGTACCACCCGTCTACGGACGTATCAAGGTTCATGGTGGGAAATAACCTCGTCGCAAATCTTCACGAATCGGCGGATGCGGGCCTCGGTGGCCTCCCGGGCCCCGTACATGTGGTAGCTGGTCAGCTTTCGGGGCCCATGCCCAAACCAGGTGCCAAATCCAAACTTGGTGTCCCCAGACCAGGGGGCCGGCTCGTCGCACCTCTGGGCCAGAAGTCGGAGAACGTCGACATCCAGCTCCTCGGCCCTCCAGGTCAGCTCCTCGGCGACATCACCCCGGGGCGTCGGCACGAGGGAGGGACGCCCGAGCGCGGTGTACGTGTTGTCGCTGATGGCCAGGAAATCTGGGCCGACGAAGCGGTGCGTCCCGTCCCCGATGTGGGCCGAGAAGGACGCGTGCCCGAAGAGCCAGCCTCCAGCCGCGATATCCCTCGCGTCCTCCAGAAGTCTCGCAGACAGGGGGATGCAGTCGACGTCCATCAGAATGTGGACATCGGCCCTGGCGCGCAGCCCCCGGTTGAGCATGCGCGCGTGGGACTCGCCACTGGTGCTCCAGCCTCCCAGGGGGACGACGGTGTGCAGCGTAAAGTCGCTGGGCATCAGTTTGTGGAGGACTCGCGTCTGGGCGTCGACGATGCGCTTGTCGACGTTCGGCATGACGCAGCGGATGATCTGTGTCTCAGGCGTCATCTTCCAGCTCGTCCTGGAGCTGGCGACCCTGCTCGATCAGCCCAGGGAGGATCTTCACGGCGTCGGCATGCTCCTCGGTGGTCATGAACCCGACTCCCTCCCAGAACCCGAAGCGGGCCCAGGCGAGAGGTAGGAGGAACTCGTCGGGCTGCTTGACGCAGTCACCGAGCGTGCACCGCCCGCAGCCGCTACACTGACAGGTCATAGTTCAACACCGTCTGGATTTCCCGGGCGCCGATCAGCCGCTGCAGCAGCTGAATGGGCTTGTCGCCCTGCGGCTTCAGCGCCGCCCAGAAGCCCCCGCCCCAGCACGTCGTCTCGGGGCCGTGGAGGTATGTGAAGACGCGCCCGGCCGTGGCTCCCGCGCGCCGGAGGTGGAAGAAGATGTCGTCCGCGAAGACCAGCCCCTTGTGCAGCCCCGCCTCCGGGTCGCCCGGCTGGTACTCGCCGAAGAGGTGCCGCTCCACGTCGTCCCGCGTGACACCACCGCCGGCCCAGGCGTCCATGATGTAGTCGCCGAAGGGGATGCCGGCGTAGAGGAGGAAGCCGTCGGGGGTCAGGGAGCGCAGGCAGAGGCGCAGGTGCTGCTCCCGGTCGTGCTTCCAGAGGTGCTCGAAGAACGCGTGGCTGTAGATGACGTCGTAGGCCCGCTCATCGAAGTGGGGCTTACTAAGATCGCCGTAGTGATCGGCTGCGGACGCCCAGTCGCTGTCCCAGTTTTCCCAACCAGCCAAGTATACGTGCCCACAGCCGAGGTGCAGGTTGCGGGTAGTAGACGAAGGAGATGATTTCGCTGACACAGTCGGGACAGACCCAGGTGGCACCGCCTTCCCCACGCTCATTGATCGTGATCCCCACTGTCGCCTCCGTCAGGCACTCCGGGCACTTCATCGTCACGGACACCTTCATGCGTCTGCTCCTTCACCTCGACCTCGACGTCATGGACACGCCCCAGCTCCCGCTCCTTCTCGGCGATGAACGTACTGAGTTGCTCGTCCGACATCTCCGTGAAGTGGAGGTGGGCGTGGGAGTGGCGGTGCTCCACTCGGGCCTCCTCGGGTACCAGCTCACCCAACTGCTGGAGGACGAGGCGCGCCGCCGCCGGATCCCCTGTCTGGATCGCCTTGGCGTAGACCGCCGCGGTCACCAGGCCGCCCCGCTGTTGGACCACCTGGACCGCCTGCTGGGAGAGGTAGGCGCAGCGGACGGGATCGAGGAGCCGCTTTGTGACCTCCGGCTCCGGAATACCGGTCATTTTGGCGATGTCCTCGTGCCGCATCGCCCGATTGAGCATGGCCTCCAGGATGAGGCGGTCGTCCCAGTCGGGTTTGAACTGGGCGACCTCCTTCTCGGGGGCCGTCAGGCCGCGCTCGATGGCCTTGGAGATGGCTAGCTTTCGTCCTGCCACGGGAGGTCCTCTTGGGTCATACCGTCACGTTGTCCTGCCAGATGGGGGTGCCAATCTGGGTGAGGGCCTGGACGAGTCTGGAGTAGAGTTGGGCGACGCCGGCGCCGGTGTCGGAGGTCGTGAGTCCGCTCCGGAAGTAGATCGACAGGCGGAGACTCGGGCCAGCGGGCACAAGCTCGATCCGCTCGATCTGATCGAGGCGCACGATGCGCTCGGATGTGAGCGGGAAAAACACGGGTCGCACAGGGTCATCGCTGCGGACGCGGGGTCGCGTTCCACTCCCTCTTCAGGCGCCGCCAGTAGAGTTTTGACTCCAGCTCGCTCGGCTTGGGGTATCCGTGCTGCCGGCGGAGGGCCTTGGCTCTGCTGCCACTCATCGTCGCCTCCGCCCCCACCGGATCTCGCTGAACTTCCCGCGGGCGAGGCGCAGGAGGACTGCCTGGTTCCCCACCGGTCGGGCGGCCGCTATCAGGATCAGCTCCAGGGCCAGCCGCGCCGAGAGTGACTCCAGCCCGGGCTCGAACCAGTTGTAGGTGGTGTGTCCCAGGGCAGAAATACGCGGAGTGCGCTCGTGGGCCCGTGACCTCTTGATGAGAGATGAGGATTGACCAACGTAGAGGATGCGCCGGTCGGGATCGGTTAGGAGGTAGACCGTCGGTGTAGGAGGTAGTAGATCCTGGCCTCGACGCGCACTCCGCAACTCGGGATCCTGGTTGAAGAAGTCCAGCGCCATGCACTCGATGAGGTTCTGCATGTGGTGCGCCGTGATCTTCTCGTTCATAGTTAGCCTTGCCGCCCGCCCATTATAAGCCGCGTGTTTGGCTCCCCGACCGTTATGCGCGTCGTCCGCATTGGTGCCGCTATGGCGTGAAGCTCTCCTCGTAGACCAGGACGTAGTTGGCGCCGATGGTCAGGTCGAGGGTGACTCGCTCCGTCGTCCAGCTGCCGTCTGCGAGCTGCACCGGGCGATTGATTTCGAGCGTGCCGGGCTCCAGGCCCATCTTCGTCGCGAACTCCACGCCGTTGAGTTCAGCCCTGACTCGTACTTTCTTCTGTATCGATGCCATGATTTCTCCAACTGACAAACAGTAGGTTGTCGCCCAGGTAGGCCTGGAAGCCGCGCAGCCGCAGTTCCTCCTGGATCCCCCAGAGGTTGATCTGCTTCTGCTCCTCCGATTCGTCCTTCATCTCCGACGCCAAGTCGAGGACCGCCGCCGTGTGGCCCATCTTGGCGACGTATTCGATCAGGTTGGAGACGACCACCAGGAGGCGTAATGGGGGATTGGCTCCGGCGGCGTCTCGAGTCTTGGCGGCTTCGTGGGCGGTTATCATCGTCGCTCTCCTACTACGTCTCCAGTGGCGTCTGGGGCTAGCTCCCCGCGAAAAACCTCTTCCTCCCTATATACGGGAAGTGGGCAACCCGGGTTTGGTCGTAACTCGTTGTGGGGGGTGGGGTTGTGACAAATTGGTGGAAATACCCCATCACCATTAAAATCTGGAAATCTCAAGGGGACCCCCTGGCGTGTACGATAATGGAACTTTCGCTCCCTTTCTTCTCTAGAGGGACCAAGAAAAGGAAGAGGGGAGATAGAAAGGATAGAAGCGAAAAGTCCATTATTGTACACACCGGGGGCGTATCATAATGGAACTTTCGCTCCCTTACTTCTCTAGAGGGACCGAAAAAAGGAAGAGGGGAGATAGAAAGGATAGAGCGGAAAAGTCCATTATTGTACGCCCCCACGAGAGGCGCCTGGCGCGCGGGCACCTGTTGACGCGGCTGCCCGGGCGTCTAATACTACCCGCGCCCCGCCCTACGCTGGCAGGGTGCGCCCGGGCATGGGTGGGGGCGGGGGCTGTAAGTGCGGGCGGGGCAAGGGGATACAGTATTGGAAGGGGTGGGGGCTGCACGAGGCGAGCCATGGTACACACTATTCCCGCGCAGACCCCCCTTAGGGGTATGCATGCATGATAGGTAGGATTTACCCAGCCCATTCTGCCATAGTTACCCCTGCCCCAGTTTAACTGTTCGGCTACTGTCATACTGGCCGTTAGTCTGGCCGTTGCCGATACGGCAAGGGTAGGTTTATCAGTACCTCTATTGTTACACGGGCGCTGGCCCTGGCGCTGGCGCTGGCGTTTTTCCATGCCCACTTCCTACCCGTGCGGCAAATTTACCATGGTGTCTCGCCATGGCGCTGGCGATTCCCATTCAAAAACGCCAATTTCCGCCTGGCACGCGGGTTGCTACGTATCCCGGCATGGTACGTCTATCCTGGATACAGGCGGAGCGATTGCGGCGCGCGGCATGGCTGCTCTCGTTTCGCCACGGTCAAGGTTGGAGGTAGTTCAATGATCGGTCAATTTTTCACCGACGAGCAATGGCGTATGCGGCGCTCCTGCCATGGGCGCACGGAGGTGCGTTATTGGTCGGCCGAGCGGCGAGCGCGCCACCTGCGTAATGTCCGTGACTGGCGCTGGCTAACGGCCAACTGGGAGGCTCGCACCGTGGCGGCCGCTCCCCTGGTCCTGCAGCGCGCGCGCACCACCGCGGTCCGCGAGTACTTCTGGCGTTACTTCAGCTGGCGGGGGGTGACGTTTAGGGGTGAGCCGCCGGTCTACCGGCCGGGAATGCGCGCCGCCCGCCACCTCACCTGGTGCCGCGAGTTCTGGGGGTGGAATGTGGGGCGTAGTGATCGAATATGGCGTGGTCGTTGGAGCGCCAAAGCGCGCGCGCTCCGACTGGAGAGAATTCGGAGGGAGGCATGAGTATCATACTGTGTCTCGTGTCGGCGTTTTTGGCGCGCACCGCCGTGCGCCACTACTGGGACCCACCACTACGGAGGACGTCATGGTAAAACAACCCAAGCGGCTGAGTAGGCCGTACCGATCAGTCTTCACGGGCGGGGCGTGCAGAGTAATCGCGACCCGCAAATCGAAGAACCGCAAGACGGGACCTATGGTCCAGCTATGGTTTCTCCGCTCGCACGTGGAGCCTCATGTCGCGTCAAAGCGGGGCCTGGACCAGGCTATCTGCGGGGAGTGCCCGCAACGTCACAGCGTGGGCGGCCGCTGTTACGTCGTGACGTGCGAGGGTCCGCTGGCAATCCACCGGGCAACAGAGAAATCACGGCGCAAGGCCACGGCGGCTTGGCGCAATCAACCCGTGCGGATCGGCGCATATGGCGATCCGGCCAGTATGCCGCGCGAGCGATTCATGCAGCTGTGGGCGGAGTTGTCGCCCAGCAGGTGGACTGGATATACACACGCGTGGCGGCGGCCGTCGGCGCAATGGCTGCAGGAGTACTGCATGGCGAGCGTGGATAGCGAGGCGGAGGCCAGGGAGGCCAGCGCCATGGGTTGGCGCTACTTCCGGGTACGCAAGGCGGGAGAACCACTCCTGGAGGGGGAGCGTCAATGCCCGGCCGAAGAGCGTGGTGTGAAGTGTATCAATTGCTGTCTGTGCCACGGCGGCTCCCGAGGGCCGAACGTGGTGATTACGGAACATGGATCGTTTCTCAGGAGGTAAACTAATGACTCACAATGACTTACGAAAAGGTGACAAGGTCTGGCTGCGGGGCGGGCGGTTCGCGATCGTGTGTGACAACCGCAAGGGTATCCACCGGTGCGTCAAGGTGGCGGCGAGGGACGGTTGGCATGGAGATATCGGCGACGTCTACGTTTGGGACATAGTCGCCAAGCTGCCGGCCGACACGGACCTGGAGACGGCCACGCAGTTCGCCAGCGGTGACCTGGAGCTACTGACCCTAACCCCAGCCCACGAGAAGAAGCGCCGCGCGATCCGCATGTGGGGGTTCTGAGCCATGCGAGACCACAAAGCCGCCCAGCTGGCCGAAAGTTGGATCGACGGCAATCGTCGCGCAGTCGTGGAGGAAATCTGGGAACTCGACAGTAGCACGATTGTCGACGACGTGGTATACTGGTTACGGCTGTACGGGTGCTCGGACACAGAAGCGTTTCTCTGCTCTGTGATCCGCCACGTAATGGACGATTGAACGAGGAGACGAAACCATGACGGAGCGTCACGGGACGGAGGCCGCGTGCCGGCGGCAGGTCACCGCGTGCCGGCGACTCGCCCACCACTATGAGGCGCAGGGCTTCCCGGAGACGGCGGCGTTCTGGGCGGAAGAGGCCGCCTACTACGAGGCACAACAGCAGGAATACGCCCTGAAGCGGGGG
>Ga0209536_100014881_pt1 | contig 11141 bp, 8 predicted proteins | sample DeeMarSeWOR28_12_FD_187461 | JGI IMG/M metagenome (GOLD analysis project Ga0209536, IMG submission 187461) | Marine sediment microbial communities from White Oak River estuary, North Carolina - WOR-2-8_12 (SPAdes) (version 2) | ecosystem: Environmental > Aquatic > Marine > Intertidal zone >... | reverse complement strand
AGAACGTGTCGGCCGCCTCGCTCACTAGCGACGGCGAAACCGAATGCGATGTGCTCGTAACCGGCGCCAGCCCCGAGGCCCGCGAGACCGTGATCGAACTCGCCAAGGCGGCCGGCTTTCAGGCCTGGCACGCCGGGCCGCTGGAAAACTCGGCTGCTGCCGAGGCCCTGACATCATTGCTGATATTCATGAACAAAAAATACGCGAGCGATCACGCCGGCATTCGAATTACCGGCATAAGTGAATAATCAATAAATACAATAATTTATAATATATTCCTAAAATAATATGCAGGCAAAAAAGCTCAGCCTGTTCACGGTACCGGGCATTCCGCTGGTCAACCGGGGCGACGACCTCGTCGCACTGATTGGCGGCAGCCTCAGCACCGCAGGACTCGAACTGCAGGACGGCGACGTGGTCGTCATTGCCCAGAAGCTGGTTTCAAAAGCGGAAGGCCGCGCCGTCGCACTGAGCTCGGTCACTCCGTCGCAGGAGGCCATCGAGCTGGCCGAAGCCACCGACAAAGAACCCCAGATTACCCAGCTCATACTCGATGAATCGAAGCAGATACTGCGCCATCGGCCCGGCGTCATCATTGCCGAGCACCACTCCGGCTGCGTGCTCGCCAATGCCGGCATCGACCGTTCCAACGTCGAGCCCGACAGCGACCGCGTTCTGCTGCTGCCCGCCGACGCTGACCAGTCTGCCTCGCAGCTCCGCGACGGTTTTGGCGACGCACTGGGCGTTAGCGTCGGCGTCATTATCGCGGACAGCGTCGGCCGGGCCTGGCGCATGGGCACGACGGGCATGACCCTCGGCTGCGCGGGAGTCGAGGCATTGGCAAACCTGCGCGGGCGCACGGACATGTTCGGGCGCATCCTGCAGGTCAGTGAACACGCGGTTGCAGACTCGATAGCGTCGGCAGCCGAACTGTTAATGGGCGAAGCGGATGAGGCGACGCCGGTCGTCATCGTGCGCGGCCTCGACCAGGGCCATTCCGACCAGAATGCACACGTATTGCTGCGCCCTGCCGACGAGGACATGTTTCGCTGAGGCGCTAGCCGGAGCGAAGTCAGGCGATGAGCGGCAGGCCAACATATACAGTGCTTTCAGGCGGCGTGGGCGGCGCCAAGCTGGCGCTGGGTTTGCAGCATGTGCTCGAACCGGGCCAGCTTAAAGTGATCGCCAATACGGGCGATGATTTTGAGCACCTGGGACTGCGCATCTGCCCCGACATCGACACGCTGCTCTACACGCTGGCCGGCATGGCTGACCCCGAGCGGGGCTGGGGCGTGGCCGGCGAGACATGGCAATTAATGGCGCAGCTGGGAAAGCTGGGCGGGCCGACCTGGTTTCGGCTCGGCGATCGCGACCTGGCGACCCACCTGCTGCGGACGGAATGGCTGAGTGCCGGTAAAAGCCTGAGCGATGTCTGCTGCGAACTGCGCCGCTCAATGGACGTGCGGCCAGAAATCTGGCCGATGTCAGACCAGCCGGTGCGCACGCGCATCGTCACGGACGCGGGCACCCTGGAGTTTCAGGACTATTTCGTGCGCCAGCAGGCACAGCCGGCGATGCGCTCGGTCACCTATGCGGGATGCGACACCGCAGCGGCGGCGCCGGCCGCACTCGAAGCGCTCAGCGACTCGGCTCTTGGCGCCGTTATTATTACTCCGTCCAACCCGTGGCTAAGTATTGACCCAATACTGTCGCTGAGCGACATTAAATCCAAGATAAAGAATACAAATGCACCGGTGGTCGGCGTCTCCCCTATTGTCGGTGGCAAAGCGATCAAGGGTCCTACAGCGAAACTGATGGCTGAAATCGGCATCAAACCTTCTGCCCTCAGCATCGCTCAACACTATGCCGATCTGCTCGACGGGCTGGTAATAGACGAACAGGACGCCGGCTTGCGCGGCGCAATCGAAGAAACGGGTATAAGGGTGGAAATAAGCAACACGATTATGCGTAACACTCGGGACAAAATAGCGCTGGCAGAAACGGTGGTTGCGCTGGCCAGCCGGCTGGCGAAGGCGAGGAACGCATGAACGATGTCTGGGCGCTGATACCCGTTAAATCACTTGAGCGTTCGAAATCCAGGCTCAATTCGGTGCTGAACCCGCAGGAGTGCGCCATGCTGAGCCGAGCAATGTTCATGGACGTACTCGACGCGCTGAACGATGCAGAAGGCATCAGCAATATCGCCGTATTGACGAACGATGAAGATGTCGCCGGCCTCGCATCGCAGCTGGGTCATCTCGTTATTGCTGACCAGTCCGAAGGCGAACTCTGTGACGGTCTGAACGCGGCGGCAAAACAACTGGCAGAACTGGGGGCTGACGGCGTGCTCATTCTGCCCGGCGATCTGCCCACCGTCACCGCTGCAGATATCGAAAGCCTGCTGGCGAAGCACGAAGGCGGATTGAGCCTCTGCCCTGCGATACGCGACGGCGGCACCAATGCGTTGCTCTGCTCGCCCCCCGATGCGCTGCCTTTTCAGTTCGGCCAGGACAGCGCACGCAAGCACCTCGAACTCGCGGAAATCAGCGGCATCAAAACAAACCGGCTGCCGATGCATGCCTTTTTTCGTGACATCGATACACCGGAAGATCTGAGCTGGCTGGCACGCCAGGGAGTCGGCGGCAACACCAGCCGCTTTCTGCAGCGTTCGGGCATTAATGCCCGGCTCAAGCCCGGCCTGTCGGGTGCGTCTGCATGACTCGAACCGGCATTCCTCAGCAATTGAAGTCCATGCCACTGAAAGACCTGCTGGACACTGCGGCAGGCCTGCGTGACCAGGGCTGGGGCAACCAGGTCTCCTACTCTCGCAAGGTTTTTATTCCCCTTACGGAACTGTGCCGTGACGTCTGCCACTATTGCACCTACGCTAAAACCCCGAAAAAAATCTCGCGCGCCTACCTGACGCCGGAACAGGTGTTGGACATTGCGCGTGCGGGCAAAGCGCAGGGTTGCAGAGAGGCGCTGTTTACACTGGGCGACAAACCTGAATTGCGTTACGGCGCCGCGCGCCAAGCGCTGACCGAACTCGGCTACGACAGCACCCTCGCCTACCTCAAGGCCATGGCTAAACTCGTGCTGGATGAAACGGGCCTGCTGCCGCATCTCAACCCGGGCGTGCTGACGCTCGACAACTACCTCGACCTGCGCAGCGTTGCACCGTCCATGGGCATCATGCTGGAGTCTGCTGCTGCGCGGCTGTGTGAGCGCGGCCAGCCGCATTTCGGTTCGCCCGATAAAGACCCGCTCGTGCGCATCGCCGCCATCGGGGATGCAGGCCGGGCCAAAGTTCCGCTGACGACCGGCATCCTGATTGGCATCGGCGAGACGCGTGAAGAGCGCCTGGAAAGTCTGCTGGCGATAGAAGCACAGCATCAGCTTTACAATCATATTCAGGAAATCATCATTCAGAACTTCGTGCCCAAGCCCGGCACGAAAATGATGTCGGCGAGCGCGCCGAGTTTCGAGGAACTGCTCTGGACCATCGCAGCGGCGCGCATCATTTTCGGGCCGTCGATGAGCATTCAGGTGCCGCCCAACCTCAACGAAGGACGGCTCAGTGAATTGCTGGGCGCCGGCATCAATGACTGGGGCGGCGTGTCGCCGGTAACGCCGGATCATGTGAACCCCGAGTCGCCATGGCCCGAACTGCAGCGACTGGCGGACGAGACCGCCAAAGCCGGCCACCTGCTGACCGAGAGGCTCACGATCTACCCGCATTTCATCGAGCGCCGCGGCGAATGGCTGGACCCGGCACTCACGCGGTCAGTACTGCAGCATGCCGACAGCGCCGGCATGGCGCGCGACGGAGACTGGGTCGCCGGCAGCGCACTGGCTTTGAATGCCGACAAGCCAGACTCGAACCACCAGAGCCGCGCCCGGGCAACCGACCGCATCAAAGGCATCGCCGACAAGGCACGCAGCGGCGGCGAACTCAGCGAAATGGAAATCGCCGCGTTGTTCGACGCGCGCGGCAACGACTTCGAGCACGTCTGCCAAGCGGCCGATGAATTGCGAAGTGAGGTTTCCGGCGACACCGTCACCTACGTCGTCAACCGCAATATCAATTACACGAACATGTGCACGTACCGTTGCCAGTTCTGCGCCTTCTCCAAAGGCAAGGGCAGTAACAGTCTGCGCGGCGACCCGTATTTGCTGGACATGGATGAAATCGCGCGGCGCACGGCGGAAGCCTGGACGCGCGGTGCAACCGAAGTCTGCCTGCAAGGCGGCATCCATCCTTCGTTTACCGGCGACACCTATATCGAAATTTGCCGAACGGTCAAGGAAGCGGTGCCCGACATGCATGTGCATGCATTTTCGGCGCTGGAAATCGCGCACGGTGCCCGCACGCTGGGGCTCTCGCTGGAAAATTATCTCGGCAGACTGCAGGACGCCGGTTTGGGCACCCTCCCCGGCACCGCCGCGGAAATCCTCGACGACCCGGTGCGCGCGCAATTGTGCGCAGACAAACTGAACACAGCGGAGTGGGTCGAGGTCATCGAGACGGCGCACCGCAAGGGCATCCGCACCACGTCAACCATTATGTTCGGCCATATCGAGACGCCGGCAAGCTGGGCACGGCATCTGCTCGCACTGCGCCACTTGCAGCAGCGCACAGGCGGCATTACGGAATTCGTTCCGCTGCCTTTCGTCCATATGGAGGCGCCGATTTACCTGAAAGGCGCGGCGCGTCCCGGGCCGACATGGCGAGAAGTGGTGCTGATGCATGCCGTCGCCCGGCTCACACTGCACCCACTCATCCCCAACATCCAGGTATCGTGGGTCAAACTGGGACAGCAGGGCTCGGCCGCATGCCTCGATGCCGGGGCCAATGACCTGGGCGGCACACTGATGAATGAGTCGATCTCACGTGCGGCCGGGGCCGATATAGGCCAGGAGCTGCCGCCCGCGGCAATGGATGCCCTGATCGACTCTATTGCCAGAACACCTGAACAACGCGGAACGCTATACCAGGCGGCTGACAGCAGCCAGGTGGCCCGCTCCTATGCGGCGGCGCCATTGGCCGAGGTGCACAATCGTCCGGCCCGCGAACTGAAAATCGCATCCTGAACCGGGCCCATTACTTTCCTGCCGCGCAGTCCGGCTAAAATAAGCGGCTAACACACAGAAACAGCGGCTAAAGCAGCTTTGGCCGTTGTCGTTCCACGCAAACGAGCCGCAATATCATGATGAACCTACCGTCCTGGAAAGTTTTTGGCAGCCGAGCATTGCTGCGTCTTTTACTGCCGCTGGCACTGCTTTGCCTGCTTGCCGACACCACCGCAGCCCAGAACCGCAAAACGGACATCATCTACCTCAAAAACGGTGACCGCATTACCGGCGAATTCAAGGAATTCCTGCAAGGTGAAGTGAAGCTTTCGACCAGCGACATGGGAACGATTTATATCAAGTGGGCGGCCATCGATCATCTGGTTAGTGACAAATACATCGACTTCGAGCTCGCCGACGGCCAGCGCCTATTCGGGACTGTTCCTGCCAGTGACGCGAATCGGGATCGCATGATAGAGATGCAGACACTGAAAGAGTCAAGCGTTCCCCTTGCGATGGACAGCATCGTCAGAGCAGAGCAGATTCGAGTCAATGATTCGTTCTGGACACGGCTGGCAGGCTACGTGAGCCTCGGCCTGAACTACACCAAGTCGAGTGACATACTGACTTGGAACACGAATGCCAGCGCGGAGTACCGCACGCGCAAACACCTGACAACGCTGTCGCTGGACTCAACACTTACGCGCAAGGGAGATCAGCAGGACGAAGGCGCAGATACGCGACGCTATGATGCGCGCCTCGGGCGCCAGTGGCCGCTCCAAAACCGTTGGTTTCTGTTCTCAACCGCCGGCGCGCAACGCAACGACGAGCTCGGACTTGAAAGTCGAATCTTCGCGACGGGGGGCAGCGGTCGCTATCTGAAGCAAAGCCAGAAGTCCGAGCTCTACCTGGCATTGGGCCTCTCCGGCAACAAGGAACAGACGACCGGCTCAAGTGGCACCGAGCCATCGGATTTGAACGAGGGCGGCGCCAATTTCGAAGGCGTCATTGCCTTCAACTGGACCTTCTTTCGACTCTACACGCCGAAGAGCCGAATAGACTTCAACACGACAGTATTTCCGGGCATCACCCAGTCAGGGCGCGTACGCGGCAGCGCCAACATTAATCTGCGCCAGGAAATCGTCAAGGACCTGTTCTGGGAGCTCAGGACCTACCTCGACTATGACAATCAGCCGCTCCAAGGTGCCGAGGCCAAGGAAGACTACGGCGTCATCACCTCGTTGGGTTACGAATTTTAGCTGCACTCATGCAGAGGTCGCCGGCCGTTATTGTGCAACTCATGCGGAATTGCAGAGTAAACCGTTCATGTTAGCGCCGGCAAAACAGACTTTGCGAGCATCTGCATGGACTTCGACGGTAGCTCGTACAGGCGCAAACTGACCGAAGACAAACCAATATCACGATAAGTCTGCAGCACATCGATTAATCCGTCGATATTGTCGAGCGAGGCCGTCAGCGTGAGTTCATCCACCAGCTTGTCAACCAGACTGGCGGGGATGCCCTCGATGACATGACTGCCTGCCACGAACGCATCAACGAAAGCCTGCTGACTGGACATGATCAAATCAATCTCCGATGGCTCCAGAAACTCCCGCAGCACCCAGGGCCGAAACAGGCCGCGCAAAAGCAACCAGCGCTTTGCTTCGTTGCGCGCTCGCTGCGCATCCTGATAGACGTGCCATGCCGTGAAGCTGCTGAACCAGAGTTCAGCGGGATTATTGCCGTTCTCGACAGCCGAATTTCTGGCGGTCTGCATGGCCTTAAGGGCAAGATCTGCCGGCAAGTCGCTGAGCATGACGCCATTTGACACGCGCCCCGCCATTCGCAACATCTGCTCCATGTTGGCGCCCACGTAAACCTTGGGCGGTGAAGCTCGCAGCCAGCCAAGGCCGTAGCCGCGCGCCTGGTAAAGCTCACCCTGATAATCGAAGCGCTCACCGCGCGACGCCGTGCGCAATATCTCCACGCACTCGCGCACGGCGCGCACACGGCGCTCCGGTTTCAGGCCGAGCGAGGCCAGCGCCTCTCCCCCGCCGCCGATGACGATGCGCGCCCGGCCGCCGCTGTATTCGTTAAGCGTATGCAACGCGCCGGAAATTTTTACCGGGTGCATGTCCCAGGGATTCACTGCGACCGGCCCCAGCGCGATACGGTCGGTCGCCTGCGCGAGCGGCATCAGGTTGGCAAACGGGTCACGGCCGTCAAGCAAACTGGAAACCCAGATGCCGCTGAAGCCCAGCTGCTCGGCCAATGCGCCGAGTTCTGCCAGTTCTGCGGCAGTAGCTCTGGCATCAAGGATCAGGTCTATATCCACGTTTCGAATCTCCACAGGACGGCTATCGCAACTCGGCCGAAGCAAGCGGCAGGTCGGCTTTCGCAAGCCGCGATTGACCATTGCCAATCGCTAGTCGGTCAATCATAAAGTTGGCGCCGAGACTTTTCGGCTTGATCAACTGCACCGCCGAATTTTATTCGAATTCCGGCATAACCTCGCGCGCAAGCCGCTCCAACTGCGGTACGAAATCGCAAATCGGATTCAACACGATCATTTCCGCACCCGCCGAAACGACAGCGCTAAGGCCAGCAATGCACTGTTCGGGCGGACCCCAGACGCAGATGTCGGCCACAAAGTTCGGGTTGCTTTTAATCATCCAGGGATAGCGCGCGCTGAAAAACTCATCGAGTATGCGTTTGGCCTTGGCTGCATCGTCGTCCAGATGCAGGTAAACCCGCTTTGAAACCGGAAAGTCGTCCGCACTGCGATTTGCCTCCTGCAAATAGCCTCGCAACGAATGAACATGACTACTGAACTCGGCGGTGGTCGTCGGGCCCGCCCCCATGTAACCGTCGGCAAACCTGGCGGCGCGGCGCAGCGCCTGCTCATGCTGGCCACCGAAAATGAGCGGCGGATGCGGCCGCTGCAGCGGTTTAGGCTCCATGTGCGTGCCTTGAAGCTGCTGAAAGACACCCGCGTGGCTTGCCGGAACATCGCTCCAGAGTGACTGCATGATCTTCACCCCGTCGATGAAACGCCGGACGCGCTGGTTATAGGCCGTACCGAAACTGCGATAGAAATTTTCGGCGACTGCCGGCGGCCCGAGGCCGAGCCCAAGGTCGACCCGCCCGCCGCTCAGGTGATCCAGTGTGCCGACCTGCTTGGCCAGGAGCACCGGGTCGCGGACCGGAAACACGATCACGGACACCCCGAGCCTGACTCGCTGCGTGACCGCAGCGGCAAACGTCAGCAAGCTGAGGCATTCCATGAGAGGCACGTCGCCGATGACCTGATCCTGGGTCCAGACGCCCTCAAAACCGTTTTCCTCAGCCAGTTGCAAGCTTTCCCTGATTAGCCCCAGATCCACCTGGCCGCCGGGAAACACCTGTGGAATCGGGGCGCCGAAGCTGATGCTCATCGTTATAATCCAGTCATCGTTGCGAATTGTGCAAGCACTGCATACCAACAGGCACGAATGCACGGCAGGTGCTTATCGTAGCTCAGGCTCACTAATGCTGAAGGCCTTGTTCATGATTTTCGCCGCAAGACAAACTCTGTCGACGATTGACGCTCATAACCTGCTGCTGAAAAAAGACGCGATGATGCAGCATCGGCCGGTGACACCGTTGCACGGATGGTGACGCCCCGATGCAGCTGACTCAGCAACTGCAACGCCTGCAAGCTTAGACCCTGGCCGTAAACGTCGGCTGCAAGTAAAGCAGCTACCTCGTACTCGCTTGGGCCCCGCCTGTTTAGCGTGACAAAGCCTACGGCAACGTCCGCCTCACGCAGAATATAGAAATAGCATTCAGGATCATGCAGCGCCGACTGCATCCACCGCTGATGACTGGCCCAGTCAACCGGTTCATGGCCATGCGCTTGCCCCCGTGCCTCAGGGGTAGCCAGCCACTCGAATATCGGCCGAATATCGGCATCGGTCGCGAGATCAAGCCACACGGGCTTTTCGCCTCCACTGAGCATCGGGAGGAGGCGCTGTAAAACCCTGCGACAACCAAGCCCGTCAGTTATCAGCAAATTTGCACGAACAAACTCGCCCCAGTGATCACGCAATTTGATCAAGGCAGCGTCGAATTGTCCTTCCAGTTCTTCGGGCTTAATGACGATTGCTGCCTTAGCGTTGCTCATCGCTGACGCCGTCGCGGCCTGATTTTCTGCAACCGGCACTATGATCGCTGGCAGGCCGCACGCAGCCCGCTCCCAGGTTGTAGTACCGCCAGCACCGATCGCCAAAGTCGAACTCATAATGAGTTGGCCGAAATCACGCACGAAATCATGCAGCACCCAGGTTGAGCCTGATTGCTCGACCCTGTTGCGCACCTCCTTGTAGTGGGGCGCCGACACGGTCAACACGACATCTACGGCTTCGAGCCAGTCCACCGGCGATCTCGCCAGCAAATCCAGGACGGCATCGGTAATGTTCAGCGCGTCATACCCACCCAAGCTTATCAACAATCGGTGCCTGGCCGGCGCCTGCTTATCGATACTGGCCTCATGAAATTGATAGTATTCGGGTCGTAGCAGTGCGTATTGCTCGCCCGCTAATATCGACTTGACCTTACTCTGGCTATACGCTGTTCCATCGCGGCCAAATGTCTGGTCGATCAAAAAATCCCCGATATGCGGTCGGCAAAGGTCATCTATGACGACAAGCCGATCGCAATGATCAATAACCTTGCGCTCCCAGGTTTCGTCGAGCGCGTAATGATCAACGATTACCAAATCGCAGTTGGCCGGCAAATGCGCAATAAACTCCGCAGCATCCTGCTCCTGCTGCACCTGCAGCCAGCCGGCATAATCCTCACTCGACTTCGGTTTGGTGTATGGCGCCAACAAAGGCAGCATCACCACGTCGATTTTCCGGGCACGGATATGCTCAGCCATATGCCCGGGCAAATCTCTGCAAACAAACCGGCAATGGATGCCTGCTGCAACCATTGTCCTCGCCAATGACAGGCAACGCATGAAGTGGCCGGACCCGATGTCTACGGACGCATCAACCCTGAATACGGCATTTGCCAATTTGTATACCCCTGTCTATGCCCGGATCTAAAAGCTTACCGTTACGGGCCCCCAAACCACAGCGTGCGAATTTGTGTCGGGTTCGCGGACCGGGCCTTAGTCTGCCACGACCGGGACACCGGAATCACCTGCACGAGTAACCGCTGAGAACTGGCGCCCTGGTGCTCCGGATACGTTGCCGCAAACCCTCTGCCGAAGTTTATAGTATCTTACTCGCGTAAACGGACTGCTATGACCAATACCTAATCTCTAACGAGCCAGCGATCATTCTTACACGGAACCATAAAGCCCGCCGTCTGTTGTTCTACGTAGAACAAGACTATTCGTTTGATGTGCTGCGCCCTTTGCAGGAACATGCAAGGCGGCAAGGTCATGATGTGCGCTGGCTCCTGCTAGAGGGCGCTTCGGCAGAATTACTTAAACACGATGAGCTGAGGCTCACCGGGGTCGAGGAAGCCATTCGATTCAAGCCGCATGCCGTGTTCGCGCCCGGAGACCGCGTACCGTCATTCGTTCCGGGGCTCAAGGTTCAGGTGTTTCATGGCATCAACGAAGATAAGCGGGGTAAACCCTATCCCGAGCGGGGTCTATTTGACCTCTATTGCACGGAAGGGCCGGCGCGAACCGCAATGCTTAAACCGCTTGCAGAGGAAAACGGTTACTTTAGGGTGGTCGAAACCGGCTGGCTTAAACTGGATTCTATCCTCAACTACCCTAACAAGGCGGCCACTTTTGACCGCCCCCAAATTCTGTTCGCATCGACCTTCACCCCCAGTCTTTCGTCTGCGGAAGCCTTGCACCCGGAAATTCAGCGCCTAAGCCGGTCCGCCGAATGGCAGTGGCTGATAACGCTCCACCCGAAGATGGCACCTGCAACGGTAGCCAAGTACCGGTCACTGCAGAACGATAACCTCATTTTTTTCGGCGCCGGCGAATTGATACCGCTGCTGCACCGGGCCGATATCATGGTTAGCGACAACTCCTCCGTGCTGCAGGAGTTCCTGATCCTGAATAA
>Ga0209536_100014879_pt1 | contig 11142 bp, 9 predicted proteins | sample DeeMarSeWOR28_12_FD_187461 | JGI IMG/M metagenome (GOLD analysis project Ga0209536, IMG submission 187461) | Marine sediment microbial communities from White Oak River estuary, North Carolina - WOR-2-8_12 (SPAdes) (version 2) | ecosystem: Environmental > Aquatic > Marine > Intertidal zone >... | reverse complement strand
TATACCACATATACATTGCTGAAAACGCCCCGGGCGAGTATGATTTTGCAGTCATCGACTTGCATCGTATGTCTCGTAACGTAACCAACAAGAATCAGAAGCTGAGGAATCTCGGCAGGCTGCACCACAGCATGCTCGACGATTACTTTGACAACGAACTGAAGCGGTTGCTCATCAAGTCCTACGCTGCGGGTGACCCGGATGATGATGTCGCTACCCTCATCAGTCAGATAGAAAAGCACTCGAACACGGTCTCAGCCAAGCGCAGGAAGAAAGCGTACTAGATGCTGTATGCTCGATTCTGGATACTCGTTTAGAAGCGGATTTCGAGAATAGAGTTTTATTTGATCAGCTTCAAGATTTCGTCGAGGTCGTTTGGGGCTTCTACGGGGGGGTTGCTGAACTGGCCCTGTTTGTCCTTGTGGTAATTGACCGTTTTGTCCGGGTCTTTTAGCAGATGGCCCGTCAGCACACAGGCGACGCGCTGGTCGCCGCCGATCAGGCCCTCTTCTCGGAGATTCTTCAAGCCGGCAATGGTCGCCGCCGAGGCGGGCTCACAGCCAAGGCCGTGTTTGCCGATAATCGCCTTGGCGTCCAAGATCTCTTCATCAGTGACCGCGCGCACAACTCCGTCGCAGATATCGATTGTCCTGAGGCACTTCTTGAGATTAACCGGCCGGGATATCTCTATCGCCGAGGCGCACGTGTGAGGAGAGAAGTTACGAGCCGTCAGGTCGGCGTAGTAATCGTCGATGATTTGCTGGTCGACCTTGCCATCGTTCCAGGAGAGCTTCTTGTTGTTGACCAGGTGGGTCAGCGTGTTAGCGCCGGTGGCATTGATGATCGCCATCCGTGGGATGCGGTCGATCAGGCCCAGTTCTTTTAGTTCAAGAAAGGCCTTGCCGAACGCGCTGGAGTTGCCGAGATTTCCGCCGGGCACGACGATCCAGTCGGGGACCTCCCAGCCCAGGCCCTCTATGATTCGATACATTATCGTCTTTTGCCCTTCGAGCCTAAACGGGTTCAGCGAGTTGAGCAAGTACAACCCGAGTTGCGTGCAGACATCCTGGACCTGCCGCATGCAGTCATCGAAGTCGCCCATAATCTGAATCGTCGCAGCGCCATAGTCCATCGCCTGGCTGAGCTTGCCGAAGGCGATTCGTCCCGAGCCGATAAAGACGGTGCATTTTACTTTGCAGCTATGTGCGTACAAGGCCATCGATGCCGAGGTGTTGCCCGTCGAGGCACATGCGCTGGCACTCGCGCCGACCATTTTGGCATGGCTGAAAGCGGCCGTCATGCCGTTGTCTTTGAACGAGCCCGAGGGATTCAGGCCCTCGTATTGCAGATACAGTCGCCCGGCCTGCATATCGACATACTCGGCCACCGCATCATTAGGCTGCAGGATTGTCTGGCCTTCGCCGATTGACACCTTGTGCCGGTCTTCGCAGAAGTTCAGCAGCTCGCGAAAACGCCACACACCGGAGAAGTCCAGCCGATTGTCCCTTGTGGCCCATCTCTCGGCAAATTCGCTTAATTTGCGGGGGACCTCGATCTTGTCCCAGTCATAGCGTATGTCCAGCAGTTCGCCGCACGCCGGACATTTGAAAATCGCCTGGGCGCAGTCAAATTGGGCCCCGCAATCGGGATTTATACACTTCTGAAAAGCTGCTTCGGTCATGTTCTCGTGTCTCGTATTTCGTGTCTCGTCGTTTGGTCAAGTGCGACGAATCTATGTATCGGCCGTTTCTGTCTGCTGCTGCAATTGTAAATGATTGGACAAGCTATAGATAGGAAAATCGGCTTGTTCGGCTCTGTTTCGCCGGAGACCTCTGACGATAGTCTCTTTATAATCCTCTCGTACAAAGGACCTTGCGCCCGTTCGGGCCGGCTAAGATTGGCTTTCTGTAGCGATTCCGGCAATGCTGACCTACAATAACCTGAGCGAAACGGATATTTTTTGCGCTCGTTTTTGGGCCCGGGGCCAGACAGTATAATGAAAGTTGATTCGGCAATATTGGAGGTTGACCTTTAGCACGTGCAGGACAATCTGGAAAGACAATTGGTTGATGCGGCCGCTGCCGGCGATATCGAGTCCTTCGGCGAACTCTGCGGGCGGTATTACGGTCCTATGGTGGCAATTGCGTATTCAGTCCTGAGCGATCATCAGCTCGCGGAGGACGCCGCCCAGGAGAGCTTCGCCCGGGCACTCGTGAATGTGACAAGGCTGAAGAACCGAGCGAGATTCGCCCCGTGGCTGGCCGCGATCTGCAGGAACGTTGCCAGAGACATGGTCGCGGTCAAGGCCAGGCGGATCGACGCCGCGGACATCGCACAAGCAGCGCCGCAGAGCGGCCAAGATGAAAACGGAATGCTGATCCGCCGGGCGATTGAGCGGTTGCCGGCAGCGGCCAGAGAGTCGATAGTCCTGCGCTATTACAACAACATGTCTTACGAAGAGATTGCGTCGGTATCGGGAATATCGCGAGCGGCGGTAAACGGCAGACTCGCAAGGGCAAAACGAAAGATGGCAAAATACTTGAAGCGAAACGGCTTTCCGGAGAGCAGATTATGAAAGCTGACAAGGATTATAATAAACTCGATGAACTGATCTCCCAAACGATCGGCCGAGAGGTGCCTGCGTTCGATTTTGGCAAATGGAAAGACAATCACCGGGCCGAAACCGAAATTTTCAAATCACAAACAGCCGGGCGGGCAACTTCACGCTCTGTGCGGATATTTGACGAGTCGAGAGCAATTGTGAAAAGTAGAACAGGCAGACTGGCGGCTGCGGCGGTCATAGTGATCGCAATATCGGCGGCGATCAGTTATTTCGGCGGCTCGACCAACGGTACCGCTGCCGTATATGCCGCCGCGACGAAGGCTCTGCAGAATGTCAGGACCGTTCATGTGTCAGGGTGGACAACCTGCCTTCGCCCGCATATCCGGGCCGAGTTGTTGGATACATCGACGCGGTATACCGTCGAGAGATGGGAGTGGGTTACCGAAGATGGCGGGTATCGAAGATACACCAGGACTGGCCATGTCACGGGCTGGGATGACGGTGACAGACTATACTCATATGATGAGCATGATGACATTCTGTATACCAGGAAATCGCCCGCGCAAACGAGCCATATCGAGTATTTTCAATCCGTCATGGGCCTCTTGAGTCGACTCAAAGATAAGGGTCTGCAGGTAACTGAGATAGGTACCCGCACAATCGGCAACAGGCAGGCAAAGGGATGGCGGATTGTCGAGAGTGATGACAAACGCGAGGACATGTGGCTCGATGTACAGACCAATCTGGTGCTCGAAATCAATGCGCATGTCCTCGACCAGGGGCAATTGAAACAGGTGAGACACAGTACGTGCACCTATGATCAGAATGTCCCTGTGAATATCCGCGATTCTGTTCCACCGGTGGCCCAGACCGTGAATTATAGTCCGGACCTCGATCCTGCGTTTGAGAAGTGGAACGCGCGTCTGCGTGAGATTGCCGCCTATTACCAGCAGCATCCGCTGCCGGAAACGATGGAACTTCTGCCGCGCGAGAGCGAGGAGAACTTCCGTGGACATCCACGCGGTCGGCTGCGCGCCATAACGAATGCCACCGGCCACCGAGTGTGGCCTGTCCAATCCACCCTGGAGGATTTTCTCCGCCCCAATGTCAAACCCTGTGGTTCGGTGTGCGTCCCCGAAGAGTTGCGGACAATGAAACTCAACTACGACCTCGTCGCCAGAACTGAGCCTACTCCCCGAGAGCGAGCTGACTTCGTGTTGAACGCTCTGGGGCTTGAGATCATTGGAGTCACCGAGCAACGCAAGGTCTGGGTAGCACACTATGATGGACGCCCCCTGAAGCCGTGGCAAGAAGTGACGGCCCCTGTTCCTCGGGGCGATGCCCGGCATACAATGCCCGGTATGGCTTCCGGTCGTGGCCGGAAATCGGTGAGAGAGCTTTTTGAAGACTTCGCATATTACCAGGACTATCATCTGTCTGCCGATGGGATCATCATCGTCGACGAAACCGGACTGCCTTCCAGGCCGGCAGAAGGGCAGTCTGCCGGAAGTGTCGCCGTCAGCAGTGTGTCCCCTTATTGGCGCGGCGACGAATCGATCCCAATCGCCAGAAAGTGGTTCAAGGAGCAGTTTGGGATCACGTTCACCGAAGAAATGCGCCCGATGACCGTTCATATCGTGCGCAGACAACAATAAGGGCCGAAAGAGCCGGATGGCATGTCTTTTCCCGGGCCGGGCTTGTTATTAGCTTGGCCTTTTTTCATTTCTTTTCTGCAGAAAACCATGAGAATGGAGAAAAACTCTGACTGTGCACAAACCAAAACAGGGTATCGGTTCGTGTAACAAGTGAAGAACGTTCTTTGTTTGGTCGAGAAAGCCCCGAATGCTGGAAGACAAGCGTCTCGTATGGAAATTCAAGTGCGGTGACAGTGAGGCTCTCTGTCGGATTTATCGCAAGTACGGTGACTATCTGCTGGCTTTGGCGGCGGCTCTTTTACAGGATGTGAGCATGGCTGAGGATGTCGTGCACGATGTCTTCTGCAAGTTTATCGAATCCAGAGACAAATTCAGGCTCACCGGAAGCCTCAAGAGTTTTCTGGCTACTTGTGTGGTGAATCTTGCACGTGACAAGCTTAGAGCAAGGCACCTGCAACGCTGTGGACTGGATGAAACGGCGGGGACGGCTCTGGATACGAAGGAGCCGCAACATGACGCGATCTTCGGCGAACGAGCAAGGCAGTTGAATCATGCGATTGCACAGCTTGGATGTGAGCAGCGAGAAGTAATTATGCTGCACCTTCGGGGCGGCATGAAATTCAGAGAAATTGCTGGCATGCAGCAAGTATCGATCAATACTGCCAAGAGTCGGTATCGTTACGGCCTGGACAAGCTTCGAACGCTTTTGTCTGAAGAAGAGAAGAAGAATGAAACCAGCTAAAGACATACAAGAGTCAATTAAGAACTTGACCGTCGAGTGCGGCGACCGGATACACAACAGGATTCTTGACAAGCTGCTGATAATGCTGGACCGGTCGGAGAAAACCACTGTCGAACAGACAAGTATTTGGAGAATAATCATGAAAAGTAGAGTGAGCAAGATAGCCGCGGCGGCGGCGATAATCGTATTGGTTGTACTTAGTATGACTCTAATAGACAGATCCGCCACGTCGGCCTATGCCATTGAGCAGACAATCGAGGCCATGCGCTCTGTCAGCTCAGTCCGCGCATATATCAGTGATGGAGAAGTCCTGTTCCAGATAAACCCTGAGACGGGGCAGGAAGAATGCTATCGTGTGGACCAGGAGGATGTTTTGACTGTCGCAACTCCCGAAAAAACCTATTACTACTACAAAGACAAGAACCTCGTGAAAATTTCAGACGAATACATTACTGGGGTTGAAGTACGGTTTTCCAGATTTATTGAGGATATGGCGGACTGGGCTCAAGAGCACAATCGCAAGATGGATCATCGACTTGAATTTGACCAGGAGCTTCAGAAGGAAGTCATCAAGGTCTACATACATCCGGCTCAAGGCAATTCCGGAGGGCAGGATACTATCAATGTTGATCCAAAGACGAAATTGCCAATTAGTTTCGGTACAATTCGCCTTGAATACAATGTGCCGATACCGCCAGGATCATTCGATTTTGAAATACCCGAAGGTGCTGAAGTTGTCTACGAATAGTTGATTCGCAGTAATAACAATATAGCCTATTCTCGTCAGGCAGAGCCTGTGCAATTGACTCAGTGGCAAAGGTATGCATTGAATTCTTTCGCCGGATTCAACAATGGAGGCTGGCTTTCCTGGGGGCGGGGCTACAAGCTGAAGCAACGACAAATATTAGCTGTTGAGGTTCACTACCCTGCCCTTGCACGTTGGTCACTGGTGGGCCGGTGCGATCCCGAAATCTGTCATTGCGCTGCCCCGGTGTTGATAGATTCTATCAGAGTGGGCAGTTCGGAAATGTGGTCTATTCTCCGGGCGCCTTGGGGCAGCTTTTTGCCGGCGTTGGTGTAGGCGGCTTTGAGGACCGGCTGCATGCCAACCTTCAACGCGGGGCGGATGTCCTTGTCGATACGGTCTCCGACGAACATTATATTTTCGGCCCGCTCGCCGATCCTCTCGGCGGCTATTTTGAAAATTCGCGTATCGGGCTTGCGAAAATCGAATTCGTACGAATACAGCCTGACGCCGAAGAAATCCAGTATGCCTACCTGTTCGAGATGCTTCTCCAGAGAATGGCCACTTACGAACGTATTGGAGAGTATGCCGAGCTTGAGGCGGAATTTCTCAAGGGCGGCGAGAGTCTCCTTTATCTTCGGCTCGACCGTGGCGATCCTGCTCAACGGCTCGTACCAGAGCCATGCAAAATGCCGCCACTGTTGCTTATCGAACTTGATTCCCTTTCTCTTGCCAAGGTTCCGCAACAGAGCCGTGGAATTGAAGTCGTTCTTCATTATGTTGGAGATAAGATGCCGGATGCGCAGCGCTATCATATTGCTCCAGCAGTAATACTCGAAATTGCCGACGGACTGGCCGCAACCCTTGAGATAGTCATACGACAATCTCGCACCCTGTCGGAATATCTGGGTAGGGCTGAATCTTCCGAAATTCAACAACGTCTCGCCCAGGTCGAACAGCACCGCTTTGATTGTCGATTCTTTCTTCTCGATTGTCGATCCCCGATTAAAGAGAATATCAAGTATCAAAATGTAAAATGCAATCCCGGCGTGCCGGGATTGATATTTAGTGTCTTATATTTGATTTTTCCTTCGGTAGGTCGCTGCCGAAGGCTTCCCGTACCCACTCGAACATTTCGTCGTCGGAAATAATCGACACCCTGTCGGCGGCATACTCGGCGTCGATTCTGTCCTTGACTCTTGCGATGCGCGGATCGTGTTTGGGGATTTCAGCCTCGAATCGGGCCTCGATCCAGTGTTTGATGCCCGCCGCTCCGGTCTTGTCTGTTATCGCCACGCCAGCCGGACGGTTGAGCAGCTTGTGCGTGTCGAAACAATTGTAGATCTCCTCGTTCTTCAGCAGGCCGTCGGCGTGGATGCCCGCCCGGGTAACATTGAAATCTCTTCCAACCAGAGGATAGTTTCGCGGAATCTCCAGGCCCAGCTCCTTTTCGGCGTACTCGGCCAGCTCGGTTATCGCCGCATAGTTGACGCCCTCGACCATTCCCTTCAACTGGGCATGTTCGACAACGAGCGCCTCAAGAGGCGGATTGCCCGTGCGCTCGCCGTTGCCGAATATCGCGCAGTTGGCGGCGCAGCAGCCGTAGAGCCATGCCGTTGCGGCATTGACCTCGACCTTGTGAAAATCGTTGTGACCGTGCCATTCGAGCCATTCAGATGGCACTCCGGTCTGTCGAAGCCCGCTGACGAGTTTCGGAACGCTCCGAGGCAGCGCTGCCTGCGCCCAGGGCACACCGAAGCCGAGCGTATCACACAGGCGGATCTTGACGGGCTTGTCGTATTCTTTGGCTAGTTTCATCAGCTCGGCGGCGAACGGCAGCGCGAAACCCTCATAATCGGCCCGCGTGATGTCCTCAAAATGGCACCGCGGGATGACGCCGCTGTCCAGGGCCGCCCGGGCAATATCGAGATATGCGTTCATCGCCTGGGCCCGCGTCTTTCGCAGCTTTAGGAATATATGATAATCGCTCGCCGAGGTCAGAATGCCGGTTTCGCCAAGCCCCATCTGCGAGACCAGCTTGAAATCGGCCGCCACAGCTCTTATCCAGCCTGTAATCTCGGGAAACTCGTAACCGCGCTGCTTGCAGAGCTCAACTGCTTCTCTGTCGCGCTCCGAGTACAGGAAGAACTCGCATTGACGGATCAGGCCTGTTCCGCCGTCTATTTCGTGCAGCAGGTCGTAAATCCTGAGGATCTGCTCGGGCTTATAAGGCGGCCTCGCCTGCTGGCCGTCGCGAAAGGTCGTATCGGTCAGCCATATATCTTCCGGGATTTCGTAATCGATTCTCTCATCATCGAACGGCACGCTCGGAAACTCCGAGTAGGGGAATATCTGGCGGTGCAGATCGGGTTTTCCCACATCCACCAGCCTGGAATTCTTGTTGGCCATAGTCTGTCTCCAAAATCAGAAATCAGAAAACGGAAGTCAGAAGTCAGAAGAACTTTTCCAATTGTTTATCAAACTATAGAGCATGGCATTGACTTCGTCATAACCATTATCCAACCTCTCATGCTTATCTTTTGTAATATACATACAATCTTCTGCAAAATCTAACCATCCTCTCGATTCTTCAGATGATCCTAAAGAGTCATTCAGATGCCTAATGAATACTTGCTCATATCTTCTTTTGGCAAATCCTTCGCGAATATTTATGGCAACTGATCTTGATGAACGTCTCATCTGGTCTGTCAATGCATATGTCTCTTCTTTAGGAAACCCCTTGGTAATCTCAAATATCTCCATAGCAAGCTGGTAAGCCATATGATAAACTTTCAAATCTTTCACACTCTTAATCACCGTCTTGTCTCTGTCCTCTGTCTTCTGCCCTCTGTTCTCTGCAATAGCCGAGGTGGGAGTCGAACCCACACGCCCTAACGGGCAGGGGATTTTAAGTCCCCAGCGTCTGCCATTCCGCCACTCGGCCACAATTTCGTTTTGCGTACGGCGTCGTGCGTATTGCGTATTGCGTATTGCGTATTGCGTATTAGGGCACATTCGCCTATCCGGCGATACGCAAGACGGACGGGCCAGTATATGCAGAAATCCCCGATCTATCAAAGAAAAAAGCTCCCCCAACCGGCATGCTCCCCTGGCGGTCAATCTCTGATCATCTCCATGAACTGCTCTTCGGTTACAACTTCGATGCCGAGCTTTATTGCCTTCTCGAGTTTGCTGCCCGCATTCTTGCCGGCCAAAACGAAATCCGTCTTCTTGCTCACGCTGCCGGCGGCCTTGGCCCCGGCCTGTCGAATTGCCTGCTGGGCCTGTTGCCTGGAGAAGTTCTCCAGCGTGCCCGTAACGACGATGATCTTGCCGGCCAGTTTGTCCGAATGACTAGTCTTCGGTGGCTGCGGCTTGACACCTGCCGCCAACATCTTCTGGATGACTTCAGAATGCTCGGCGTCCCTGAAATATTCCCAGACGCTCTCAGCCATGACCGGACCGATCTGGTCGATTTCGGCAAGTTCCTCCTGCTCGGCCGACATGAGCGCCTGGAGCGATGCAAAATGCTCTGCAAATATCTGCGCCGACTGGCTACCGATGTGGCGTATACCCAGAGCAGCGATCAGACGCCACAATGGCCGGGTCTTGCTGTCTTCTATTGCGCGCATGACGTTGTGGGCGCTCTTGGCAGCCATTCGCTCCAAACCTTCGAGCTGCTCCTGTTTGAGAACATAGAGATCGGCGAAATTCTCCACCAGACCGGTTTCGACCAGTTGGTCGATCAAAGCGGAACCGAGGTTTTCGATGTCCATCTGTCCGCGTCCTGCGAAGTATTTGAGGCGTTCCTTCAGCTGGCCCCGGCAGTCTGGGTTGAGGCATCGGATGTAGACTCCCTCTTCGTCCTTGGCCACCGCCGAGCCGCATATGGGACATGTTTTGGGCACTTCAAAAGGCGCCGCGTCGGCTGCAGCCTTCGTTTTCACCTCAATTACCTGCGGTATGATTTCGCCGGCCTTCTCGATGAGCACCGTATCGCCCACGCCGACATTGAGCCGGTTCAGCTCGTCGAAGTTGTGCAGGCTTGCCCGCTTAACCGTTGTCCCGGCCAACAGTACCGGCGTCAGATTCGCCACTGGCGTGAGGATCCCGCTCTTGCCGACTTGAACATCTATCGATTCGACGACAGTCTCGGCTTGCTCGGCGGCGAATTTATACGAGATGCACCACCGAGGCGCTCTGCCGGTCGCGCCGAGCAAATCTCGCTGGTCGAAACGGTTTACCTTTATCACCATTCCATCGATCTGGTAGTCCAGTTCCGAGCGTCTATCGCTCCAGCCGAGGCAGATCTCCAGTGCCTCATTGACGTCGGTGGCTCTGCTGACATTTGGATTCACAGGCAGGCTGAGTTCCTTGAGCCTTTGGAGCGTTTCGTAGTGATCCAAAGCCAGGGATTCCGAAAGCTCGCCGGTGGCATAGGCAAAGAAAGACAGGTTTCTGGTCGCCGTTATCCTTGCGTCCAGCAGCTTAAGAGATCCTGCTGCGGCGTTTCGCGGATTGGCAAAGGGCGGCTCGCCGGCTTCGTTGCGGAGTTTGTTCAGCTCGACGAAGGAGCTTGTTGGCATATAGACCTCGCCGCGAACTTCAAGCACGGCCGGGACGTTGGTGCCGAGCAATGACAGCGGCACGGCCCTGATCGTACGCACATTTGAGGTGACATTGTCGCCAACCTGGCCGTTGCCCCGGGTGGCGGCTGTAACCAGTATGCCTTCCTCATAGCGTAGATTTATCGCAAGGCCATCGATCTTGAGTTCGACAACGTAATCGTAATCCCTGTTGGCGAGCTGCTTTGCCACTCTCTCGTCGAAGGCCTTGAGTTCGTCTGGGTTATAGGTGTTGTCCATACTCAGCATCGCCGCGGCGTGCCTGACGGTCTCAAAACCTTCGAGAGGCTGCTCAGAGACTCGCTGGGTGGGCGAATCGGACGTTATCAGGTGGGGATTTGCCTGCTCGAGCGATTTTAGCTCTGCGAAGAGCCTATCGTATTGCCGATCGCTGGTTTTCGGCTGATTGAGCACGTAGTACAGGTAGTCGTGCTCTCTGATCTGTTTGCGAAGTTGGTCAATCCTTTTGCCCAAGTCCTGTGTCATAGCGGTTCAGTTTATACAGATATAGGCCACGTTTTGCAATATTCGGCATTTTGCAGGCAGCAAATTTGTCTAAATGTTATTTGACAATCCTGCCGAAAGACCATAAAATGCTGTGTTTACGTCAAGAGCAGTTGTCAGAGTTGGCTAATTGGCTTCTTGGCTGGTTAGCCTCCGATAGCTCAATTGGTAGAGCGAGTCCCGATGTATATCGGGATTAACCGCAGGGCTTCAATACTGGGAAGCTATTTGAAAAGACTGATGAGAGAGTTTTTCCCCGATAGCTCAATTGGTAGAGCGAGCGGCTGTTAACCGCTAGGTTCGAGGTT
>Ga0209536_100014878_pt1 | contig 11142 bp, 12 predicted proteins | sample DeeMarSeWOR28_12_FD_187461 | JGI IMG/M metagenome (GOLD analysis project Ga0209536, IMG submission 187461) | Marine sediment microbial communities from White Oak River estuary, North Carolina - WOR-2-8_12 (SPAdes) (version 2) | ecosystem: Environmental > Aquatic > Marine > Intertidal zone >... | reverse complement strand
CCCTGTATCATACTTTTTAGGATGACGTCCTTATACCTCAGAGTTGAAAATTATCGGCCCTTATTATACCGTTTGATGGCACGGTGCAATATTTTATCCTGCCGTTTTTGCTCCAGTTTTGACCATTGATCCTGCCGGCCCCTCAAGTATGAGAGTTCTTTTTCCAGTTTCAGGTAATGCTCATACCGGTCTTTTTTCAGCTCACCTTTTTCCACAGCCTCCTTCACCGCACAGTCCTTTTCGGACCGGTGAGCGCAGTCAGAGAACCGGCAATGCCGACCGAGAGCATGGATATCCGGGAATGTATAATCAAGAGGATCTCCGGAATCCCATAACTGGATTTCGCGCATTCCCGGTGTATCAATCAGTAATCCGCCACCGGGCATAAGGACGAGTTCACGATGCGAGGTTGTGTGCCGGCCTTTTGCATCCCCCTTACGCACTTCCCGGGTTTGAAATATTTCTTCACCAACCAGTTTGTTGATAATAGTGGATTTGCCAACGCCTGAGGCACCAATAAAGGTATAGGTGTGCCGCGGACGAATAAAATCAACTATGGGTTTCAGACCTTCCTGTGACCTTGTATTGATGATCATATAAGGTACATCCGAGCGTATGGCTTGCTGGATTTCCTGCTGGTCTTCCAGCAGATCCGATTTATTAAAAACATAAACCGGGCTTGCTCCGCCATCCTGGACCATACTCTGGAAACGTTCCATCCGGTTGAGGTTGAGCGGTTTATCCAGACCGTGAACAATAAATATTTCATCGATATTGGCCGCAATGACCTGTTCTTCGGTTTTACGCTCGGGTACTTTGCGTGATATCTTGGTACGTCGGGGAAGCAGTTCATGGATGATCGCTTTTGATTCCAGATCAAAGACCTGGACCGCGACCCAATCACCTACACGCGGGAGCTCCACGCCGGGATTTATCGGATTTATGAATTTTCCGGTAACCTCTGCGATCAACTCTCCCTGAATCGTCATCACGCGATAATTGCTGCGATATTGGGCCGATATTCTGGCCGGTACCAGTTCCGGTCGGTTCAGCGCGGTAAAGGATGAGGCAAATTCTTCTCCCCACCCCAGGATCTCCAACGTTATGTTTTCTTCATTTTCCATAGACTCAGGTCAAAATTTTTTGCATCCAGACCATATCAAACTCCAGATTGTTTTTACGGATGATACGTTTGAATCGACCACATTCATAAAAACCGTGCTTCTGATGAAAATTGAGACTTTGAATATTTTCCGATGCAATGCTTGCCAGAAATACCTCTATTCCAAATTCCGGAGCAATTTCCTCCCAATGTGCCAGTATTTTTGTACCTATTCCCATTCCGGTATACTCAGGCAGAATAAAATAGGTCACTTCGGCCGTGTGCTGCATCGTCTGTATCGGCCGGTAAGGATGCATAAAAGCAAAACCGATGGATCGTCCGTCGGATAACTTAACCATCAAAGCCGGGAACCCGCGAATCATTTCCCAGAATTTTTCAAAGTGATCTGCGGGGACTGGTTTATCGGGATATGCTGCCAGGGTATTTGTGATATGGTAATTATAGATCCCGATCACATCGTGGCCATCTTCAGGCTTCATAGGTTCCAGATAATATTCCGGGATCTCCTTCATTATTTTACCTCCCGATGCCGGTCGATCCAGTATCCCCATGCAATCAGCAACCACATGGAAAAACCTGCATAAGCAATAGGTCCTTCAGCTGGTGGCGGCGGACCGAATATGTTCATGATATGGATCAAAACCAGAAAAACAACCAGCCCCCATAAGGAATAATTTCCGGTTTTGTCCCGCGCACGTGTTACCTTTAAATAAAGATACACCCCTCCTGCAAGGATACCAAATTCAAGTAAAAGCGTTCCGATCAGCGAATTCCAAAGCCCCAGGCCAACGAGGATACTGTCACCGGAAGGCCATAAAGGCAAATCCGGCCGGTGGGTAAAAAAATCCAGCAGCCAGTGACTCAGCACAAGGATTCCCAGCCAGACAGCCCCCTGTTTATCCCGTTTAAAAAAATAATAGATCCCGCTTACCACAAGCCCCCATATCAAAACTGCCACAAGACTATGCGAAATTGGATAATACACAAAATCCAGTGGGGTTACAACAGTATTGCCAGGATCAATCCGCACACGCTCTAATCCCAGAAGCAGCAGCAAAGGCCAGATCAGATCGATGAACTGAGTGGCCAGAAAAAGCGTCCCCAGTGACGGTTTGGCAGCCACTTTTTTTATTGCAAATCCAACCCCAAAATGTCCAACAAACATTATACAAATCTCCTTTATTTAAACTTCAATACCAGAAGGGTAATATCATCATCCGGTGGTTTTCCGCCCGCCCATTCCCGAATACACCGCTCAAGATGGTCTATTATTTCCTGTGGACCTTTGTGACACACCTCCAGGAAATACTTTTTGATCCTTTCATCACCCAGCTGTTCATGCTGCGGGTTGAACAGTTCCGGCAGTCCATCACTCATGAACAGGATCACATCGCCAGGTGAAAATGTCCTGATCTTTTCAGGATAATCATAACCGGCAAAGGTTCCCAATGGAATCCCATGCAAATTTATTTCAAATATGGTCTTGGTTTTTTTTTCAAATATTAACGGATCCGGCATACCGGCGACGGCAAAATTTATCTCATATCCCCGTACTTTTGCAACCAGCATAGCCATAAACATCCGCGAAAAACCCATCTGTTTAAGAGCGTCCGATATTTTTTTCAGGATCACCGCCGGTTGCTTCTCAGTTCCCAGGGATTTAAACAGACTTTTAGTTGCGGTTACCACGGTCCCTGATTGCAGTCCGTGGCCGGTTGCATCACCAAAGGCAATGGTCAGAGCATCATTTCCCTCAAAGCGGAAATCATAATAATCCCCGCCCACCTCAGTTGCGGTCTGAATGCAGACTGCCATATCCGCCTGATCAAGATCGGGAAGTTTCTTTGGCAGCATGGAAAGCTGTAAATTTCTTGCCTCCTCCAGTTCCCTGCTTTTTCGGGCATTCTCCGATTCAAGTGCAACACGGGCAATTTCCTGCTGTAGATTTTCTTCCGATAGCCTCTTCACCTCTGCCAGCCTGTGTTCCAGTTCACGGTTAGTCAGTGCAAAAGTTCGTGAAAGATATACGGACATACAGACAGTCAGGGTTACCAGGGCATAATACACAACCGGAAAGTCAATCCCGCGCCATAAAGGTGCAATAATCCCGCTAATCACCAGGATCTGGTAGACTGATGAAACGACCAGGATCAGCATACCGGCCAGAATGATCCGACCGCCATCTCCTTTCATTTTTTCACGCCCGAGACCGATCGCCATGATCACCCGCAGGATCTCCAGCATGCCGATCAGATAAAAGAAATACATATAAGGATAAGCCACAAATGGCTGAAAAACCTGCCAGATATTCAGAGCTAGTGCAACTGCGGCAAAAGCAAGCATACGGATCCGCATACGCTTCTGGATAAATATATAGGCGAGAAGGATCGCAGAAAGTATCAACAAACTCGCCGATACCCCCTGCATATTCAGGTTGAGAACAGCCTCTTCAGCGTTTCGGGTGAAGAATTGCCCGAAACGAAAAAACGTGAGCATCGCGGAGGCCGCAAGAACAATAGCAAAGTATAAGTTTTCCCTGATCCGCGGATAAAAAAGGTATAACAGAAAATGAACGGTCATAAATGCCATAAATAGACCCAGCAGGAACATACGGTGAAGCGTCGCTTTTTCCTCAATATCCTCCCGTTCCGCCTCCATCTCCTGAAGTTGGCCGAACCTGAATCTGAAAAGAGGTTTCAATTCCATGGAAATTGGTGAAGTCGAGATAAAGTTCGAATATCTTATCGCCAAAAGGTGTGTTGCTGCACCGCTTTGCTGCAGAAATTCCAGGGAAAACGGTCCGATCCCCCCCTCCCTGAAGTAAATCTTCTCCTCATCCGGCGTCTGCCCGACCTTTCCCAGTTGAGCAATGAGCCTGCCATCCAAATAGATTTCCATGGCCCCGACCTGTTTTACGGACATCCCAAACGTCTTTCCGGACAACCCGGAGTCCACCTGAATATGATATCTGAACCATCCGATACCGGTCCAACGATCATAAGGAAACCGGTTTAGGGCATATTCCGCCCAATCCTGATCTTCCAATCCCGGATCTTTCCAGTTCAGATCGTCACCCGGTTTAAATGTATAATGATCCGGCATCCTGATCTTGTTTAATGGTTTTGCTGTTGCCCAGGTCAGACTTAATGACCATAAAAAAACCGTCACAAGTCCCAGGATAAACCGCTTACTGAATTTTGAGAACATATTGATCCGAAATTATTGCGTTATAAAATTATTTATTCCGTTCAGCTCTGTGGTTCATTAGTTTGATATATTATTTAGGTTAATCATCTCAGCAGAAATAAACAATATTTTTTATGATATGAGAAGGAATTATCCGGAAGTGAAAACCTTCTGGTGTTGCTTACAAGGTTCATGTTTGATATATTTACGCTTCGAATCCATAAGGAGGTACCCGCATGCGAAAAACAGCCGTTGTATTGTTTTTGTTCTCTCTCGTGACCATAAAAGGATTCGCTGGTGAGTTCACCAGTTTTTCCCAGGCAAAAGCCGCTGCTCTCGAGCAGAACAAGCCTTTACTGATCGATTTTATGACCACCTGGTGAGGCAGCTGCAAGGAATTTGCTCGTGCAGCAAAATCAGACCAGGATATAATGGCTAAATTGAATGATGTCGTACTTATTCAAATCGATTGTGAAAAGGGTGAAGGTATTGACCTTGCCAAAAGTTATAAAATACAGGGATATCCGACATTTGTCCTTGCCAATTCCTCTGCCAGCACCATGTCCCGCTGGATGGGATACACCAAAGACCAGTTTGTTAAAAAGATGGAGACCGGTTTTGCCGATCTGACGACCATCGAAGAAAAAGAGGCCCGTTATATCAGCCAGCCCGATCTTCCGACGGCACTGGCGCTTGCCGAATACAGTCAATCAGTCGGCGATCTTCAGAAATCGGTTGATTATTATCAAGAAGCGGATCCGCTCGACGCGGATAATGATTATGCGTATGATCTGTTTCAGTTGTACCGCTGGGGGAACCGCAAAGGAACTTTTACCGCTGAAGAGGTTAAAAACAGCGGTGAAAAGGCCCTTGCTTCCAGGCATACCGACGATAAATCACGTTTTTGGGTCCTCCATGCAATGTCCGGATACGCCGCCAAGGATCCTGAGAATCAAAAATTACTTGCGCATGTGATAGACGCCCAAAAGCTCATTACCGAGAAACCCGATGTAGCCCCCGATCGCTATAAAATGGACATCAGTGTTTTTCATGCCCTGCTGATCGAAAAGGACAGCGAAAAGGCCGTTAATATGAAGAAAGCGGCGATGCCGGAGGGATGGATGGATGATGCCGGCGATCTGAACGCTTTCAGCTGGTGGTGTTTCGAGAATAAAGTCAACCTCGAAGAAGCTGAGAAAATGGCTCGCAGAGGCATCAAGCTGGCTGATCCGGGGAGACAGAAGGCCATGATCATAGATACCTGTGCGGAAATCGTCAACGCGCGTGGCAATCCGGCTGAGGCGGTTGAGCTGATCCAGCTCGCTTTAAAGGAAGACCCGGACAGCAAATTTTATCAGGAACAACTCGGGAAATTTAAGAAAGCTGCTTCGAATTAAGCTTTTTTGACCGGATCTCAGGATTGACAAGATTAATATTGTTTCGCGAAGGTCCACGAAGTATCACAAAGAAACATGAAATAAATTTAAAGAAGAAAAGAACAAGATTATATCTTAGTGGAACTTCATGTCTTCTTTGTGTTACTTCGTGCAAGTAAAATTAATCCTGTTTATCCTGTCTGCGTTTCTCCAACCTGCATTTTATTCAGCTGCATGATCTTTCCCAAATGATATGCATTGTGATCGATAACCAGGAGTATTTCCCGTATATACGTATAATCGGGTGCATGGGGAATTTCTGCATGCAGATCAATCTCCCCTGTTCTGATCAGATCAACCATTTGATTCAGGTCACCCATGAATCCTTCAACCGAGAACTGCCAGCGATCATCATCTGGAGACATATCCGGCGCAGGCCAGTACCCTTCAGGCCATGGAGGCGATTTCCAGTTCGGATCCAGCATGAACTGAATGATATCCTCCTGCGCGATACGCACATGTTCCAATTCTTCCCAGATGGTGTGCGCCCCGGCAATTCGCCTGTGACACTTTGCCGGATCGATCTGTCTTAATATCTGCTTATAGGAAAGATGAGCCGGACCTTTGGTCAGAAATTCAATCAAAACATCCTTTAGCATATTTGATCCCTTCTCGCTCGTTTCAAATTTACTAAGGAACAACACGGATTATTATGATGTGAATTTTAATGATATCTTTCTGTATGGTCAGCAATCGGATCTTAAATCGAGCAGCGTGGCGATAACTCCGGTTGAAAAATCCTGTTCATCACTCCTTGTTATTCCGTGGTATATGCCCCCTCCCTGAAAAACGGTACCTATTTTTCTGAACGGAGGACCGTCACCAGATACCATCGGTTTGGATCCACCCGGGGTTTCTCGCGGGACTGAAAGATCCGGCTTTCGGACCCAAGCTCGGTACGGATGACCGAATCACCCAGGGCAACCTCCATCGGCAGCCGGAAGCCGATATTGGGCAAACTGACCTGGTATGTTTCTGCATCGACCGAATCGATCTTAACATGGATCAGGTCGGTCGTATAGAGAAAGGTCTCGATATATTCCCGATAGTCTGTATCCGCGTACCGGCCGACCAGCGAAACAAAATCCTCTGTCGATACAAGGTTTTGATAGGTATATGCACTGTCTGTGGCGAAGGTCCTGATGAGCTCAAAAAATTTTTGGTCGCCCAGGAGAAAACGGAGTGAATGGATTAGCTGAGCGCCCTTGGTATAAATGTCCGACTGATAAACCTCGTTTTCGCTGGCTTCCCGTTTCGGGATGATCGGATTTCTGTTTATGATCCTTCGCTTGATCTGGTTTATGTACTGATGATACGCTTCCGTACCTAATTTATCCTCGATATACAGTGCCTCTCCGTAGGTACAGATCCCTTCCTGGATCCACATATCGGCTAAATCCCGGGCGGTAACTTTATTGCCCCACCACTCATGGCCCATTTCATGGAGCATCAGTTGATCAAACTGGAATCCGTCGATTTCACGGTATTTATATTCGTTGCCATAGGCGTTGATCGTCTGATGTTCCATACCCAGATAATCGGTCTGTACAATCGCGAATTTTTCCCTGATAAAGGGATATTCGCCAAAATATTTCCGATATGTTTTAAGCATATCCACGGCCATCTCCAGGTGCTCGCCGGCACCGTTGCGGGCTTCAGGCAAAACATAGTACCTGACCGGCATTACTGTTGCGGACTCTGTCTCATATAACCTCTCCAGGATTTCATACCTCCCGATGCTGATGTTAATATTATAATTGCTGATTGGATAATGTGTGACCCAGTGGTAGGTCAGATAACCGGGTCGCGGAATGGTAGTGCGGTTCAGAAGACCGTTTGCAGCGCAATAATACGGCTCCGGTATGGTGATATGCAGATTGACACTATCAGGTTTATCCGATTGATGGTCTTTACAGGGGAACCATATATCGCCACCCTCACTCTGGCACGAAAGACCGATCCAGTAGGCACCGGTTGAATCAAGCGACCAGTTAAATCCACCCAGCCATGGCGGGTAAATCGCTTCGAGCGGCTGACCGCTATAACTGATTGCCACACTAACCGGTCTGATCTTTGAAATTTGTTTGCCCGATTTGATCATGAGTTTGCCGTCATCATGTTCAAATTCGAGGTTTTTTCCGTCATCTGATGTTACCGCCGAAACAGCGTAATTATCAATCAGATCGAGCTCTATTGTTTCCAGACCGTCCCCGTCTGATCGCAGGCTGACCGTAACGGTGCCGGCCAGGGCCTGGTCATCCGGGAATATTTCCAGCGCAATGTCATAAGAAATGATATCCATTTTTGCCTGAACAGTGCTCAGTTTACCGCCTGAATCATACCGGAACTGATATCGGTCATGACTGATAAACAGGTAGACGAGAAAGAGAATAATTAAAATGATCAGTGAGGCTGCGACAATGCCGGCCCATTTAAAAAATTTCTTCATTTCATACTTTCCGTCAAATTAATTATTGTCATGATGCATACATATTGGACGGGATAACAGGATTTGCGATAATAACACGAAGAACATGAAGAGCCACGAAGGTACACGAAGGGAAAAAAGATAAAAAAAGCTCAGATCATCGTTTCGTGGAACTTCGTGCCTTCTTGGTGTTACTTCGTGAAAGTTAAAAATATCCTGTGAATCCTGTTATCCTGTCTACCTAAAGCTATGTAATACGGAGAATTGGCCGGGTCAGACATGTCGGGCCACCCTCTGCTTTGAGCGAAATATCTTCCCCCCGGTAGGTGTATACCTTACATCCCTTATCTTCCAGACGGCTTTTGGTGACCGGATTACCTTCAAGCATAATACATATCCGCGGTGCCACCGTCAGGATATTCGGACCCATCGTACTGAATTCCGAATCAGGAACCTCGATAAAATCAAATTCCCTTTTCAGCATATCCTGATAGAGGCTGACCGGAAACAACGGTTTATAGATCACTGCCAGCCGTTCATCCACCAGGCTGATAAGGGAAAGCAAATGCAGGCAGGCGTCCGGGCCATGATGATAAGGCAGATCGACGCCTAAGATATCAATCCCAAATTGTTTTAACAGGGTTTCGATCTGCCGGACACCGGCCCGGTTTGTTCGGAATCCGATACCGATGGCAAGCGTCCGGTTGTCTATCCAGAATATATCGCCGCCCTCGGCAAGGGCCGGGGGTTCGAGCATTCCGATAACAGGAATCCCAAGTCCAGCAAGACAACTTTTCATCCCGGTAATCTCACCCTGGCGCAATTGTTTTCCCATTCGCAGCAGAACGGCTCCGGCATCGGTGATCAGAACCGGATCAAAGACATAGAGTGCATCGGCCAGTCCGTCCATTGGTTTATCATGGTAGCTGACATCCACCCCAAGATTAATCAGGATCTGAGCAAAATCCCGGTGTTCCTTCCTCGCATTTTCCAGATCTGGTTTCGCTGTATAATGCCATTTTTGCGGATCGGCGATACCAAAGCTCTGATCGGGCATGCGCATGAGGACACGCTTAAGAGGCGCTACCATACTATGCCCGCCATATAGGTTTTGCATAAACATTTTATTCGTTAATGGATATCATGTTTTATGGAAGTTGCACAGGTTGAAGGAAAAAGGCAAAAGTAAAAAGGAAAAAGATACCATTTCTGTTCACCTCACTTTACGGAATACAAATCTCTCTATTATTACGGGTAAACCATCAGGCACGTCTGTTCCGGTCAACCAGATCACTCAGCGTTTTTTTGACTTCAGGAGGGGTAAGCCCTTCCCGTAATGCATTTTTTATAACCGGTTTGGCATTTTCACTCAATTTTCGCTGCGCGAGATTTTTACGCAGATCAGGACGGATTGGTGAAACAAAATAACCCTTGCTGCGGCGGGCATGTATCAGTCCTTCCCGCTCAAGGAACTCGTAGGACCGCTGAACGGTAATCACACTGACATTTAACCGGGAGGCCATAGAACGTATGGAAGGCAGGGCCTCGCCGGAAAGAATTTCACCACTGAGGATCGATGCCCGGAGCTGTCTGATAATCTGCTGCTGCAGGGGCTCCGGAGAACTGTCAGAAATATTAAGCCGCATAGCGCTCATTTCCTCTGGTCTCAGACACCTTTACCGGCACCGGTAAACTGGAGCACCATCATCGTCCGGTCATCTCTGGAAGACACAAACCGCATATGATTCTGCATGTGCTCCTGCAAGGTCTGAACAATTTCACGAGCGGAACGGAATCTGTTCTTATCGATCAGGTTCAAAAAGTCATCCGGTCCGCCGGAGGCTTTTTTAAGCTCCATTTCCAGATCATAGCCGTCGGTATACAAAACCAGCAATTCCTCCGGTGAAATGGATATTTTACAGGTACCGAATTGCATATCGGTCATCATACCAAGACCGGGACCGGTGGAGGCCAGTTGTGAACTGATCCCATTGGCATGGATCAAAACGCCCGCCGGATGCCCGGCATTGGCGAACTCCAGACTATGTGATATGGTATCATAGATCCCAAGAAAAAGGGTCGCAAAACGGTCATCGGGCAGGACGTGATTAAGCGTATTATTAAGATTGCTCAGGATCTGTCCCGCATAGAGTCCGGTATTGATCTCTTTATGGAGCGCCTCCTGAATAACCGGTACATAAGCAGCTGCCTTCTTGTCCTTACCGCAGACATCGGCGATGACCACCCCAACCCTTCTCCCTGGAAGATTATAAATCGAATAAAAGTCACCGCCGATGTTGCGGAAAAAATCTATTGCTGCAGCGATCTGAAGCGCAGGAAATCCGGAATCATTATCTGAAAATATCCTCAGATAAAGACCGGAAAGATTCGTAAAAATATTCTGTCTGGTCTCTGAATAACCGGGACCGCTATATCGCCATGTTTGATATTTCTCGGCCGCGCTGATAAACCGCGATTCACGTTCAACTGAAAAGCGGCAATATTCATTACTCCTGCGCCCCGAGCCGACCGTTGCGCCATCGTTACCCTGCAATGCCAGCCATGATCTACCAGTTGAACGACCGATGTGTACCGGATTATTTTTTTTCTCCGCCATTGGCCTCTCCCCGATTTCAGAATAGTTTTTATGCTATTTCTTATATATTATATATATACAATTATTTGTATATATGCAATATATATATAGGGTATTATTAATGCAAGAAAAATATTGATCTGACACAAATATTATGATGCCGGAGTTTATCAATGTCACACTGCGGGTATAAACGGGTAATTCAGGGAAATGAGAAAAATATGGTCGGTCGAAAGGTCTCAGGAATGATCGGTATTAATCTGTTAGTAAAAGTGTCGGTTAAATGGAAAGGAACACCATGCACTCCCGGTAAGATACCCGGTTGGCAGGTGGAAGTTGCTATTATTTATGGCGATTTCAGTTGAAAGCCAGA
>Ga0209536_100014876_pt1 | contig 11142 bp, 6 predicted proteins | sample DeeMarSeWOR28_12_FD_187461 | JGI IMG/M metagenome (GOLD analysis project Ga0209536, IMG submission 187461) | Marine sediment microbial communities from White Oak River estuary, North Carolina - WOR-2-8_12 (SPAdes) (version 2) | ecosystem: Environmental > Aquatic > Marine > Intertidal zone >... | reverse complement strand
CGTCGTTTCGTACCTGGTGGTAACCCCCCAATACCCCTAGTTTTCACTCTGTAATTGATCTAACAATAGTTGATATTCATCCTTATTTGGTGGATCGAACGTTAAGATCTTTTGGATGACCTGGGTTGCTGCCGAGCGATTCTCAGATTCCATAAGCAATTCGCCAAGTGCATCTAGCTGTGTAACTGCATCTTTATCCCGTCCGGTCTGCTCGTAGAATTCCGCAAGCCAGCGTCTGATCGGCGCGCTTTTCGGGTATTCCTTAACAAGTTCCTCAAGGAAAATCACCGCTTTTTGTCCCTGGTTAGAATCCCTCATAAACGCAAGATAATATTCCAGGTCTGTGATGGCTTGATCTTCGTTCCCCATTCGGAAGTTAATGGTTACCAGGTTCATATTGGCTTTCATGTCATCAGGCTGCAGAGTGCGAATTTGTTCGAATATGCGTAAAGCTTGGCGCCACTCCAAGCTTTGCAAATCCATGTCCGCCATATGGTGGAGAATTCTCACTTGTAAGTCACGATCAGCCCGAGATTGCTGTGCTGTGCGCAGCGCTTCCGTGTAAGTCTTGCGGGACATGTGTAAGTCAGCCAGGTTGTAATATATTTCTGCCATTTTTAAATATTCGTTTATTGCCTCATCCGTTTGACCCGATATTAACAAAAGGTCGATCAGGCGTCCTCGGGCAGTTATGTCCATAGGTGAGAGCTCAGTAATCTTTTGGTAAAGGCTGATTGCCTGGGTCGAATCGCCTCGGGAGCCATATGTTTTCGCAACAGTCAGGAACTTTGCCACCGCCCCGTCGGTGTCCCCGTGCTGGAGGAGCAACTCGCCCATATATATATGCAGTGGCAAATATGTTGGTGCATAATCCAATGCATAGAGGGCTTCTTCCATTGCAGAACGTATTTTCCCTGCCTCTGATAATCTATTTATGGAGGCTAATGCCTCTAATACCTGGCTGCTTCGAGCATGAGTTAGGATTACTGCCAGCGGCATTGGTGGCGATTTTCCATTGCCATAATCAGGTAGCTGTTCACGAGCCAGTCGTACCTGGTTATGCCAATCTTTGCGTAGCAGAAGCTGCTTGATGTTATCGCACAATTGTTGGTGTTCCTCGTGTTTTTCAGATTGCCGCTGTGTTTCAAGGATGGGTTCATAGAGCTGTCTTATATCGGCGCTCCATTTTTGTGGTAATACCTCAATATCAGCAAGCATCAAGGCTTCCAGATACTCAATTGCCGCTTCGTCTACGGCACCTTTTTGGTAGTATAAGTCTCCTAACAGCAATCGTGAAGCCAAGGCAAAATCAATGTGCTTAACGGCAATATTGAGTTGCTTCATGGCGCTTTCCAAACGACCATTCTGAACGTCAAGATATCCCAAATCAAAATTGGCTGCTGGATGTACAAGGCCGAGTTCCATAGCGAGCTCCAATTCAATGGCAGCACGCAGGTGATCGCCCTTAGTTTGATAATCCACAACCTGGGATAGATGCCTCACGACGCTTTTATGATCCGAACTAGGCGACCGTAATGCTCCTGTTACACCCGAGACGATAGCATCTAATCCTCGTGAACCCTCTACTTCATAGGTATCACCTGCCGCTTCGTCAAATAGGATACTGGCTAATATTGTTAAGGCTTTCTGTCGTGCTTGCGTGATTGGATCTAATCCAGTTTCTGGTCGTAATTCTTCTGTATCGGATTCCAATTGGCGTACCTGCGACATCCGCAGTGCAGCAGTACCACCACGCGGACGCTCAGGTTTGGGCAGAGGTTCATTAACATCAAGCAAATCCATCGCATGCCTTGCAGCCCCGTCCTCAGGATTGATTGTCAAGGCGCGGTTTACAGCACGTAACGCATTTTCTGGATTCCCCATGCTTTGGAAGATACTGGCGAGTGTTAAGTAGGCTGCGATGGCTTTTTCTTTATCACCGATCCGTTCGTTTACCAATGCCAGGCGCGTAAAGGCTTTAATATTGTCTGGACTTAAGACCGTTACTCGTTCCCAGTTTTCTATCGCCCGATTGATTTCTCGGTTTTCCAGATACAGTTCTGCAGCATTAAAATAAGCTTGGGAGGCAGAAACCAAATTTCCCAGTCGTTCGTTCAATTGGGCAACTTTTTCCATCGGTAGAGGATCTTGCGGACTGGCTTCAGCTGCCTTACTGTAGCAGTCTAATGCTCCTTCAAGATCTTTGAGTTGAATCAAAGCTAACCCTAGATTTGTTAGCGCATGCGGGTTGTTCGGCTGTACTTCTAAAGCCTTGCGGTAGAAATCGGCAGCCAGGTCCCATTTTTGATCCCAGGCAGCCGAGTGACCCTGGTTCATTGCATCTTGAAAAAAGTCTTCTTGTCCAACCATACCAGCTCCTGCTTGCTATAAAGAATATCTGGTAAACATTCTTCTCAGATTTTCATGAGATGAGTTCCATTTGACCCCAGTTTTCACCATGGCGTGCTTCTGTCAACAATGGCACGCTAAGCGGATAAACATTTTCCATGGTATTACGAACCAGTTGGGCTGATGCTTGTAATTGCTCCATAGGACACTCAAGAACGATCTCATCATGTACCTGAAGGAGCATGCGCGCAGTCAAATCAGCCCGCTGTAGAGCCTCTGGTACCCGCAGCATTGCTAATTTCATAATGTCCGCTGCGGTTCCTTGGATGGGAGCGTTGATGGCTTCTCTTTCGGCTCGGTTACGGATATTACGATTGGCTTGACCGATTAATTCTGGAAAGTAACGCCGCCGCCCTAGTAACGTTTCAACATAGCCTTGCTCCGCAGCTAATTTACGCATGCCATCCAGGTAGGATTTAACTCCTGGGAAGCGTTGGAAGTAAGCTTCCATAAACTCTTCGGATTCCGCAAGGGTCAGATCAGTATAACGTGTCAATCCGAAGGCGCTCATGCCGTAGATTAAACCGAAGTTGATGCCCTTAGCGCGGCGCCGTTGCTCTGAGGTGACGGAAGTTAAAGGCACTTCGTAGATAGCTGCGGCGGTCGCTGCGTGGATGTCCTGTCCGGCGTGAAAAGCCGATTTCATTGCCTGGTCATCCGCCATATGAGCGACAACACGCAGTTCGATCTGAGAATAATCTACAGCCAGCAGTGTATTTCCTGGCGATGCCACAAAAGCGTAGCGTACTCGTCTACCCATCTCAGAGCGAATGGGAATATTTTGAAGATTCGGATCGGATGAGGCAATACGCCCGGTCCTAGAACCGGTTTGGTTGAAGGAGGTATGCACTCTCATTGTCTGTGGATTTACTTGGATTGGCAGCGCATCCAAGTATGTTGAACGAAGCTTGGACAACTCGCGATACTCTAATATCCAGTTGACCACCTCATGTTGGTCGCGCATGGCTTCTAAAACACCTGCTGAGGTGGAGTAAAAACCACTCGCTGTACGTTTGGTGCGATCTGGTGGTTCTAGTTGAAGCCGATCGAAGAGTGCCTCAGATAACTGCTGTGGAGAGTTTAAATTGATCGATTTCCCTACTGCATCGTGTATGCGCTCCTGGATATCTTCTAATTGTTCCCCAATTTCTTGTGACATTGATTGCAGGTAATCTGCATCAAGTGCTATACCTTCTATCTCCATATCTGCCAGCACAGGTATCAGCGGCATCTCCATCGTTTGGAATAATTCTAAAGCCTGACAATTTTCCAGGTCCTCGCGCAGTTCTGGCATGAGTCGCAGGACAACTTCTGCATCAGCAGCTGCATACGGCGCTACACGCTCGATCGGGACCTCAGCCATGGAAATTTGTTTCCTACCGCTTCCAATCAATTCATCGATTGGTGTCATGTGGATTCCCTGGCGTACCCAGGCAAGGTTTTTTAGCCCCAGATTGCGGGAGGATGAATCCTGCAGCCATTCTGCGATCATTGTATCGAAGATGAGTGGCGAAACCTTCAATCCATAGCGCGCCAGTAACACATAGTCGTACTTCAAGTTGTGACCTGCTTTGGGGATTTTTGGATCGGTTAAAGGAGCTCGCAGTACGTTAAGCACCTCCTCTAGCGACAATTGCTCACTAGAGTTTTCAGTGTGCCCAACGGGGATGTAGTAACCGCAGCCTGGTTCTACTGCTAATGCTATTCCCACCAACTCAGCCCTCATTTGATCCGTCGAAGTCGTTTCCGTGTCAAATGCAATAACCGGCGCAGCGGATAAGCATTCACCCAATTCTCTCAAAGTCTGAGGTGTATCGATCACGATAGTTTTCAATTCGCGTTCGTACTGTTCTGTGGTGGAGGCTTTTACGCTGGTCACCTTGACGCCCTCGGATCTTTCACTAAACATGTTCAGTTGTTGAGCTTCTTGGGAAGGGATCATACCGTAGGTTTGCGCCAGGGCTTTCAGTCGTCGCATGAGGGTTCGAAATTCTAATTCCCGAAAAAGTGCCTCTACTTCGTTGAAGTCAAAGGCGTCGGGACGTGCTTGGTCTAGATCGAGAGGAATCTGTAGGTCCTTTACAATTGTCGCCAGCTCCTTACTCAGATATGCGGCTTCTTTATCGGTTTCCAATTTCTTGCGTACATTTGGTGAGAGTTCCTCTAGATTTGCGTAAACTCCATCCAGTGTATTGTATTTTTTTAACAGGGTTTCGGCTGTCTTTTTACCCACACCAGTCACCCCGGGAATATTATCGGACTTGTCACCAACCAGCGCTTTATAGTCAACCACCTGGTCCGGACGAACACCCATTGTTGCTAAGACGTCTTCACTTAAATAATCCTTGGAATCGGATAGGCTGCGTCCGGGCAAGTTGACGATCACGCGCTCGTTAACCAGCTGCAACAAATCTCTATCTCCAGTGAAAATCTTAACACCCAGGCCACGTTCAACTGCCTGGCGTGCAACACTGCCCAATACATCGTCAGCTTCATACCCCTCGATCTCGAGTCTTGGTATGTTAAATGCATCTACCAATTGCCGCATCCTCTCGATCTGGGGACGTAAATCATCCGGCATCTTCTCCCGCGTACCTTTATATTCTGGAAATATGTCATCTCGAAAAGTGCGACCCGTATCGAAGGCGACTGCCAGGTAATCAGGTTGCTCCTGCTCTAATATGCGCAGCAGGACGCTGGTGAAGCCGAATACACCAGCAGTTTGTTCGCCGCTTCGGGTGGCAAATCCGGCTCCTCTGCTGAGTGCAAAATAAGTTCGGTAAGCTAGAGCGTGACCATCAACCAGAAATAAGATAGGTGGCATACCATGAGACCTTTTAAATAGCTAGGTTTCAATTTATCGCTATTCACGAATGCTGAATACTCGGCAACAAGTTGATCGCTTAGAGTTTATCATGGGGTGCGAGGGGCTGCAAGACAACTGTGTACCAGGGCTTTCTAAACTGTAAATTGGTTCAATTAATGCTAGGACCATAAAATTTTGTGAATATTGGCAATAGTGGTTGACATTATACTTTGAACATGATATTTTAGTTACACTATGGAGTGGGCGAAAAAGACACTTTTCATAGCAGTTTATCTTTTAATCATGCTGGGGTTGATTGCCGGAAAGGAGTTTAATGCTTCTGAGGAGGATCCGACGCGTTCAACAACCATAGTGGTTTCTTACACAGAGTATGAATGGTGGTTGATCAAATGGAAAGACAACACCGTTCTGTGCCAAATTCTCATCGATCACGAGGGTCTGCCGACAATCGAAGAAGTTGCGGAGACCTGCGGCCCTGAACTTGCTTTGCTGTGGCAAAATACTCCTCTATGTAAATCAAATCAGAATTGTAAAGGGTTGTATGTTCACCTGACAGCAGAACGACCGAAACAGGAAGAAATGATCATAGAACTACCCCCTGCAACTGTATGGATTGACCTTGAAGGTTGTGATCCAATCCCGCCAGAGAATTTGTGCGCCTCGATGCCTACCCTGTTATTAATCGGTGAAGAACCTTTACCGGAAGAAAATATCACTGCTATCCAGGGCTTCTATGATGGTGTACATTTTTATTGTTCTGGAGAAATATGCAGATTGCCATTACAGCCGACACCATTGGAGGGTGTAACGGTTGAATTTTGGGCAGATTCTAGCTATGGTGATTCAAGCGAGCATTATTATGCTCGTGTTCGTGTGATAGATACAGGTGTTTCACAGGAGCCAGGTCGTGGTGGTTGGTACGTGGATATCATCAGTTCCCAGTGGGAAGGTGCACCAATTGGAAGTTGTGCCGCGATATGGGAAGCTTTTCCTCCTATCGGTGCGCCACCGACTTGGTTAACAACACCAGAACGTCATGAGCTGATATCTTCCGAAGAACCTTATTATTATTTGGCAGGGCGTTTGATCTCTCAAGGCTTGATCGATGCCTCAAGCTGCCCATCCAACGGGTTACTGCCGAATGGTTATGCTAATACTTGTGGGCTGGAAAGTGCGCGCGAGCTCGTTGAAGAATGGCAAAATCTTTTTGACGCTCGCATCATTGAAGTTTCCGATGACATTGGTATTCCTGCACAACTGATGAAAAATTTATTCGCCGAAGAAAGCCAATTCTGGCCTGGGGTCTTTCGGGTGCCGTATGAATTTGGACTCGGTCAGATTACCGATAATGGTGTGGATGCCGTATTGTTATGGAATCCAGGATTTTATAATCAATTTTGCCCACTGGTTTTGTCTGAAGAGACTTGCGAGGGTGGTTATTTGAGCCTTACTGAAGAGCAGGCTGCAATATTGCGTGGTGCCTTGGCAGTACAAGCGAAGGTGGATTGCCCGGAATGCCCGACAGGCGTGGATTTGAACAATACCTACTATTCTGTCATGTTATTTGCCAAAACCATCCAGGCAAATTGCGTTCAAATAGGTAGTACGGTGTACAACGCCACCGATCTTATGGCTGGTGAAGTCAGCACATATGAAGATTTGTGGCGTTTTACTGTCGCAAACTACCATGCCGGCCCTGGATGTGTCTCATTCGCCATCCACTCTGCCTGGAACAACAACAGCCCAATATTAACTTGGGAGGATGTCTCCACGCGCTTTACCGTCCCCTGTCAAGGGGTCGTGCCTTATGTGAATAAGATCACGCAATAGTTGAGCCATAGCTTTCGAAAAAAAAACAGCCCCAAATCTCGAATTTGAGGCTGTTTGGCATTTAACAGTTTGGGTAATTACTTATGCAAACGCTGGAAAGGAGCTTGAATATATCAACCTTAATCTAGCACTTGTGCAAATACCGTAGGATAACTCGAATTAACAAACCGCCACTTTGGTATTTGCTTTATGTAATTTGCGGTTTTGACATCAGACGTATTTTAAGATAAATTTTCGCAAATTACCTAGATCAAAGCGCGAGCTAATTCCAAGAATTCATTCCACTCTTCCTGGAAGAAATGGAGCGTAACATTATTTAATTCAATGTGATAGGTCACTTCGCCGTCTGGTTCCTCTGCTCGCCAGGCAATGTAATTATTCGTTTCTGCGATTTCGTTCGTTTTTGGTAAAGGATCGTTATTCGACATCAATTCACCATGCTAAATATGCTTAAGGTTTTGATTTAAGTGAGACACCTTACTTTCGTGCCACGCCATTCTTGACTAGAAATTATGGAGCAGGCAATACGTACCAGGGGTTAACAAACCCGCCCTGATAGCGAACTTCAAAATGTAAGTGAGCACCAGTCGAATTACCTGTATTGCCTGAATAGCCAATCGTTTGCCCGCGTCCAACACTTTGTCCACATGAAGCACTGATACTACTTAGATGCCCATAAAGGGTCTGGTAGCCATTTCCATGATCGATCATGATCATGTATCCATAGCCACCTGTCGCCCACCCTGAGAACACAACCACTCCACTGTCTGCTGCGTACACCTGGGCACCTTCTCCTGCTGCAATATCGATCGCCAGATGTCCAGACCAATAATCATTTCCAGAGAGGTAATGATTGCCTGCAGGCCAGGTAAATGCGCCGCTCCCATAGGCTCCCTCATAACTTCCCGAACATGCACCAGACCCATAAACTGAACTGGATACTCCAGCCCTGCTACGAGGAATAACCGGGATGAGCCACTGACGGAATTCACGGTGCCCACCTGGGATCATAACCATTGCACCTGGATCGACAGTTGGGTCGATCAAATCCAGTTTGTTAGCTGAAAATCCAAGAATCTTCTCTAATTCGGCTTCAAACCGGGCGGCGACAGCTTCTATCGTATCTCCTTCCTCCCATTCATAATACACCCCATCTACAGGAGGTATATTTAACTCCATGCCAACTGAGATCATATCCGGATCATCATTTAGCTGATCGTAGTTCGCCCACAATACAGTCTCAGGTTTGATATTGAACTTATTTGCGATCTCAAACACTGAATCGCCAATGTTGACGACGTATTGTTTTACTTCCTCTCGCGGCCGATTTGGAATAATCGTGTGTAACTGTGTTTCCCTACGGATGGTCGTTGCATCCTTCTCCATGTCAAGTTGAGGCATCTCAACATCGACTTCTTCATTGCCCACAGGGGCTTCAACCGTCTCGATCACTACGACCTCGTTGACTACATTAGCCGCAGTCGCTGAACGCGTTTGCCAGCCTAAATAAGCTGCCACCGCAACTAGGCAAAAAGCTACTACCCAAGATATAGTTGAGATTATGGAACCTAATTTTGAAGACACTGGAGGGCGAGAAGAGTCAATCTTTGATATTGACTCTTGATCCACCGATTATTCTTCGGTGAGTGTTTCCAAGAATTCTAGGTTATCTGAAGTACGGGCAAGACGCTGTAAAATGGCTTCCGTTGCAGTAGCCATATCAAGACCAGCTCCATGGGGAGGAGAAGAGATCATCTGGTCATACATGCGTCTCATAGTCCAGACTCGAGGTGTGATGTCTGGACCCAGCAACAGTTCTTCGCGACGTGTCGATGATCGCTCAATATCGATAGCCGGGAAAACGCGCCGTTCTTGCAAGCGGCGGGAAAGATGTAATTCCATGTTTCCAGTACCTTTAAACTCTTCATAAACCACATCATCCATACGTGAACCTGTGTCTACCAGGCAAGTTGCGATGATAGTCAGAGACCCACCATCTTCAATATTACGTGCCGCACCAAAAAATCGTTTTGGAGGATACAAAGCCGATGGATCGATACCACCTGATAGCGTGCGCCCTGATGGTGTGACCACAAGGTTATAAGCCCTTGCCAATCGGGTTATCGAGTCCATTACGATCACAACATCTCGACCAACTTCAGTCAACCGTTTAGCGCGCTCAAGTACCATCTCCGCCACGCGTACATGTGAAGTCACTGGTTCATCGAATGTGGACGAGATCACCTCCGCATCCACCGACCGATCCATATCAGTTACCTCTTCAGGTCGCTCACCAATCAGTGCGACCATAAGGTGCACTTCAGGACACTTGGTTGATATCGAATTGGCAATTTCCTTAAGAATAGTCGTTTTACCCGCTTTTGGAGGTGAAACGATAAGTCCGCGCTGCCCGCGCCCGATTGGAGTAACCAAATTTATCAAACGGGTTGATAAAGTATGGCGATCAGTCTCCAGGTCAAATCGCTCTTCAGGGAAGATTGGAATCAATGACTCGAACGTAGGACGGCGTTTGGCTTCTTCAGCATCGATGCTGTTCACGCTTTCGACCTTAAGTAAGCCATAATGCCTCTCTGACTCCCGTGGAGGTCTCACATGACCGATAACCATATCGCCGTTACGCAAGTTGTAGCGGCGGATCTGAGATTGTGACACATAGATGTCATATGGTCCTGGTTGGTAATGACCTGACCGCAAAAAGCCAATACCCTCGCTCATGATCTCGAGAATGCCACCACGCATCTCTAATCCTTCTTGTTCAGCTTCATATTGCTGGATGCGCAGGATCAAATCTTCTTTCTTTAAGCGCCTCGCATGCGGGACGTTCAAGTCTTTTGCCCTTTGACGCAAAGCCATTAATGGGGTGTTCTCTAATTCAATTACTTTCATAGTTTTACTCATGGGCTTATGGAAATAGGAGGATAGGAAAATTCTGCCAGTTTAGACTGCCTAACAACAGGTAGCGCTTTGAATTGATGAAAATATATTTAAAAGGTCGGGCAGGGAGCATCAAATCGGGGGTATTGCGGCGCAGGCATTATAGCATGCAAAAAATTGGGGCGCAAGTCTCCTCAACGCTGATTAAATTAACTCTTTTTCTGGATAAACAAAAGTAAATAAACGCTTACAAATAGATTAACCTACATATAATATTAAAACCTACCATTACCCAAATTGGCAATTTCCCCGAACGCCAACATCATTATACACCAAAATTTACTATTGCAAGGGTGGATTTTTGGTAAATTACACGAAAAATTTCGAACCTCGCCAGTAATAGATCACACCAAGAAGTGAAATAAACACCAGAGGGAACAAACCTCCTGTGCAAGGCATTACTCCAACACTTGGTTCTTCTGGTGGTATTATCGTGGGGGTTTCTGTAGCGGTTTGAACATTTGCAGGTTGAGTGCTGGGAGGTACAGGATCTACTGGCGTGGGTGTGAAGGTGGCGGGTAAAATGATTGGATCTGAGGTTTTCATCGATTCAACAACTTCATAAGCAACGCCATCAGATAAGGCAATCACACGATCTCCGAGGGCAAATCCAGAGGCTAATTCCGGTCGTGATTCGGCCAGTTTAAAGTATTCATCTGATAGGAAAGCTACTTTTTGAGTCTGTTTTTTTTCCGGATCAAAAGCCGTATCCACCCACACATTATCAGAAAGCACATAGGTGCGTGATCCTACAATACGAACCCTTTCAGCAACATCCTGAGCAGGAACAAGAGGTGATTCAGCATCAGCCAGGGCGCCTTCTGCAGCAGCCTTTTCTACCGCCTCCCGTCCAAAAGAGGGCGCAACTGGTGCAGCTTGCATCTGGTTGAATTGCTCGCCAACAATACGCTCATGTTCGGCTTCACCCAAAGGGGCATCTTCAGTAACCAGATAGGATGTGTATGGTGTAACAATACCATACCGTATGCTCAAGCGCACAACTTGATCGATCGTTTCTTCATCGGGCCCATGAAGACGGATGTGGTTCAATAAGTGACCAATTTTTCTCGTCGCCCAAAGTCGAGGAAGAGCTACCTGTGTTATGTTTTTTGCCGGAAAGT